>WNGB01006558.1_pt1 | contig 22248 bp, 26 predicted proteins | sample 5400681 | NCBI WGS metagenome assembly WNGB01 (sample SAMN13153367, study PRJNA577476) | soil metagenome | isolation source: 115 cm soil or saprolite under grassland replicate 2 | place: USA:California | collected 2016-06-15
GATCGCACGCGCGCTCGCGCCGCGCCCCGAGCTGCTGCTCGCCGACGAGCCCACCTCCCGGCTCGACCAGGCGAACGCGATCGCTGTGGGCACGCTCTTCGTGCGCCTGGCGCGCGAGTTCGGCACCGCCGTCGTCTGCGCGACGCACGACCCGCTCCTGATCGAGCAGGCCGACTCGACGATCAAGCTCGGCTAATCCGACTGCTGAGGCGCCGACTTGCGGCGCCGCACAGAGGCCGTGCGCGCCTCGCGCGCGCGGCCGTCTAAACCAGCTCGCGTGATGCAGAGGGCTGCCAGACCGCGACTAATCTGCTTGGTACGTCTTCGACATCGCTCGGAGCAGCTTCCAGGCGATGGAGCCGTGCGTCTCGACCAGCGGGCGGAACTCCCAGGACGTCAGCCCGTAGCACTTGAGGTCGCTCTGGGCGGTGATCGTCGCCGTGCGCGCGCTTTCGTTCAGCAGCGCGACCTCGCCGAAGTAGTCGCCCGGCCCGAGACGGCGGCGGTCTTCGCCGTGGACGGTGACCTTTGCGTCACCTGACTCGATCACGAAGAACCCGACACCGCTCTGCCCCTCCGCGGTGACCGTGTCGCCGGCCGAGAAGGTTCGCTCCTTCATCGACGCCGCGATGCGCTCGAGCTCTTTCCGGTCGAGATCGGAGAAGAGCGGAACACGCTGGAGGAGACTGACTGCGCCCTCTGCCACGCGAGGACTATGCCACACTGGAATGGTGAAACTCACGGTCGTCGGCTGTTCGCCGGCCTGGCCCAATCCCGGCGGCGCGCAGTCGGGTTACCTCGTCGAGGGGTCGGGGCGGCTCCTGTTGGACTGCGGCCCCGGCGTGCTACCGCGGCTGCGGGAGCAGGACGGGTGGCCTCGCGTCGATGCGATCGTCATCACGCACTTCCACCTCGACCACTGGGGCGACCTCGTGCCCTGGACGTTCGGCGCGATGTACGGGCCCGGCCGCGAGTCCCCGCAGCCGGTCCTCTGGCTCCCACCGAACGGCCTGGCCGAGCTCGAGGTCTTCGGTGCGAAATTCGGCGTGCCGGGCATGTTCGGCGACGCCTTCGACACGCGCGAGTACCAGGACGGCGTTGCCTTCGAGACGTGTGGGCTGGAGGTGACGCCGGTGCGCGTCCCGCACTACCAGCTGCAGACGTACGCGTTGCGCGTGACCGACGGGACCTCGACACTCGCCTACTCCGGAGACTCCGCACCGAGCCCGCAGCTGGTGGAGGTCGGGCGCGACGCCGACCTCTTCCTGTGCGAGGCGACGCTGCAGGAAGCGCGTGAAGGCGGCAACGGCCTGCGCGGGCACCTGTCCGCTGAGGAAGCCGTGGCCGCGTTCAACGAATCCGGAGCGCGACGGCTGGTGATCATCCACCGCCCGGACGAGCTGCCGCTTGACGACGGGGTCGAGCGCGCGTCCGACGGCGACGTGTTCACGTTCTAGGGCAGACGGAACGCAACCTCGCCAAGTCGGCGGTAGCCGTCGACGGAAGGGTGGTCGCCGTCCGAGGTCCACTCCTCACGCATGCGTCCCGGCCGGTCGGGATCCTCGAGCGTGTCGTGGAACGGCAGCAGCGGGACCTTCTCCGCTCGCGCGATCTCCGCGATCAGCGCATTGAGCTGCCGGATCTTGGGCTCTGCGTCCGGCCAGCCGTTGTTCCAGGGCAGAACGTCCACGAGCGCCACACGTAGACCGAGCGCCTTCCCGCGGCGGACCATCGCGCGCAGGTTCCGGGCGGCGCTCTCGACGTCGCGGCCTTGGGCGATGTCGTTGATGCCGCCCTGGACGATCAGCACCTCCGCCCCTCGGGCACACTCGTCGAGCCGCGCCGCGATCTCGTCGGTGCGCTGTCCGTAGATCCCGCAGTTCCGGAACTCGAGGTGCGGATCGGCTTCCGCCGCCCAGACATCCCAGCCGGGAAGGCCGGGTGATCCTTCGGTGATCGAGTCGCCGAGCGCGGCGACGACGATCCGCTCGTCAGGTGTGCCTTGGATCGGTGCGCTCCGCGATCTGCTTCGGCGCCCCTTCGCCCTTCCGCACGATGTCGTATCCCTTTCGCCGCTCGACGACATCCTCGACGTCGGGCGCAACGTGGCCGGGGAACACAGCGAACTGGTGCGACTCCGAACGGAGCTGTTCGTATTCGGCATGAGTCATGCTGATGCGCTTCAGGCACGACGCGTCGCCGCACTCGCAGATCAGGTCGAGCGGCTGCGAGCCGAGCTGAAAGGTTTCGGCGAGCGCCTCGATGCGCTCGTTGACCTCCCGAAAGACGGCCTCGTTCAGACCGATGCGTTCTTCGCGAGTGCTCAACTGTGTTTCTCGACCACGACGTAGCCGTCCTTGCGCGAGACCACCTCGGCGACAGGCCCGTCGGCGGTCTCGTGGCCGACCGCGGTGATGTACCGCCTCGGATGCCGCCGCACCGCTCCGTACTCCGGCCGTGTCAGCTGGACGATCTCCATGCAGTCCTCGATCGGACACTCACAGAGAAACGGGATCCGTTCCATCTCGGCGTCCAAGGCGTCGGCCCTGTCCCGGATGCGTTCGTTCGCCTCGCGGAATCGATTGTTGTTCGCTTTGATCCTTTCGACGAGAGCGTCTGCCACGTCTGCGTCATTTTCGCGATCTCGTGCGGCCTAAACGTCCGGAAGGTGCGGCATGAGCTCGTCGGGCGTCGGCTCCCCGGGCTTGATCCGCCGCACGAGCTCCTGCAGCTTCATCCGATTCGACCGGGCCGCACGCCGGATGACGTCGAACGCAGCGTCCGGGTCGAGGCTATAGCGCTCCGCGAGAATCCCCTTTGCCTGTTCGATCGCGACCCGCGACTGGAGCGCCTGTTCGAGCTGCGCCCGCCGTTCGTAGGCAGCCTCCGTAACGGCCAGCAGGCGGCCGACGGCGGTTGCGGCCTCCTCCGCCGTGCCGGCCCGGAGGGTCTCGATTGCCTGCAGCTGCGCGTCCTCGCTCACGCGGCGTGATCTTACGCCTCGATCGAGCCAGATCTGGGCTACTGTGATCGGCGACCTGTGACAACCGAATCCCAGCGAGAGGCGCGTGCCGCTCAGAACGAGCTCGTCTTTCGGTCCGTGAACGAGCAGATCCTGAAGATGAGCGACCGCTTTCGCGCCGCGCTCTCGGACATCGACATCGTCTGCGAATGTGCCGACACGAAGTGCGTCGGGACGATCCGGATCAATTCAGAGGAGTTCGTGAAGTTCGAGCGGCAAGAAGGAATGTTCCTCGTGCTGCCGGGCCACGAGGACGAGAGCGTGGAGCAGGTCGTGGGCCGCAAGAAAGACTACGTGATCGTCTGGAAAGCCGTGGTCGCGGCGGCCGACGGCGAGGCACCGCAAGCCGGCTAGCGACGCGGTCTCAGGTCGACGACGAGGTCGCAGTCGAGCGCGTCGGCAATGCGCAGCAGCGTGTCGATTCTCGGTGGGCGGCCTCCCCGCTCGAGCCGAGCGATCGCCGACTGGGTCGTGCCGACGATCTCGGCGAGCTCACGCTGAGAGAGACCCTTCGCCTGCCGGCGCTCGGCAACCTTGTCGGCGACGGCCGCGAAGAACCAGCCGCGGTCGGCGGTGCGGATCTTCTCCTGCAGTCGCTCGAGCGGGCTCTTCGCTGTGCGCGCCATTGCAGGAATGCTATGTCTTACGTAGCACGCTCGTCGAACTGGGCGCTCAGGCGCTGGTAGAAGAAACCGCCGAGCAGGAGGACCGCGCCGACCGCGAGGAACGAGAGCGCCCGCTGGGCGGAGCTCAGACTCGGCAGGTCGAAGAGGAAGATCTTGCCGAGGCTGACGGCGAAGAGAATGAACCCGACGCCGCGGAGCAACCCGCGCCGCCGGCGCAGTCCGACGTAGAGCGAGACCAGCGCGAGGATCCCCCAGAATGCGCTCACCGCAGTCTGGCCGCGCTGGAAGTCCGTGTGCACGCTTTCCGGCGAGACCCGCTGCGCAACTTCGAGGATGGCAAGCGATGCGCCGTAGACGGCGAGCGCAATTGCGACCCACGTCGCCTGCAGCCGGAAAGGCTCGTTCCAGGCGAGTGACCAGGCGAATGTCACGAGCCCACAGATCAGCAGGACGAGGCTCGGCAGCCCGTGGCCTGGATGTGCGTGCGCGACGACGAGGTTCGACGGCGGCGCTTCCACCCCGAGCGTCAGCCCCGCGCAGCAGACGAGGTACACGAGCGCTGCGACCTGCAGCCTCCGCTCGCGCGTACTGACCGAGACGACTGCGAGTGCGGCCGCGCTGGCGGCGTAGGCGAGCACGAGCCAGACACCGCTGAACAGGAGCGCCTCGCCGACCGCTGCAACCGCGAGTCCCAGGATCCAGAAAAGGGTTCCGAGATCGCGCCGCTTGAACGTTGCGGCTGCGAGCGCGGTGTACAGCGCTCCGATCCCCACGAGCATCAGACCGTTCCCGTCGGTGCCGAGGACGTCGTCCGGAACGAGCACGAGCGCACCGGCCAGCACGAGCGGCAGGCTGACGACAATCGCGCTCGCACCCTCGACGCTCAGCGCCTTCGGCCCGGTGAGCTCGCGGGCGAGACCGGCGAGCAGGGCGGCCGTGCCGACGAGCGCGAACGAGATCCCGTAGCGCGTGTGCGACAGCGTGGTCGCGTCGAAGGCGACGACCTTCACGACCGTGACGGCAAGCCATGCGAAGGCGATCCCGAGCGTGACCTGAGAGCGACGCTGCAACGCGAAGCCGACCGCGACGAGCCCGCCGAGCGACCAGAGCCCGCTCACGACGACGTGGCCCGTCTGGAAACCGAAGATCTCGAGCGTCACCAGCGAGATCGCGTAAGCAGTCAGCAGGCCGGCCAGTGAGAAGGCAGCTGCATCGACTCCTCGCTCCTGGGTCCGGAGCCAGCGCAGGACCGGGTCGAGCACGCGCAAGATGCCTCTGGACGGCGCCTGCTCCCACGACCGGTTGACGAGCCCGAAGACGACGGCCGCCAGCGCGACTGCGAGCACAGGTGGAGCGCCCTTGCCCGGGTGGTGGGCCGACTGGAAGAAGGTGTGCAGGTTCGCCTCGACGGCGAGGGCGTGCACGAGCGCGAGGGTCAGGTAGAGCAGGGCGGGCAGCTGCAGGCGGCTGTCGCGAACTCGGCTCGTCAGCCAGGCGAGCAGCGCCGCCTCGGCGGCCCAGGCATACGTCAGCGACTGGCCGGAGAACGTCTCCGCCAGGCCCACCGCTCCCAGCCCGAGGCCGAGCGCCCAGACCAGGGTCGAGAGCTCGCGCCGCGGCTTGAACAGCACGGCGGCCACTGCGACGTACACCCCTGCGACGACCAGCATCGCGTAGCCCTGATGCCGGTGGTCGAACAGGAGCATGGCCGAGATCCCGGCGTAGACGGCCCCGCCCGTCAGGAACATTGCGGGACGCGCGGTGAGCGAGCGGCCGAGGCGAAGCTGGAACGCGATCCCTGCGGCGAGGTACAGCAGCCAGAACGCGGAGGCGAGCGTGACGATGCCGGCGCTCGTGGTGTCGGCCTGGCCGACCTGCGCAAGCGCCTGCGGCACGCTGACGAGCGCGGCAATCTGCAGCATCGTCCACCAGCGTTCACGGACCGCGACAACGGCGGCTCCCGCGAACACGATCGCGACGAACGCGGTTCCGACCTCCTGGAGCCCGCCCTGGAAGACGAGTGTGGCCGGCACGATCATCGCGCCGATGAGGCCGAAGCCGGCCACGATTTCCTCTGACCACGCAAGCGACACGGCGACGCCGACGGCCGCGATCGCAGCGGCGATGACGAGGGCGACCGGCTTCGAGATCAGGTCGTAGAGCGAAACGGCCGCGAGCAGTGTCACGTAGGCACCTGCGATCCCGACACCGACGGCCGCGAGCGCCGAGTACGTCCGCTCGTACCGGCGCTCGAGCCAGAGGCCCGCGCCGAACACGACTGCGGAGGCGATGCCGCCGCAGGCGACCCGCAGCTCCGGTCCGATCCAGCCGCGGTTGACCGCGAGCACGAAGAAGAAGACGACGCCGAGCAGCGTCACGATGCCGCCCGCGAATGCGAGCGCCTTGGCGCCCATGAGATCGGCGGCGGAGACCGTGCGTCCCCAGTCGAACGAGCGCGACGGTGCGCGCCGCGGCTCGGGTGCGCGCACCGCAGCCGGGCGCGGTGGAGGAGTCGGAGTCCGCGGGGGCGTCGGCGGCAGGGTCACCGCAGGCTTCGGCTGCTGCGCCGCTTGCGGCGCGGGCCGCACGCCCGCGCGAAGCTTGTCGACCGCGTCCTGCAACTCGATCACACGGCGCTCGAGGAATTCGACGCGGCCGCGAAGGTCCGCGGGAGGCGCCGGAGCGGTTGGCGCCTCGGTCGACGGCCGAGTGACCAGATACCCGACGAGGCCGAGCACGACGAGGATGCCGAGCAGTACGCCTCCCGTCCCGAAGGCGATCAGCGCGACGAGGACGAAGGCGACGACGATCCAAGGCGAGGCGCCGCCGGACTTCTTGACCGTTGGAGTGTTCGCATTCATGAGCCGAAGCTAAGCCCGTCTCCTAATCGAGCGGTAACCGGGCCAGCCACCGGCCGAATTCAGGGTTAGCCCTGGTTCTCCTGGGCCGGGGCGGTGCTATTTCAGGAGCGATGAAGGCCGCAGCTCTCATAGTCCTGGTCGCGGTTCTCGCCGGGTGCGGCCAGACGGTCGAGCCGAAGAAGGTTCCCAACGTTCGCGGGGAGCGCCTGGACTACGCGGAGGCGCGGCTGGAGGCGCGCGGCCTGCAGTGGGAGGAGATCGGCGGCGGCACCTTCGGCGTGATCGTGCGGTCGCACTGGTATGTGCGCGAGCAGATCCCGGCGCCGGGCAAGAAGGCCGCGACCGTGCGGCTGTTCGTCGAGCGAGACGACTGGGACGACTAGGCTAGGAGCGCTTTGTGCCGCTGCAGCACGGCGAGCACGGCGTCGACGTCCTCGACCGAGTTGTAACAGTGCGCCGAGATGCGGAGGTTGCCGTCGCGTTCCGACGTCACGATCCCTTCGCGTCCGAGAGCTGTGACCAGCGCCTGCGCGTCGGTGGACTTGACGCAGACGAGGGCGCCGCGCCGCTTCGGGCGCCGCGGCGTTGCCAGTTTTGCGCGCAGCTCGTCGAGCCCGTCGATCAGGCGTGCATTGAGCGCGAGCACGTGCTCCCTGGTTTCGGCGATCCCGACCTCCTGCATCAGCTGCATGCCCGCGATGCCGGCGTAGATCGACGGCACGGGCGGTGTCCCGGACTGGAAGCGCGCGGCGGTGTGCGCCGGTGAGTAGTCGGTGTGATCCATGGCGAAGATGTTCTCGTCGGCAAACCAGCCGGTCTGCGTCGGCCGGACGCGCTCCACGAGCTCACGGCGGCAGTAGAAGAAGCCGAGCCCGGCGGAGCCGAGCAGGTACTTGAGCACACCGGCGCCGAGAAAGTCCACGCCGAGCTCACGTACGTCGACGGGAAGCGAGCCGATCGACTGGAAGGCGTCGAGCAGGACGAGCGCGCCCCGCTCGTGTGCGAGCTCCACGACCTTCGGCACGTCGATCATCGCGCCGTTGCGGTAGCAGACGTGCGTGATCGAGACGAGCAGCGTGTCGTCGTCGATCGCCCGCTCGAAGTGGTCGACGGGAATCGTCCCGTCTTTGGCGCCCTTGACGTGCACGACGCGCGCGCCGCGTGCCTCCTGCGCGTGCCAGATCTGGCCGATCGTCGGGAACTCCCAGTCGGTGAGCACGACCTTCGACCGCTGCGTGAAGCGCAGCCCGCTGGCGAGCGCGCTGACGCCGGCCGAGAGCGACGTCGTCACTGCGACCTCGTCGGGCTCGGCGTTGACGAGGCCGGCGAAAACGGCGCGCGCGGCCTCCTGGCGCTCGACCCAGTACTCCCACGGCGCGCCCTTCTCGTCCCAGTCGGCGAGGTACTGCTCGTACGAGGCGCGCACCGCGTCGGAGAGCGCGCCCTGCGAGCAGGAGTTGATGTAGACGCGTTCCTTGAAGATCGGGAAGCGGTGCCGGATGCGCTCCGGGAGCGGCCCGTACTGCAACGGCCGCGCCCCGTTCAGCCCGTACGGGTCGACGCGGGTATCCGACTGGCGCGTGCTCATGTCCTGATTGTAGGAGTCACCTGTGGAAGCAAATTCACGCTTTCGTCACAGCTGGGGTCAGACCCTGCCGTGCGGGGCACCGCCAACCTGTGGAAGGACCGTCACAGATTCGGCACAACCAGGGTCAGACCCTGGAATTTCGTCCATGACCGTCGGGTGCAGAATGCCTGTCGACAGCCGCCTGCCGAAGGCACGAGAGCCGGAAGCTAGTGCAGGCGAAGCCGCACTAGCTGGAGGCAAACTGACGTCGCCGCGGACGCCTCGGCGCCCGCGGCGACGCGGGAGGAGACAGTCGCTCGACGCCACTGGAGTGCGCGGGCTCGGCCCGCGCACGTTTCCGCGAAGCGCGTAACCATCGCCGGGCGAAAGCGCAGCTTTCGCCCGGAGCGCGTCAGCGGCCCAGGTAGGCCTTTCTCAGATCTTCGTGCTCCAGTAGTTCACCCGCCCGGCCCTCCAGCACGAGCCGGCCCGTCGACAGGACGTAGCCGCGGTCGGCGATCGAAAGGGCCATGTTGGCGTTCTGCTCGACGATCAGCATCGCGACGCCCGACTGGTGGACCTGCTGGATGATCTCGAAGCTCCGCTCCACGAGGATCGGCGCCAGCCCCATCGACGGCTCGTCCATCAGCAGCAGCCTCGGATGGGACATCAGGGCGCGGCCCATCGCGACCATCTGCTGCTCCCCGCCGGACAACGTGCCCGCTAGCTGCGAGCGACGCTCGTGCAGCAGCGGGAACAACGAGTACACCCGCTCGAAGTCCTCCTTGCGGCCCCTCCCCTCGCGGCTCAGGTACGCGCCCATCTCGAGGTTCTCGAGCACCGTCATCGGCCCGAACAGGCGGCGGTTCTCCGGGACGATCGCCATGCCCTGCCGGATGCGATAGCTCGTCGTGCGCTGCGTCACGTCCTCGCCGCGGAACTCGACCTTCCCGTTGCGCGGATGCACGAGACCGAGAATCGTCTTGAGCGTCGTCGACTTGCCCGACGCGTTGCCGCCGAGCAGCGACACGAGCTCTCCTTCCCGCACCTCGAGGTTCAGCTTCTCGAGGATGTGGATTTGCCCGTAGTACGTGTCGATCCCCTCGAGGCGGAGGAGCGAGCTGTCGCCGTTCGCGCTCACTTCGTCTGCGCCTTGCGCAGGCCGAGGTACGCCTCGATCACGCGCGGAGACGTGGCGACCTCGTCGAAGGACCCCTCCGCGATCTTGACGCCGTGGTCGAGCGCGACCACGCGATCGGAGATCCCCTCGACGACGTGCATGTCGTGCTCGATCACGAGGATCGTGTACCTGCCCTCCCGGCGCAGCTGCCCGATCAGCTCCGTGATCTCGTGCGTCTCGGTCGGATTCATCCCGGCCGCCGGTTCGTCCAGGAGCAGGATGCGCGGCTCCGTCGCCATCGCGCGAGCGATCTCGAGCCGCCGCCGATTGGCGTAGGAGAGGCTGTACGCAGGCTGATCCCAGCGGTAGCCGACGAGGCGCTGTCCGAAGAACGAGAGCTTCTCCTCCGCGCGCCGGCGGATCTCCCGCTCCTCGCGGCGCGCACGCGGCAACCGCAGCATCGCCTCCAGCACCGTCGTCTTCGTCCGCCCGTACTGCACCGCCATCACGTTCTCGCGCACGCTCATGTTCAGGAACAGGCGTAGCGTCTGGAACGTCCGGGCGATGCCGCGATTCGTGACCTCGTGCGGCTCCAGACCGACGATGCTCTCCCCGTCGAGCAGGATCTCGCCGCTGTCCGGCCGGTAGAGACCGGTGATGACGTTGAAAAGCGTCGTCTTGCCCGCCCCGTTGGGGCCGATCACGCTGACGATCTCCCCCTCGTCGACATGCAGGTCGAGGTCGGAGATGCACGCGAGGCCGCCGAACGCCTTGTTGACGCCGCGCAACTCGAGCAGACGCTCGCGCGCCATCAGGCGATCTCCACCCGGGCGGTGCCGAACAATCCCTGCGGGCGCGCGTTCATCAGCACGACCAGCAGGGCGCCGAGCAAGAGGAAACGCGTCGCTCCCGCGGTCTGCTCGACGAGCAGGTTCTCCCACACGAACGCGCCGAGCCAGATCGTCGGGATCATCAGGCCCGTGCGCCACCAGCCGCGCACGAGCGTCAGCACCAGGATCGCGGCGATCAGGAGTGCGTACGCAAAGTTGCCGATCTGTGTCGGATTACTCGGGAGCAGCATCCAGTGTCCGACCCAGTGCGCGAGTGCTCCCTCCCCCGGATGGCCGTCCGTCCAGCGCGGCCATGCGGCGTCGGCGATCGCGTGCAAGGCGAAGCCCAGCGCGACGGCCCCGCCGACGATGACCGCGAAGCGCCGCCACGGCCGGATGCGCGTCACGAGTAGCAGCGCGAGCGCCGTGTAGAAGACCCACTCCGCCTCGTTCGGGTCGCGGAGGAGCTCCGGCACTCCGTTCACGATGATCGCGCCGATGACGACGCCGGCCAGGCTCCCCGCGCCGCCGAGGATGACGATCGCGTACACGGTGATGAGCAGACCCACGTCGAAGTCCCCTGGGAACGCACCCGTCTGCACGGCGCCGTAGATCGAGCCTGCGAAACCCGCGGTCGCCGCACCGAACACGAACGCCATCAGCTTGAGCCGGTTGACGGGCATGCTCATCACTTCCGCCGCAAGCGGATCCTCGCGCAACGCACGCCACGCGCGCCCGGTCCGCGACTCGTTGACGAAGTACAGGAGGATCATCACGAGCGCGAACGCGCCGAGCGTGAAGAAGTAGTACTCCTTGGTCGTGTTCACCTTCCAGCCGAAGACGTTCAGCGGGTCGATGTTGTCGAGGCCGTTCGCGCCGCCCGTCAGGTCCGTATGGCCGACGAACGGGAAGTCGATGCGATTCGCGTTGTTGACGAAGACGACGAACGCCTGCCCGAAGAAGAGCGTCACGATCGCGAGGTAGTCGCCGAGCAACCGCCGCGACGGCAGCCCGAGCAACAGGCCCGCTAGCGCTGCGACGAGGATCGCGACTGGAATGGCGAACTCCGCCGCCCAGTGATGGCCGGAGTGTCCCGATGCGAGAAAGCCGTAGGTGTATGCGCCGAACCCGAAGAACGCGATGTACCCGAGGTCGAGCAGCCCGGCGAAGCCGACGGTCACGTTCAGCCCCAGGGCGAGCAGCGCGTAGATGAGCGTGATCAGGCCGTAGCGAAAGAGATTGCCCTCCGTCGTGACCAGCGGGAAGATCACGGCCGGGACCAGGAAGACGAGCAAGCGCACGGCGGGCGGGGCCGCGTCCCATCCCCGCCGTACCCAGCCCACGGGCCCGCGGTAGCGCTCGCGCTTCCCTTCGACCGACGCGACCCATTCGTCGACGCCGATCCTCGGCTGGTCCGGGGCGGGCTGCGGTGTCAGGTCGTCGCGCACCGTCAGACCTTCTTCACGTCGGCCTTGCCGAGGATCCCGCTCGGGCGGATCAGGATGATCGCGATCAGCAGCGCGAACACGTAGAGGTCTCGGAAGGTCGACCCCTGCGGCAGGTAGCCGGTCGCGTACGACTCCGAGAGGCCCACGAGGAGACCGCCGAGCATCGCGCCGGGGATGCTGCCAATCCCGCCGATCACTGCGGCCGTGAAGCCTTTCAGTCCGGCCAGGAAGCCCATGAAGTGGTAGATCTGGCCGAAGACGAGGCCGAACATGACGCCCGCTGCGCCGGCGAGCGCCGAGCCGATGAAGAACGTCGAGGCGATCACGCGGTCGACGTCGATCCCCATCATCGAAGCGGCTTCGCGGTCGAAGGACGTCGCGCGCATCGCCTTGCCGATCTTCGTGCGCGAGACGAGCAACGTCAGCGCAACCATCAGCCCGAGCGCGGCCACGATGGTCAGGATCTGCGGGAGGGACAGAAAGATGTTGCCGTAGTTGTACGTCTTCGCGCCGATCAGGTGGAACGTGTCGTAGTCGCGGAAGCTCGCGCCGAACACGAGCAGCGCGGTGTTCTGGAGGAAGAACGACACTCCCAGCGCGCTGATCAGCGGGGCGATCCGCGGTGCCTCGCGCAACGGCCGGTAGGCAAAGCGCTCGATCACGACCCCGAGCGCGCCGCACGCCACCATCGCCACGACGAACATCAGCACGACGACAATCCAGGCCGCAGCGTTCGGACTGACCGGCCCACCGAGCGCCCGCAGCGTGAAGAAGCCGACGAACGCCCCGATCATGTAGACGTCACCGTGCGCGAAGTTGAGCAGCTTCAGGATCCCGTAGACCATCGAGTAGCCCAGCGCGATCAGCGCGTACACGCTGCCGAGTGTCACGCCGCTGACCGTGAGATCCCAGAACAGCTCCCAGTTCACGGGCGCCTACCTTCGCACAAGGCGCCGACTCGGCGGCGCCGCCAAAAGACCGAGCGGCTTCGCCGCTCGGGCGGCCAAAAGCATGCGGCCCACCACGAGGATGGGCCGCATGGTCATTCCGATGGCGGGTCGCTAGCCGACCGGGTTGAACGTTCCGGCGGCGTTTGCCTTCCAGATGCCGAACTGGCCGCCCTTGATGTCGCCCTGGGCGTTGTAGCTCACGTTCAGACCGAGAACGGTCTTCTTCAGCTTCGTCTTCTTGATCTGAGCGCGTACCTCGGCACGGCTGGCCTTGCCGTCCTTGCAGGCCCGCTCGATCGCGCCGCCGACGACCTGCCCGGCGACGTACGTCGGAGCGCCGAAGAACTCGGGGTCTCCCCCGTGCGCCTTCTTGAACGCCTTCACGATCGGATGGGAACCGCTCGTCGGGAACGACGAGGCGTACACATTCCCCAGCGACGCGAACGCGTCATCGAAGAGGCCGTCGGAGCCCATCAGGATGATGCTCCCCTTGCCCGCAGAACGGAGCTGCTCTCCGAACGCCTTGCCCTTCGGCGGCAGCTGCCACGGGATGTAAACGAGCTGCGTGTCTCGCGGGATCTTGGCGATCAGCGAGGAGAAGTCCGACACCTGCTGGCTGACGCCGTCACGCGTGACGGTGACGCCGGCCGCGCGCAGCTTCGACTGCACCGTGTCGGCGAGGCCGGTGCTGTAGGCCTCCTGGTCGTCGATGATGTACACGCGCTTGAACTTCAGCTTCTTGTTGATGAAGTTCGCGACGGACGTTCCCTGCGCAGCGTCGGGCGGCACGGTGCGGAAGAAGAAGCCCGTCCGCGTACCGTCCGTCGTCAGCTCCGTGTTCGTCGCCGACCCGCTGACAAAGCCGAACCCGGCGTTCTTCAGCGTCGCGGTCGTTGCCCGCACTTCGTTGCTGCCTGCCGGGCCGACCACGCCGAGAACGTTCGAGCCAAGCGACTGGGCGGCCTTGACCGCCTCCGCAGTACCACCCGGCCCGCCGAGCACGGTGTCGCCGTACTGGACGCGCAGCTTGCCGTTCTTGTGCGTCCGGTTGTAGCCGGCGACGTAGAACTTGAGCCAGTCGACCTGCAGCTTGCCGAGCGAGGCCGCAGGCCCCGTGATCGGCGCAAGCACACCCATCGTCCGCGTCTTGCCGCACGAGATCAGTTGCGAGTCGGCAGACGCCGCCGCTTGAGGCGCCGCTGCACGATCGACCTTCGCGGACGCCGCGGCAACGATCGCGAGTGCGGCAAGCGCCAGCAAGGCCGCAATCGCAGTTGCCCTTTTCCTCATTGAATCCCCTCCTTGGTAATGAGCCCCGGTCCTACCACTCTTCTGACGCCAGCCGAGCCTACTTGTTGTCCTGATATACGCGATTTGCCGGGGAGTCGGAAGGGTGGAAGACCCCCAGGATGTGCATCGGCTCCGGCCCGGCGTTCTCGATGCAATGCACCTTCTCGGGCGGCAGGTGGAAGCACGAGCCCGGCCGCAGCGGGACGGACTGCCCGCCGACGTGGGCGACACCCTCTCCCTTCACGATGTACCCCAGTTCCTCGTATGGATGGCTGTGGAACGGAGCTTTGCTCGGCTGGACGATCCCGATGAACTGCGTCACGTCGAGGCAGCCGGCGTCCTCGTTGATCAGATATCGGAACGTCCTTTCAACCGACGCCGTGTGCTCGGGCTGATCGTCGAAGCGGACCGTCACCTGCCGGCGCCCCTCGGCGACCTCCAGCTCAGCCGCCGCGGAGACCAGGACGACGAGCAGCTCGCCGGGCCCCGGGTTCTCGACTGCGTAGGTCTCACCCGGCGCCACGAAGGCTCCCGTGCCGGGCTCGAGCGGATGCCGCTTCCCCTCGAGGTCGAGCTCTCCGAGCCCGGCCACGACGTAGAGCAGGTCGTGCCGCCCGTCGGCCGTGCGGTCGCGTGAGCGGCCGGGCGCGAAGCGGATCACGCGCTGGTCGAGCGGCTCGGTCTCGAAAGTGACACGCGTGTTGGCGGTGTCCCCGTCCTCGCGGACGGCCTCGACACCGGCCTCGTCGACGACGAACGTGCTCACGGCAGCCATCCCGGAAGCCTACGCCGTTTGCTCGAGCAGGCTCAGCTCGACGACCTCGACGGTGTCGCCGAGCGCGACCTTCCCCGGCTCGACCACCTCGCCGTAAACCCCGAAGGGCAGATGCTTCTTGCCGGCCTCGTTCGCGGTGATCGGCCGGTAGGCGGCGATCGTCCGTAGCGTGTCGAAGTCCGGGACGCCCGTCTCGGGATTCTGCGTCGTGATCGCGCAACGGCCGACGTCGCCGCGCAGTCGCACGAGCGCCTCGCCGATGCGGACGTGGCGCTTGATCCACGTGTCCTCCTCGTGCGCGCCGCAGCCCTCGAGCTCGAACAGCATGCGGAAGCGGCGACCGTCGACCGGGCCGTCGTGACCGCCGTTGCGTCCCAGCGCCTCGAGCGATGCCGTCGAGATCAAAGAGGCATGTCCGCGGCCGCGGTCGACCGCCGCTCCGGGCGGCGCCTGCACGAGCCGCAGCGGACGCCCGGCCCAGCGCGAGAGCGCAACCGTCCAGGGGCCCTCGACGAAGCGGCCGGACACAGGACGCCCGTAGAAGTCGGTGGTCACCTCCTCGCCGAGTGCGATCTCGCCTGCCGCGACGCTCCCGTCCGGGAACGTGAGGGTCAGCCGTTCCTCCGCCGAGTCGTACTCCTGCCGGATCCGGACGAGCTCTCCGTTGCGGAGCTGGTTGTAACGGCGCCCGTCGGCGTCGACGATGTGAAAGCGGCGGTTCTCGAGCACGCCGGTCCGTTCGAGCTGAACCTCCTCGGGATGGACGAGCCCCAGGCCCTTCACGGGCGAGATCGAGATGCGGCCGACCGACGGCACCCTCCTAGGTTACGCGCGCGCCTCGACCTCCACGTCGCTGCCCTCCAGCTCAAAGATGTAGAAATCACGCCCCGTTACGTGCACGGCGACGTTGTAGACCGGGATCGTCCCGATCGCTCCCTCGAAGCTGCCGGAGTGCGCGTGGCCGTGCAGGACCACGTCGGGGCGGTACTCGGCGATGGGAATCGCGAGCCGGTCGCAGCCGAGATACGTCCAGATTCCCTCCGGCTCGCCGTGCAGCGTGTCGGAGGTCGGCGCGTAGTGGAGCAGGACGATGCGAATCGGGCAGTGGGCGGTCTCCTGCAGGCCACGTCCGATCGCATCGACCTCGGCGCTCGTCTCCGCGTAGACACGGCGCAGCAGCGGCTCGCCGAAGTCGGGCAGCGCCGAGCCGGTGAAACCTCCGACGAAGCCCTTCGTCCCCACGACGCCCACCTCGCCGCCCTCCAGCTCGAACGTCGCGGACGAGCGGTCGAGCATGTGCACACCTGCGTCGCGAAGCACAGCCGCGACCTCGTCGCCGCGTCCGCAGTGCAGGTCGTGGTTCCCGAGGACGGCGCAGACGGGCATTCGCACGCCGGCGCAGGCGTCGGCGAGCACCTGCGCCTGCCCCGGCTCGCCGAGGGTCGTCAGGTCGCCGGCCAGCAGCACCAGGTCCACCCGCTCCTCGAGCTCGGCAAACGATTGCTCGAGCCGCGCGCGGGTTCCCTCGGAGGCATGGATGTCCCCGGCTGCAGCGATCGTGACCATCAGGACCATGTTCCACGCGAGTGCACCGCGGGAAACCGCCCCTCGTGAGCAACGAACAAGACGAGCAGTTCGAACGGCTTCTGGAGGCGATGAAGCGGGCGGCGGCAGTACTCCGCGACGCGAACGTTCCGTTCGTGCTCGGCGGTGGGCTCGCGTGCTGGGCGCGCGGGGCTCCGAAGACGGAGCACGACGTGGATTTCCTCGTCCGCCCCGCCGACGCCCCACGGGCGCTCGAGGCGCTCGCGCAAGCCGGCTTGCGCACCGAGGAGCCTCCCGAAGGCTGGCTCCTCAAGGCGTACGACGGCGACGTGTTGATCGACCTGATCTTCAGCCCGCAGGGCGGTCCGGTCGACGACGAGCTCTTCGCACGCGCCGAAGAGCTCGAGGTGCACGCGTCTCGGTTGAAAGTCGCCGCGCTCGAGGACGTGTTGGTCCAGAAGCTGCTGGCGCTCACCGAGCAGGAGCCGGACTTCTCGAGCGTGCTCGAGCTCGCCAGGTCGCTGCGCGAACAGGTCGACTGGGACGACGTGCGGGAACGCACGAAGCAGTCGCCGTTCGCGAAGGGCTACTTCACGCTGCTGGACGAGCTCGAGATCGTCCCGGGCTAGCGTTCGATGGTGAGCCGAACGCCGAACGCGACGAGCACGGCGCCGACGACCGCATCGACCGCGCGCCGGATCGCCGGGCGGCGCAGCACGTCGCCCGCCTTTGCGACCGCGAACGCGTATGCACTCAGCCAGCTGAGCGTCATCGCCGCGAACACCAAGCCAAGCGCCAGCAAGCCCGCGAACGTGTGCGCGAACTGCGGCAGCAGGCTGGAGAAGAAGACCGCCATCTTCGGGTTGCCCAGGTTGCTGACGAGCCCTTGCCGGTAGGAGGAGCGAGGCCCCCGCGCCCGGCCGTGCGCCGCCTCGGCGCCGCGTACGGCGCGGGCAAGGGATTGCAGCCCGAGGAAGATCAGGTACGCCGCGCCGAACCAGCGGATCACGTGGAACACGGTGTAGACGCCGCCCCGCCGGCCGCCGCGCAGGGTGTTGCGGATCGTCAGCGCCGTGTCCTGCCCCGGTGTGACGATCACCAGGGCGGAGACGCCGAAGAAGCTCAGAAGTAGAACTGAGACCACGCCGTCCACCAGTCGTCGGCGCGAGAGACGAGCGCGTGCTCGTCGAGCTGCTCGACACCCCTGCGGTTGCGGTACTCGACCAGGCGCGAGGGCGAGTGGAACTCGATCTGGATCTCGGCCGGGCGCCCGGGGTCGTACGGCTTGACGGCGCTCAAGTCTTTCAGCGCCTGCTTCGCACCCTCCTCGATCATCTCGCGCGCCTTCAGCGCCGGGAACTGGCGCGCGCTGAACGCGCCGAGCCCCTTCTTCACCGCCACGGTCGTCAGCCCGTCGCCGAGCAAGGCGCGGCCCTCGCGGCACACCGCCTCATCCCCGGTGACGAGCAGCACCGGGCAGTTCCACTGGCCGCAGAGCGCGGCGTTGATCCCGGTCTCGCCGACAGACGTCCCGTTGAACTTCAGCTCACGCCACGCCTGGCCGGACACGGTGTGCGCGAGCACGCCGTCCGGTGTGCCGGCCTTCGCGTGCATGCCGACGAACAGCGCCGCGTCGCAACCCTGCTCGAGCAGCTCGGTGTACTCGGTCCAGTCGTTCTGTACGACGAACTCGCAGTCCGGATCCAGCTTGTCCGGGATCAGCGAGTTGAAGGTCCACTCCTCGCCGGCGCCGTGACAGTCCATGACGACGATCTCCTTCGCGCCGGCCGACTTCGCGCCGCGCACGGCCGCGTTGATCTCCTCGGTATAGAGCACGCGGCCTTCGTGGTAGGCCTGCTTCTCCTTGGTGCCGTCCGTCTGCTGCCACTTCACGATGCCGGCGACGCCCTCCATGTCGCTGACGATGAAGACCTTCATTCGGCGGCTACCGCGGCGGTTGTGCTCCAGGGGAAGTTGATCCAGCGCTCGGTGCGGCGCCAGACGAAGTCGGCGCGGACGACGCTCTGCGGCTTCTCGTACAGGACGGCGGTGCGCACGTCGTCGACGTGCTGTGCGCAGAAGTCGCGGGCCAACGCGAGTGTGCGCCCGGTGTCGGCGACGTCGTCGACGACGAGGAGACGTTCGGTTCGCAGCAGCGAGAGGTCGGGGACGGGCGGCAGGAGCAGAGGCTCGTCGAGTCGCTCGTCGACGCCCGTGTAGAACTCGACGTTCAGCGTCGCCATGTTCTTCACGCCGAGCGCATAAGCGAGCGCGCCTGCTGCGGGCAAACCACCGCGCGCAAGCGCCAACACGGCGTCTGGGCGGAACTCAACGGCCTCGATCTGCGCGGCGAGCTCCTCGACCGCGATGCCCACATCCTCCCAGGTCATCGACTCCCGCTCCATGAACGGAGAGAATCACATAGATGGAGACGGGGCTTGCAGGGAAGCGCGTGCTCGTGACCGGTGCCTCCGGCGGCATCGGGGGCGCCTGCGCGCGCGCGTTCGCGGCCGAAGGCGCGGAGGTCGTTGCCCACTATCACCGCGGGCGCGAACGCGCCGAGGCACTCGGCCTCGCCGTCGTCGGCGCGGACCTGACACGTGAAGACGAGGTCGAGCGGATGTTCGCCGAAGCCGGGCGGCTCGACGTCTGCGTCGCGGTCGCGGGCGTCTGGCCGTCGGAGAACGTCCCGGTCTGGGAGCTTCCGCTCTCGCGCTGGCGTGAGACGGTCGACGCGAACCTGACCGCGACGTTCCTGACGGCCCGTGGCTTCCTCCGACAACTGGAAGGGGACGGCGCGCTCGTGCTCGTCGGCTCGACGGCGGGAATCTTCGGCGAGGCCGGCCACGCCGACTACGCCGCGGCCAAATCCGCCATCCTCGGCGGCCTGCTGCTGAGCCTGAAGAACGAGGTCGTCCGTCGGTCCCCTGGCGCACGCGTGAACGCGGTTGCCCCGGGGTGGACGGAATCGCCGATGACGCGCGGCCATGTCTCGGAGGACCGGGTCGGTCGAATCACGAGGACGATGGCGCTGCGAAAAGTGGCCCAGCCCGAAGACGTCGCACGCCAGGTAGTGGTACTCGCGTCGCCGCTGCTCTCCGGCCACGTGACGGGGCAGGTCGTCACAGTCGCGGGCGGCATGGAGGGACGCGTAGTTCACGAACCCTGAGTCAAGCGCGCGCCCTGGCAAAGCCCAAAGCCGGAGGCTAAGGCAGGCGAAGCCGCCTTAGCCGGAGGCGGACTAACGCGCTTGGCGACGCCGCAAGCGCCGCCGAGCGCGGGCCGGAGACGAACTCGTGCCAGCAGTCCCGAAGGAGCATGCGGGCTGAGCCCGCATGCGTTGAGCCGCGAAGCGGCCGTGCCAAATACGAACGAAAGCGCAGCTTTCGTTCGTCCCTAGAAAGAGGTGGCGGCCGAGTCCTCGTCGGCCGCCGCACACTCCAAAAACTGGCCGCAGGAGTGATTGCCGTCAGTCCCTGGCCTTGGAGTCAAGACGGACATCGGCAGCGGCCTCTTCCGGCTTGAGCGGGCGTCAAGTACCTCAGTCAACCGAGAACGGGTGATGGATGAAGTGCCCGCTCCTAGCGATAGTCAGAAGGCATACCGAGCGAGGCCCCGATGCGGCGGGGGCAACCTCGGCGAATCTCCTTCCAAGGAGACTCAGGAGGGGCCAGGCGGCGGCCCCTCTTGCGTTTTCAGGGGCTATACACTGAGTAACGGAAGCGGGCACCGTCCCGCTCTGCATCAAGAGAAGGCAGAGGGAACCGGCCCTATGAAGCCTTCGGCAACCTGCCATTGGGCAAGGTGCCAAACCCGGTCGGGCGAAGCCCGAAGGATGTGTCGAGCGAGATCGAAGGAGACGAGAGTGCCCGCCAAGACCCAGACGCGTAACCGCTTCCTCGAACGGCTCCAGGCCGGGCCGGCGATCGTCGGCGACGGCGGGATGGGGGCGCTGCTGTCGGCGGCGGTGCCGCGGCTGCGCACTCCCGAAGAGGCGAACCTGCGCGCGCCCCAGGCGGTCGTCTCGCTGCACGTCAGCTTCATCAACGCCGGGGCCGAGTTGATCGAGACGAACACATTCGGCGCGAACCGCCGCAAGCTGGCGCACCACTTCCTGGAGGACGATCTCGAGGAGATCAACTCCGCCGCCGTGAAGCTCGCCCGCGAAGCACGGGAGATCACCGGCCGGGAGGTGTTCATCGGAGGCTCGATCGGCCCGCTCGGCGAGCCCGCTGCTTCGCGCGTGCGGCGCGACCTCTTCGCGGAGGTCGCCGCAGTGCTCGACGGGCGCGGCGTCGACCTGTTCATGGTCGAGACGTTCTACGACCTCGAAGAAGTCGTCGATGCCGTCGAGGCGGTGCGGAGCGCCTCGAACCTGCCGATCGTCGCGCTGCTCACGTTCGACGAAAGCGCCGAAACGCTCGCGGGCGTGACCGCGTCCGAAGCGGCGGAGCGACTCGCCGACCTCGACGTCGCGGCGATCGGCGCGAACCACGGCGCAGGACTGCTTGCTGCGCTGACAGCGCTCGAGCGAATGGGGAAAGACGGGAAGCCGCTGGCCGCGCTGCCGAACGTCGGCCTCGCCAGCCTCGCGGGCGGACGTGTGATCTATCCGCACGCGACACCGGAGTACTTCGCGGAATTCGCCGCGCATGCTCGTGACCTCGGCGCGAAGGTGATCGGCGGCTGCTGCGGCACGACGCCGGCGGAGATCTCCGCGATCCGTTCTGCAGTCGAAGAGGAGCGCAAGCCGCGCGCGCCGCTCGTCTTCGAGTCACCCGAGCTGGTCGTCGCGCTGGGCGAGGAGCAGCGCGAGACGGGCCTTTCGCGTGCCTTCGCCGCAGGCGACTGGGTCGTCTCGATTCAGCTTGATCCGCCGCTCGGCGGATCGAGCGCCGGCCTCGTCGAGGTGGCCGGCGCGCTCAAGGAGTCGGGCCACGTCGGCTGGGCCGACATCAACGACAATGCGACCGCGCGCGCCGGCATGAGCTCGTTGATGGTGTCCGCGACGATCGAGCGCCTGGCGGAGATCGAGACGATTCCCCATCTGACGACGCGCGACTGGTCGGTGATGGGGCTCGAGTCGATGCTGCTCGGCGCGCATGCAGAGGGCGTGCGCAACATCCTCGCGATCACGGGCGACCCGCCCGAGGTCGGTGACTATCCGGGCGCGCGCGGCGTGTACGAGATCGATTCGATCGGCCTGACGCAGTTGATGACGAACCTCAACCGCGGTGAGGATTTCAACGGACGCCCGATCGACGCACCGACGTCGTTCTTCCCGGGCGTCGCCGTCAACCCGACCGCCGACGACATCGAGCTCGAGCTCGACCGGTTCCGCCAGAAGGTCGAGGCCGGTGCGAAGTTCGCGATCACGCAGATCGTGTTCGACCTGGAGCGGTTCGACGACTTCACGGAGCGGCTCGGCGGGGCGTGGCCGATCCCTGTGCTGATCGAGGTGTTCCCGCTGACGAGCTATCGCCTCGCGCTGCGGCTGCACAACGAGCTGCCGGGAATCGTCGTGCCGGACACGCTCCAGCAAGCGCTGCAGGACGCGGGCTCCGAAGCCAGCGTGGTCGGCTTCGCGCACGCGCGCGAGATCATCGCCGGATCGCGAGACCGCGCCGCCGGCGTCTGTCTCGTCGCTCCGTTCCGCCGTCCCCTGCGCGTGCTCGAGCTGCTGGCGTGACGGACGACGAGCTGATGCGCGCTGCGCTCGAGCAGGCCGCTCGGGCTCGAAGCGGGAGAGCTGCCGATCGGCTCGGTCGTCGCCGCGGACGGCGAGATCGTCGCACGCGCGTACTGGGAGGGGCGGAACGGTCTGCTAGCACATCCCGAGCTGCTCGCGCTGCAAGAGGCGAACCGGCGCGACCTCACGCTCTGCACGACTCTCGAGCCGTGCCTGCTCTGCACAGCAGCCGCGATGTTCGCGTTCGCGGAGCTGATCGTCTTCGCGCTCGAGTCGCCGACCGACGGCGCCACTGCGGTCGGCGGGGTGTGGGATCCGGCCGCCTGCTCGGTCGCTCCGTATCGGCGGCCGGCGGTGACGTCAGGCGTTCGCCGCGACGAGTCCGCTCGGCTCGTGCGCGAGTTCTTGCATCGCGAACCGGCGTCGCCGTTCGCAGCCTGGGCGCAGACCCTGCCGGTCTAGGGCGCGCAGTCGCCGGTCGAGGCCGGGCCGCGCGCTGAGTTCAGCGCCGCACGCACGACGTTG
>WNGB01008170.1_pt1 | contig 22248 bp, 13 predicted proteins | sample 5400681 | NCBI WGS metagenome assembly WNGB01 (sample SAMN13153367, study PRJNA577476) | soil metagenome | isolation source: 115 cm soil or saprolite under grassland replicate 2 | place: USA:California | collected 2016-06-15
ATCGACCTGGGGTTGGGGGACGCGACGGGCTGGTTGAACGCGCTGCGCTTGCTAGTGGGCGCGGGCGTCGTGGCTCTCCTGGTGGTGCGACGACGGTCCACGGCCGAGCTGGTCGGCAGGGCGGCGGGCATGGCGCTGGATCGGCTGGTCGCCGACGCCCATGGCGACGTCTCGACCCAGCACGTGAACGCGGATCGCCGTGGCCTGGCGACGATCAGTGCGGCTGTACTCGATCTGGTCTATCTGCTGATCGGCTACGCGCTCCTGCGCACACCACTGGTCGAGGAGTTGCAGCTTCTCGTGCCGCCGGTCTGGGCGGCCGTGCTCGTGACGGCCGCGGCGTGTGTGATCTGGGCGGTGTTGCTCGTGCGCCTGCAGGTGCTCGCCGGCGTCGTCGGCGTGTTGCTCGGGCTGCTCCTCGGAGCACCGCTATTGCTGTCATTGCCGGTCCTCGACCAGGCTCTCGTGAACGCTGCCTGGGCGCCGACCGCCGTGGCGTGGATCGTCGGCATCGCGCTGCTGGTGCTGTTGCTTGGTTTGCGCAGCCGGGTCCAGGCCGGCGGTCGTGCCGTGCTGGGTGGGCGGCTGGACCGTGGTCTGTTGGGTACGCAGATCGCCGAGAGCGAGGACTTCTACCAACGCCGACAGACCGCCTTTGGTCGAATCGGCGGGGCGTTGATCGACGTGGCGTTCCTGGTCTTCGGCTACTGGGTGCTGGTTGCGCCCGCCGCGGCCGCGCTGGTGCGCTCGACTGGCCAGGCGTGGATCGGGACCGCGGCGATCGCCGTGTTGCTCGCGGCGGTACTCGTCGTGCTGGGCCTGGCGGTGGTCCGGACACGGTCCACACTAGCGGAAACCGGCGGATCGGCCTGGCGCGGGCGCGCGGGCGCGCTCGCGATGCTGCTCTTGCTGTTCCTGCCGCTGGTCGCGGTCACTGGCGCGGCGGTGCCCATAGCACTGGCGAGCCCGGCCGCGATCGGGGCGCTCGAGCTGCAGCCGAGTCGCGCACCAATGCTCGTAGTCGACTGGGATTTCTGGCAGCCGTTGACGCCGCGCAAGGAACAAACAACGCATGAGCTGGCGCTCTCGTGCACCGATGGGCGGCGCATCGGCGTCTTTCGCGAGACGCTGCAACCCGCGGCCGGCGCGCCGATGCCCGCGGGCCAGGTTGGTGCGCTGGGTCGTACCCAGGTCAGCTGCGACAACTGGACCGAGGAGTACGCCGCGCGGCGCGCGGCGGCGGGTCTGGGAGATGCGCAAAGCCTCTCGTGGGAAGCCCTAGACATCCGTGGCACGATCAATCCCGACGGTTCGATCGACGTTGTCGAGACGCACCGTGTCGTATTCACATCCGGGCGTTTCGATCACCTGGCGGTTAAGATCGGTTCGCCCGCGGCTGACCTGACGCGGCTCGCGGCCAGCGAAGGCGACCTGATATATGCCATCGATCCCACCACGCCAGTGCCGTCACGCTATGCGCGGAGTTGGGAGGTGGACGAGCAGTACTGGGTGGGCTGGTGGTTCCCGGAGGTAGTGAGTCCGGCGGTTCGCACGTACACGATCAGCTACCGCCTGAATGCCGCGGTGCGCGCGATCTCGGACACGCGAAGCGAGATCGACTGGCAGGTCGAACCACCGGATCCGCTGGCGCCGATCTGGCTCGCGACCGTGAACATGCGACTACCAGACACGATAGATCCGGCAGGGGTGCGCCTCTCGGCTGATGGGGCATCCGTGCAGAGTGGCTTGCTGTCGGAGAAGACGGCATCGTTCACCGCGTCGATGCTTACCAGTGATGGCGGCCTGCATGCGGTCGCCGAGTTCGGCGGACCGGGCCCAGCCGTGCCGCAAGCGGTGCCGACGCCCACGCCGACTGCTCCGCCACCGACCAGTACGCCAACGTCGACTGCTACGCCAGCGGCCAGTCCAACCGCGCCTCCGACGGAAACGCCAGCGCCGACACCGACCGACACGCCGCCGGCGGAGACTCCGGAAGCGAGCGTCTCGGCTACTGGCGTCAGTCCGACCGTGCGGCCAACAGTCGTGCCTTCGCCGACCGCGACGCCGCCGCCGCAGGTTGCGCCGACGCCGGAGGCGGTGCCGACGCCTCAACCGGAGGCGTCACCCGCGGTAGTCGCCACCCCAGAAGGACCCGCACCGACCGCGACCATTCCGCCACTTCCCAGCGAGACCCCGACGGTGGCCGTGCCGAGCGCAATCCCGACGCTCCCGCCGCTGCCGACCGAGACGCCAACCATAGTTCCCACGCGCACGCCAACGCCAAGACCCACCGCGCGTCCGACGGCTACCGCAACGGCGACGCCAAGGCCTACGCTCGTGCCGACAGTGCCACCCACGGTCCCGCCGACTGTCCCACCAACGGTTGAACCAACCGTTCCGTCACCGAGCTTACAAGCGATCACGATCGCGCCGGCGAACTCGACGGTGACGCTCGGCGGCTCGCTCCAACTCAGCGCCACCGGCAGGTACTCCGACGGCAGCGCCCACGATCTGACAAATGTCGTTCAGTGGCGCAGCGCAAACCCCACCGTTGCTACCGTGAGCCGCAGCGGATTGGTCACCGCGGCCAGCACTGGCAGCACTACCGTCACGGCCACGTCAGATTCCGTGACTGGCTCGACGAGAGTCACTGTGACAGAACCCACGGTGACTACGATCGGCATGGCGCAGTTGGGCAGAAACCCCGTCGCTGCCCACTAGTACAGGCCGGCATGAATCTGGCCGGAGATGAATCAGTCAGGAATGGAGCGAACGCTCGGCAATAGGGTCGAGACACGACCAAAAGGTCGCCAGTGTCGAGGCTTGAGCTACGGGTTGGTTCGGCAGGTCGCTGCGCTGCCGGCAGAAACCCAAGCTGACTGACGGTGACGTTCGCTTGTGGGCGGCGACTGAGCACGACCACTTCTCGGCCGTACAGCGGGTGGTTCAAGATCTAACCTGGCGAACCTGGGTCACTTCCGGGCTGGCGTTGACACTCGAGTTCGTCACTGCCTCGCCTGCGGAGGTCTGGCCGTCGCGACCCGTCAGCTTCTGCCGATAGTCACCCCGCGGCCACCCAGAACATGTACCAACCGGGTTCGATAACGGTTCGCGTTGCACCTCGCGCAGCTACTCCATCACGCACTGATCGTCAATTGATCAGGGAAGTGAAAATCTAGCATCCGGGCAGCGCCCGTCTTTTTCCTCGGCCGGAAAGCGGCTATTCGAGCCGACGTAAAGCATGCGCCGTGTAGTTGTGTCACACGTCTCACCGGTGGCCGATGCCTCAACCGATTCTTGTTCGACCGAGACGGCGACAGCGGCAGTATCCACATATCGACGGGCCCCCCGCGCAGTGGGATCGCGTAGGCGAGGCTGGTCGAGAGGACCAGCACGCAGAGCCAGCTAAAGGTCCATCGTGCGCTCAGCACCGCCCGCCACAACCGCCCTGGCGCTCGTTTAATCGGTACTCAACTCCATTCCGTGACGAATCCCTCGGTAGGAGTGAACCGCGGATCCGGCCATCCGCACGGCCGTCAGTTCTATGAGGATTTGCAGGATGTCCCATCCGTTGCGAGCCAGGGATGGGCGCCGTATCGCCGAACGCACGGCCTCTGGGCTGCGGTGCCCTGTCGACGCTCGTGTTGGTTGCCGTGGGCGTGCGCTTGGCACCAATTGGAGTCACTGGCGGACACCTTCCTGGGCCGACGACTCGCCCGGCCCGATGTCTTCAGTGTCTGGTGAGCGGCACGAGATCGACAGTGACGATCCATACACTTACCCTTATTCGTCGAACGGCCAAGTGCTGAGCATCGGCCCAAAAGCGTTCGGGCAGCTTCGACGCACTTGGCGTGCTGACTATCGCGACGGTCGATCAGCGCGATCATTGGACCCGCGTCCGTAAGGATCACGCTCTGCGCCGTTTGGATCGCGCGCGAAGCAATGCGGCGAAGGCCCGGCCGGTGCGCCGCGATTGGTCGCCACCGATGTCGACCGAACCGACGATGTTGCCGAGCTCACGCAGCAGCGTGCTGCCAAGGACCTCATCGCAGCGCCGACGGGGTCAAGCGGCTGTAATCGCGTCACATGCGTGTGTGTTCAATTCCTGCTGAGTTGGTCGGGCGGCGTTCTCGAGGTCAAGTCGCCGACGCGCCGCGGGCAGTCACCCTGCACGGTGCAATGGCCATCGGGATCGCCGACACGCTCGATCAATTGCTGTCCAACGGTGCAGTGTGCGTCATGATCCGTGGGGTCGGCTCACGCTGCAAGGTGCCATTGGGTCGCAACAATCTCGCGATCCTGCGCGTGGCGATCGCTCGCCAGACGAAGGGCGACCGCGTGTCCTTAGCGGGATGGACAATGCGGCTCCGCCGCGCGGGGTGGACGCATGGGCATCTGAGTCGCCGACCTCAACGGGTGGATCGAACTACACGCGGTGGGGGGCCAGCGCTTCGCTGGTTTCACGCAGCGCATCCAATGAAGCTTCTGGTCGGCGGATCGCAACCGCGACGTACAGCGAATCCAGCAAACTGAGTTGCGCGATTCTGGAGGCCATCGCCTCCTCGCGGTACCGCGTTTCGGTCGACATCGTCAGCAACACGATGTCGGCGTGCTCGGTCAGCGGTGACGGATGTCGGGCTGTTACGGCGATCGTGGTCGCCCGGCGGCGGCGGGCGAGCGCCAGGCATTCGACAGGCTCGCGCGAAGTTCCCGAATGACTGATGCCAATGGCGACCGCCGTCGACCGCAGCAGGCTCGCCGTGACGACTTGCAGGTGCGCGTCCGTCTCCGCATACGCGCGCATGCCGATGCGCAGGAACCGCCCCGCCGCGTCGCTGGCGACCGCATGTGAGGAGCCGATGCCGAAGAACACCAGCTCGCTGCAGGATTCGATGGCTCGCACCGCGCGCGATATCGCCGCGGGGTCGAGTAGCTTTAGCGTGTCCTGCAGTGCCAGGATATCGCTGGCGAAGACTTTCTGGGCGACAACGGCAGGGTTCGCTGCGTCCGCGGCGACGATGTCCTCCTGCAGCATCAGAGTCGGCTGAGCCAGATCAGCCGCCAGCGCGAGCTTGAGGGCCTGGTAGCCGCTGCAGTTGACTGAATTGCAAAAGCGGATCACGGTGCCTTCGGACACTTCGGCCAGACTGGCCAGCTCGGCGATCGGCAGGTGGACGACCCGGCCGGACTCGTTGACGACCAGCTCCGCTACCCGCCGCTCGGCGGGGTGGAGCGAGTCCATCGCCACGCGGATGCGGCTGAGAATGCCATCGGGCACGCTCTTGCCGTTGGTGTGGTCGGCGACTGAGCGCGGTCTGGCCATCCAGCGGCCGAGTTTAGCAAATCCCGCTGAGCGGCGCTACGTCACAATCCTCCGCGGCGGAGCCACAACCGCCAGTTCAGGCGGTAGGTCGCTTGACAGTTCACGGAGCAAAGCTCTACGCTGGTCGGCACTTATGGAGGAAAGCGCAGCGGCATGCTGACGGACACGGCCCACAGCCCATACGTACGCCTGCGCAGCGTGCCGCTCGGCGCAAGTCGCTGGACTGACGGCTTCTGGCACGTGCAGTTCCAGCGCTGCCACGACGTCATGGTCCCGAACATGTGGCGGCTCCTGGAGGATGCCGACGTCTCGCACGCGTACGCCAATTTCCTGATCGCTGCCGGCCAGCAGCAAGGAAGCCACAAAGGTCCAAAGTGGCACGACGGTGATTTCTACAAGTGGCTCGAAGCAACGGCCGCCGTGTATGCCATAACGAAAGACGAACGCCTCGACGACCTCATGGACCAGGCGATCGACACGATCAGTAAAGTCCAGCGCGAGGACGGCTACATCCACACGCCGATCAACATCGAGCAGCGCGTCGGCTCTGGCGAACTCGCCGCGGAGCTCCAGGAGCGGCTGGACTTCGAGACCTACAACATGGGCCACCTCATGACGGCGGCCTGTACGCACTTCCGGGCAACACAGAAGCGGTCGCTGCTGGACATCGCCTGCCGCGCCGGCGACTACCTGTGCCGCTTTTACACAACGGCCGCGCCGGAGCTGGCCAGGAGCGCAATCTGCCCGTCCCACTACATGGGCGTGATCGAGCTCTACCGGACCACTCGGGATCCGAAGTATCTGGAGCTCGGCAAGAACCTGGTCGAGATCCGCGACCTGGTGTCTGGCGGGTCGGACGACAACCAGGACCGCCTGCCGTTCAGGCAGCAAACCACGGCGGTGGGTCACGCAGTGCGCGCAAATTACCTGTACGCCGGCGTCGCAGACGTGGTGGCGGAAACCGGCGACACATCGCTCCTTGACGCGCTGCAGACGCTGTGGACCAACGTCGTGACGCACAAGATGTACATCACCGGTGGGTGCGGCGCGCTGTACGACGGTGCTTCCCCCGACGGCTCCCCCGATCAAGCAAACATCACGCGTGTGCATCAGGCCTACGGTCGCGACTACCAGTTACCGAGCGCGACCGCGCACAACGAGACGTGCGCCAGTATCGGCAATGCACTGTGGAATTGGCGCATGCTGTCGGTAACCGGTGACGCGCGCTATGCCGACACGCTCGAGCTGGTGCTGTTCAACCTGCTTTCGGGTATCGGGCTGGACGGTACGTCGTTCTTCTACACCAACACGCTACGTCAAGTTGACCTGCCGTTCGAGCTGCGGTGGTCGCGCAGCCGTGCGAATTACATCAGCTGTTTCTGCTGTCCGCCGAACATCGTACGCACGATTGCGTCGGCGAGTGGCTACGCATACTCCATGTCCGATGACGGTGTGTGGGTGAATCTATACGGCGGAAGCGCACTCGTCACGTGTCTTGCGAGTGGCGCTCGAGTCAGGCTCACACAGCAGTCAGACTACCCATGGCAAGGCCGAGTCGTTATCACGATTGACGAGGCTCCGGAGGAGTCGTTCGCGCTGATGCTGCGCATTCCGCACTGGGCAACGGGCGCCACGTTGAACGTGAAGGGTTCGACTGGCGCTGTGCTGGCGCACAGCGGCATGTACCACGAGGTCCGCCGAACTTGGCACGCCGGCGACACGGTCGAGCTCGACCTGCCCATGCATCCACGGCTGATGCAGGCGCACCCACTCGTCGAAGAGGCACGCAATCACGTCGCGGTGATGCGCGGACCGCTTGTCTACTGCTTGGAGTCGCCCGACCTGAGCCATGATGTGCCTGTCAACGACGTCTTTGTTCCGCGCGACATCGAGCTAAGGTCTTTCACCCAAACAGATGGGCTGCTTACGGGCATGACGCTACTGAAGGGAACGGCGGCGGCGCGCGCGCAGGACCACGGGTTCGACACACCCCTGTATCGCGAACTGTCGATGCAGCCCGCGCGCGAGACTGAAATCACACTGATCCCTTACTTCGCCTGGGCAAATAGAGGCCCGGCGGACATGAGCGTATGGCTACCGCTCGCATCGTAAATGGCACGCAGCGGCAGCGAGCAGTCGCGGCGTGCAATCCTGAGGGTGGAGAGTAAATGAAACACGCAGTGCGGCGATCTTCGTCCAACACGTCCCGTCACCTCATTATCGGCCTGACTGCCGTTTCGCTGATCGTTGGAGCCTGCGCTCCAGCGCCCGCGGCTCCGGCCCCAACAACCGCGCCCGCGGCGAGCCAGGCGTCCTCCGCCAGCATCAAGTACACCGGTACTGATCCGGATAAATTCAGTGCCCTCTTGACAACTGAGAACACCCAGGTTCCGGCGGAGCTCCAACGCCTTGCGTCCACTTCCTGCGCGTCCGAAAACGCGGCTCTGCCGCTGGCCATCCAGCAGACTCCTGGCGCGCAGATCCAGCAGCAGATCCAGTTGCTCGCCAGCCAGAACAGCCTGCCGGTGATGTTCAATCCGACCCAGGCGCTCATCGTCAAGGATGGGGCTCTCCAGAAGGCCGGGTACATCCTCGACATCAAGCAGGCGCTCGGTGATCAGGGCGTGTCGGACCAGATGCTGCCCGGCGCGCAGGCGGTGATCGATCAGCTGTATCCGGGCGTTAGCCCGACGATTCCCTTCCAGTACAACATCGAGGGCATCTTCTACAACAAGAAGATGTTCAAGGAGCAGGGCATTGAGGTGCCGCAGACCTGGGACCAGCTGGTGGCGTCCGCCAACAAGCTCAAGTCCGCTGGCATCCAGCCCTTCACCGCCGGCGGCAAGAGCGGCTGGCCCGTCAGCCGCTGGATTGGCGCCTACATCTTCCGCAGTTTGGGTGGCGATGCCATGGCCGCGGTCGCGAACAAGACCGCCAAGCTGACCGATCCCGGCTACGTGGCCGGAGCGCAGGCGATCCAGGACCTTGGCAAAGCGGGCCTGTTCCCGGTCGGTGTTGCGTCAGAGGATCTACCGACTGCGTACAACGACCTCGTCACCGGCAAGGCCGCAATGGAGTACCAGGGCACCTGGCTCCTCTCCAACATCAACGACCCGAAGCAGAACACGGTGGGTCTTGACCAGGTCGGTCTCATGCAGATCCCGGTGGTTTCGGGTGGCAAGGGCGACAGCGGCGCTTGGCCGACCAACGTCGGCAGCCCGCACGCGATCAACGCCAAGCTGTATGGACCCAAGGTCGGGGCCTGGTTGAAGTGCATCGCCCTCAACTACGCTGACAGCCTGATGACGAATCAGACCGCGTACTCTGGTTTCAAGGCCAGCCATCCGCCGGTCCTGGCCGCACCGACGCCGGGCACAGCCCCGCCGCCCGTGCCACCACTTACCACGGATGTCGCCAATTACATGGCCAGCGCCAAGTCGAGCGTGCTCTGGTTCGAGGCCCTGTCTCCGAGCGCGAAGTTCACGGCCGATGCGGGTGCGAACTCCCTGCTTCTGCTGAACGGCAGCATGACGCCGCTCGAGTACATGACCGCGCTCCAGAACGACCTCGACAATCCCTCGTAGGCCATCGAGCCGCTGTTCGCGTTCGCCGAGTGGATCAGACGCGCTAATCGCCTGTCGGGAAAGAGCGGTATGAACCAGGTCCTCGGAGACAAGCGGGCGATCCTCATCCTTCTTGGCCCCGCATTGCTCATGTACTCGGTCATCATGGTCATACCCGTCGTCTGGTCCTTCGGCTTCGCGTTGTTCAGAGGCAATCTGATCGAGGGCTTCACGTTCGTTGGACTGGCTAACTTTGCGCGCCTCATCCAGGACGAACAAGTTGGTTCCGCGGTTCGGTTCACCCTGCTGTACACGGTCGTCATTTCCACTGGTCAGATCCTTCTGGGGTACAGCCTCGCCCTGCTGTACACGTTCGTGCTCCGTCGCTCGTCGAGCCTGATCCGCACATTGGTTTTCTTTCCCGTCGTGCTGCCCAGCGTGGCCGTCGGCCTCCTGTTCTCCAGGCTCTTCGCCGTTGCTCCCAACACCGGTCCGGTCGAGTCACTCCTCACTCTGTTCGGCGTTGCTCCGTTCGACTTCTTCGCCGGCGCCGGCACCGCATTCTGGGTCATCGTCGTCATGGACCTGTGGCGATCGATGGGGTTCTACGGAGTCTTGCTGTTCTCCGGGCTCGTCGATATCCCCGGTGAGATCCTGGAGGCGGCGAGGATTGACGGTGCACGCGGGTGGAGGTTGATACGGAGCGTCGTCTTGCCGCTGTCATTGCCGATCCTTGTGTCGTCGATCATCTTCAGTCTGAACGCGTCGCTCAAAGTATTCGACACGATCGTTGCGCTGACGAACGGCGGGCCCGGTTCTCAGACCACTCCGATCACCCTGCTGATGTTCCAGACCTCGTTCTTCTACAGCTCGTTTGGGTACGGCTCGTCGATGGCGATCCTCATCAGCGTCATGTGCCTGACCGTTACGGCGTTCATCTTCAAGTACTCACGAAGAGATCTGACGGTAGCCGAGGCTGCATGACATGGCCGGCGTAGTCCAGGTGTCACAGCCGACGACGGTCCGTAGGACCGCCGGCACATCCCGATCGTTGGCAGTTCGCAAGTTCGCGCGGGGCCTCCCGACCAAGCTCTTGATCTTGCTGCTCCTGGTCATCGAGGTCTATCCGCTGTTCTGGCTCGTTTCGACATCGCTCAAGTCCACCCAGGAGTTCCTCAACACGCCGTTCTGGTCGCTGCCACAATCGCTCGAATTTCAGAACTACGCGGACGCGTGGACGCTGGGGCGCATCGGAGTGAGCCTGCAGAACAGCCTGATGGTCACCGTCCCGTCCGTTTTCTTCATCCTGATCCTTGGTGCGATGGCAGGGTTCGCGCTCGAGGTCATGATCTGGAAGGGTCGCAACGGGGTCCTCCTGGCCATCCTGTGCGGGATCATGGTGCCGGTGCAAATGATCTTGCTGCCGTTGTTCACGGTCTATTTCAAGGTCGGCCTCACCAACACGCTTTGGCCTCTCTTGTTGACCTATATCGGACACGGCTTGCCGCTCACGACGTTCCTGATGGCCGCGTACTTCAGAGCCGTGCCCAGGGAACTGTTCGAGTCGTCCACACTGGACGGGGCCGGAATCCTCAGAAGTTTCTTCTCGATCGGGCTGCCGATGGTCAGAAATGGACTGTTGACCGTCGCATTGTTGATGTTCTTCTCGACGTACAACGACCTGCTTATTGCGCTGACGTTCATTACGTCGAGGGATAAGAGCACAGTTCAGGTCGGGCTACTCAACTTTCAGGGTGAGTACGGCAGCGTTTTGTATGGCCCTTTGTTCGCGGGGATCTGCATGACCGTCCTCGGAACGCTGGTCGTCTATCTGTTCCTCAGCCGGCAGATCATGCAAGGCCTGGCCGGCGGCGCCCTCAAGGGGTGAGCACAGGCAGCACGGGATCCGCGGCCCTGGTCGTGGACAGCCACACGCATGTGTGGCCACGCTGGCCGCACAAGCCCGCTGTTCCAGATCCGGCTACGCGCGCGAATGTCGAGCATCTTGTCTTCGAAATGGATGCCAACGGCATCGATCAGGCCGTGCTCGCGGCGGCGCGGCTGGAGGGCTGCGCCGACAACAATGACTACGTGGCGGGCGCCCTGACGAAGTACCCGGGCCGGTTCCATCATTTCGCCGACGCAGATTGCCGCTGGGCACCGGAGTACCACTCGCCAGGGGCCGCGGCCCGGCTGCGGGCCTTGGCCGAGCAGTACGTGATCGCAGGCGTGAGTCACTACGTCGGCCCCGAGAACGACGGATGGCTGGTTTCTCCCGAGGGCATGGAGTTCTTTTCCGAGGCGTCGAGGCTCGGGCTGATCGTCGCGTTGGCGGCCAACCCCGCGTGGCATGCGGACGTGTGGGCCGTGGCCCGGGCTTTCCCGGACCTGACGGTTGTTCTTCACCACCTCGGGCTCGTGTTGCTGTGGAAGGACGGGGTCGACGACGGCTTGCGGCGCGTCCTGCCGGCCGGAGATCTGCCCAATCTCAAGGTGAAGGTGACTGGGTTCTTCTACGGCACCGACCAGCCCTGGGAGTACCCCCTGCCGAAGGCAGTCGAGGTGGTTCATCGTTTCTATGACTCATGGGGGCCCGCGCGGCTGCTCTGGGGATCCGAGAGCCCGAATTTCCGGGGGCACCTGAGCTACCGGCAGTCGCTGGAGATCGTACGAACGCACTGCTCATTTATCCCGGCCGCGGAGATGGACATGGTCCTCGGTGGGAATCTCGACGCGCTCCTTCGCGCGGCGCGGGCTCGTCGAGAATTCGCATGAAGCGGGTCGGCATCGCCCTCAACCGCTTGACGCGAGGGCGCTACTTCGACCAGAAGTCAGTTCAGCGACTCGAGCGGGCCGCGGAGGTCGTGTGGCTCGAATTCGACGGCCCAGCTCGCGCTACCGACGAAAAACCAGGTGACCGGGAGAAGCTTGCGGCCTTCGTGGTGGATCTTGACGCGCTCGTGGTCAGCCACGGCTGTCCGCGCGTGACCGCAGACATCATTGCCTGCGCACCACGCCTGAAGTTCATCGGCGACACGCACGGGGACCGATTCGCCGAGCGGATCGATGTGGTGGCGGCGCGGAAAGCCGGAATCGCAGTTGTGGACACCACCAATGGCTCATCGGACCCGGTGGCCGAATGGGCGCTGGCCATGGCGCTGATCGGCCTGCGCAATGCCGGCGCCCTGTTCCGGCGTCTGATCGCGGGCGAGTTGCTGTGGCCGGATCGGCAAGTATTCGAGCATGACCCCGGCTACCTCGTGGGCGAGCTGACCGGCAAAACCGTGGGCATGATCGCGTGCGGCCACGTCGGTCGCAGACTGCTGGCGCTCCTCGAGCCGTTCCAATGCGACGTGCTCGTCTACGACCCGCATGCCCCGGCGGTCCTCGCCGAGATCTACGACATCAACGTCACGAGCCTCGAGAACGTCATGTCGCGCTCGGACGTCGTGATCTGTCTCGCACCGCTCACCAGCGAGACGCGCGGTTTGATCGGCCGCGAGCAGGTCGAAGATATGCGGGCCGGGACTGTGTTCGTGAACGTGTCGCGGGGCATGGTGGTCCAGACGGGGCCGCTGGTGGAGCGTCTGGAACGCGGCGACATTATCGCGTGCCTCGACGTATTCGACCCCGAGCCGATCCCGGTGGACCACGTGGTGCGCACGCTGCCGAACGTTTTCCTCACGCCGCACATCGCCGGCGTTACGGCAGCAAGCGAGCCGCGGTTCTTCGACTACATGGTCGACGAGGTGCTGCGGGCGCTCGCGGGCCACCGGCCGCGCCACGAACTGATTCCGCGCTCACCACCCTGACCGCAGGCGCGCGCCTCAGGGCCCCGCGCGTGGCGGCCAGGTAACGCTACGCACGTCCGAGGGCCTTGAGCGCACGGCCGACGCCCTCGAGGTTCTTCACGTCCATCTCGGAGTACTTGCGCGAGATGATCACGCCGTCCACCCCGGCCTCGAACGCGGCGGCAAGTGACTCGCCGACGCTCTCGGGCGTGGTGTGTAGGACATGGTCGGGTGCGGCGACATCTACGTCGATGCCCGGGTAGACCTTCGCCTTGCCGGCCACCGCGGCGACCGTCCGGGCCGACTCGCGCCGGACGTAATCCGGCGAGAAGCCCTGGGCAGGCAGGTCGTCGAACGTGCACGCCTCGTCGTAGCCGAGGGCTTGGCGGTGCAGGTCGTACACGGTTTGCTCGTCGATGCCACGGTAGAAGGTCTTGCACAGGGCGCGGATGTACGCGTGGATGCGGTAGCCGGCTACGGTGTTGTAGACGACCGGCTTCACGAAGTCGGAGTACTGAGCGATCTCGCCGAAAGGCATCTGGGCCCGGTACAGCGCCGAGAACGAGTTGTGGTGCCAGACGTGCCAGCCGACTTGGACCTCCTTATTGAGGAACTTGGCCGTGCCATAGATCCGTTTGAGGAGCGACTCGTAGCCGCGATGCCAAAACTGCTCCCAGGCAATGATCTCGGGGTAGTTGAGGAGCAGCCGCCAGAAGCGGACGTAGGCGGTGTCGCCTGGCTCGGCCGGATCGTCGTGGCCGGTCGCGAGGACATAGAGCTTCCTGTAGCCCTCCGCCGCTCGCCGGCTGTCGATCCCCTCACGCTCGCCATCGGCCACACAGTACTCGCAGAAGCAGTAGGGCCGGCCGTCGCGGGCCAAGCCACCGTCCTCCATCACGTTGCCGAGCGGGCCATTTCGCTCGGACCCGAACATCAGCCCGTCGAGGGGGTAGCTCTTGATCTGGTCTTCGACCAGACTGAGGATCCAATTGACGTAATCAGGGTTACGGATGCAGGCGTAGTTGTCGGCCCGGCCCCACGCGTCCACCTGGAGCACCTTGGGCCAGTTGGGAACGAACCTGGTCAGGCCCGAGTGGGTGTTCTCGAGGATGAACGAGTAGACCCTGGTGTCGCGCGCCTTGGCGACGGGGATGAGCCGCTCTAGCACATCGACGCCGTTGACGTCCTTGTCCGGAGCGCGCCAGGGTCCGAGCAGCGTGCCTGCGTAGTACTCGGCGTGCTGTGTGAAATACGCGCCGCCCCAATGGTCGTCGATCTCCTTGGGACCGTGCCCGGACCACGGTCGGTACTGGACCTGGCGCCCCTGAATCCCGCGGTCAAAGGCCTGAGTGCCGACGAAGATGGCGCTGACGCCGAGGCCGTTGAGGCGGTCGACCGTTTCCTCGAAGCCTTCATCGACAAGTGAAACGACCGGAACCTGGATGCCTATCAGCAAGTTCACGTGCCCTCCGCAGATCTGCGCCGCAAGGCTCGTCGCATGGCAGCGCGCCCCATTGCGTGATGCCTCACTTTATGTAGCCGGCGCGTTCGTCGCGTCCGAGGAAGCTACGATTGCCGATGCGCTGGACCACGTGCTCGACGTGACGCACGCGGGCACGCGGAACGTCCGCGAGGCCGCCGCCGATGTCCCGGACTCGCACGGCCCGTTGCGGTTCAAACAGCTCGATGATCACACCTGCGCCGGTTCTCTTGCAGCGGAGTGGGGTCGCAAGCCGCGAATGGCCTCTAGCCGCGTGTTGAACGGCAACCCAAGGCGGATCGCATGACCTATCAGACAGCTCCGGCGAGTCGGCTCCCGGTCCAGGCGCACACCAGCCGCTGTGGAGCTACCTCAACGACCCGGTAGAAACCGCGGCGGATGTTGCGTATCAGAGCATGGCCCCGCATGAAGATTGCTGCTGACGAGACGGATTTGAGTCCGCGCATCGGCCGCAGCCGTTCCTTCAGAAACCTGTGATGGCGCTCGATCCCATTCGTGCGATAGCGTCCACTCCGGTGTAGGACACCGGGAACGGCAACGGCGAGAGCCGGTGGATAGGTGGCGGCCTTGTCAGTGATGACCCGACGTGGCGTCGTTCCACTGGTCGCGATGGCCCGCTCGAAGAACAAACGCTGTTTATGGCGCTGAATATGCCTCCCCAAAAAGTCGAAGCCCTGGTCGATGTGGACGAGGCGGTAGTTGGCCAGGCCCTCGGGAATTCCGTCATCCAGTCTTGATCAAGTTCGATCCGTCCTTGCGATTTCCGACGGCCAGGTGCAGTTCCCGCCTTGGACGAGAAGCCCACCGCCAGGCTGTGGGCACTCGCGTGCGCCTGTCCACCACAACGACAGGTCCGCGTTGACACCTATGACACGCTCACCAACAACGACGGGAAGCTACCGCCAACACCGCGGTGCAGATATCGCCGCACAAAGGTCAGGCGTCAATTGCGCATCAGCACGCGGTATGAACCGAAGCGCGCGACTTCGCGATAGGTCCCGGCCAGGTAGGCCTCCAGTGGCTGGTTGCCTGCCGGCGGACCCCAGAACGCGAGCTCCGCACCAGACACAACCACGATTCGGACCGGCGTCTGATCCAGAGCTGCGATGACGCCCTGGAGTTCCTGCGCGGAGGCTGCACCGGGGTACAGGTGGGTGAAGCGTGTCGGGTTGGGGCGGTCGGACGCCACGTACACAAGCGGTGAGGACGGGTAGACGAAGATTGGCTCGTCAGGGGCCGTGTTGGCCCGCACGAAGCGAATAGCTGCCAGAAGTGTCGCCGCCTGTTCGCTCGGAACGATCAAGCCTTCAATCTCAGGTAGGCTCGTCTCGATCGTGGTGGACTCCAGGCGCGGGGCGAGGCGCCCGGCATCGGAGACATCGACAAAGTCATGACTCCGGTCGGCCAGCGCGGGAAGGGCGCTGGCGACCGGGACAGACACCAGTACCGCGCCGAGTACGGTACGAGCCGCGCGACCCAGGCTCCAGCGGTCAGAAAGCTGGGCGTGAAGCTGGCCAAGGACAACTGCCCCAGTGGCCAGCGGGAGACACGCCGACCAGGCCAGGTGGGCGTCGTCGATTCTGGGGTATTGGGTCAAGAACGTCAGCGCGCCAGCCAACGTTATCCACCGCAGCCGCCACGTCGCGAAGGTCGGCGGACAGCGAAGCGACTGCCACGCCCCCGCCAGGATGCATACGACTGGCAGCATGATCGCCAGGCCAATGGCACTCCGTCCAGGTGCCATGATCGTCGCGAGCACGACCGTGTCCCCGGGCTCGCCCGTCAGCAGCACTCCGCTCGTGGCAAAAACCACCCCGGCCGACACGGCCGCACACAACAGCGGAGGCTGGTGTCGGGCGCGTATAGCGAGCATCCCAGCAACCGCAACGCCCAGCAGACCTGCCCACGCTCCGCCGCTTGGACCTGTCAATGGATGCCATAGAACAGCTTGGTCCACCGCGCCGACGAAACCCTTGAGCAAGTCGAGCCTGCCCTCGAGCGCGATGGCCAGTATGACAATCCAGGGCAGCGTGACGAGAGCGCACCCAAGTCCGAGCAGGACCGCGTCTCGCAGCCAGGACCCGAGCCGCCGGCCGTCTGGCGATACTGAAACACGTCCCATAGCCGCGACTCCAGCCGCGGCAAGCGGCACCAGAAAGTAGACGTTAGCCGTGGCATTCTCGCTGGGATGGATTAGCCACGCCGCCGCTAAGACGACCGCCAGCAAGAGCGCTAGCTGCGTCAAACGCAACGTGCGGGTCACGCGCACCTGCCTTGTTTCGAAGCCCTGCCAGGCGGTGAACGCGACCAGTGCCAGCAGGAGGAAAGCCCCCGCGTTCTGCTTGAACGCGAAGACGAGTCCGGCGACAGCGCCGATGGCGATCAGCCCGCCCGTACGCCAGCCGCTGCTCAGCCGCGGCAGACGGGTGAATCCCCACGCAGCGAGCACGGTCAGCGCAGCGCTGGGCCAGCCAGGATGGGACTCCCACGTGCGAGGCACCCAGTCCAGCCCCACCAGCACATACAGGCCGGGCAGGATGGCGAACGCGGGCCGGGCCAGCGGCCGGCACAGGAGGTACAAGCCACCTGCCAACCACACGCGCGCCAGGAGCCCGACTGCTCGGGCAACGACGACATGTGCGCCGAACAGGTTGAACAGAAAAGCATGCACGTAGAGCAGACCGGGCGTGTACAACGAATCGAAGTCTCGGTACGGGAGGGCGCCGCGCAGCACGCGAGTCGCTTGCTCGACGAAGTAGCCTTCGTCGACGGCGTCCAGGCCGACTCGGATCAGTGCCAGGTCGGCAGTCACGACCGTTACCAGGCATAGGATGGCCAACCCCTCCTCCAACCGTGTGTGGCGGCTACGATGGCTACGCCGACGGATATCTGACTCGTCGGGTGAAGCCTGGCGAGCTCCTGAGGCAATGTCAGGCGAGGCCGAGGTCACGGGCTGCACGGCTGTCGGAGGTCGGGTTCGTGCACGACGGGCTGCGCGGCTGGCGGAGGACCTTGGTCTGTCCAATGCTCGACGCCGTTTGACGTCACCATCCAGTGCTCTTGTCCGCGCGTGAAAGTCGGCGTGTTCGTACACCAGCGATAGACGGCCACGCCCGTGGTGGTCTCCTGGCGCGTATCAGTTGTCCAGGCTTCTCCGTGCTCACACTCGGTCGGTTCGCCCATTATGTCGCCGAGGTCTCGAGCGAGATCGCCAAAACCAAATTCGAATCGGGGGGTCTGGCCGTTCTGACACCAGGGTGCGCGAATAGATGTGCCCGGCTGCCAGATCGGCCCCGCGGCGAGGCTGATCGTAGTGACACCCAGCAGTGCGATCACCAGGAGGCCCAGAGCGAGGCTATCCCGCCTATCTGAGTGCGTTGTTTCGATCCTGTCAGCGGGCTTCGAGAAGGCGTTCACCTGTGGGCATGATCATGCATGCAGACAGCGCATCGGCAAGGAATCCCTCTTATGGCCTTGACCCGACGCGCCCGTCAACTGGCGCCGTACCTCGGGTCGCTCGGCAAGCCGCCGCAGGACTTGCTTGTCCGGCACGTCACACGAGCGAGGGCACACCCACGTCGCAGATCTGATCGCGTCCGCCTTCTCGCTCGACCGGGCCGTAACCGGTCGCGTTATCGCGGCATTGGCATGGGCGCCTGGTTTGCCTCCGGCCGCTACAACCCGATCGCCGAGCAGGTCTTCAGCCTGCGCTGCGACCGCCTGCTCCTGGAATATGACACCGAGTGGTCCGGCCACCTTCGAGCCGCTGCGCTTGGTCCCGTCCGACAAGGTCGTCGTGCTGGGTCTCGTGAGCACTAAGATTCCCGACCTGGGAGTCGCCGACGACCTGCTGCGTCGCATCGACGCCGCGGAGCGCAATGTAGCGGCTGAGCGTCTGGCGCTCAGTACACAGTGCGGCTTCGCCTCAGACTTCCGCGGCAACCCCCTTAGCCAGGACGACCAGTGGCGCAAACTGGAGCTGGTCGCCTCGGTGAGCCAGCGTGCACGGGCGTGTGGCCCCGTGACGTGAAGTCGGCCTGAATCGGCGCGGCGGCCGGCCAGCGTGTTGCTCGAGAGCTAGAACACAATTTCCGCACGGAGACGGAAATGGCTACGATCGTGGGCGTCGTTGGACCATGGTCAACCGACGACGCCCTGCCGGCCCGACGAAACGCCTGGCATGCGCGCTCGCCGTGTACTGCCGGCAAAATCGCTGCAGGAGCCGCTCCGCGGATGGCTGGCTTCGATCAGAGCCTACGTGAACACCAAACGGGCGACCTAGCCAATAGCACGCTTGTTCTCCACGGGTGGCCGAAGAGTCCTTATCGTAGTCGTAGTCACGAAATTCGCGCCTCGTTAGCGTTACAGTTCATGAAAGCGAAGACGGAGACGAGTAGTCGCCTCCGCTGAACTGCAGAGAGCCGCCGGCAGGTGTGAGGCGGTATTCAGTGCGGCGCACGAAGACCCTCCTGAGTGCGAGCAACAACGGCACTGCCTGTCCGTATGCCGGGCAAAGCGCCCTAAGCCTCGACAGTCCGCTCCCGTGATCGAGCGACCGAGGCAGCGCATTGCCGACACACCGGCCGGGGCGCTGCGAAGTGCGGTGGCACCACGAACGCCTCCTCGTCCGCATAGACCTACGGGGGCGTGTTGAGCGAGGTGTCACTCATGGAAAAGGGTGTCTGGGCCACGGCGTTACCAGCGCACGTCGGCGAAGCGCAGGCGCCCCGCGGCGTCGAGGTGCGCGCCGAGAGGATCCGTGTGCTTTCCGAAGCGGTCGCTCCGCCACCCTTCGAGTTGCATCGGCCGCACATCACGGCGCAACTGCCGACCATCCTCGACCACGCCGCGGTCGGTCTCCGCCACCCACGTCATCGCGCGATCTTCCGCCTGAGCGCGGCGGCCATCGCCGGCTTCCGGACCGCCCTCAACAGGGCGTGCTTCATTGAAGTCCACACGCCTAAGCTCGTGGCGTCCGCCACCGAAAGCGGAGCCGACGTCTTTCCAGTCGACTACTTTGGCCGCCCGGCCTATCTGGCACAGAGTCCGCAGTTTTACAAGCAGACGCTCGTCGGTGTGTTCGAACGCGTCTTCGAAGTAGGTCCGGTATTCCGTGCCGAGCTGCACGCCACGCCGCGCCATCTCAACGAGTATGTGTCACTGGATGCCGAGTTTGGCTTCATCGAGGACCACAACGACCGTGATGGCGCTCCTGGACCGCGTCATCGATGGGATGCTGGCGTCCGTCGCGTGCGAGCGTGATGCACTGGAAGTGGTTGGCTGCGCGCTGCCAACCACCGTGGCTATCCCGCGAATCGACTTCGCCGAGGCGCAACGCCTCATCGAAGCGGCCACGGGTGAACACCTGACCGACGAGCCGGACCTCGCGCCGGCCCATGAGCGCTGGCTCGGCGAGTGAGCTTTGCGTGAACATGGCTCCGACTTTGTCTTCGTCACGGGCTACCCACTCGCCAAACGACCCTTCTATACACATCCGCATCTCGATCGATCCGGCGCGTCGAACTCGTTCGATCTGATATTCAGGGGGCTCGAGGTAGCAACCGGCAGTCAGCGTTTGCATCGTTACGCGGACTATCTGGCGGCGTTGGCCAACCGTGGCATCGACCCCGAGTCCCTGGCTGGCTACCTCGAGGCATTCCGTCATGGCATGCCGCCGCACGGTGCTTTGGCGTGGGTTTGGAGCGATTCGCGGCGCGACTGATTGGCGCGGCTAACGTCCGAGAAACGACGCTGTTCCCACGCGACTTGCAGCGCCTCGTGCCATGATGCCCGGCGTGCCGGGTCAAGTGGTACATGGTTGACCAGATAGTGGTCGTCGAACAGATTGGGGCTACTGCACGTGAAACTATCGCATCGTGGACGTCGCACACCCGTTATAGAAAGCGCCGCGGCCGTGTAAGGTCGAGAGACCCATGCTGGCGGTCTGGGCGGAGCGATGTGACCCCCACCATTCGTCAATACCAAGAATCGGCTTACTCTCCGGAGCGACAAGAACCCGCCGCCTCGCTGACAGCCAGCGCATTGGCGCCGTGCCGCCCCGCCGTGGCGACATCGACCTCGTGGATAGTTGACGACGACGGCATTATCGCTGCTGAGAGCTAGAACACGATTTCACGCACGCCCTGCGCGCCCACTGAACTGCTCACGCTCATCCATACCCGATTGGTGGCACCACCTTTGGCCACAAGACTGGCCGAGCAACCGTTTTGAAGACGGTTCAAAGGCTGTCCCAGCGTGCTCCCGGCTGCTCCAGGCAGTGCCAGGCGAGAACGGAATCGCCGATTTCGGGCGCCACGGTGTGCCTGATTACCCCATGGGTGTCCGCGGTTTTGCAGCAAATTCTGCAGCACGTAGATGGTGACGCCCGCCGTCAAGCGCGCTGCGCATCGAGCCGGCGAGTTGTTCCCAAGGCTGCCGCGGCTCACGCGCGGCTAGGTCGTGCGGGACGCGATGCATCGATACTGCAGCAACATGAACGCAACGACGCGGCCTAGTAACGGAGACAAGGGCACGCGAGAGCCGCTCTCATGGCGGAGAGCGGCTCAACACATTGCTAGGCCCTGACTATCAGTGCAACAGTCCGGGAGGCGTCTCCACACCCGGGTTTGCGATCGCGGCACTGGCAACCAGGACGTACGCGACTGCCAATATCGCAACGAGCACGACTGCCAATACGATCCAGTTCAGATTCTTCCTGATCATTGTCATATCCTTATCGTGTGCCCGGTTCGGCACTGGCTGCTTCGGCTGCCCGGACTAGTTCGGGCTTCCCGTTCTTGATGGTCCATACCGCCGGCGTGGACTGAAAGTTGCCGCTGCCAGGCCTTTTCGCCAGCGGCCCCGCTGATCCGTCATACGTTCTCAGATTGCGGATGTAGACGGCTGTGTTCTGTCCCTGCTCATACGCCTGCACGACCATGTTGAATGAGTCGTACGCGTACGGCATCATGTGGGTGGCGAACTGCTCGCCCGGGTATCGCTCTTCGAAGCGCTCCTTGAATCCAACGTCCGCCAGATCGCTGTCGGTGTACCAGGCGCCCTCGAACAAATCCGGCTTTTCGCTCACGCTCGGCGCCACAACGGATGAGATGTTCGTGACCTTCGCGTCGACGAGCTGCTGGCCCAGAACGTCCAACGCCGGGTTGAGTGCCTCGATGTAGTAGACGTCGGGGTTGGTAGCTTGCGCCTTCCGAATCGTCGGCCCAAAGTCTGTCGTTGTTGCACCGAATGTGTCCTCGTACAAGACCGCCATGCCAGCCCTTTCTGCCTCGGCTTTCACTGCCTTGACATGGTTGTTGACGCTCGGATAGTCCTGCGACAGGATCGCCATGGACTTGATGCCCCGCCGTTGCGCTTCCGGAACCCATCGCTCGCCCTCCGCTTCGGGCGAGGGAATATTGGTGAAGTTGTAAGCGCCGTCGCCGATGGAAGTGACGCTGCAGACGCACAGGTGCGGAAGCCGCGCTCGGGTTGCGTATGGCTTGGTCACCGCGCCGAAGAGTGAGATCCCGCCGATGATCGCATCTACCTTCTCGTTGTTGATGATTCGCTCGATGGCGTCTTTCGCGGTTCGCGGATCAGAACCTGTATCGACCATGACTAGCTCATAGCGATACCTGGTCTCCTTCAGCTCGCTCTTCGCCTCCTGTACGGCACGCACGAACGATCCGCCGAGGATCGCGTAAGGTCCTTCGGTCGGGGCGATAACCGCGATCCTGACCGCTCCGTTCGTGGGCGGGACCCATCGGTCCTGGGCGGTGAACACGTAGCCGGCCAGGACTGCTGCCGTCGCGAGCACGGAGCCGGCGCCGATCCAGAGCCTCTGATGCGTGCTTGCCGCCTGAGGCTCAACACTCCCGTCGGGCGCATGCTTTGCCTGGATAAGTCGCGCGGCGAAATACAGGACGAACAGACTGCCGACGAAGCTCAGGATGCCGCTTGCCTCAAACCAGAAGTCTCCTATGGTTGGCTTTGGAAATGATGTCGAGACAGACGCGAGGAGACTGCCGAGGAACAGGTTGAGCGTCACTTCCCACAGACCGTTCATTA
>WNGB01014828.1_pt1 | contig 22243 bp, 17 predicted proteins | sample 5400681 | NCBI WGS metagenome assembly WNGB01 (sample SAMN13153367, study PRJNA577476) | soil metagenome | isolation source: 115 cm soil or saprolite under grassland replicate 2 | place: USA:California | collected 2016-06-15
CATTCGACCAGGGCCGAACTGCTTCGACGCCTGGGGCGCATCGACGAGGCGCGTGACGCCTACCGACGTGCGAGGGATCTCACCGACGACGGCGCAGAACGGCGCTTCATCGAACGACGGCTCGGGGAACTCGCATCGGCGGCCGGGTCGTCATCGGTTCGGTAGCGCCAGGTTCGGGTCAGGGTTTGGCTGACCCACTACCGAGAAGCTCAAACGCGCCCCGAGTTGGAACGCTTCTCACAACTTGACACCGAACGAAGCTGGCTCCCACGAGGGCTCTTCCAGTCGTCCACGAGTCTGCTGACCGCGTACGCGATCCCCTCTGTCAGAGCAGCGACTCGTGGCACGGTCGTGGCGGCCACCGACCTCCTCCTCACTGACCAGACTGACCTGGCTAGAGGGTAACTCAGCAGAATGACAGGCGTGTAGTTCAACCTCTTGGTCTTGTCGCTCTTTTTGACCGCGCGGGCCGCTCGTCCGGCGCGGATGGTGACGATCGACCAGTCAGCAGACGGCCTTGGAATAGCCGTCCGGAAGAGCCCCAGGGGCGCCGGGGAGAGATTGGCGAGCCATCGGGGAGGGCCGGCGTTCAGGGTGACGTCATGAGCGGAGGCTGCCTGATTCGGCCTACACCGCGACTTGGCCACCTTGGTCCTCGGAACCTGGGAATGTGAGCAGAATCAAGAGCTCATCGATGCGCGCGCTTCCGATAGCCCCCCCGCCGAAGCTTCGCGTGACGACCGCTGAGACGGAGCACATGCCCTTCTACCTGCGGATATTTTTCGAGTACTGTCCGTTGGCTGCACCAGAGCAAGCAGAGCGACTCGATCGAGTCGCCCCTGCCGGTGAGAGTCGCGCCCTCTAGTTCCTCGCGCCCTCCCGGCAAGGGCAAGGTAGCGGCAGCCGCCGCGCCTGCACGCTCGACCGCGTCCGTTCCGCCTCGCCGTCCCAGTGGCCGGTGCTCAGTCGTCGAAGATCCGAAGCACCACCTTCCCCGCAACGCCCCCAGCCTGCTTGACCTCGAACGCCTTGGGGCCGTCGGGGAGAGCGAACACCTCTCCCACCACGGGCCGCAGCTGCCCCGTATCCGCCCAACGGGCCAGCTCCTCGAGCTCGGAGCGATCCGGCTCCACCACGAAGTACGCCCCGCGGACCCGGCCCACCGCATCCAGCCGTCCCCGCGGATCCTCCACGGCCGAGACGACAATTCCTCCGTCCTTCACCGCGGCTCCAGACCGTTGCAGGATCTCCCCACCCACGAGATCGACCACCAGGTCCACCTTCTCGGCCACATCCTCGAACCGCTCCCGATCGAGATCCATGAAGCGCTCGGCCCCGAGGTCGGTGACCAGGTCCCGGGCCGCCGTCCCCCTGCCGGTGGCGATCACGTCGGCGCCCGCCGCCCGGGCCAGCTGGACGGCGATGCTCCCCACACCCCCGCCCGCGCCGTGGATCAGCACCCGTTGTCCCCGGGAGAGCCCGCCGAGGACGAACAGGCCTTGCCACGCGGTGAGGCCTGGCATGGGGAGCGCGGCCGCCTGCACGTGGTCCAGGGAGGCGGGTTTCAGGGCCAGGTTCCTCGCCTCCGCCGCCACGTATTCGGCAAGGGTGCCGTCCCGATACCAGTCCGTCAGCCCGTACACGGCCTCGCCGAGGGCGAACCCGGTCGTTCCGAATCCCAGGGCCTCCACCGTCCCCGAGACCTCGTGGCCAGGGATGATCGGGCGCCGGTCGTGTCCCAGCCGGTCCACCCAGGTCGACGGCCACGTGAGCTCGGTGGGGGTGAAGCTGGCCGCATGGACGCGCACCAGCACGTCGCCGGTCCCCGGCTCGGGGACAGGGGACTCCCCGTACGAGAGCCCCTCGGGGCCTCCCTGCTCATGAGCGCGCAACGCGTACATCGACGCTTCCTCCTCTCGTCCTCTCGGCACCTGACCGAACTGGGAATCAGGGGTCGCTCCGCCCTCCCCCGGCGGTCAAAGAGATGTTGCCCAGAAGCTCACAGCTGGGACCGTTCCGTCCGTTGCTGCCCCCATGGCTCTCCGGGCTTCGAGGCCTCGGGCCCCGACGGCTTAAAGAAAAGGGGCCTTGGCCGCATCGACCGGCGAGAAGCCGCCGATGCACGCCCAGACCTTCTCCGGCATTCCTCCAACCCCGATCGTGCCTGATGAGCCGTCCTCAGTTTCAACTCCCCACATCCTCTTACCCGGCCACCACCTCGTAGTGCCTCACCATCTCACCCCGTTCAATCAGGTACCGGTCGTCCTCCGGGTAGAACACCGCGCGGTCGATGTCGTCTCCCGCAAAATCTCTGATCGCATCCTTGGACTCCCAAAAAGCTGAGGGTCAGGAATTCCGCTCGCCCGTCGGCGACCCGCCAGAGCACCCACGCCATCTCATCTCCTGTCCTTTCGGTCTCGGCAGCGCCACCCAGATGCGCCGCCTGGGGATTCCCGAGACCCGGGAGATTCCCGCCTCTCACCCCTACACGAAGGCGACAGCCGAAATCGACATCGCCACCCAGCTACGGCGCCAGCAAAGCGCCGCGATCTTCCCAGCCCGCCGACCCCGGCGATCTCCAGGACCGCTTCGAACAGGGCGGCACCCAAGAGCACATGACGATTGTCCTAGAACAGCTCGCACCGGAGCAGCGGGCCGCTCTGGGTGAGCTGCACGCCCCTGATTGAACCCCCCATCAGAGGCACAGTGGGCGGGCTCCGAGCTGAGGGCGTGACTTTCGTCCCGGAGCGTGGTGGCGGCGGGGAGAGGGCGGGGAGTCGAAAACGACTCCACGATTTCTCCCCGAGTGCCCCCGGGGCGAACCGAACGAAAGGGGAGACATCCGGTAAGTGCATTTGTACAGGTAGAGGCCACCTACTCGCTTGCGGACTGGGGCTGAGTCCGGACACCTCCGGGTCAGATTCGATCGGGCGCCGGTAACCAATAGGGCCCCTGAGATCGGACCGCAACACTCGGGAGGCCGGCCCGGAGGCCGACTTACCCGTCTGTTCAGCACGCTGGGTGCCTCGATAATCGCTCGACAGATACGTGTCGGGGTCCCCAGCGGCTTGGAGCGTTCTTGGAGAACGCTTCTCTACCGTGTCGGCATGGTCTCCGGTAAACAGAAGCCCCTTGGCTCGACTCTTCCACCAGGGGACTCGGGAGCATACGCTCCGGACGTGGAATTTCACGTCCTGGGGTCCGTTGAGGCCCTCAAGGACGGCGTTTCCATCCGCTTGGGGGGCCGAAGCAGCGAACCGTCCTAGCTCTGCTGCTGATGGAGGCGGGACGAACGGTCTCAGTCGACCGCCTGATCGATCTCATCTGGGGGGAGGAGCCCACTCCGGGCGCCCGGAGCACGCTACAGACTTACATCTCCAACCTGAGAGGCGAGCTGGGCGAGCTCGTAGTGCGGGCGGGAGGCGGCTATCGCCTTCAGGTCGAGCGGGACAGAGTGGATGCGTTCCGCTTCGAGGACGAGGTAACCGGAGCCCGAGAAGTCGTCGACGCTCGGCCCCTAGAGGCCGCCCAGCGGCTCCGGGAAGCGCTGGCAATATGGCGGGGCCACCCGTTTGCCGACATCTCGGGTTGCCCATTCCTGGACCAGGAGGCCCGAAGGTTGGAGGGGCTCCGCGTGGGGGCCATCGAGGAACGCCTTGAGGCGGAACTCGCTTTGGGGAACCACGCCGAGGTGGTGGGAGAGCTCGAGGTCCTCGCCGCCGAGCATCCCCTCAGGGAGCGCTTGCGGGGCATGCACATGCTCTCGCTCTATCGTTCGGGCCGCCAGGCCGAAGCGCTCCGCGCCTATCAGAAGACCCGGACCATCCTGGCGGAGGAGCTGGGGATCGACCCCTCGCCGGACCTCCAAGAACTGGAGGGAAAGATCCTCCGGCAGGATCGGTCTCTCGTGCTGGAAACAGAGCTGCGGGTGGAGACGCTCGTGTTCCTCCTCGTGGACATCGAGGATTCGACGGTCCTGTGGGACCTGCATCCGCGGGACATGGGATCCGCGGCGGCCCGCTACGACCGAATCATCGCCGATGCGGTGGAGGCGGCTGGGGGGCGAGTGGTGAAGCGGGTGGGCGACGGCCTCGACGCCGTCTTTACCGACGTAGGCAGCACCGTGGCCGCCGCACGGGAGGCACAGCGAGCCCTCGTTCCGGTTGAATGGGGAGCGACCGGTCCTCTGAAGGCCAGGATGGCGATCGACGTCGGGGAGGTGGAGTCAAGGGGGACCGACTACTTCGGACCCGTGCTCAATCGCTGCGGTCGGATCCTGGCGGCGGGGCACGGTGGACAGGTGCTGCTCTCAGCCGATGCCCACGGCGCCCTCTCGGGTTCCGAGGCCGGATGGGAGGCCAGGGCGCTCGGTGAGTTCCGGTTCAAGGGCCTGGGCCAGCCCCAGCAAGTGTTCCAGCTGCTCGTAGACGGTCTCCCCTCCGAGTTCCCGCCCCTTCGCATCGATCGACCGCCGCCCTTGCCAAGGAGCAGCTTCGAAAGGACCGTCCGAGGCTACGAGCTCAGGGAGAAGGTGGGAGGAGGCGAGTTCGGGATCGTGTACCGCGCCTACCAACCCTCGGTCGGTCGGGAGGTGGCAGTCAAAGTGATCCGGCGTGAGTACGTGAACCAGCCTGCGTTCGTCCGCCGTTTCGAGGCCGAAGCACAGCTGGTGGCCCAGCTTGAGCATCCCCACATCGTTGCGCTGTACGACTACTGGCGGGACCCCGACGGGGCCTATCTGGTCATGCGGTGGCTGCGCGGAGGAGCGCTCCGCGAGGCTCTCGACCGGGGGCCGTGGAACCTCCAGCCCGCTTCCCGCCTGCTGCAGCAGATCGGCTCAGCGCTCGCCTACGCCCACCGCCAGGGCGTGGTTCACCGAGATCTCAAGCCCGGGAACGTGCTCCTGGACGAGGAGGGAAACGCCTACCTCTCGGATTTCGGCGTGGCGTCACGCCTAGTCGATGCCTCCGAGGCCGGCCGGCCCATCACCTCCTCCCCCGCTTATGTCTCCCCCGAGGAGCTCCGAGGGGAACCCTTGCGGCCCGCCGCGGACATCTTCGCTCTCGGTCTGCTCACCTTCGAGTTGCTGTCCGGGCGTCGCCCACCCATGGACCGCTCTCTTCCAGCCGTCACCGAGCTTCGGCCTGACCTACCGGAGGGGATCGGCCCCGTCATCGCCTGCGCTACCGCCGATGACCCGGCCAGCCGGTTCGCTTCGGTCGACGATTTCCTGGGAGCCTTCCTCGGGGCATTGGGAGAAGCTCCACCGCCCGAAGAGCCCGCCTACACGCCGACCCGGAACCCATACAAGGGCCTGCATGCTTTCTTGGAACTCGACGCGCAGGACTTCTTCGGCCGCGACGCGTTGACCCAAGAGCTTGTCCAAGCCGTCAAAGACCACCGCGTGGTGGCGGTGATCGGCCCATCGGGGATCGGGAAATCCTCCCTGGTCCGGGCCGGACTGATCCCGGCCCTGAGAGCCGGCGCTCTCCCCGGGTCCCGGGAGTGGGTCATCACCGACATGTTCCCGGGGTCCTATCCCTTCGAGGAGCTGGAAGCGGCATTGCTTCGGGTGGCCGTGGAGCAACCGGAGGGCTTAACCGAGGACCTCGCCCGAGACGAACGGGGCATCCTTCGCGTCACCAAGCGGATCCTGCCTCCGGACGCCCTGGCCCTCCTTGTGGTGGACCAGTTCGAGGAGTTGTTCACGCTCACCACCGATGAGGAGACCCGGAGGCGCTTCCTGGATGCCCTGGCAGCCGTGGCCACCGACGGGCGCTCCCGGGTGCGGGTGGTCGTTACGCTGCGAGCCGACTTCCTGGATGGCCCCTTGCGCTACCCGCACTTCGGAGAGCAGCTGCGAGAGGGGATGGTGGCGGTCACCGCCCCAGGCGAGGCCGACATCGTCGAGGCCATCACCCGTCCCGGGGATGGAGTCGGGGTCCATTTCGAGCCGGGGCTGGTTTCGCGGATCATCGCCGACGTCAACGATCAGCCGGGAGCGCTCCCCCTCCTCCAGTACGCACTGACCGAGCTGTTCGCCGCTCGGACCTCCAACCTGCTCACCACTCACGGCTATCGGGCCGCCGGTCGTGTGCTCGGGGCGCTGGGCCGGCGGGCCGAGGAGCTTTACCAGGCCCTCGATACGCAGGGCCAGGAGGCCGCTCGCCAGGTATTCCTCCGCTTGGTGGCGGTGAACGACGCTGCCGAGAACGTCCGCCGGCGCGTCCGGCGGCAGGAGCTGAGCGGGCTGGGGGTGGAATCGGAACTGCTGGAAGAGGTCCTCCGGCTGTTCGGCGAGTACCGTCTTCTGTCCTTCGATCGAGACCCCCTGACCCGGGGTCCCACGGTGGAGGTCGCTCACGAGGCACTCCTGTCCGAGTGGGAACGCTTGCGGACGTGGATCGCGGAGCGCCGAGAGGACCTCCTGCTGCAGCGCCGACTGGCCGACGCAATCGATGAGTGGAACCGGTCCGGCAGGGAGTGGTCCTACCTGCTGTCCGGTGGCCGGCTCGAACAGTTCGCTACATGGGCAGACACGACGGATCTGGGCCTGACTGCCGATGAACGCGACTACCTCCAGCAGGGCCGAAATGCGGCCAGCGAGCTCCGGGGCCGGCTCCGCCGACGGCGGAGGAGCATCCTGGCGGGGTTCGCCATCGCCACCGTAATCTCTCTGGTCCTGGCAAGCGTGGCGCTGGTAAATCAGCGTCACGCAAGGGGATCCGCGGAGCTGGCCCGGTCCCGGGAGCTGGCGGCCTCGGCCATCAACGTCCTGAAGGAAGACCCCGAACTCAGCGTGCTGTTGGCGGTCGAGGCCGCCCAGAATGCCAACCCTCCCTTTGAGGCTATCAAGGCCTTGCACGAGGCACTGAGAGAGGACCGCACGATCCGGACCATCACGTGGCCTTCAGACCGAGAGCTTCGCGGCGATCTCTCGGGTTCGCTCAGCCCCGACGGCCGGATCGTGGTGCTCAATGGGAATCGAGGCCACCTCGAGGCCTACCACGTCGATGACGGGAGGCTCGCCTGGAGCGTCGACATCCCCGGAGGCGAGGGACTGTCCATTCCAAAGGACCAGGGCGTGGTCACTTCCGCACCTCATTTCACGGAAGACGGCTCGATGGTTCTGGCGGTCGCCGACTGGTCTTCGACGAAACACCCGGACCCGCCCCCCGATGCCAAGCTCGGGGTATACGGCTGGGACTCCGCCACGGGGAAGCAGGTTCTGTTCATCCCGCCACGATCCTGCCCCCGGCCCGCCGACATCTACCCGAACGGACAGTTCATCGACATCCACCGCCGGGTCACGGTCCTCTCTGGACAGGGCACCGGTCATTGCGATCAGGTGGCAACCACGGTCTCCATGCTCGACCTGAAGTCCGGGCGCACGGAGAAAGTCTTGGACCTGGCCCCAGACGACTGCCCTTACGTTTCGATCAGCGCCAACGAGCGATACCTAGCCCGTGCTCAACCCACAACGATCTCCGTGGTCGATCTCAGGAACGGAAAGACAGTGTTCAGGATGAGCACGGGCGAGCACGGCTGCCCGGTGCTGAACGCCGATGGCAGGCGATTCCTGATATCCGGATCAGGTGGTCTGCCCGTCGAACTGTGGGATGTGGCGAGGGGTCAGAAGCTTCGCGATTTCGCTCATTTCGCGCCCTGTTGCCTGTGGTTCAACCAAGACGAGACGATGGTGTACACGGCCGGCTATGACAACTTGATCCAGGTCTGGGACGCTGAGACTGGGCGGAGGATCTTGAGTCTCGAGGGCAGCGGCAGCATTCGCGACGCTCATGCGAGCGCCGATGACAAACGACTGGCGACGTTCTCGGCCGACGGAGCGGCCCGGGTACTGAGCCTTCAGCCCATCGGAGAGGTGGCAACGTGGGCCCTCCCCCTAAGGGGGTTCAACCCGGGCAGCTCGCTTGACTTGGCCGGTCCCCGGGGAGCGGCCGAGGTCTATGATCAGCGGACGGACGAAGCCTCGGCCGTAGTGTTCGACCGGTCCACTGGGCGCGTCGAGCGGATCATCAAGGATGTGGCCGGCCAGATCGTTCGCCTTTCCCCCGACGGTACCCGCCTGGCCGCCCAGCAAGTGCCAGCCCGCAAGCTTGGCGACAAGGTTGGAACGGTGGTTGTCCACGATCTGGCCACCGGAGACAGCGTGGACATGAAAGGTCTCTGCGTGTGGGACCGTAAGGGCGATAACCCTCGGTGCCAGGACCCTCCATCGACCCCCTTTGCGCACGAGGTGTGGGACTTGGCGTTCTCATCCGATGGATTCCTGCTGGCGTCCGGCGGCCAGTCGCGGACCCTTGCAGTGTGGAACTCCACCACGGGGGAGCTGCTGTGGAGCCGCGGTCATCTAGGTCCACAGTGGGTGACGGTCGTGTTCAGTCCGGACTCGCGCTTGTTGATCGCGGCGCCCGAGGATAGCTCGCTCATCATGTTCGACCCCCGGACCGGGAGGGAGATCAAGCGCTTCAATTTCCCCTTCGCCTCGTGTGGGCGCCTCCGGTTCACCCCTGACGCCCGGCACCTGGTCTGCGCAACTGAAGACGGCCCCATTCTGGTCCTCGACACCGCATCCTGGAACGTCGTTCGTGTGCTAAGAGGTCACCAGGGAGGAGTCGTGGACCTGGAGGTAAGTCCGGATGGCAAGTTGATCGCCTCTGCCGGGTCGGATGGCCTGGTCCGGATGTGGGACCTGGGATCCGGGGCGGCCCTGCAGGCTTTCTCCCCGGGCGAGGGTCGCGCGCAGGACGTGGAGTTCCTGGACGAACGCCATCTCGCGGTCAGGGGGGAGTTCGGCTCGATCCTCATCTACACGCTCGACACAGACGAACTGCTCAAGATCGCCCGTCACCGCTTGACCCGCAGCTTCACGCAAACGGAATGCCAGACTTATTACATCGATCCCTGCCCCGACCTCGCCGCCATCCAGCATCGGGAAGGCTGATGCCGAGATCGGCGATCCTAAGGCATCGAGGCAGCCTGAGCCGCTGGCTGTTCGACAAGCAGCTTGTCGACGAGCTCACCCTGCTCACCGTCCCGGTGATCGTCGGCCCGGGCACGCGGCTATTCCCCGACACCGGCCCGGACACAGCGCTTGACCCGCGAGCCACCCCGAAGGGCGTAACGATCCAGGTCTACCGGCCCACCGGGCGCCCTCAGTACGGAACGGCTACGGTCGACGTGAACCACGTGACATAGAACGTCCTCGAAGGCTACGCCCATATCGAGCGCGCCCTGCAGGATGGAGCGCTGCCGGAGCGCAAGGCGGTGATGCAGGCGGTGGTCGCGGAGATCAGGGTCCGAGATCGCGGCCACATCCAGCCGGTCTTCCGTGTCCCGATTTTTGGGCCACCGTATGGGTTGGTGCCCCCGGGGCGAACCGAACGAAAGAAGAGACATCTGGTTGCGGCGTTTGTGCAGGTGGAGGCCACGTATTCGCTGGCTTGAGTTGTGCGGAGTGCGCCGCTGATGCCGCCGGGGATCGCTCGGGAGGGCTACCAGTTGCGACCTTGCCTTAGCCCCGGTTCGATTCCCGATCGCGGTGCCCTCCTAGAGGTCGTGGCCACGGACTCCTACCGACTTGGGGCCATCAACGTCCCGGTGGCCGACCTCCAGGCGACGCTGGCCCGTCCGCCCCTGGTCCCTGCCAGGACGGCCCGAGGGCAAGCCAAGCAGCTAAAGAAGGATCGGGGAACTGTCCGGATCTTAGGTAGTTCTGGCAATAGGAATGGGCAGTTAGCCATCTTTACATCCCGGCTGGTCGGGCGCAGCATCAGCCACGAAACACCAGCAAGGAGACAGACGTGGAAGGAACAGGGCCTGAACCGAAGGAAGCGCCTGCGGAGCCCCTCGGACAAGGGTGGCAGGGCGCGATCGGCGTTACGCACTCGGGCCCCTCTTATCTGCTGGGCTACGGAAGCGATTTCTACGGGGTGTGGGACCGTAACAAGCCTGGCCTGCCCATATGGCGTTTCCCGCGAACCGACGAGGGGTGGGGGGCAGCCTGGAGCCAATTCGTCGCGATGGAGCCGCGGTTGGAGAACGTCCCTTCGGCTGAGGGGCCTCCGAAGGACATTCTCGTTAAGTACGCCCCTCCGGGTGGCTGGCGCTCCGCATTGGCCTGGCTCGGGGTGGCTTTCGGGTTCCTTGCGTATATCGTTCCCGGGTTCTTTGCGCTGAAGTCCGTCAGGAGGTGGAAGCGAAGGGCCATCCCGCGTCCAACTTTCGCTTGGGTCATGGGGGGAGCCATTGGTCCCTTGTTCGTCGTCCTCGGCGTGATCGGCTATCTGAGCTTAGGAGAGTCCAAGTTCCTGCTCGAAGAGCATTTCAGTTCGGCCCACCCCGCCCAAGTTCCTGCTCGAAGAGCATTTCAGTTCGGCCCACCCCGCATTTACCACAGACAGCGATCGATTCGTAGACTTCTCTGTGGCAGATGGTGCGTACCACATCCTGATCAAGGACGGGAGCAGCCCTCAAACCGCCCGCCATATCTTCCACTACACGCGCCATGGGCTCAGGATCGAGTCCACGGTCACGATGCCCCGCCAAAGTTCGTTCTTCTCCGTTGGCTGCTGGAACGGCGACGGCGCGTACTTACTCGTCCTACTCGATACCGGGGAGGTCGGACTGTTCGAGAACGTCACTCCGTCAGAGCGCCGTGCGCTCACCGATCCCATTAGGACCGACGCCGTTCGTCCGCCAGGCGAGCCGAACCGGCTCCGGATCGACTGCGTGGGAGGTAGCAGGAAGCCGACGATCGTTTCAAGCTGGGTCAACGGCAAGCCCGTCTTTAGCGTTGCGGTGTCAGACGGGGTTGACTCGTTCGACGCCGTAGGGTTCCTCGTGGCAGCGGAAGCCGACGGGACCGAGTTCGTCGTGGACGATGTGCTCGTAGTTGCGGAGCGTCCCCCGCCAGCGAAGAGCCCTGTGCCCGCGATTGAAACTTGAACCACATAGCAAACCACGATTAGCAAACGGGCGAGCAGAACTCGCTGCCGGTTGTGTTCTCCGCACCGCAGTTGGAACAGATCAAAGGTGCGGAGGTCCATTCCGTGCCCCCGGCAGGAGTCGGACCAGACCTGCGACGGTTGGTTCGGCTTCGGCAGCGGCTGCGCCTGCGCCTGCGTTTGAAGCGCTCACGCTGATACGCCATGGCGCTGGAGGCGCACTCCCATCAGATTCCATCAGCGTTGGCCACGAGCGGAGACGTCGTGCATCAGACCGGTCAAGGCCCCAGCCCTTTTCACGGCACTGTTGCGTTGCGGGTCGCAGCTTCTGCGGGGACACTCGCGTCATGAGATCTCGACGTCACCTTCGTCCCGGACCGGCGCCCGCCTCTGCGTTCGCTGGGTATCGCTTCCCGCCCGAGGTCATCACCCTTGCCGTCCGCTGGTACCTGCGGTTCGGTCTGTCCTACCGGGACGTGGAGGAGCTCCTGGCAGAACGAGGCATCGAGGTCGACCACGTGAGCATCTACCGGTGGGTCCAGCGGTTCGCCCCGGAGTTCGCCGAGGCGGCTGGGGCACGTCGGCACGTGGCACGTCGACGAGACGTACGTGAAGGTCGGAGGAACCTGGCGGTACCTGTTCCGGGCCATCGACCAGTTCGGCCAGGTCATCGACGTCTTCCTCTCACCACGGCGGAACACAGCGGCGGCACGCCGCTTCTTCGAGCGGGCGATCGGCCGAACCCGGATCTCGCCCGTCGAGGTCACCACCGACCGGTACCGCCTCTACCCCCGCCTCGTCGAGGAGCTGCTCCCGGCGGCTCTTCACCGCACGGAGCTACATGTCAACAACCCGCTTGAGACCGACCACGGACGCCTCAAGGCTCGGCTTCGACCGATGCGCGGACTGAAGCGAGACCGCACTGCCAGGATCATCGTCGCCGGCCATGCCTTCGTCCAGAACCTCCGCAGGGGCTTCTACGACCTCGGGACCGACGTGCCAGCCGGCCGACGCCTGGCCGACGCGTTCGCCGAACTGGCCATGGTGATCTGACCGCCAGCGAGGCACCTACGCTCCCCCACGCGCCAGCTCCGGCCAACGCAACAGTGCCGGTACCCGTGTTTCGTGAGCAGTCTTCGAATGTGACGCCGTAGCGAAGCGCGGACCTGTTCCTTCTTGTCCCAATCGACGGTCGCATTCACCCGGACCACGCTCACGAGCTCCTGGGCGATCCGCTTGAGTACGTCGTCCCCTAGTTCCATCACCGCTGCGTCGTTCTGATCACGAACGACGACCGCAGTCTCGTTAGAGCGAGCCGATTCGCAGAAGCGACTTGATCGCCCGGCGCTCCTCCATCGCGTCGTAGGCCTCGATGAGGCCATCAAGATCTGTCTCGAAGTCGAAGACCCGCCCGGGGTGGATGCCGCCCTCCAGCACATCGTCGAGCAGCTCCGGGATGTACCGCCGGGCGGGGGCCACTCCGCCACGCAGGCCCACGTTGCGGAAGATGACGGTGTCGATCGGCACGTCGACGTCGTGCGGGGCCCCCACCGCCCCAACGATTGAGCCGGGCCGGGCGATGCTGAAGGCCGTCGTCATCGACTGACCCGTACCGACGCATTCGAGGGCGGCGTCAACACCGATGCCGTCGGTGAGCTCCATGACCTTCTCGGTCGCCCCATCGCCCCGCTCGGGCAGGATGTCGGTGGCACCGAACTCCCGGGCCAGCTCCTGCCTTGAGGGGTTTCGGCTCAAGGCGATGATCCGCTGCGCGCCGAGGCGCTTGGCGGCAATGACCGCACAGAGCCCCACCGCGCCGTCGCCCACCACCGCCACCACCATGCCCGGCTTCACTCCAGCACTGACGGCCGCATGGTTCCCCGCGCACATGACGTCGGAGAGCGTGAGCAGCGACCGCAGCGTTTCGTCCGAGTGGCGGGAGCCGGGCACTTTGACCAGGGTGGTGCCGGCGAAGGGAGCTCGTATGGCTTCCCCCTGGCCGCCGTCGATGCCGTTGTTCCCGAACGAGCCGCCGTTCGCGCAGTGCTGCGGCCAGCCGGCTCGACAATGCGGGCAGGTGCTGTCGCTGAACGTGAAGGGACCGACGACGAAGTCCCCCGCCGAGATGCCCTTCACGTCGGGCCCGACGTCCTCGACGACGCCGACGAACTCATGGCCGATCGGGCCCTGCGCGTGCGGAGAGTCCCCGCGGTAGTACCAGAGGTCGGAGCCGCAAACGGATCCGAGAACGACCCGAACGACGGCGTCCGTGGGCTCGTTGATCACGGGGTCCGGCCGCTCGCCGACCTCGATCGAGCGGGGACCGTTATAGATGGCCGCACGCATTCGCTCAGCCTAATAACTTGACCGTCGCTGCGCCGCGGTCGAGCGCGGAGGTGGTGGCAGGCAGAAGATGTATCGTGGCGGGCCGGCGTCGTCTAGCTAGCTAAAGTTTCCGGCGGCCCGCTGGGCCCTGTGGAGTCGGAGGGTACCCGACACACCCTTGAGCTCGACGGGCTCGATGTTGGTGAAGGCGACGGGCGTCCCGGCGGCCGCGTCCACGACCTCTTGGCTCACCAGGACCTCCCCGGGCCGAGCGTATTCCGCGATCCTCGCTGCGATGTTCACGGTCCGGCCGAAGTAGTCACCCTCCCGGAACACCACCGGTCCGGCGTGGATCCCGACGTGGGCCGGTGGAAGCCCATGCGTGGCCACGCCGTCCACCATGTCGAGGGCGGCCAGGACCGCGGGCCCCGGGTCTGGGAAGTAGAACATCACGCCGTCTCCCAGCCACTTCACCGGCTGGCCCCCATGCTCCTGGGATGAGCTCCGGACCAGCGTGCCCAGGCTGGCAGCCAGGTCGGCTGCAGCCTCGTCTCCTCGCTCCTCGGTCAGCCTCGTGTACCCAGTGACGTCGAGGAAGCACACCGCCGGCGGACGGCGCAATCGGGTGTGGAGGCCGGCTTTCTCCAGCGCGCCCTCGACGTATTCGACGAAGGCACCGCCCCAGGCGTGTTCCTGCTGCCCGTGATAGATGGCCACAAGGGCCTGCTCGATGAGGGGTGCCAAGCGGGTCCCGATCTCCGCCTGAGCTTCCATCATCTCCGACTCGGTCATGCCGGTTTCGAGGAGGGGCGTCATGACCTCGGCCGCGTACGCGTCTGTCTCCGTCTCCACGATCCGGCGCAGGCTGTCCCCGCAGACCCGAAGCCATTGCTCGATCGCCACCGGCCGGAACCCCCGCGAGAGCTGGAGTTCGATCACCTCCACCACCGACAGCTCGTCGTCGCGGACCCGGTTCTCCGGTCGCGGCTCCGCGAGGCCGATGGCCTGACGGACCACCTTGAGCAGCTCGAAAGGGATGCCGGTCCGGTCGCTCACCTCGCGAAAAGTCGTGCTGCTGAGTCCCCTGAACCGATCGAAGGCCGCCTTGTCCAGGAACGAGAACGACAGCACTCCATCCCGAACCGCGGCGGCAACCCTGTCGAGCGGGACGCCGGCTCGTTCCAAGCTCTGTATCCAGATCACCCTGCGGATGTCACCCGGCGAGAACGTCCCTCCGCTGCCGGGCTTCAGGAGGCCGAACTCGACCAGCCGATCCACGTAGTCGGGGTCGCCCGCGGCACTCCGTGCCGCCTCTTGGCGTGAGAGCTCGCTCACGAGAAGGCAATCGTAGCCCGAGCCGGATCCGCGGTGCCTCGCCCCTATCCAAGGGCGCACTCGAGGGCGCTGATCGAACGGAGCCGGAGCGCGCGGTCGATGTCGTACACCGGCTCAGACTCTTGGTGGCATCGGAGGACCTACGTTCTGTTGCCCGTGACGGGCGGCGATCTCGCCCATGGTCTTCGGGTCCGGCGGTTCGCCTGGGGGAACGGTTCCAACGTATGCCGAGGCCTCGCGGGGCCCGAGGAACCCGGTCACCCGCCCGGGGCGAACCTCGAAGCTGAGACCGTCGACGGCCATCGTCGGTCCGTAGCGTTTGGTGAGCGCCTGCACCTCGATCATCGAGCCTCCTCGGCGTCCATGCGTCTTCAAGCCACGCTACGGATCACCTGACTGAGTCCCAACGCGGCTACCACGCGTTTCTGCAGCCGGGGGTTATCCCCACCAGGTTGTCGGAACGAAGCGGGTGAGGAGCGTGATTGCCGTCCGGGGACTCCCAGACCACACTTAGGGTATGGAGGGTCCTGAGGTCCGATATGCGAAGAGCGGCGACGTCAACATCGCGTACGCGGTCTTGGGTGACGGACCCTTCGACTTGGTGTTCGTGAGCGGATGGGTGCTCTCGTCGCTGGAGTTTGCGTGGGAAGGTCCTCCCGCCGACTTCTTCCGCCAGCTCGCTTCGTTCTCCCGCCTGATCCTGTTCGACAAACGCGGGACCGGGCTGTCCGATCGCACCACCGGCATCCCAGACCTTGAGACCAGGATGGATGACATCCGCGCCGTGATGGACGCCGTGGGGTCGAAAAGGGCTGCCATCGTGGGCTTCTCCGAGGGCGGCCCGATGACCCTGCTGTTCGCGGCGACCTACCCGCAGCGAACCGCTGCCGCCGTCCTCTACGGCTGTGGGGCCTCGTACCTGCGGGCCGAGGACTATCCGTGGGGGCTAACCCCACAGGAGTGGGCCGAAGACATCCGGAAGTGGGCTGCCAGGGCGGGGAGCGAGGAGTGGGTCCAGGAGCGGCTCGAGTTCTTCGCTCCGAGCATCGCTCGAGACGAAGGGGTGAGGCGGTGGTGGCGGAGGTGGGTCCTGGGTAGCGCGAGCCCCGGCGCCGCGGTTGACCTCCGCCGCATGAACGCCGAGATCGACGCCCGCCACACCCTCCCAGCGATCCGGGTTCCCACCCTGCTGCTCTACCGGGTGGGAGATCATGACTACCCCGAGGAGGGGCGGTACATCGCGGATCGGATCCCGGGAGCGGAGCTGATCGGGCCGACGCCTGGCCGACGCGTTCGCCGAACTGGCCATGGTGATCTGACCGCCAGCGAGGCACCTACGCTCCCCCACGCGCCGGCTCCGGCCAACGCAACAGTGCCACAGGGAGCCCTAAGGCAGATGCTCCAGGACCTCACCGGGCTTTCGCCAGAAGCTCTCCGCGAAGCCATCCGGGCCGCGAAGGGCCTGGACGACCGAGCCACGGGCCGGACGGAGGTGCCTAACCAGTCGAGGCGCAAGGAAGCCTTCCTGTTCCTCAAGGGTCTGGAGAGCTAGGTCTGGACCATCTCTTGAGATCGCGATGCCTGGTCACCTCATCCTGACGCTGCGTAAGGATGGGAGCAGCATGGTTCACGACTCCGAGGGGTCAGGTGCCCTCACCCGCTAGATCCGCCGAATGCGTTCCGTCGGCTGTGTGCATGGTCAGCTTCCCTATGTACTTCTCGGTAGCCGTCGGTCATTCCTCCCCTGCCTTGCGTGTAGTGAATCCTTTCCAAGTCATCATGACTCTGAAGTTTGCTTCGGCCGCGACTGACGCGATGAATGCTCCTGTCTTGGCACTCAGCTGGACGCCGAACTCGACCTCGATCTCATCGGGCGGATTCTCCATTGCTCGGAGCCGATTGATCAGGCTACGGGCGGCGGGGGTGACCGAAGCCGTGGCCTCCTCGAACGTCCGGTCAGTGCGCTCAGCCCGCGTCGAGCCGTCTCCGCCACGGCCCCGCATCACTGGCCCACCAGCTTGCTCGTCGACCTCGACGAGCACCGTGCCACCGTCTTCGAGCGGGAACTCAACCAGACGCTTCACCAGAGAAGCTCCCTGCCGGGCCGAACGCCTGTTGGCAATAACCGTGGAACCGGCGAGCCCAGAAGTCAAGGGCCATCTGCCCGATGCGGCAAGAGGTCGAGCGCCGCTAGCGCTGGCTAGGAAGCGCTCAGCCCAACGCATGCCCGACGGCGAGCCCATGCCGAGGGCGCATATTGGGGCTGCGTTCAGCTATTCCTACGGCAACCGCCCAGCTCGAGACTAGCCTCATCCGCTTCAGGGGGTGGCTTCTTGGGCTCTCGGATCAGGCGCGGCCCACAAATAGGTCTTCTCATCGCGCTGGGCAAAGAGTACATTCCTCCTTTCCGGTGGTTCGGGAGGTACAGTGCCCGGAACCTATCTTGACTTCGACCTCCTGATCGAGCACGCGGCACAGGGCTACCGGGCGAAGGTCCTCGACTCGCCGACCGGACAGGCCGCCGCTGATTTCTCCCTTCCCTTCTCGTCACAGGAGATGGAGCTCTTCCTGCTGCGGCTCACGCGGTCACTGAGCGAGGCCCGGCGACGGGTCCGCCGACTGGAGTCTCAGGAACGGGAGCTGGTCAAGGGGTTCGGAGGTCAGCTGTTCCAGGCCATGTTCTCCGGTGCCGTGCTGGGAGCCCTGCAGAGCAGCTTGAACGAGGCATTTCGGAAGGACGCCGGGCTGCGGATCCGCCTCCGGCTCACCGACACTCCCGAGCTGGCCGATATCCCGTGGGAGTTCCTGTTCAACCCCGTCGCGAACCGGTTTTTAAACCTCGCCCCGGATACACCGCTCATCCGGTATCTCGACCTGCCGATGCCCGTTCGTCCGCTCACGGTCACCCCACCCCTCCGGGTGCTCGTCATGATCTCGAGCCCGGCCGACTTCGCGCAGCTCGATGTGGCGGCCGAATGGGATCGGCTCAATGCGGCACTAGGCGACCTGGTCAAAAGAGGGCTGGTCACCATCACCCGGTTGCCGAGCGCATCACTTGCCGGCCTGCAGCGACCGCTCAGATTGGACAAGTACCACATCTTCCACTTCATCGGGCACGGCGGTTTCGATGAACAGGCTCAGGATGGCGCCCTGGCGCTCGAGGACGCTCAGGGCCGGGCCCGCCTGGTGACCGGCCAGGATCTCGGGGTCATGCTCAGCAGTGAACGATCGCTTCGCCTGGTCGTCTTGAACGCGTGCGAAGGTGCCCGCGCCGCCTCATCGGACCCCTTCGCCGGGGTCGCCCAGAGTTTGGTCCAGCAGGGGGTCCCGGCGGTGATCGCGATGCAGTTCGAGATCACCGACGAGGCGGCCATCACGTTTGCGGAGCAACTCTACGCCGCCATCGCCGACGGGTACTCGGTGGATGCGGCCCTCGGAGAGGCTCGTCGGGCCATCTTCGCCTCAGGAAACGACGTGGAGTGGGCCACACCCGTTCTCTACACGCGCTCGCCGAGCGGACAGCTGTTCAGGGTGACCAAGCGATCAGAGGCGGCCGAGCGTCTGGCCAAGGAACAGGCCGAGCGGGAGGCGGCCGAGCGTCTGGCCAAGGAACAGGCCGAGCGGGAGGCGGCCGAGCGTCTGGCCAAGGACCAGGCGGAGCGGGAGGCGGCCGAGCAGCGGGCCCAGGACCAGGCCGAGCGGGAGGCGGCCGAGCAGCGGGCCCAGGACCAGGCCGAGCGGGAGGCGGCCGAGCAGCGGGCCCGGGACCAGGCCGAGCGGGAGGCGGCCGAGCAGCGGGCCCGGGACCAGGCCGAGCGGGAGGCGGCCGAGCAGCGGGCCCGGGACCAGCGGCACCGGGTTGCCGTGCTGGGCGGAATCGCCGCTGTCGTGGCGCTGATCGTCCTTCTCGTGGCGCTGCTCGGTGGCGATGGTGGCCCCGGGCCACTGGCGGGGGCCACCCTCTCACCGACGACCGGCACCCGGTCGAGCGCACCGCCCCCTGCGTCGGTTCTCTCAAGGATGTCCTTCGCCCCGGTACTTGCGAGGGACATCGAGAGCACCACAAAGGGAACCATGCTCCGGCTGGCGAGCGTGGAAGGGACGTTGTACGCGGTCGGTGCGGACGGCTCCAGGGGAGCCGTGTGGGTCTCCACCGACGGGGCGACCTGGACTCGCAAGACGCTGCCTCCGGCCGCCGGCGAGGGCACCCAGCTCGTGCAGGGAATCGCTGGCGACGAAACGGGACTGGTCGCGGTCGGGTGGGAGAAGCCTCGGGGTCAACGGAAGTCGGCGGCCGTGTGGACGTCCGGCGACGGCGGCGCGACCTGGACTCCCGCTCCGGACCACCCGGACTACCATGGCACCGATGACACCTGGATGAATCGGGTCGCCATCATCCGCGACGTCGCGATCGCGGTGGGTCGGAGCGGGAGCGACGCCCGCCTATGGACGTCTGCGGACGGACGGGCGGTCACGAATCCCGTGTTCGACGCCGATCCGCGACACAGCCTGGCGCTCCGAGACGTCGCGGAGGGCAACGGCGTCGTGGTCACCGTCGGAGAGGACGCATTGAACGGAGCGAGCAGGGCGGCGGCGTGGTTCTCCGACGATTCGGCCAACTCGTGGGATCGCGGGACGGTGAAAGGCGGGCGGGGCGATTCCTCGATCGTGAGCGTGATCGCCACCGGTGACGGCTTCATCGGCGTGGGCTACGACAGCCCGCAGGGAGATCGGGACGCCGCCGTATGGACGTCCCGCGATGGCCGGACGTGGAATCGAGCATCCACCCAGGACGCGCTGCGCGAGGAGGGGACCCAGGTGATGCGGGGGGTCGTGGAGATTCCCGGGCGGGGCTTCATGGCGGTCGGCGTCGACGACTCGGACGCGGCCGTGTGGTACTCCACGGACAGCCGGACGTGGGAGCGATCCACGAGGGCCCTGGGCAAGGGCGGGAACCGCGAGATGACCGGCGTCATCCGAACCGACGATCGCCTATTCGTGGTGGGCAGGCAGGGACGCGCCGGGATCTGGACGGCGGAGTTGCCTCGCTGAGCCCGGCCGCAGCCGAGCGACCCTTCGAGCCGATCCGTCAGCCGAAGAGCTGCCGGCGCAGCAGCTCTCCGGCCAGAGCCGGGTTGGCGGCGCCCCTTGGTCTTCCGCATCACGAGGACACGCGGGTCTTTCCAGCCGAGTAGTGATTTCGGCAAGAGCACAATCAAGCGTGTCCTCCTGGCGCTGCTCGATGAAGAAGGAAGCCAGGCAAGCCGCCAGGAGGAACCCTTGATCGCTCTCTAGCCGAGATCGCTTCCCGATTAGAGGAGATCCAGGATCGGCTGGAGGCCATCGCTACTCAGTCGAAACCAGGAGGATGGGGCCACCCCCTCCATGCGCGGCAATTCATGCGACCGGAGAGGGGGCGCTGATATCAGCGCCCCCTCTCTCTTGCCCCGCCTCCAGGCCGCTACGTCGGGTCGGTGACCGACGTGCCGAAGATGTCGCTATTTCCGAAGGTTGCCGGACAGTCCTGCTGCACCGCGGGAGCAAGCAGGTCGTCGTCTGGATCGTCGGTCTGCAACGACCTGCGATACGCGTCCATGGCCGGACAGTCCGCCGCGTTCCCGACGTCGTTCCACACAAACGTGGCGTAGTCATTCGTGGCGTCGGCGTAGACATAGTCGCCGAGAAACTCGGCCTGCAAATTGTTCTGGGACGAACCGCGGGGATCACCTTGCGCGTCCCGGTGCACCTCGGTGAACGCACCTGGGCCCACGTGCGGCGTGACCTCCGCGTGCTTCACCACCCCCACCAGGCCCCTCCGTGTGAACGTCGTGTCCCGGAAGGGTGTGGTGAATGCGTTGTAGACGATCCACGCATCGGATCCATTCGGGAGACAGCGCCGGTGCCGGGTAGTAGCCGCGATCGCCTCCCGTCTGGATTGCTGTTGCGTCGGTCCACGTGGCGCCCCTGTCGCCCGAGAACGACACCATCACGTCCTCGTTGTTGAGGCCCCGCCGACCGTCCACCCACGTGAGCAGGATGTCGTCGGTGGCGTGTGGGGGGCCGACGGAGCGGCCCGGGTACTGAGCCTTCAGCCCATCGGAGAGGTGGCAACGTGGGCCCTTCCCCTAAGGGGGTTCAACCCGGGCAGCTCGCTTGACCTGGCCGGCTCCCGGGGAGCGGCCGAGGTCTATGATCAGCGGACGGACGAAGCCTCGGCCGTGGCGTTCGACCGGTCCACTGGGGGCCCACCGGGCGCCCTCAGTACGGAACGGCTACGGTCGACGTGAACCACGTGACATAGAACGTCCTCGAAGGCTACGCCCATATCGAGCGCGCCCTGCAGGATGGAGCGCTGCCGGAGCGCAAGGCTGTTCAGGCGGTGGTCGCGGAGATCAGGGTCCGGGATCGCGGCCACATCCAGCCGGTCTTCCGTGTCCCGATTTTTGGGCCACCGTATGGGTTGGTGCCCCCGGGGGGGCTTGGACCAGACCTGCGACGCCTGGTTCGGCTACGCCAACGGCTGCGACTCCGCCTCAAGCGTTCGAACTGATCCGGGCGCGCTGGCGCGCTGAGCCGGCTCCATCACGATTCCATCAGGCCTGATTGCGTCGGTTCGATTCCCCATCGCGGAGGCGGAAGTCACACCATACGCACCAAGGTGAGCCCGGCCCCCGGCTTTGGGCCTCCGCCGGATCCTGGGGCAGGTCGGGCTGACCGGATCGCCTCAGGACCCCGCCTGCCATGTGGCAAGGACCTGATCGACCGCTGATCCTACGGCCAACCGGGCGTCATTCCGCTCCCAGCCTTTCATCAGAAGGTCGTCGTAATCGGTGTGCCGATGACGGACGTGCGCTCGAACGGCCAGGTCGATGGCTTCTGCGTCGAACCGCTTCGCCGCTCCGCTCCGGCCCACGCGACCGCTGTACTTGGAGCAGGCGTGTCGAGCGATCTCCAGCTCGGCACCCTCAGGGCAGTGGGGATATCGCTCGCGGATGGCCGCTGCGAACCGCTCCACATACGCGCGGTCGGCCTGATCGAGTTGAACGGCCGTCCGTGCCCGCCGGGTCGCGCGTCGTTCGGCATCGGCCTCACACTCCATCTCTGCCTGCTGCAGTGCCTCTTCCTCGACCAGGATGCCCTGCCGTTCGTAGCGCTTTCGGGCGGTGGCCCACCGCACCACCACGGCTCGCAGCCCGGAGTTCTTGGTCGCGCGCCTCGTGAGTGCGGTGTCGCCTCGGGGCAGAAACACCAGATGGTGGAGATCGGCGCATTCGAGGCAAAGAGCGACGTCACCCCGGAGGTGGATGAAGCTTCCTGGCTCGAGCTCGTCTCCGCAGTCATTGCACAGCGACGTCCGCCTCGTCCAGAAGACGATGATCTCGGGCGACCTGCTCTTCGACAGTGCTGGTTGCTTTGCCATGCGATCAGAGGGCCGGGTACACGTTCCCGATCTCGGCAACGTGCCAACCGTCGCTGGTCCTGACGAGATGGGCAGCCGTGATGCCCCATCCGACCTCTGCGAGCTCCGAAGCTTTGGGAGGAACGCGGACCGGGCCGATCACCTCGCCGTCCTCCGTCTCGAACCAGATCGAGCCCCGTTCCAGGCGGCTGATCGT
>WNGB01004346.1_pt1 | contig 22239 bp, 25 predicted proteins | sample 5400681 | NCBI WGS metagenome assembly WNGB01 (sample SAMN13153367, study PRJNA577476) | soil metagenome | isolation source: 115 cm soil or saprolite under grassland replicate 2 | place: USA:California | collected 2016-06-15
CGATCCTCCGTGGCCAACGTGACCGGGTACTTCTTCTGCGACGGCATGACAACGTCCTGTCTGGCAGATGGGGGAAGAAAAGCTGCCAGATCCCAGACTGCACCAACCAAAGCAAGAACTAGCAGCGACGCTCTACTAGCTACGACGGTTAGCACCTTGGCTGATCTTCGTAGTGGGGCCCCGGGCACCCGTAAGTGCCCTGGATACCGGTTCAGAAGGCCAGTCAGCACTGCGCCGCTGGCTGGCACGCAGCCGCAAGACGTGCCGCCCCAGGCGCGGCGTCCTTCCACCACCGTTCAGCCGACGATGCCCAGCGCGACCGTACCGTCGAGCCATCCGGCGCCCAGCAGGGGTGTTGGCTGCCAGCCCAGCGAACACAGCGACCGCCAGGGCGGCCAGTGAGCCGAGCCGGGCGCCAATGCACCACTTGGCGATCCCGAGGGGGGTTCGAAGACGGCGGTGCCCGCTGTCAGCACTAGGCCGATGACGCTGGTCCCGGCCCTGGTCCCAGTGGCCAGCGCGCCGAATGGCCTCGATGGCGACGTAGGGAGCGATCAGGTAGAACTGACCCCACTAGGCGCTGGGCGCGGCGCTCGGCGGTGAGGCTGGCCAGCCGGGCAAGTTGCAGCCAGTCCCCGCTCACCGCCACCGGCGGGGTGTCCGCGCACGATGAGGGGACAGACCACCGGCCTCCGCGCAGAGACCATGCCGATAGCTGAGCCGGCGCTGATCTCGCTTCCCGGTCGGGCAGCTATGCCTACGATCCCGCCGCAGGAGCACTGCCGACCTGTCTAGCCTCAGCGATCCAGCCGGCGAGACCCCCGGTCACTCCCACGGCTCCACATCAGCCGAACCCCTCTACCTACCTGCGCATTTCGACCAGATGTCACGCTGCGTAGGACCATCGGTAGGGGCCTCACGGGGCGTGCTGGCCAGCCCCGACGACTAGATCCGGACTGACGAGCAAACACCGAGCAACCAACCATGATCATCCTGGTGGCTCGCGTCGTAGTGATAGCGAGTCGCTGGGTCCACGGGGCGCGGCGGTGGTCGTATTCCTCCGTTGACCGCCAGCCGGCGATGAGGGTTCGGCGGCAGGCCGACTTGCCACCAGTCATGCCAGGCATTCAGGCAGGCGCTGAGCAGGGCGGCGGAGGCGGAGCCGGGGGTCAACCCAGACGGCTCCATCGTTCCGCGCAGCAACCAGCCACCGGGCCGAAGATCAGTGGGAGCAGCCGACCGCCGCCGCGTACCGCTGCGGGGACAGCCGGTACAGCTTCACCGCGTCAGAGTTGCTCAGCACCAGGTCGAACACCCACCGGCCATGAACATAGAACCAGTAGTCGGTCAACTGCTGGCCGCCGATCTCGTAGGCCACCAGCCACGCCCCATGCGGGCCCGGCCCGGCGCTCTCCACATGGGCCGCGGCGTGCGGCGCCGACGGGCAGTCCGTGTGTCGCCGGATGTACTCACTCCTGGTGATGACCGCCTGGCTACGCGCGTCCCACCGGTCATACACCGGCCCATAGACACCGGCGTCGTACTCCCGGTTGAACACCGTGGCGATCCGCAGCAAAGCCGCCGCGGTCCGTGGATCCCGGGCCGTGGCCGCTGCCGGGGACGCGGCCGAGGGAGACTGAGCCGGACGGCCCACATGTGATGTGCAACCCCCAGCCGCGACGACGAGGGTGGCCACCATCACCAGACGTCTCACCACGTCCTCCTCATGCACACCAGCCAGCGCGGGCGGAATCCCAACATCCTGCCAGGTTCCGGCCTAGTGGTAGCCGGGCTGACCGCCCGCATGGCTGACGGCAAACTGCTCGCGATCGTGTTGCAGATGCGCAGGGCTGGCCGTCTCCGGGATGCTGCAACGGGATCTGGCGGGCATGCTGGCGGACATGAGCGATCCTCAGCGGGCTCCGGGCAGCCACGACCACGGCCACGATCACCAGCACGCGCGCCTTCATGATCACGATCATGGCGGCGGGCACGGGCACGCCCATGGGGCGCGCGTGCTGGCCCGGGTGCGGCATGTGCTGCGCCCGCATTCGCATGAGGCTGCGGACAAGGTTGACCCGGCGATGGAGGCCAGCGCGGAGGGGATGCAGGCGCTGTGGGTCTCGCTGGCGATGCTGGCGGGCACGGCGGCGATCCAGGCCGCTGTGGTGGCGGTGTCGGGCTCGGTGGCGCTGCTGGGGGACACGCTGCACAACGCCGCCGACGCGCTGACCGCGGTGCCGCTCGGGGTCGCGTTCGTGCTGGGCCGGCGCCCGCCGACCCGCCGCTACACCTACGGGTACGGGCGGGCGGAAGACCTGGCCGGTGTGGTGATCGTGGCGCTGATCGCGGCGTCGTCGGCGCTGGCTGCCTATGCGGCGGCGAACCGGCTGGCGCACCCGCATCCGGTCTCCAGCCTGGCCGCGGTCGCCGTCGCGGCGGTGATCGGGTTCACCGGGAACGAGCTGGTCGCGCGATACCGGATCCGGGTAGGCCGCAAGATCGGCTCGGCGGCGCTGGTCGCCGATGGGCTGCATGCCCGCACCGACGGGTTCACCTCGCTGGCGGTGCTGCTGGGCGTGGGAGGGGCCGCCCTCGGCTGGCGCTGGGCGGACCCGGTGGTGGGCCTGCTGATCACGGTGGCGATTGTGGCGGTGCTGGTTCAGGCGGCGCGGGAGATCTACCGGCGGCTGATGGATGCCGTTGTGCTAGCGGTTGCGTATTTGAGACCATGGTTACAGACTCCTGGTGACCTGGTGGTGATGTGGTGAGTCCTGGACGCGCCCGGCTGGGCCGGGATGCCTGGCTGCTGGTCGCCGGGCAGGGGGTGCGGGCGGCCGGGTACGGGTTCACCGCGGTGCTGCTGGGAGCGCTGCTCGCGGCCCGCGGGTACACCCATGTGCAGGTGGGGGTGGTGCTGACGGCGCTGATCGCCGGTACGGCGCTGGCCAGCCTGGCAGTCGGCAGGTATGGTGACCGGTTCGGCCGCCGGCGCTGCTACGCGGTGTTCTTCGCCGGTATCGCGGCGGCGGGGGTGGTGGTCGCCGCGGGCGCGCCGTTGTGGGTGCTGCTGGTGGTCGCGCTGACCGGCACCCTGTCGACTGACGTGGTGGATAACGGGCCGGCGACCACGCTGGAGCAGGCGATGCTCGCCGCCGAAGATGCGGGCACGGCCGGGGTGTACGGGCGGTATAACGCGGTCGGCGCGGCCGCGGGCGCCCTCGGCGCGCTCGCGGTCACCCTTACCGGCCTCGGCCCGCATGGGAGGGCCGGGGGGGTGCACGCGTGGCTGTTCTTGGTGCTGGTCCCGGCCGGCATCGGTGGCGCGGTCTTTGCCGCGCGGCTGTCCCCGGCGGTGGAAGCCCGCCCGGGCGGGGCTTCGCCGCCGGGGCCGGTGACCGGGGCGCGGTCACCGCTGGGCCCGTCGCGGGCGGTGGTGCGGCGCATGGCCGGGCTGTTCGCGGTGGACGCCGCCGGCGGTGGCCTGGTCACGACCGGGTTCTTGTCGTACTACTTCACCGAGCGTTATCACGCGTCGATGGTCGCGCTGGGGTGGCTGTTTTTCGCTGTCTCGGTGGTGCAGGCCATCTCGGTCGCGCTGGCGCCGCTGCTGGCCCGCCGGTTCGGCCTGGTCGCCACCATGGTCGGCACCCATCTGCCCAGCAACGTGCTGCTGGCCGCGGTCGCGTTCGCGCCCACCTTCCCGGCGGCGGCGGTGCTGCTGCTGGCGCGGACCACGCTGTCGCAGATGGACGTCCCGACCCGGCAGGCCCTGGTCATGACCACCGTCACGCCGGGCGAGCGGACCGCCGCGGCGGCGGTGACCAATGCCGCCCGCTACACCGTGCGCCCGGCGGGCCCGCTGGTAGCCGGCCTGGTGCAGCAGCTCGCCCTCGGCGCGCCGCTGGTCGCCGCCGGCGCGGTCAAGACCAGCTACGACGTCACCCTGTGGGGCTGGGCCCGCCACATCGGCCTGGCAACCCGCCGGGGCGGCGGCCGGCCCGCCGCCAGCGCGCCCGCGGTCACCTCACCCGGGGAGCCGCCGTAACCGTCGCCCCGGGGCGGCGGAGGCAATCTGACTGAGAAAGGGAGCGGTTGAGATGAAGTGGGTTACCCGCGAGAACGCCAACGTGGACCGGATCGCCTGCCCGTGGCTGATCCGGCGGTTCATCGACACCGAGGCCGAGTTCTTGTTCGTCCCGCGCGAGCGGGTGCTGGAGGTGGCAGCCGCCGAAGGCGCACATTCCTACGACGCCGCCGGCGCCGAATACACCCACCGGGACGGCAAGTGCTCCTTCGACGTGCTGGTGGAGGAGTTCCAGCTCACCGGCGATGCGGCGCTGGTGCGGCTGGCCGAGATCGTCCACGCCGCCGACATCGCCCAAGACCGCGACAGCTCGCCGGAGGGCCCGGGGCTGTATGCGATCGCGCACGGGTTCGCCCTGCTGCACGGCAACAAAGATCACCACAAGCTGGACATGGAAACCCCGATGTATGACGCTCTGTATGCCTGGTGCCAGGACCAGGCCTCCCGCCGGTGATACCCCGGGCACCCAGGATGCCATGGGCGGTCCTGCGAGGACACGGAACCCACCGGTGCCGCCCGCGCGCAGGCCGGGCCGGCCTGATATGAGGAGGCAGTGGATGCCGCTGGTCAGATCGGGGTTTATCGCGATCCCTCCCGGGCCCAAGCCCGGGTTCGACCACGCCGACGTGTACCGGGACAGCTTTGGCGCCGCTCGCCTGTACGTGGCGCACACTGGTGCGGACCGGGTCGAGGTGATCGACTGCGCCGCGGACGCCTACCTGCGGGCGCTGCCCGGCCACCCGGGCGTGGCGGGTGTGCTCATCGACGAAGGTGAGGATCTGCTGCTCACCTCCGACCGGTCGGCGGCACAGGTCTGCATCTACCAGTGTTCCCGCGAGAAGCTCCTCGCCCGGGTGGAGGTGGGCGCGCACCCCAATGGCCTGGCCTTCGACCCGGCCCGGAGGCGGTTGTTCTCCTTCAACCTCGGAGAGCCTCTCGGGCACAACTGCACCGCCTCGGTGGTAGACCTCGGCCAGCAGCAGGTGATCGCGACCATCCCACTGCCCGGCCGGCCCCGCTGGGCGGTCTACGACCCGGCCACCGACCAGGTGTTCGTGAATATCCGCGACCCCGCGCAGATCCTCGCCATCGATGCCGGGTCGCTGGCCACCGGCCAGGCCATCGGCGTCCCCGCGGATGGCCCCCACGGGCTGTGGCTGGACGGCGAAAGGCTGTTCTGCGCGGCCGACGCGAACACCCTGGTGATCCTGCACCGCGACACCGGCGCCGTGCTAGGCACCGTTCCGCTGCCCGGAGCCCCGGACGTGGTGATGCACGACCCAGGGCTGCGCCACCTGTACATCGCGATCGGCAACCCCGGCGCCGTGTGCGTGGTGGACAGCGACCGCCTGCAGCTTGTGGAAACCGTGCCGGCCGAGCGGGGTGCCCACACCCTCGGGATCGACCCGCACCGCCACGCCGTGTACGTATTCCTCCCCGCAAGCGGGGGCGCAGCGGTTTACCTGGACCGGTGATCTGCGAGCCATACAGTGCTCGTGGGGCCGGCGCGCAGTAATGCGGCCGGTTCCCCGCCTGATCTCGGTGACGTGGTGACCCGGCAGGAGGGGCCACCTGGCGGGGATGTAACCTTGGTTGCATTCGTGGAGGTGCGGCATGCTGATGAAACGCCCTGAGGGCGCAAGGCCCGGTTCGGGCGGCCAGGACCAGGGATCGGGCGGCCGGGGTCAGGGGTTCTTCGATGCGCCATGGTGGCGGCTGCTGCTGTGGGCGGTGAGCTTCGTCGCCGCGCTGGTGCTGGCAGAGGAACTCGGCATCCTGGGCTGACACCCGCGGCGGCCTGCAGGGCCGCCCGGGCTGCACGAGAGGGTGTTCAGGGCCGGGCAGGAGGGATCCGGACATGACGTTCAGCGCTGCCCACATCTTGGCCACGGCAGCTCTTACCGGGCTGGCTGCCGCGGGGGTGGCGTGGTGGAAGCTGCGGCGCTGGCCCGACATTCTCGCCGTCTTCCTCGTATCGGGGGCTGCGGTGTTCCTGTGGCGGATATCGGCGAACATGCCGCAGCTCAACGACGATGGCCTGCCCGGGTTTTCTGCGAACGACTGGGCCGCACCGGTTCTCACCTACCTGTCGCTGAGTGTCTATGCCGACCTGAGGCAGGCATGCAGAACGGATGCGTTCCGGGTGGTGCGGGCCCTGGCCGCGCTGGCCTGCCTGGTCATCAACGTCGTCACCATCTGAGGTGCCGCCCCAGCCCTGGCGGGGCGTGGCGCGGCGCTGTTACCAGCCGTGGATGCCGGCCGGTCCCGCTGGGTTCGCACCCCGGATTCCGCCGCCGCCCTCGGTGCCCCCGGTATTATGTAACCATGGTTGCGCTGGACTGCCCGGTGGAGGGCCGGCTGTGAATAACGCCCAGCCCGGGCCGGTGGGGCAGCGGATGACGGGCGCCAGGGACGGGCCGGGTGAGTGGGTGCTGCTGTCGTACCGGCTGCCGCGCGAGCCATCCACGCCGCGGATCGCGGTGTGGCGCAAGCTCAAGCGGCTCGGTACCGCCCAGATCAGCGATGGGCTGGTGGCGCTGCCCGCGGGCGCGCGGACCCGTGAGCAACTGGAGTGGGTCGCCGAGGAGGTGACCGACGCCGGTGGCGCCGCCGCGATCTGGCTGGCCCGGCCCGCTACCCGCGCCCAGCAGGATCAGCTTGCACAGGCGATGGCCGCCGCCCGCGCCGCCGAGTACCAGGCCCTCATCGCCGCCGCCGAAGCCGCGGCCGCAGCGGCAGCCGACCCGGCGGCGCGGGCATCTGCCGTGCGCCGGCTCCGCAACGAGTTCCGGGGCATCCAGCGTCGGGACTACTTCCCCCCGGCCGAGCATGACCTGGCCCAAGCGGCCCTGCAGGCGCTCGCCACGCCAGAGGAAGCCGGCGCCCAGCCGGTGCCGCGCACCGGCCAGCCAGGCCACCGGACCCGGAAGCCGGCCCGCCGGGCACAGGAGGAGACGGCGTGAGGTGGGCGACCCGTGCGGGCATCCACATCGACCGGGCGGCCTGCGCCTGGCTGATCCGCCGCAACATCGACGAGAAGGCGGAGTTCGTCTTCGTCGCTGACCCGGCCGACATCCCCCCCGGCGCCACCGCGTTCGATATTCCGGGCGCCGAGTTGTCGCATCACGCGGGCGACTGCAGCTTCGAGACGATCCTGCGCCGCTACGACCTGACCGACCCGGTGCTGTGGCGCATCGCCGCCATCGTGCACGAGGCCGACCTGGACGACGAACGCTACGACGCCCCCGAAGCCCCGGGCCTGGATGTGGCCCTGCGGGGGCTGTCAATGATCCGCGATGACGAGGAGATCCTGCGCCTCACCGGCCCGGTCTTCGACGGGATCTATGAGTACTTCCGGCGCGCGATGCTGCTCGGCCGCGAACCCGCCTGACCAGGAGGACCGATGCGCAACCCACTGCCGCGCCGCCCTGCCTCTGCCACTGGCCGGGACGATGCGCCGCCGCCCGCGGCAAGTGGCCACGACGGCCAAGTAAGAGCGCCGGGCTTCGGGGCGCTCCTGCGTTACTACCTGGGCTTGGGTACGTGGGGGTTCGGCGGGCCCATCGCCACCGTTGGGTACATGCAACGCGACCTGATCGAACGCCGCCATTGGCTGCGCGAAAGCGAGTTCCTTGACGGGGTCGCGCTCGGGCAGACGATGCCCGGGCCGCTGGCCGCGCAGGTCGTCATGTGGGTCGGCTTCCTGCGCAAGGGCTGGGCCGGTGCGCTGGCCACCGCGGCTGCCTTCATCGGCCCGTCGTTCCTGCTCGTGCTTACCGTCGCGGCGATCTACGCCCGCTACTCGGGGCTGGCGATCGTGCAGGCGCTGTTTTACGGCATCGCCCCCGCGGTCATGGCCATCATCGCCATCGCCGCCTACAAGCTGGCCCGGCTCACCAACCGCCGCGACGTGCGGCTGTGGGCCATCAGCGCGGTCCTGGCCACCGTCACCGCCGTCACCGGCGCGGAGATCGCCTACCTGTTCATCGCCGCGGGCCTGCTGATGATCGTCCTGGACGCCCCGCCGCGCTGGCTGCGCCGCGGCGGCGGCGCAGCGCTGCTCCCGGGCGCGGCGCTGGCCAAAGCCGCACCGCCGTGGCTGGTGGTCACCGCGTCCGCCGGGGTTCTGGCGTCCTTGGGGCTGTTCTTCCTCAAGGCTGGGGCGTTCATCTTCGGCAGCGGCCTGGCCATCGTCCCGTTCCTGCGCCAGGGCGTGGTCGCCCAGCACCACTGGCTGACCAGCCGGCAGTTCATCGACGCCGTCGCCATGGGCCTGATCACCCCCGGCCCGGTCGTCATCACCGCCACCTTCATCGGCTACCTGGTGGCCGGCCTGCCCGGTGCGCTGGTCGCCACCCTCGCCATCTTCATTCCGATTTATCTGGGCGTTGTGCTGCCCGGCCGCTGGTTCGTCCGCCACCGCGACAACGCCCAGATCAAAGCCTTCGTCAAGGGCGCCACCGCCGCCGCGGCCGGGGCCATCGGCGGCGCGGTCGTCGTCCTCACCCGCCAGACCGTCACCGACATCCCCACCGCCGCCATCGCCGCCGTCTCCCTCGGCCTGCTGCTGTGGCGGAAGATCCCCGAACCGGTCTTCGTCGGCCTCGGCGCCATCGCCGGAATCCTGCTCCACTGACCTGCCCGCAAGGCTGGCACGCAGGTGCGACGCCTCGCGCCGCCTGCGCCAGTAGACTGTAACCGTGGTTGCACACCGATGGCGGGCGGCGCGCCGCGCGCGGTGGTGGTGGGTGGGTTTGGCTAGCGCCGCCGTGGCCGCGGGCGCGGCTGCGGGAGCCGTTGTGGCCGCGGGCGGCCAGACAGCGCCGGGGCGGCCGGTTCTGCGCGTCGTCGCGTCGATCCCGCTTCCCGGTGACAGCTCCCGCTTCGACTACGCCAGCCTGGACGCCCGCCGGGGACTGCTGTTCGCCGCGCACCTCGGCGCCAGCGACGTGCTGGAGATCAACATCAACACCGGCCGGGTGGTCCGTGTCATCCGCCATCTGCCGCAGGTCCACGGTGTGCTGGTGGTCCCGGCCTTGCACCGCGTCTACGCCACCGCCACCGGCGTGAACAAGGTGGCGCGGATCGATGAGGACAGCGGCCAGATTGTCGGCATGTCACCGACCGGGGACTACCCGGACGGGCTGGCCTACGACCCGGCCAACGGCACCATCTGGACCACCAACGAAGCCGGCGGATCGGAAACGATCATCGACGCTGGCACCGGCGCATCACGGGGGTCGGTGCACCTCAGCGGGGAGGCGGGCAACGTCGCCTACGACCCGGTCTCCCGGCGGATGCTCGCCGACGTGCAAACCCGCAACCAGCTCGCCGTGATCAACCCGGCCACCCGGGCGATCACCCGCCGCGTGCCACTGCCCGGGTGCGACCATGACCACGGCCTCACCCTCGACAGCCTGGACCGGCTCGCCTTCATCGCCTGCGACGGCAACGCAACCCTGCTCACCCTCGACCTGACCACCTGGCAGATCACCAGCAAGGCCACCGTCGGCGCCCAGCCCGACGTCATCGCCTACGACCCGCACGCGGGCCGACTGTACGTGGCGGCCGAAAGCGGCCCGGTCACCGTCCTCACCCGCCACCGCCGCCGGCTCGATGTCACCGGCGCGGACAACCTCGCCTTTGACGCCCACGTTGTTGCCGTCGATCCCCGCACCGGCCGCAGCTACTATCCCGTTCCCCAGGCCCACGACGGCCGCCCTGCCCTGCTGGTCTGCCAGCTGCAACAAGCGCCCCCCACCGGCTGAAACGCCGCCGCCCCCGCCTGCCTGCGTCAACCGGAACTCTGGCGGGTCCGCCCACTGGCTATGTCTCACAGCCTGGCCAGGCCGGTGGTGCCGGCGAGCGGGAGCAGCGCACCGCCAGTGAGGTACACGGCAGGCAATTCGCCCTGGGTCAGCAGTCCGGCCACCGGGCAAGGAGGACCTGGCTGAGCACCGCGGCCGACCAGATCCCGCTGTTGGCCGCGACCAGGTCATCGTCCCCGACCAGCGCGGGCAGCAGCGACCCCGCCGCCGGGTTGAAGAACACCGCCCCCGCCGACAGGCCGAACGACACCGCGTACACGATCACGATGCCGCCGTGCCAGAGCGCCAAGATGGCCGCGAGCACCACCCGGGCCAGGTCGGCGGCCATCATGACCCTCCCCCGCGGCAGCCGGTCCACCAGCGGGCCGGCCAGCGGGGCCAGCACCAGCACCGGCACGATCTCGGCGATGACCACCCCGGACACGCCCAGCCCGGATCCGGTCAGGTGAAAGACCAGCAGCGCCACCACGGTGAACTGGGCGACATCACCCCACTGGCTCACCGTCCGCGCAGCCCACAGCCGCCGGTACCCGGGGCTGGCCAGCACCGACATCCCTGAACACTAGATCATCTGAGCCTGAACACCGTGACCGTATGCGGGCACCAGACGGCCCATGCCGGCTGCCCGGCGGCACGATGCCGCTGCCACAGGGCCGCACGATTTTCCTTTCAGGCACGAGTCCAGGCAGCGCAATCGCGCGAGGCTGAACCCGGCGGGACACGGACACAGACAATGGCAACCAGCATGGACCTCTCATGTACCTCCGATGGACCTCGCGTGTACCTAACGGGAGATCCTGGCGTAACAGCGGCCCGTGCGCGCTCGTTGGGCCGCATCAACAGCAAGCCTTCTACCTGCGCCTTTCGCCCAGATGTCACGCTGTGTATAACCATCGGTAGGGGCCTCGCCGGGCGCGCTGGCCTACCCGGACGACTAGATCCGGACTGACGAGCAAACGCGGAGCAAACATGGCCGGGAAACGGCCATCGACCAGGGTAAAGGGATGATAAAAATACCAGGTCAGGACGGGTGCGCCGCCAGGGACTTGAACCCCGAACCCGCGGATTAAGAGTGCGCTGTTTCGCGTTCGCCTACTGCCGGATAATGCCTGGCGGTGCCGTTTTGTCCGTGACTCCACTCATTTCGCTGCCGTCTCGTACCGGGTACTGCCAAATAGTAGCGCGACATCCGAGCAAACATGGAGCAAACATGGGCGCGGAGACTGCTGGAGCGGTGGGTACGGTGCGTAAGTGCGGCTGGTGGGCAGAGAGTTCAATGGGTCCCAGTTTGGCCGGAGGGGCCCCGCTGCCCAGGGTCGTGATTGACCTCCAATAGACCTGCGATCTACCTCGCACGGGGCCCAGGGCTGCTGCCGGAGGTGGTCCGGGTGGCGGGCGCCGAACGGGCCGGCGGGCTCGATGTGATCTGCGAGCATCATCCACCTGCACATCGTTCTGAGGCTCCACAGCACAGCGAGGGGGAAAACCGTTTGACGCTGCCGGTAGTGTATGACACTATCGATGGGTGGGGATTCGCGTGTCCCGATCCGGCCGGAAGCACAAGATAGGGAACGCGCACATCCTCGCGGCCATGCGCGACGCGGGCGTCCCGGTCCTGGTGCCTGGCACCGATCAGCTCCTGTACATCGGCAAGGACGATCGGGGCGTCGAGTTGGAGGTGATCGCGGTGCCGGATGACCGGAATCCGGCGGCGTGACCGTCATCCACGCCATGCCCACATCCATGAGGGGAGACAGCGAGGGGGAGGTGCGGAGATGAGTGTCGATCCTGCGCGGTACGTCATCGGGCCGGATGCCGTGATCGAGGACGTCGATCTCGACGAGGAAGATGTTCGCTTGCCGGATGGCACCCGGCTGACGGAGCAGCGCGCTGGGCAGTTCGCCCGGGAGGCGCTGGCCGAGATCCGCCGCCGTAACCTGGTGCCGGGGCGCAAGTCGCTGTCCGGCGGGTCGGTTCATTCGCCGCGGGTGCAGTTCCGGGTGCCGGAGGCGATCCGCGAGCGGGCCGAGCAGCGCGCCGCCGCCGAGGGCAAGAGCTTGTCCGCGCTGGCACGCGAGGCGCTTGAGCGCTACCTCGAAGCAAGCTGATGGCCCCCCAGCGCAAGCCGCGAGTGCCTGGACCGGATGCTGATCATCGGCGAGCGGCACCTGCGGCTGGTCCTCGGCGAGTACACCGATCATTACGAGGGCCATCGGCCGCATCGGGCGCTGCGCCAGAACCCGCCCGCAGGGCGTGCCCATCCAACCGCCGAAACCAGCAGCATGCGCGTTCTGCGCCGGGACCGGCTCGGCGGCCTGCTCCACGAATACGCTCAGGTCGCATGAGGTGACACAGTTTTCGGCACTCACAACGGTATGGCTGGGACGGTTCCCAAGCCCGGCTACATCTTTGACCGGGTAGCTGAGTGGCAGGCGCTGGCCGAGTTCGCCACCGGCGACCGGCTCGGAGCGACCCTGGGCGTGGTCTCGGGTCGGCGCCGTCAGGGCAAGACGCTGCTGCTTGAGTCGATGTGCGAGGAACTTGGCGGGCTCTACTCCACGGTGCCTGAGGACATGCCAGCGAGTGAGCACCTGCGCAGCCTCGCGGAGGCGCTCGGAGCATTCACCGGCGGTCTGCCGCCTCGGCTGGATTCCTGGGACCAGGCGATCGAGGCGTTGTTCGGCTTGGGCGCGGCCGGACGGCCGGTACTCGTGGTCCTAGACGAGTTCCCCTACATGGCGCGCTCGGCGTCTGGCCTGCCGTCGATCATCCAGCATGCGCTGTCGCCTCGGGGTAAGGCGCGCACCGGGTCGCGAACCCGGCTGATCCTGTGCGGGTCGTCGATCTCCTTCATGGGCCAACTGGTCTCCGGGTCGGCCGCGCTGTTCGGCCGGGCGCGGCTCAGCCTCATGGTGCGCGCGTTCGACTTCCGGGCGGCCGCTAGGTTCTGGGGGGTCTCGCACGACCTGCCGCTGGCGGCGGCGCTGTTCGCGATGGTGGGCGGGACTCCCGCTTACATCGAGTACGCGTCTGGGGTGCCCGCGTCGCTGGGCGAGCTTGACGAGTGGGTGACGCGGAATCTGCTTGAACTCGACCAACATGCTGTTCCGCCAGCCGCGGATGCTGCTGAGCGAGGATTCGGCGTTCAGCCAGATCGGGATGTACGGGACTGTGCTGAGCGCGATCGCCGAGGGCAGTCGCACGGTGTCCGGGATCGCCCAGCGGGTCGGCGGCTCAACCTCGGACGTGAACCACCGGCCGGAGTGGGCAGCTCGCCTGTGGGCGGAGTCGGCGGAGACGTTCAGGTCGCAGGTCATGGGGCCGACATTCGAGGCCATGTGCCGGGTCTGGACCGAGGAGTTCGCCTCCGGTGTCACTCCGGGTGGCGAGCCGGACACCGTTTCGCATGGCGTGCTCAACGACCCCGCCGGGCGGTCTCAGCGCAAACTTGACATCGTCGTGCGAGACTCACGCCGCGGGCTGGTCGCCATCGGAGAGGCGATGTCTGGCGAGGTCATCGGGCATGGTCACCTCAGTCAGTTGCGCGAAGCGGTCAACCTGCTCCGCGCACAGAGCCACCTTGAGCCCGGCGTGCAACCGGTGCTGCTGCTCTTCAGCGGTGCCGGCTTCACGCCCGGGCTAGCCGCGGAGGCCGCGGACAGCGGTGGGACGGTGCAGCTCATCGGCCTGGAGAGGCTTTACTCCGGCTTGTGAGCACCATCTTGTGCCGCTCGATCGACTGCGTGGCTGATCTGCGCAGTGTCCTGCGGCCCGCCCGCTGTCGTCGCCGTCGGCCATCTGAGTGCGGATGATCGGCTCTGCGGCGACCCGTCATCAACCAGCGGGCGTCTTCCGCGTGTCTGCCCCTGCGCCGAGGGTTTCTGGTGGAATCCTGTCTCCTGGGTCGCAGTTCACGGAGGTTCCATCGTGGGGAAAGCCAGCCGTAACCGGCGGCTGAAGAAGGACAAGGAGCGCCAGCGGCGCCGCGCGGAGCGGGCGGCGGATCTGGGCTGGTCGCCGGGCCGGCAGAGGGTTCCGTCGCAGCAGGAGCTTGTTGTGAGCGCGGTGAGCGCGGCGGTCGATGCTGTCTGCCGCGGTGACGAGCGCGGTTTCACGGAGTACCTTCGCCTGCTGGCGGCGGAGCAGTCGCCCGGCTGGACGCAGGCCGTCAGCCGGGAGATCGCCGGTTTCCTGCGTCTTTCCGTCACGGCGGCGTGGCGGCACGGCTGGCAGCCGGCGGAGCTGGTCAGGCACGCTGGCCGGGAGCTGGGCGACACGCACGCGGACATGGCCGCCGGCATGGTCGCGGACGAGATGCGCGGCTACGCCCCCGCGCTGGTGGATGACCGCTGGGCCGCGCAGGTGTCGGCGCTCGGAGCCGGGGTGTGGTGGGGCAGCGACGCCGAGTTCCTGTCCGCCCGGGGCGGGGAAGGGGTGCGGGTCGCCATCGAGTTGCTGCACCTGCTGCGACACATGCCCGTGCTGGAGCGGCTGTGCCCGCTGCCGGGCACGGCCCGCGCCGGGGCGCGGGCGGCGGGCAGCGACGCGGACGAGCGGATCCTCGGTAAGATCCGCGCGCTGCTGGCGAAGGCGGAGTCGACGGAGTTCCCGCAGGAGGCGGAGGCGCTGTCGGCCCGCGCGCAGGAGCTGATGGCCAAGCACAGCATCGATCACGCGCTGCTCGCCGCCCGGTGCGGGAGCAAGGACAGGCCGGTCGCGCTGCGGCTGCCGGTTGACAGCCCGTACGAGTCGCCGAAGGCGACGCTCCTGCACGCTATCGCGCAAGCCAATCGCTGCCGGTCGGTCTGGCAGAAGGCGATCGGCATGTCCACGGTGGTCGGTTTCCCGTCCGACCTGGACGCGGTGGAGCTGCTGTACACGTCGCTGCTGGTGCAGGCCAACACGGCGATGCTGCGGGAGGGCGCGAAGAAGGACGCTTACGGGCGGTCGCGGACCCGGGCGTTCCGCCAGTCGTTCCTGGTGGCCTACGCCTACCGGATCGGGGTGCGGCTGTCGGAGGCGACCGTGGGTGCGGAGCAGCAGGCGGTGGCTGCCGCATCCGGCAAGGATCTGGTGCCTGTGCTCAAAGAGCGCCACGAGGCTGTCGATCACGCCGTCGGCGAGATGTTCGGTGAGGGTCTCGTCTACGACCGCGGGAGCCGTGCGAGCGACCAGGAAGGGTGGGCCTCTGGCCTGGCCGCCGCCGACATGGCGACGTTGCACAACCGGGAGCAGGTCAGCGCCTGAACATCCCGCAACAGCCAGCCAGGTTGCCTACCCAGCTGGGCCAGGGGGCGCGGGGAGCCGTGATGCGCGGCCGGATATTGGGATGATTGACGAGCGCGCGGTGAGTACCTTGTCCGGGGTGAGTGACCTCTACATCGTCGACTTCGGTGGCGGCGAGCAGGAGCGCGCCTGCCGCGAGGCGGAGCGGCGCCGGCTGGCCGACCGTTACGCAAGCCACCTCGTGACCAGCGCCGGACTGGGCGAGGCTACAGCGCGAAGGGTCATCACGGCATTGTTCGATCCTCGCGATGCCGACGGCAGCGAGTGCCTGTGCTCCTGTCATCCGCGCCTTTCGGCGGAGCACGGCGACGGCTTCGACTGCCGGTGCACCTGGGATGAGGACCACCGCGCTGCCGAGGCGGCTAACTGGCAGGCATGGTGGGACAGCCCTGAGGCTCCGGAGCTGAGCGCGGCTCACCAGCGCGAGGAGGCTGCGATCGCCGCCTGGCTGGCCAGCCAGCCGGGCGTGGACGCCAGGCGGGCCAGCTCCTACGCGCCTGAGCAGTGGGAAGGAACCGTCGACGGCCGCACCTTTTATTTCCGGGAACGTGGGGGCTGCTGGCGGATCGAGCTCGACATGGTGGCATCTGGCCGGTATGCCCAGCGCCTGGTTCGGGTCGATGAAGACGGTGAGTTGGTCACCGAGCCGGTGCCGGTCATGGAAGGCGAAGTCATCGCGCGAGGTTGCGATTCCGAACTCGGTGCCACGTCGGCTGACCATATCGCTTTCATTGTCGGGGTGGTCCGTACTCACCTGCGCCGCGCTAGCTGCGAACACAGTGAGGCACGGCTGTTCTGCCCGGACTGCGGGCAGCGAATGGGTGAGAGCTGACGTGACAGGAACGGACCTGCCGGGGCCACGCGAGCCGTTTACCGCGGCGCACCTGTGGCGCTGGCCCATGGGTGCTGAGCGCACCGAGCTGCTCGATGGGCAGCTGTAGTGGCCGGGTGATTGCGACGAGCGGGACGCGATGGTGGCGCGCCGGGCGTTGCCTGGCAGCCGGATCCGCGTCGATCCGGGAGCTGGCTTGATCGCAGGCCGGGTGCCGGATCGACGAGCCTCAGGTGCGAGAGTGGACCGACGCGGATGCTACACGCTGGCACGAGATGAACGGTATGACCCTGTACCAGCGGCCTGGCAAGCGGAACTGGACGATGCGGCCGCCTACGCGAGAAGAACGGCGGCGCAATAACGAGCAACTCGCTGCGTACCGTGCTGAGGAGTGGGCGGGAACGGTCGCTGCGTACGCGGCGAACGCCACCGATCTGCTTGCGGCCTGGCGCTATCTGACCGCGCATCCCGTCTTCTGGACCTATGTCGTGCCGACCGACCTGGCAGACCTCGATCCGCATGAGGTCGACGAGGCCATCTGGGCCCGGATCGAGGCCGAGGGATGGCTGTCCGACAGCGAGGGCCTCGCTTGCCTGGACGTCAGCCTGGACCGCTTGGGGGACAGGCTCGAGGTCAGGCTGGAGCACGGCCCGCGCTGTGGCCACTGGATGTTCCAGCACAGCACCGGGCCGGGCTCCGAGTCGGCGGAACCCCGTCGCACGACCCGAACCGGGATGTGGCCAAGCCGACCTGGGAAGAGGCAATTGTCGCGCTGGCCGCGAAGGTGCGCCAGCGCTACGGCGATGACCGGGCGCGGGTGCCCGAGCCACGGTCCGGCCGCGACGACACCGGCGCCAGTACCCAAGGCTAAGCTAAGGCCGGACTGGGCGGACCGGGCGCTGCTCGCGGCGCTGACCCGGCTGCTCCCGCGGCCGCTGCGGATGTGCCGGCTGGTGACCCCGGACACGCTGCTGGGCTGGCACCGGCGGCTGTTCCGGTGGCGGTGGACCTATCCCTGCCGGGGAGGACGCCCGCCTGGCGATCCCAAGGTCGCGGTGTTGATCGAGCAGATGGCGCGCGCCGCCTGATACCCCGAAGGACCGCAGGTCACGACGCGGGTCCTAGCTTCGAGCGGCACAGGTTCAGCTCTCCTGGTACCACCCCCACTCGGGGCACTCGTCCGCCAGCGACGGCAACGACAGGTGCAGTGACTTCACCTTCTTGTACACCGTGCGTGCAAGGTCGTCTGCTGCGCCGGGCAGGCCCATCCGGACAAGCAGCATGTCCTCGTCAGTGTCGTCGCGGCATTCGTACAACCCGAGCAGGACGGCGATCGCGATATCGGTGGCCGCCCGCCGGGCACCGCGTTCCCTCCGCCAGATGAGGTCATCGATATACGGCTGCAGGACGTCCAGGGCCCGTTCCCGCCGCGCATCGGCGGACACCGGCCCGCCGGGGCGCAGCGCGCAGCCTGGCCGTGATCTCGTCGGCGAGTTCCTGATCGTTTTCCACGACGAGCAGCGTGGACGTGATCTCCTCCGCCTCGGTGGCAAGTTCGGGGTGCCGAAGGAGCAGCTCGGACAGCAGGACGGACCGCTCGTTATCGGACAGCTGTCGCTTCCAGGGGCGCACAACACCATCATGCCGCCAGGTTGAGGGTCAGGACGTTCCCGGCGGACCGTCACCCCACGCCGACGTCAGCCACGCCAGGTCGGTGACGGCCTTGTGCCGCGCGTCCTTCTCGCGGGTGAACAGCTCGTCGGTCTTTGTCAGCACGAGCGTGTAAGGCCGCCCCTGCCGCCGGGTCTGGTGCCGCACCGGCAGCGCGGACGAGTCGATCTGGGTGTGGACGTGCCGCCGTCCGTCCGTCGCCAGTAGCCACTCGAAGATCCGCTGCGACCGGGAACCGAGGAACGTCCCCAGCGTGTCACACAGGTCGCACCCGCACCCGGTCCATTCGATCGACCAGTCGTCTTCGTCACGCAGCGGCCGGGCGATGATCACCTCGAGCCGCTGCCCGCAGTCCCGGGCGACCACATCGAGCCCCGCCGCCCGCCGTGCGTCCGCTGGCAGCGCGGCCGCCGAACGCAGCGCCGGCATCAGGCACCCCAGCACGTTGTCCCTGTACCCGCCCAGCGTCGCCACGATCTCGTCCCGCAGCTCGTCGTCGGCCGCCTCCAGCAGCCGCACCAGCGGCGAGCTCAGCATCTCCAGCCGCGGCTCCCGGATCTCGGTCCGCGCGGTGGTGGTCCAGAGCCGCAGCTGATCGCCCATCCAGCCCCAGGCGCCGGCGGCCAGCAGCCGCGCCACCTCCGGACCCCCGGCGGCACGCAGCGCCGCGCACAGCCCCGGCAGCCTGTCCACCCACTCGTATCGGTCCGCCTCAAGGTAGTGCCCCGGCCCGAACCACCCGGCGATGACCCCGCGCGTCCACTCCTCGCCGTACCGCCCGGCCGCCGCGGCCAGTCCGTCGGCGTGCTCCGGGGTGACCGTCTCCACCCGGAAGGGCTCCAGCAGCATCGTCGCCGTCTCGGCCGCGCCCAGGCCCGCCGCCACCTGCAGCGCCGTGCCCAGCAGGCCCGGCTGCGATCCGATCTTTTCCCAGAACGGCGCGAGCGACTCCGCGCCAGCGCGTGCCCCTTCCAGATCTCCGGCCTCGATGCGGGTGCGCAGTTCCGACAGCGCCCACTGCGACCCGGCTTCGGCGCGTGCCGCGAACGCCCGGTCCCGCGGCCACACCACGACCGCGGCCCGCCGGTACCACCGGTCCAGCGTGTTGCCGTAGTTGCCCATGTAGCCCTCGTATTCGGACTGGTAGGGCACCAGGTCCGCGCTCGGCGTGGTGGCACACACCTCGGAGCCGGGGACGTGCAGCGATATCGGCTCGCCGCCCGTGCCGTCCGGGCTGGTCCACCAGCCGAGGGTGATCTCGTCGTCAATCAGCTCATTGAGCTGGTAGTCATCGTGATCGCCGCCCCGGCCCCGGGAGACGCCGCCGTCGTAGTCCTCCTCGTCGTAGTCCTCCTCGTCGTAAAAGTCGTAGTCGTCCCACGCGTCGCCGTCGGAGGGCCAGGCATCCCACGTCTCCTTCACCTCGGCCAGCGCCAGCACCGCCTCGCACCCGGCACGCTCCGCCGCGGCGCGCAGCAGCGCGGCGCGCTCTGCGTCAGCTCCCTTGAGCCGGTTCCAGCTCAGGCCCCGCTGCGTGTACTCGTGGTTGAGCAGAAAGACCAGCCGGTTCGGCGGGCCGGGTTCGCCGCGGCCATAACGTCGCGTGGCGGGCGTGGTGAAGTGCCCGGTGAGGCAGTGCGCCAGGTCGGCGACCGGCCCGGCTCCCTGCGCGTCCGCCTCGCCGTCCGCGAGCAGGTTGAACGTCAGCGTCAGCCGGTACCCGGACTTCAGGGGCTTGACCTCGTGACGGCAGTCCGCGTAGAACGCGACGAAAGACAGCTCCTCCCTCGGCACCCGGTACGTGACGCTCTGGCCGCCATGCTCCACGACCAGTTCCCCGCCCGTATGCGCCGAAGGCAGCGACACCACCAGCGTGCCCACCATCGCGTCGTCCTTCTCCGAGTCCTGATGCGGCAGGAAAAACTGTCCCTTCCCGTACACCAGCATCGCGTGCAGCTCGGCCCGCAGCTTCGTCGTGGGCGGCAGCCCCAGCTCATCGCGGACGTCCTCCAGCACGGCGCCGAGCGTTGCCTCCCAGGCCGGACCGCTCAGTGTGACAAGGTCCGACGTGATCTCCCACGTGTCACGAACGGTAGTGTCGGTCAGCGTCTGCTCCCCGCGCCCGAACATCGCCGGCCGCGCCACCGCGATCAGCTTCTTCGCGAGCGGCGCACGCACGGGAAGGTGCACCGCCCCGACACCATCGACCTCGACCTGCAGCGCGTCCGCTGGTGCCAGGATCTGCGCGCTGAACGCCCCGGACGCCTGCGCGTCGTCGAGCAGCTTGGCCAGCCGTTCCCGTGCCGTGCGACCCATGAAGCCCTCCCAGCTCGGCCCTTCTAAGCCAGCGACTGTACCGCCGGACACCCGCGCACTGCTGCCGGAGAGCGAACAGCAGAACCGGGCGAAGCTCGGTCCGGCCCAGCGGGGATCTGCCGGGGGTGACCGTGCTTGCCGCGTGGGAGTAACCACCGGCCGACCGCTCAGGCGGAGTTAGCAGGCTGGGGGCTCGCGTGATCGGCTGGAGTTTCGTTATTCCGCTGATCACGCTCAGGAGGGCTCGGTGAGTTCGTCGATGTCCGCGTGTTCGCGATCCGGCGCAGGCCTGGCCGCCGGGTGTTCGAGGTCCGCTGGCGGGTAGCCGGGGGCGATAAGTCCCGGTCCTTCATCACCCGGGCACTGGCCGACAGCTACCGCGCAGAACTGATCCGCGCCGCCCGGCGGGGGCTGGATTTCGACCCCGCCACCGGCGAGCCGCTGGCATGGGTCGCACCAGCGCCGGCGACCCTCACCTGGTATCAGCACGCGGTGGCGTATGCGGCGATGAAATGGCCGCACCTGGCGGCGCATTCGTGGGCCAGCATGGCCGAGGCGCTGGCCACCGTCACCCCGCTGCTGACCAAAGCAACCAGCCGCAGGCCACCGGCCCGGATGCTGCGGGCGGCCCTGTACGGGTATGCGTTCAGCCCGCCGCGGCGCTCACGCGCACCCGAGCCGGCCACCGCCAGCGCGCTTGCCTGGCTGGAGCGCAACTCGCTGCCGGTCAGCCATCTGAGCGACCCGCAGGTCATCCGGGCTGCCCTGGACGGGCTGTGCGTGCGGCTGGACGGCTCACCCGCGGCAGCGAACACCATCACCCGCAAGCGGGCGGTGTTCCACAACGCCCTCGGCTACGCGGTCGAACTCGGCCTGCTGCCCGCCAACCCGGCCGGCAAGGTGCAGTGGCGCGCACCAAGGCCGCCGCCGCGGTCAGCCCCCAGGCCGTCGCCAGTCCTGCGCAGGTCCAGGCCCTACTGGCCCAGGTCGCCCTGATGCGGGCGGACCTGGTGGCGCTCTTCGCCTGCCTGTACTAGGGGGCGCTGCGCCCAGAAGAAGCCGTCGCTCTTCGCCAAAGCCATCTCACCCTCCCCGCCCGTGGGCGCGGGGCAATGATCCTCACCGGCGCATGCCCGCGCACCGGCACCCTCTGGACCAGCGATGGCAGGCCGCATGAGCCGCGCGGGCTCAAACACCGCCCCACCGGCACCGTCAGGATCGTCCCGATCCCGCCCATCCTGGTCTGCCTGCTCCGGCAGCACATCCGCGAATCCGGTACCGCATCAGATGGCCGGCTGTTCCACGGCACCCGTGGCGGCCCGCTCAGCGAGTCGGTCTACGGCCGCGTCTGGCATGCAGCCCGCCAGGCTGCGCTCGGCCCTGCCCTGGCGGCCACCCCACTGGCCCGCCGCCCCTACGATCTGCGCCACGTGGCCCTGTCGTTCTGGCTGAACGCCATCGGCGCGCCCGCCGAGGTCGCGGCGGGTGCGGCTGCCGCGGCACCCGATCGGTACGGCGCAGGTAGCCCGTCGCAGTCAGGAGGCCCGGGATGGCAACGAAGATCGCGGTCGCACTAGAAGATGATCTCGATGGGGGTCCCGCCGACGAGACGGTGCGGTTCGCGATAGGCGGCTCGGAGTACGAGATCGATCTCAGCAAGAAGAACGCACGGAAATTCCGGAAGCGGCTCGCGCCGTTCACCGAGCATGCCCGCAAGGCCGGACCACGACAGCCCCGCCGGCCAGCGCGCACCTCAGCAGCCCGTGAGCGCAGCGCCGATATCCGGGCATGGGCGAAAGCCAGCGGCATCCCGGTCAGCGACCGCGGGCGCATCCCCGCCAGCGTCGCCGCCCAGTACCAAGCCGCCACCAGGTAACCGACGGCCACCCAGTCACCCCCGACCATGCCCTCCGGCCTGCCCGGCCGATCACCACGCGCCGGACCGCAGCAGCCATTGACGAGGTTCACCGAACCGCCTGATGCCACCGGGCAACCACGAAATAGACGTCCGCCTCTGCATGAGCGATCGCTGGGGTCGTTTCCTGACAGGCGGCGGGCGCGGGCGGTTTCGGCTCCGGCGGGGGCCGGGAGCGGCAGGATGGGGACATGGGGCTGCTGGACTGGGACCACAATGCCTACTACCACCGGCTGCTCATGCGGCAACTGCCACGCCCGTGCATGCGGGTGCTTGATGTCGGGTGCGGCGCCGGGGCGTTTGC
>WNGB01004177.1_pt1 | contig 22238 bp, 15 predicted proteins | sample 5400681 | NCBI WGS metagenome assembly WNGB01 (sample SAMN13153367, study PRJNA577476) | soil metagenome | isolation source: 115 cm soil or saprolite under grassland replicate 2 | place: USA:California | collected 2016-06-15
CGCTGCTGGCGTGGATGGTCGACCGGCCCGCCGCCCCGGCAGTTGCAGCAGGCGCTTGACTGGGTCAGGGCCGGACGACCCATCTACCTCTACCTACCGCCATAATCAACAAAGTAGCGATAGGCCGTGTTTCATAAGTGGTTGCTGTGATCTGGCTATGGTTGGCGTGTCGGTGACCAAGAATGGGCGAGCTCTCCGGTAGGTGATTCTTCGACCATTGGGCCCAAGGCCGAGGGCCGGGACGGCGGCGCGGCCGCCGGCGGGACGCCGGCGGCCGCGCGGGTCGGCTTGCTCAGCCGCCCATGCCAGGCAGGTTGGAGGTGTCGAGCTCCGAGGCTCTCGCGCGGATCACCACGAGAGAGACCAGCAGCGCAAGCGCCGCGAAGACCACCGACAGCTCGAAGGCCATCGAGATGCCGTGCGACAGCACGTTGCCGGCGTACGGCGCGGGGAGCTGGCCAGTCTGCTGGAACTGGGCGCGGAGCGCCGGCGTGGCGTTGGCGAAGAACTGAGCGACCTGGTCCCTGGCCGCGCTGCGGCTGGCGGTGCCGAACACGGTCACCAGGATCGACAGGCCGAGCGAGCCGCCGACCTGCTGCATCACGTTCAGCAGGCTGGAGGCGGCGCCCGACTCCTCCCGGGAGACACCCGAGACCGCCACGATCGTCAGCGGCACGAACAGCAGGCCCATGCCGAACCCGAACACCAGCATCGGGCCGAGGATCCCGTCGAGGTAGCCGCTGGTCACCGACACCTGGGAGAGCCAGGCGAGGCCAGTGGCCGCAAGCACGGCACCAACCCCCATGAGGCGCCGTGGCCCGAACCTCGGCATTGCCTGCGAGGCGAACTGCGAGGTCACGATCAGCGCCCCGGTGATCGGCAGGAACGCCAGCCCGGCCCGCAGCGGGCTGTAACCGAGCACGTTCTGCACGAACAGCGTCAGGAAGAAGAACATGCCGAACAGCGCAGCGGCCAGCGCGAACATGATGGCGTAGGTCCCCGCCCGGTTGCGGTCGCGGAACATGTGCAGCGGGGTGATCGGCTGCCTGGTACGGGTCTCGATCGACAGGAACGCCGACAGCAGCAGCACCGCCAGGACGAAGGAGCCGATGGTCAGGGCGTCGGTCCAGCCCTCCTGCCCCGCGCGGATGAAGCCGTAGACCAGGGTCACCATCCCCGCCGTCGAGGTGAGCGCGCCTCCGAGGTCGAAGCGGCCGGGCTGGCGCTCCGACTCGGCGATGTACCGCGGCGCGACCAGCGCGAGCAGGATGCCGATCGGCACGTTGACGAACAGCACCCACCGCCACGACAGCCACTCAGTCAGGATCCCCCCGGCGAGCAGCCCGATGGCGGCGCCGGACACCGAGACTGCGGCGAACACGCCCAGGGCGCGGTTGCGCTCGCGGCCCTCGGCGAAGTTGGTGGTGATCAGGGCCAGCGCGGTCGGCGAGGCGATCGCGCCGCCGACGCCCTGGAGCGCCCGGGCGGCCAGCAGCCATCCGGAAGAGGTCGCCAGCCCGCCGAGCAGCGAGGCGAGGCTGAACAGCAGGATGCCGGTGATGAACACGCGGCGGCGACCGAGGATGTCTCCGGCGCGGCCGCCGAGCAGCAGCAGGCCGCCGAAGGTGAGCGTGTAGGCGTTGAGCACCCAGGACAGGCTGGTGGTCGAGAAATTGAGCACTTGCTGGATGTGGGGAAGGGCGATGTTCACGATGGTGGCGTCCAGCACGACCATGAGCTGCGACGCAGCGATCACCGTGAGGGTGAGCGCAGGATGAGAGCCGCGGCGCGCGGTGCCCGGAGGGCGCGACCCCACCGCCTGCGAGACTGTCATGAGCTGATTTCCCCCTTGGGATAGTGTACGATTCCGTTCACTAGCGAGCGACGGTACACTGGCTCAATTGGGAACGCAAGCGTTCATTATTTGATTCTTAGGAACCGAGGCCGAGCGATGGTCGCTGAGACGGGCCGCATCGCGGCGCCGTGCGAGGCGCGGGAGAGCCGGCGCCGTGGCGAGAAGCTCGAGCACGCGATCTTCGACGCCGTCGTGGTGCAGCTCCAGACGGTGGGCTATCCCGGCCTGACGATGGAGGGCATCGCCGCCTGCGCCCGCACCGGCAAGGCGGCCCTGTACCGGCGCTGGGAGTCCAAGGAGGACCTGATCGTCGACGCGTTGGAGCACGCCCTGCCGTCGCTCAACCACCTCCCCGATCACGGCAACCTGCGCGACGACCTCCTTGACGTGCTGCGGCGCATGACCGCGATCGCCAACTCGCCGACGGGCTGCGCGCTCCGGTGCCTGATGGCCGAGACCAACCGGGACCACCCGTTCGTCCGCCTGGTCCACGAGCGCGTCCTGATGCCACGCAAGCGCATGTTCCGAGCGCTGCTGCAGCGCGCGGTCGAGCGCGGCGAGGCGCGGCCGGACGTCGTCGAGACGCTGGCCGCGGAGGTCGGCCCGGCCATGGTGGCGCAGCGGTTCCTGGCCGAGGGCCCCCCGGTGCCCGACTCCTATCTGGTCTCGGTCGTCGACGACCTGGTCATGCCGCTGGTGCGCGCGTAGGCGGCCCCGCACATGCGCGGGGCGTCCAGGGGACAGTGGGTGGTGGGCTCCGGGCCGCGAGCCGCCTCGACCGTCTCGGGATTACGGATCGTCAGGAAGGCCAGCACGCCCCCCGCCGCGACCAGCGCGGCCGCGATCAGGGCGGCCATGCGGAAGCCGTCGGCGAACACCGCCGGGTCCAGGGAGTCCGCCCCGGCGATGCCGGCCACGACCGGCAGGGTCGCGACCGCGAGCAGCCCGGCGGCGCGCGCCACGGTGTTGTTGACGGCCGAGGCGATCCCTGCATGCTCCTCGCTGGCGGCCGCCAGCACCGTCGAGGTCAGCGGGGCGACCGTGAGCGACAGGCCGAGCGAGAACACCAGCACCGCCGGCAGGGTGCCGAGCCAGTAGCTCCTGCCCGGGGTGACCAGCACCATCATGGCGAGCCCGGCGGCGCTGACCAGTGGCCCGAGGCTCATCGGCAGCCGCGGCCCGATCCGCTGGGCTAGCCGGCCGGCCCTGGCAGACAGCAGCAGCATCACGATGGTGATCGGCATCAGCGCCGTGCCGGCCATCAGTGGCGACAGGCCGATGACGCGTTGGAGCTGGATGGGCAGCAGGAACAGGGCGCCGCTGAGCGCCCCGTAGATCAGGAACGTGACCACGTTGGCGCTGGTGAACTGGCGCGAGCGGAACAGGTCGAGTGGCAGCAGCGGGTGGCTGCTGAAGCGCTCGACCGCCACGAACCCGGCCATGGCCGCGACGCCGCCGACGGCCGCGAGCAGCACCACCGGCGAGGTCCAGCCCGCCCCTGGGCCGTCGGTTAGCGCGTAGGTGATCCCGGCCAGCCCGAGCGCCGCCAGCACCGCGCCCACCAGGTCCAGTTCGCGCGACACGCCGGGGTCGCGGCTCTCGGGCACGTGGCGGATGGCCGCCCACAGGGCGATCACGGTGAACGGCAGGTTGATGAGGAAGACCAGCCGCCACGAGACCGTCATGGTCAGGAACCCGCCGAGCAGCGGCGCCACCGCAGTCGCCACCCCTCCCAGGCCCGACCAGGCGCCGATGGCTGCGGCGCGGTCCGATGGCCGGAAGGTCGCCTCGATGATGGCCAGACTGCCGGGGGTCAGCAGGGCGGCGCCCACCCCTTGGAGCGCCCTCGCCCCGATCAGCGACGGCGCGTTGGGCGCGATGCCGCAGATGAGCGACGCCACCGCGAACCAGATGATGCCAATGACGAAGATCCGCCGCCTGCCGAAGTGGTCGCCCAGCGAGCCCCCGAGCAGCAGCAGGCCGGCCAGGGTCAGCGTGTAGGCGTTGACGGTCCACTGGAGGCTGGCCAGGCCGGTATTGAACTCCCGCGCGATCGTCGGCAGGGCCACGTTGACCACGCTGGCGTCCAGGAAGACCAGGCCGGAACCGAAGACGGTGGCGACCAGGACCCAGCGGCCGGGACGCGACCGGAGGCTGATCTGGCCGGCGACGGGCGCGGCGCGGGACCGAGCGATCCCCCCGGGCACCTGGTTGGCTGTCATGGCAGCGAGCATAGGCGGCGGTCGGGCGGCCCGCCAGCGTGGCGAGGCTCGGCCAGCGGGGCGACCATCAGGTCACGTCGCGCCGCAGCGTGAAGAACACCCCCAGAGCGGCGGCGACCGCGCCGTAGACCAGCAGGGTGAGCGTGCCGCCCCACCAGGACAGCAGGTGCTCGCCGGTGGTGCGGACCATGGCCATCGACGCCTGGCCTGGCAGGAACTTGGAAACCGAGAACCAGCCGAGCGCGTTCAGGCCGGCCTGGAGCAGGGGCTCGGCGATGAAGGTGAAGCCGACCACCACCAGGATCGCGGCGACCTGGTTCTTCAGCAGCGTGCCAACGCCCAGCCCGAGGACGCTCCACACCACCAGGCCGAGCACCATCAGCGCCAGCGCCTGCTGGATGTCGCCGTTGCCGAGCCGGGTGTCGAAGCCCCTGGCGGAGATGACGATTGCCCCGACCACCAGGCCGGCGACGATCATGGCGATCCCCGACAGCGCGGCGACGACCACGGTGCTGGCGACCTTGGCCTCGACCACCCGGTTGCGGCGCGGGCTGGCCAGGAACGTGGGCGTGATGGTCTGGTGCCGGAACTCGCCGCAGATCGCGATCACTCCCATGATCAGCGTGAACAGCGAGCCGATCCCGAAGGCCGTCCCGTACACCGTGCGGACCTGCGCCGGATCGGACAGCGGCGGGGTCACCGGACCGTTCGCGTCGCCGCCGCTGCCGGCGGTGAGCGCGGTGATCAGCGTGATCACCGCGACGGCGAGCACCCCGCCCAGCGTGAGGCCGAACCACATCCGGGTGGTCGACCACTTGCGCACCTCGGATTTGATGAGGCCGATCACGAGGCCACCTCCCCCGGCGTCCCGTCGGCGCCCGTGCCGGTGAGCTCCAGGAAGACGTCCTCGAGGTCGCTGGACTGGTTCGCCAGCTCGTGCAGCTCGATCTCGTTGACGAAGGCCAGGTGCCCGACGGCCTCGGTCGAGGCGCCCGCCACCAGCAGGCTGCCGTCGTCGCCCGCCTCCGCCCGCAGACCGCTGCGCTCCAGGACCCCGCGCAGCTTGCCGGCAGCCGGGGTTCGCACGCGGATCGCCGTGCTCGCCGTGCTGAGCAGGTCCTTCAGCGTTCCCTCGCGGACCAGCCGCCCGCGGTCGATGATCACGATGCCGTCCGCGGTCTGCTCGACCTCGGACAGGATGTGGCTGGAGATCAGCACCGTCTTGCCCTGCTCGGTGGCCAGGTAACGGAGGAACTCCCGGAGCCAGTTGATGCCGGCGGGGTCCAGGCCGTTGGCGGGCTCGTCCAGGATCAGCACCCGCGGGTCACCCAGCAGGGTCGCTGCCAGGGCGAGCCGCTGGCGCATGCCCATCGAGAAGCCGCGAACCCGCCGGTTGGCGGCGTCGGTGATGCCGGTCAACTCGAGCACCTCGTCGGCCCGCGTGTCCGGCAGCCCGGCGGCCGCGCAGAGAACGCGCAGGTGGTTCCGGGCGGTCCGGCCAGGGTGGAAGCTGGACGCCTCCAGCGCGGCACCCACGGTACCGAGCGGGTCGGGCAGGTCGGCGTAGCGCCGGCCGCCGATGGTGGCGGTCCCCCTGGTCGGGGTGACCAGGCCGAGCAGGCACCGCAGCGTGGTGGTCTTGCCCGCGCCGTTGGGGCCGAGGAAGCCGGTGACGGTCCCCGGCTCGACCTCGAAGCTCAGGTCGTCGACCGCGCGGACCTTCCCGAAGTACTTTGTGAGATTCGAGACGACGATCCGAACTTCGTCGGGCATCGGTCCCTCCCCCGCATACTGATCGACAGATCCTATCGTTCCGGCAGCATGCCGTGGCGCGCGCCGCTGCCCGGGGAAGGAGAAGTCCTGGCCGAGCCGATCGGGCACCCGCGACGACGCCGCGTGGCTACCCGTCAGGTGCAGGTGGCGGTCACAGCCAGCCCGGCTGGACCAGCCCGGTCTCGTACGCGATCACCACCAGCTGAGCGCGATCGTGCGCACCCAGCTTGCCCATGATCCGGCTGACGTGGGTCTTCACGGTCGCCGACGCCATGAACAGCCGCCCGGCGATGGCTTCGTTGGCCAGCCCCTCACCCACCAGGCCAAGCACCTCCCGCTCCCGGTCGGTGAGCACCCCCAGCCGCACCGCGGCCGGCGGCGGGCGGACGGGCCGGGTGGCGAACTCGGCGATCAGCCGCCGGGTCACCCCAGGCGACAGCAGCGCGTCCCCACGGGCGACCACCCGCACCGCGTGGCGCAGCTCGGCCGGCTCCACATCCTTGGCCAGAAACCCGCTGGCGCCGGCCCGCAGCGCCTCGTACACATACTCGTCGAGGTCGAAGGTGGTCAGCACCACCACCCGCACCCCGGCCAGGCGCTCGTCGCCCACGATCCGCCTGGTCGCCTCCAGCCCGTCCACCCCTGGCATGCGGATGTCCATCAGCACCACCTCGGGCCTCCAGGCCAGGGCGCGCTCGACCGCCTCGATGCCGCTGGCGGCCTCGCCGACCACCTGGATCTCGTCGCAGCTCTCCAGCAGCGTACGCAGCCCGGCACGGGCCAGCGGCTGGTCGTCGGCGAGCAGGACCCTGATCGTCGAATCGCGGCCCGGCTCCGCGGTCCCGTCGGAGGGGACCATCACGGCACTCCCTCGCGCAGCGGGAGCCGGGCGTGCACGCGGAACCCGCGAGGGGTTGCCGGGCCGGCGACGAGCCGGCCGCCGACCGCCGCGGCCCGCTCGGCCATCATCGCCAGACCGTGCCCGGTCGCGACGCCCACCGCCCCGCCGGGGGCCGCGACCGCGGGCGGCCCGTCAGGCCAACCCACCGCCATGCCGGGGGCGGAACCTCGACCGTTGTCGTCGACCTCGACCTGGACCTCATCGGGCTCGTAGCGCACCCGCACGGCGGCGCTGCTCGCCCCGGCATGGCGCAGGACGTTGGTCAGCGACTCCTGCACGATCCGGAAGGCGGTCAGGTCGACGGCCGGCGGCAGCGGCCGGGCCGGTCCGGTGACCTCCAGGTCCACCCGCACGCCGGCGCTTCGGGCCATGCCCACCAGCTCGTCGAGCCGCCCCAGGCCGGGCGGCGGGCTCCGCGGCGCGTCGCCCTCGCGCAGCGCGGTGACCGTGGCCTTCAGCTCCGCCATGGCCTGCCGGCTGGCGCCGCGGATCGCCCGCACGGCCTCGCGCACCGGCGCGGGACACCCCTCGAGCCGGTCGAGCGCCTCGTCGGCCACCCCTGCCTGGATGGCGATCACCGCGATGGTGTGCGCGGTGATGTCGTGCAGGTCGCGCGCCAGCCGCAGCCGTTCCTCGTTGGCGTGGCGGCGCGCGACCTCTTCACGGGTCCGCTCGGCCTCGATCGCGCGGCGCTCGGCTTCGGCGAGGTAGTCCCGCCGGCCACGGGCCACCTCGCCCACCGCCACGCCCAGCGCGATCAGCAGCACCGAGAAGCCGATCTCGGCCGGCGAGCCGGGGTCGGGGACGATCGCCGCCCACACCAGCAGCGCCGCCGCCATCGCCGAGGCCCACAGCAGCGCCAGCGCCCGCCGGCCGATGGCCGCGGCGGCGTACAGCGCGATCAGCGGCGTGCCCCAGATCGGCCCGGTCGGGTAGCCGAGCGCGACCGAGGCGGCGATCGCCGCGCACGTCACTACCAGCACGGCCCCCGGCCGCCGGCGGCGGGCGGCCAGCGCCAGCGTCGCCGCCAGCAGCAGCCCCCAGCCGAGCCAGTCGAGGCCCCGTCTGCCGTTGCCGTTGCCGTCCTGCGTCGACTCGACGGTCCCGAACACCGCGACGACCCCGACGATCAGCACCAGGCCGACGTCCGTCGCCCAGGGATGGCGCAGCCAGGGCCGCAGCCGCCCGGGAGACACCCGGGCGGCCTTTACGACCGACCTGGCCAGCGCTGACATGCTCATGTCAGCACCTTACGGCCGGCTTCGCGGGCCTGTCATCCATCCGCTGGGGTAGCCGGGTCATCCCCGCGCGGTAGCCGCTCAGGCTCCGTAGCCGCCGATCACCCGCTCGCCGAAGCGGGCCATCTCCTCGCGCTGCGGGGAGAACTGCAGCAGCATCAGGTCGGCGCCGGCACGCTCGTAGGCGCGGATGCGCTCGATGATCCGCTCGGGCGTCCCGACCAGGCCGGCGCGCAGGCCGCGGTTGGAGACCGAGTACTCTTCCAGGCTCACCCGCGACTCCAGCTGCGACCCGGCGATGAAGTCCTGGTAGGACGCGTAGGCGTCAGGGCTCGAGCGCACGTCCAGGACCCTGGCGAGCTCCGCCTGCGCCTCAGCCTCGGTGTCCCGGCAGATGACGAAGCCGCTCACGCCGAAGCCGAGTGGCGGTCCGCCGGCCGCCTCCCGCCGGGCGGCCATGTCGGCGACCTTGGCGGCGATCACCTCCGGCGGGTCGCCGTGCATCACGTAGCCGTTGCCGAACGCGGCGATCACCTCCTTGGCGCGCGGCGACTCGCCACCCATCCACACCGTCGGCGGGCGGGAGGGCTTGGGCTCCAGGACCGTGCCCTCCAGGCGGTAGTGGGCGCCGTGATGGTCGACCACCGGCTCGCGCAGCAGGCGCCCGACCGCTTGGAGCCACTCCTCGGTGCGGGCGTAGCGGGCGTCGTGCACGTCGAACGGCGCGCCGTACTGCGCGGCCTCGTCCTTCCACCACGACGAGACCACGTTGAGGCTGACCCGCCCGGGGGCGATGATGTCCAGCGTGGAGATCGCCTTGGCGGTCAGCGCGGGCGCGTGGTAGTTGGGCCGCACGGCGAGCATCAGCTCCAGCCGCTCGGTGACCGCGGCGACCGCCGGCCCCAGCGTCCACGCGTCCAGCGAGGGGGCGCGGTGGCCCTTGATGTCGTTGAGGTTCAGCTCGGCGATGAGCGTGAGGTCGAAGCCGGCGGCCTCCGATTCCTGGGCGAGCGCGCGCACATAGTCCCAGCCGATGGACATGCCCTCGTCGGGCACGTTGCGCAGCCACCCGCCGAACACCGGCATCCAGTACCCGAAACGCATCGGCTCTCCTTCCATGTGCGGGTCGGCGGTCAGCAGGCGCAGGCGTACGGGCTGCCGTTGAGCTCTCCCGCCAGGACGTCGTAGAACGGCTCGGGATCGTCGGGATCGAGGACGGCGTCCACCAGGCGACCGGCCGCGGGCAAGCGTCCCCGCACCAGGTCGAGCCACTCGTCCCTGGTCACCTGCTCGTCCGGGACCGTGCCGGCGCGCTCCTTCACCAGCCGCACGTAGTCGCGCAGGAACACCCAGCGCATCCCATCGCGCTGTGCCGGCGCGTCGAACGGCTCGCCCACGGTGTCACGGTAGGCGAGCAGCGGCAGGTCCACTCCGGCGGCGATCGGGAGCCCGATCCACTTCCAAGGCCTCGGGTTCACGTCGAGCAGGAGCTGCTGGCCCCGTGCCTCGTCCCACACGAACTCGACCTCGCTGATGCCGTGGTAGCCGAGCGAGCCGAGCACTCGCAGGCCGGCATCGGCCAGCTTGGCGTCGAAGCGCGCGTCGGCTAGGCAGGAGGTGCCGAATCCCGGCGGGTACTGCTCCAGCTTCCGGCCGACGAACACCCCTCGCACGCCTCCCGCGGCGTCCAGGTAGGAGCAGACGCTGAAGAACCCGCCCGGGGGCGGCGCGACGATCTCCTGCGCGACCATGCGGAGCCCGCGCACGGCGGTGTCAGCCACCTGCCGCCGCAGCGCCTCCGGCCCGTCGACCATCAGCACCTTGGCCCGGTAGGCGCGGTAGAAGGCGCGTGAGTCGTCGGGCTTGAGCACGCACGGGTAGGGCAGCTCGGCGGCCAGCTCATCGACCAGGGACGACCCTGGCAGCTCGGCGAGGGGCACGCCGTCCAGGTACCACGATCGCGGCACCGCCACGCCCTCCCGCTCGGCCGCCTGGTACAGCTCGGTCTTGGCCAGCACGGCCTGCAGCCCGCGCGCGCCGGCGAACGGGAACCGGTAGCCGGGCTCCAGCAGGTCGCGGTGCTCCGCCAGCGCCAGCACCCAGTCGTCGTTGGTGGGGAACAGCACGGGCGGCAGCGGGAACGCGCCGGCCAGCCGGTCGAGGAATCCGGCCAGCGCGCGGCCGCCGCCGACCGTGGGCGCCGGACAGTGCAGCAGCGCGGTCAGGTGGCGGGTGTGCTGGCCCAACCCGCCCGGCTCGTCGTCCAGCCCCACCACCGGCACGCCCGCCCGGCCGAGGCTCCGCGCCACGGCCAGGCCGGTGATGTGGCTGTTCATGACCACCGCGGCGGGCACGTCCGACGGCAGCGCGCCGAGGTCGCCCCGTATGGGCGTGGTACCTGGCGCGGGGACACTGGCCACGTCCCGACGGTGCCGGAGCCCTGGCGTGCTGTCAACAGCCCCCGCCGGGCTCGCCAGCCGCGGCGCCGTTCCCCTATCGTGGGCGCTCAGGTGTGCCGGGAAGGCTGGTCGGCGTCCCTAGCCCGTCATGGTCGAGGAGGCCGCGATGCAGCCAGCCGGCACCGGCGCGCGGGCCCGTGCCGCCGCGCGCGGCGTGGTGAGGCGCCGGTGAGCGGGGTCGAGAAGTTCGGCCTGATGGTCTTCGTGGCCGCGCTGGTAGGTCTGGCGGCGGTGCTCTCCAACCGGCTCGCGGAGCGGCTGCGGATCCCCGCGCCCGCGATCTTCCTGGTCTCGGCGGCGGTCGCCTCGGACCTGCTGCCGCGGCTCGGCAAAGTGGAGATCGTGACCGTCGAGCGGGTCGTCAGCGTCGCGCTGGCGGTGATCCTGTTCGACGGCGGCATGCGCATCGGCTGGCGGCGGCTCCGCCCGGCGGCGGCGGCCACGCTGTGGATCGGCGTGGCAGGCACGCTGGTCACCGCCGCGGCGCTGGCGGTCTGCGCCCACCTGCTGTTCGGCCTCGACTGGCGACCGGCGCTGCTCCTGGGCACGGCCCTGGCGCCCACCGACCCGGCGGTGGTGTTCTCGGTGCTGGGACGCCGCGAGATCGCCGGCCACGCGGGCACCCTGCTGGAGGGCGAGTCGGGGGCCAACGACCCCGTCGGCATCGCCCTGCTGGTCGCGCTGCTGGCGGCCGGAGGATCGGGCCTGGGCACCGCGGGGGTGGTGGCCGCCCAGTTCGGCCTCCAGATGGTGGTGGGCCTGGCGGTGGGGGTGGCCGGCGGGCGGCTGCTGCTCTGGCTGATGCGCCGGGGGCCCCTGCCCAGCGAGGCCCTGTACCCGCTGCGGGTGCTGACCGGCGCGCTGGCGATCTACGGGGCCGCCACCGCCGCCAAGGGGTCGGGGTTCCTGGCGGTGCTGGTCGCAGGGGTCGTCATCGGTGACGAGCGCGCCCCCCACAAGGGCCAGATTCACCACTTCCACTCCGCGCTGGCCAGCCTGGCCGAGATCGTGGCGTTCATCCTGCTCGGCCTGACCGTGCGGCTGGCCGACCTGCCCGACGGCAACGCCTGGCTGATCGGCCTGGCCCTGGCGGCGCTGCTGGCGCTGGCCATCCGCCCGCTGCTGGTCGGGCTGCTGCTGTGGCCGATCCACCTCCGGCGCGGCGAGCGGGTGTTCGTGCTGTGGACCGGCTTGAAAGGGGCCGTCCCGATCCTGCTGGGCACCTTCATCCTCGAAGCCGGCATCGCCGACGGCGACCGGCTGTACGAGATCATCTTCACCGTGGTGGCGTTCTCCGTGATCGTGCAGGGCGGCCTGGTCCCGACGCTGGCCCGCCGCTTGAAGGTGCCGATGCGGACGGTCGAGCCGGATACGACGCCGGAAGGGCCACCGGACCCGGCCCGGAGGCGGGGCAGGGCAGCTCCACGGTGAACCGGCAGCCGCCGACGACCTTGGCCACCGTGATCGCGCCGCCGTGCGCCTCGACGAACCTGCCGCCGCCCTTCCAGTCGAGCCGAGCGCTACTTCCAACCGGTGATGTCGAGGATGGTCCCCGAGCCGCTGACGTTGTGCTGGACGCTGACGTAGAAGTGCTGGCCACCGGCGTCGAAGATGCCGCCGGTCCACTCCGCGGTCAGGTCGTTGAGGGTGGCCATGCGGACGCAGCCGTCGGACTGGAGGTCCGGGTCGGCGCCGTCGGGCAGGCAGTCCCACAGGTCGTTGTCGTGGGGGCCCTGAAGGGCGGTGTTGGCAACCGTCGCCAGGTCGCTGGGATCGGCCTGGGCCTGCTCCTTGGTGATCGACCGGGTGGACGATGCCTCCAGCGGGCCGCTGAAGCCGAAGAGCCTGGTCGACTGGTCCGCGAGCTGGCCCCGCACGAACTGGCCGAAGTCGATCCCGGCCGCCGCAAGGCCGGCCACCAGCGCGATCGCACAGAAAACCGCGGCGAGGACCGCGAGTCGCTTCCTCATTCTCCCTTTTCTCCTCTGATACCGGGGTTTGGGTACCGGAGGAGACGCTGCCCCACGGATGTGTCCGGCCGGTGATCGATTGGTGAACCACGGGCAGCAGGCGGAGTGAACTCTCCCTTGGGCCTGGGCTCGGACGAGAGAGGCTGCTCGGTCGTCAGGCGGGGTGGGAGCGTTGCGGGAGCGGACGGTCAGGCAGGGTGCCCGCTGACCTCGTCCAGTGCCTTGCGGAGCCCATCGGCGAGCTCGCCGAGCTCGTCGGTGGTGATCACCAGCGGCGGCGACACGTGGATGGCGCCGGTCGCCAGCGACCGAGTCATCACCCCGGCCGAGCGGGCGGCGGCGACCGCGCGGGCCGGCAGGGTGGCGTCGGCGGCGATCGCCGCCGGGTCGATCTGCACGGCGGCGAGCACCCCCTCGGCGACCCTGACCTCGGTGACGAGGTCGTGGGTCTCCAGCGGCCGCAGCGCGCCGGCAAGCTCCAGCTCCAGCGACCTGGCCCGCGCGAGGAGGCCCTCGCGCTCGATGACGTCGAGGTTGGCCAGCGCGGCGGCGGCCACGGTCGCGTGCCCGGAGTAGGTGTAGCCGTGCCGCCACATCCCCACCGTCCCGTCGAAGAACGGCTCGGCCACGCGGCCGGCGGCGATCACCGCGCCGAGCGGCAGGTAGCCGGAGGTGATGCCCTTGGCGCAGACGATCACGTCGGGGTCCAGGCCGAAGCGCTCGCTGGCGAACCACGAGCCCACCCGCCCGAAGCCGGTCACGACCTCGTCGGCCACGAACAGCACGCCGGTCTCGCGGCAGATCTCGCGGACCTTGGCGAGGTAGCCCCGCGGGGCATGGAACACGCCGCCCGCGCCGATCACCGGCTCGCAGAAGAAGGCAGCCACCCGCTCGGGGCCGACCGCCGCGATCAGCTCGCCGAGGGCGTCGGCCGAGTCCCAGGGCACCGAGTCCACGCCCTGCATCAGGACGCCGTAGCCCGCCCGGTTCGGCTCGATGCCCGCCAGGCTGGTGCCCGCCAGGTGCATGCCGTGGTAGCTGCCGGTCCTGCTGACCACCAGGGTGCGATCGCGCTCGCCCCTGGCCTGCCAGTAGCGGCGGGCCAGCTTGACTGCGGTGTCGATCGAGTCCGAGCCGCCGCTGGTGAGGAACACGCGGGGCTCGTCGACCGGCGCGAAGCCGGCCAACCGCTCGGCCAGGTCGAGGACGGGCCGGTTCGCCACGTCGCCGAAGGTCGAGTACGCCTCCAGGCGCCGCATCTGCGCAGCGGCCGCGTCGGCGATCTCGCCCCGGCCGTGCCCCACGTTGCAGTACCAGAGGCTCGCCGTCGCGTCGACGTAGCGGCGTCCGGCGGTGTCGAAGACATGGGACCCCTGGCCCCGATCGATGACCAGCTCGCCGTTGGCCACGATCGAGCGCATGTCCGCGAAGGGGTGCCAGAAGCGCTGCTCGCTCATCCCCCGATCCTGAGAACTTCTCTCACCCACGTCAACCGGGTTTCACCTTGTGAAGCCGTGGTCACTGTGCGTGCTGGCGCGCGAGGCTCGGGTGCGCGCGCCGGAGCACCATCGGGCGGCGGGCCCACGCCGGCGGAGGGCTGACCGCGGGACGCCGCCCAGCGCCTGAATGGCAGCTCCCAGGCAATGCAAGCCCTGATCGACCCTGTTCGAGAGGGCCAGAGAGCCTGTTCCTCATGACCCTCTTGGGCGAATCTACATACTACTTACGATATGCGATTGTTCTAGCAGACCGGTCAGACTGGACCCCGCACTTTGGAGGTGTCGATGTTGCTGGCCAGGGTTCGGTCAATCGTTCTGTCTGTCGGGATCATTACAATTCTTATCGCGGCCGCCTTCATGACGGGCGAGTCGGGTGCCTTGCAGCTGCGGCAGCGGCAGTTCAATACGAGCGGGGCGTGGTGCTGGTTCGGAGACCCGCGGGCGGTCTACCACCAGGGCGCCCACCGGCGGACCTATGTGGGCTGGGTCACCGGCGCCGGTGACATCCAGGTGGGCAGTTACGATCACGACACGGGCCTGCGGGTGCTGACGACCGTCAAGGCGAAGTTCCAGATCGACGACCACGCCAACCCGTCGCTGCTGGTTCGCCCGGACGGGCACCTCATGGTCTTCTGGTCGGGCCATTTCGGGAGTGAGATGTACTACCGGCGCTCGGTCAATCCCGAGGACATCTCCTCGTGGGAGCCGGAGCGGACCGTGCCCACCAACACTCCAGGGACGTTTGGCTACACCTACCCCAACCCGATACAGCTGTCGGCCGAGAACAACCGCATCTGGCTGCTGTGGCGGGGGGGAAACTTCAACCCGACCTTCTCGACCTCCACCGACGAGGTCACCTGGGCGCCGGCACGGACGCTGATCAGCGTTCCCGACCAGCGTCCCTACGTGAAGGTCGCCAGCAACGGCGTCGACAGCTTCCACCTGGCCTTCACCGATGGGCATCCTCGCAACCTGCGGACGAGCATCTACTACGCGCGCTACAAGGCCGGCAGCTTCTACCGCGCCAACGGCTCGCTGATCGAGACGGACAGCCAGCTTCCCTTCACCCCATCGCAAGCCGACGTGGTCTACGACGCGGCCGCGCACGGCGGTGTCAAGGCGTGGATCCACGACGTCGCCTTCGATTCCGCCGGCCGCCCGGTGGTCGTGTTCGCGACCTTTCCCAGCTCCACCGACCACCGCTACCACTACGCCCGCTGGACCGGCAGCCGCTGGGAGGACCACGAGTTCCTGCGGGCCGGCGGGACCATGAGCGGTGACCCGGCAGAGCCCAACTACTCGGGTGGCATCACCCTGGACCATGCGAACACGGCACGGGTGTTCCTCGCCAGGCAGGTCAACGGCGTGTTCGAGATCGAGGTGCGCCGGACCACCGACGGCGGTCACACCTGGGTCACGCGGACCGTGACCACCCGGTCGGGGCGCGGCAACTACCGGCCGGTCCGCCCCAGGGGCCAGCCCGGCACCGACATGGACGTCATCTGGATGCGCGGCGGCTATCCCAGCTTCAGCGACTACCACACGGCGATCGACGTCGAGGCGCTGAGCCGGGACGTGTTCAGCCCTGCCGCCGTGGCAATGGACGTCGGGCAGCTGCAGATGCTGGCCTCCGACGGGGCCGGCGGCCTGATCGGCAAGTCGTACGGCCCGGGAGGATGGAGCCCCTGGACCAGCGTCGGGCGGGGGCCGGCCGGTCACGGCCTCGGTGCGCCTGCCGTCACCTCCTCGGCGCCCGGGCGTCTGGACGCCTTCGCGGTCGACAAGGTAACCGGCCATCTGCTCCAGCGGTCCTTGGAGAGCGGGGTGTGGAGCGCCTGGTCCGATCGTGGCACCGGGCCGAGCGGCCACTCCGTGAGCGCGCCGACGGTCGCGTCCTGGGCTCCGGGGCGGCTGGACGTGCTCGCTCGCGACACGGTCACCAACCGGCTGCTGCACTGGTGGTTCAATGGCTCCTGGCACGGTCCGGAAGCACTCGCGCTCAGCCCTGGCGGCGCCTTCATCCCCAGCGTGGCGGCCTGGGGGCCGAACCGGCTCGACGTGTTCACGATCACCGACCACGGCGCGCTGGCCCACCTCACATTTGATGGCCGCTGGCACGGATGGACCTCACTGGGCCTCGGGCCGGGCGGGGTGGCGTACAAGGCTCCCGCGGCGGTCGCCTCCTGGGACGTGGGCCGGCTCGACGTCTTCGCGGCGACCAGCGGCGGCCGGACACTCGCCCACCGCTGGTACGGAAGCTCTGGCTGGCAGGGCCCCGAGACCCTGGCCGCCGGCACGGGACCGGACCGGCTGCCGCTCGCCTACATGACGGCGACCTCCTGGGCCCCGGGTCGCTTGGACGTCTTCACCACCGACGCCCGAAATCACGGCCTGCTGCACACCTGGTACAGCGGAGGCTGGGCCGGCCCCGAGCACCTGGACTTCACCGGCGCCGCTGTCGCCACCCTCGCGGACCCGAGCCCGCGAAGCGCGCCGATGCCTGTCGACCCGCGTGCCAAGACCCTCGGTGACGACTGAGCTCGAGACGACCTGTGTCGGCCGCTGGAACGGGCGACGGACCGCAGCAGTAAGCCTGTTCCGGATGCGGCTGGGAGCGTTCCGCGCCGCTCGGTGGAGCGGCGCGGAACGGGCGCGGGACAGCGCCTCGCGCATGCTCGAGCCACGCGCAGGCTTGAACCATCGGCACGCTCCTGAGACGCGACGGTGGGGCCGCCATGGCGATGGATGAAGGACCGGCGGCGAGCGAGTGGGGGGGGTGACCCCGCTCGCCGCCGGGCCCGCCCAGACCGGGTCGCAAGCGGCACATGGCCCGTCAAGCCGGCAGGCGGCCGGTCGGGCAAGCCGCCATGGTGGCGCAATCCCAGCCGGGGCGCTTCATGCAGCCGCCGTAGCTCCGTACGGAGGCGGCACTAGAGCGAAGTAGCGCGCCGGACCGCCCCGCGTGGGCTTCCAGGCGTTGCGGCGCCTTGCGTCCGTAGCCGCGCGCCCCACGGGAGCTCTTGTCTTTGGGCCGCCACCGCCACCGGGCGCTCTCAGAGCCAGGCGCGGAGCTTCTTGCGGTCCATGCGGCCCCAGGCGGCTTCCCATTCGGTGCGGGCATGGGCGGCGCGTTCGCGCTCGGCGGCGATCAGGAGGCCGGCGGCGAGCGCGCCGCGGCCAGTAGCCTCGACGGCGGCGGTCCGGAGCCACTCCTGCGCGACCACCGCGTCGTGCTGGTCGCCGAGGATCTCCTGGATCGCCTCGGCCGCGGCGGCGAACCGCTCCGCCGGCTTGCCGACGACCGGGGCGACCGCCTCGGCCGCGTACCGGCAGCGCTTGGCGCGGATCCGGATGCGGTGGAGCTGGGCGTCGGAGGGCTCCGGGCCGGCCTGCCGCACCTCGTCCCGCAGCCTGCGCCAGGTCTTGGCCACGCGTGGCACCAACGCCTCGGCGGCGGACCGGCCTCCGTCGAGCACCATCGGACCGCTCGCCGCCGCGATCAGGTCGTCGAGCAACTGGACGTAGGCGCCCTCGCGCATGGCGGCCAGCAAGGCGGCGCGGGCGGCGTCGCGCTCCGTGCCGAGCCGCTCGAGCAGCCACTCGGCGGCCTGCGCGTCGGGCTGGTCGAGCTGCTCGACGCGACCGCGCAGCCGGGCCAGCAGCACGTCGGCGTCCCGGACCGCGCCCAGCCGGTCCGCCAGCCACTTCGCCCGCGTGCGCAGCCGGTCGGTCCAGCCCTGGTCCAGCACAGGGCGGAAGGTCCGCAGCGACGAGCGGAACCTGCGGGTTGCCACACGCGCCTGGTGGACCCCTTCGGGGTCGGTCCCCAGCCGCACGATCGGGTCGTGGCGGAGCAGCCGCAGCACCGCGGCGCCGAGGTCGTAGCGCACCAGCTCTTCGACGGTGGCGTGCCCGTCAGGCTCGGCCACCACCACCTCGGCCGCACCCGGGTCCGGGTTGCCGAGCGCCTGCAGGTACTTGGAAGGGATCTCGACAGGCTCGGCACCGGCGGCGCGCAGCCGCTCCACCACGCCGTCGAGGGCGCCGTCGGGGGCCTCGGAGACCAGCTCGGTCTCGATCTCGCGGAAGCGCCGGCTGACCCGGCGCCCGTCCAGCACCACGACCCGGTCGTCGGCCACCTCGCCCAGTCGCTGACCGTCCTGGCCGCGCAGCTCGATCGGGGAGCGGGTGGTCCGCAGCCGCGCGACCGGTCCGAGCTGGCTGTCGCGCACGAACGCGCGGAGCAGGTCGACGGCCTCGGACGGCGGCTGCGTGGCCGGCCCGTCGAAGACCAGCTCGTCCCGCACCAGCAGCGGCCCTCGAGCCTCGCCCGCCAGCTTGACCGTCCAGCCCTCGCCGGTGCGGTACCGCAGGCTGACCCCCCAACGGGCGAGCCGCAGGTCGGGGGTGTCGTAATAGGTGGTCCGCAGTTGCCTCGCCTGCAGCGGGGAGGCCACCAGGCCGCTGTCGGGGTCGGCCAGATCGGGAAGCGTGAAATCTGGCGGTGCCGAGAGCTTGGCCTCGCGCTCCTGCACGCGATCCCTCCTTTCGCGGCTGGAGGCGCCAATCGCATGACGCCGGTGCCTCCTTCAGCCTAGCTGGAAGCAGGCCCTGAGGTGGATATTCGGTTCCAAGCCGTCAGGCCGCCGCGATGCCGGCCAGCGTCGTGCCGCTCACCACTCGACCAGCTTCCAGATGGCGGGCTGGAGGCGGTCGGGCTCGCCGACCTCGGCGAAGATCGCGACCGCCTGTTTGAGGTGGGTCATGGCCTCGTCGCGGCGGCCGTCGGCGTGGAGGAGGTCGGCGAGGTTGTTGTGCAGCGCGGCCTGGCGGTGCCGGTCGCCCTGGGCGGTGCACAGGTCCAGGGCGGCGGTGGTCAGCTCCAGCGCCAGGTCGAGGCGGCCGGCGGCGCGGTGGACGAGCGCCAGGTTGTTGAGCGCCGCGACCCGTGCACCGGGGTCGTGCAGCCTCCCGGCGTGGGCGAGGCTCTGCTCCAGGTGCTCCAGGGCGCGCCGGTGATCGCCGGCGCTGGTGGCGAGCATGCCGACGAGGTTGTGGCCCTGCGCCAGCGCCGCCTCCTCGCCCGCGGCCTCGGCCAGGGCGAGCGCCCGGGCGGCCAGCTCGCCGGCCTGGTCGGCGCGGCCGCGGCGGTGGGCGACCAGGCTGCGGTCGGCGACGAGCCGGGCACGCTCGGCGAGCACCGGTCCCGCTCCGGCCACCCCGCCGGGCGCCGCGCCGCGATCGACGGCGCGGCCGCCGCTCGAGCCCGGCCCCGCCGAGCCTTCGGCGGGCAGGGCGGCGAGGGCGGCCTCCAGGTGCGCCTCGGCGGCCTCCCAGTCGCCGCGACGGTGGTGGAGGCTGCCGAGCTTGTGCTCGACGACCGCGAGGTCACCCGGCTGGCAGTGGGCGGCGGCCGCCTCGTAGGCGGCCAACGCGTCGCCGTAGGAGCCGAGCAGCGTGTGCAGGTCGCCGAGGGCGAGTTGCAGGCGCGCGGCGTCGGGATGGCCGAGCGCCAGCGCGGCCTGGTAGTGGGCGACGGCCTCGCGGTTGGCGTACAGGGCGGCCGCACGGGCGCCGGCCCGCTCGAACCACTCCGCCGCCTCGGCGTCCCGCCCGGCGAGCTGGAAATGGTGGGAGATCGACGCGGCCTGGGAGGCGGCGGCCTCGCCTCGGACCCTGCCGGTGAGCGCCTGGGCCACGCGCCGGTGCAGCAGCCGGCGGCGGGCCAGACCGGCCTGCTCGTAGACCAGCAGGCGGACCTGCTCGTGGCTGAAGTCGTAGCTGGTGGCCGGCCCGGCCACCTCATGGATCAGGCCGAGCCGAACCAGCTCCTCGATGGCGGCGATCGCCTCGTCGTCGCTGCGGCCGCTGGCCTCCCGCACGGTGTCGACGTCGAAGGACCGCCCGATCACCGCGGCCGCGGTGAGGAGCTGCCACGCCGGGGCGGAGACCCGCTCCAGCCTGGCCTGGAGCAGCTCGCGCGCGCCGCTCGGCAGCGCGGGCAGCGGGCCGTCGTCGCCGACCAGGACGGCGAGGTACTCGACCAGCAGCAGCGGCAGGCCCTCGGTCCGCTGGTAGAGCTCGTCGGCGACCGGCGCCCGGCCGGGGGCGACCGCCCGCACCAGCTCGGCGACGGACGGGCGGTCCAGCCGGCCCAGAGCCAGGCCGGTGGCGGTCCCGACCCGCTGCGTCTCGGCGAGCAGGCCGCGCAGGCGGTGCCCGCGCGGCACCTGCTCGCCGCGCCAGGCGGCCAGCACCAGGACCCGCGCCCGGTCCAACCGGCGCGCCAGGTAGCCGATGGCGTCCAAAGTGGCGTCGTCGGCCCATTGCAGGTCGTCGAGCACCAGCAGCCCCGGCTGGCCGCCGCGCACGGCGGCCAGCAGCGCGCGACAGAGCCCCTCCAGGAAGCGGCCCTGCGCCCCAGGGCCGTCCGGCGCCTCCGGGATGGTCGTGGAGGGGACCAGCGGGCTCAGCTCGGGCAGCAGCCGAGCCGCCTCGGCGAGCCAGTGCCCCTCCAGCTCCTTGGCCCAGCCCTCGCCGTCCGGTCCGGCCATGGCGGCACGGAGCCCGTCGGCCAGCGGCCCGTAGGCGACCCGCTCGCCCTCGTAGCACCGGCACGCCAGGGCCCGCCCGCCGGCCCGTCTGACGTGGGCCGCGAAATCCTCGGCGAGCCGCGTCTTACCGATGCCGGCCTCGCCGGCGAGCACGACCAGCCGCCCCCTGCCGTGGCGCCGCACGCCGGCCCACGCCTCCAGCAGGGCCGCCCACTGCTGCCGGCGCCCGACCAGCGGGACCGGCGCCGGCCCGTTCAGACCGCCCGGCTCATCGGGCGCCGCGACCGTCGCCGGTGCGGCGGCGGTCGCCGCGGGAGCGGTCGTGGGCGGCTCCAGATGGCCCTCGATGACGGTCTGGTACAGGGCGGTGGTCTCCTCCAGGGGCGGCACGCCGAGCTCCTGGTCGAGCACGCGCAGGCAGGCGCGGTACTGGCGCATGGCGGCGCCGCGCTGGCCGCTCCACGCGTACAGGCGCATGAGCTGGCGGTGGGCGGGCTCGTGGAGCGAGTCGAGCGCCAGCCACCGCTCGGCGGCGGAGATGGCCGCCTGCCAGCGCCGCTGGACGGCGTGCGCATCGACCAGCCGCTGCAGCGCGTCGGCCTGCTCCCTGCGGAGCGTGTCGACCTCGGCGAGCTGCCAGTCCTCGAACCCGGGCGCGTCGCGCAGCGCGAAGCCGGCAAGGAAGTCGCCGCGGTGCAGCGCCACCGCGACGGCGAGCGGCTCGGCGCAGGCGGCGCAGGCCTGCTCCGGTCCGTGCCCGTGGGCGTCGCAGGCGGCCACCAGCTCGCGGAAGCGCCGCAGGTCGAGGTCCATGCCGGGCGCCACCAGCTCCAACCCGACACGGTCGCCGCCCACGCGGCCGGCGCCGCCGAGCGCGTGGTTCAGCGCCGAGAGGGTCCGGCGCAGGGCGGCCCGGGCGTGCGCGTCGTCCGCGTCGGGCCACAGCAGGGCGGCGAGCTGGTCGCGCCCGTGACGCCGGCCGCTGCATGCCAGGTAGGCGAGCAGCGCGACCGCCTTGCGGGTGTCGACCCGCAGCGGCACACCGCCCACTTCGACCCGTGGCGGTCCCAGCAGCGCCACCCGGAGCTTGGTCATGTGCCTGGATAGCGCGCCCCGCCACCGGCGCGCAACCTGCAACCGGACCAAGCCGCTCGCCGTAACGCCATGCGGTAACGCCACGCCGTAACGCCATGCCGTAACGTTGCCGGAACGTTCCTCCGCTACAACGGGGCTCGGAGGTTGCGATGTCGAGACGGACGAAGAGGAACAGACGGTGGTGGGCGCCCCAACTGGAGCCGACCGACCGGGGGGCGGCCGGGTCCCTGGGGCGCCCGCCGGCCAGCACGATCGAGCCCGAGATCGCTCCCAACGACCCGCTGCTGGCCTACTTCTCGAGCGCGCACGCAACGGTCGACCTTGACACGCTCGACCTGGACTCCCCAGCGCTTCAGGCGCTGCGCGCGGAGGGCACGCGCCTGGTGGTCCCGCTGGTCAGCCAGGGTGAGCTGATCGGCCTGCTCCGGCTGGGACCGCGCCGCAGCGAGCAGGAGTACTCCCACGACGACCGCAAGCTGCTGGACGACCTGGCCGCCCACGCGGCCCCGGCCGTGCGGGTCGCGCAGCTCGTGCGCCAGCAGCAGGCCGAGATCCGCGACCGGGAGCGGATCGAGCAGGAGCTCAAGGTCGCCCAGCTCATCCAGCAGCAGTTCCTGCCGCGCGAGCTGCCCGACCTGCCCGGCTGGCACGTTGCCGCCTACTATCGCCCGG
>WNGB01004646.1_pt1 | contig 22237 bp, 18 predicted proteins | sample 5400681 | NCBI WGS metagenome assembly WNGB01 (sample SAMN13153367, study PRJNA577476) | soil metagenome | isolation source: 115 cm soil or saprolite under grassland replicate 2 | place: USA:California | collected 2016-06-15
CGAACCGCGACATCATCGGCCACTTCACGACTTACGCGGAGACCTGCATCAAGTCCCTCGGCGACCGGGTGAAGCACTGGATGGTCTTCAACGAGCCGTGGGTCTTCACCTTCCTCGGTCACATTGCCGGCATCCACGCGCCCGGTATCCGCGACCGCGAGACCGGGATGAAGACGATGCACATCGCGAACCTTGCGCAGGCATCCGCGCTGCGCGCGATGCGAGCGGTGGGGACCGCGGAGGCGATCGGAACAGCCTTCAGCACGTCGGCCAGTTATCCTTATACGGAATCGGCCGAAGACCGAGCCGCCGCGGAGCGCCACCACGGTTTCACTAACGACTGGTTCCTGCGTCCGATCATGCTCGGCGAGTACCCGAACGCCTACGTCGACCAGGAAAAGGCGCTCCGTGAAGCCGACGCCCGCCCGGGGGAAGTCGAGAGCTGCAAGGAGCCGCTTGATTTCATCGGCATTAACCTCTACACGCGCACGCTCTGCGCAAACAACCCGGACGAGGCTTACCTGGGCCTTCGACAGGTACCCGGCCCCGGCCCGAAGACGGCGTTCGGCTGGGAGGTGTGGCCGGCGGCACTCTACCAGATGATCATGCGCGTGCATCGGGATTACGGCCTTCCGATCTACGTCACCGAGAACGGCTGCTCTTACCCGACCGCGCCTGATGCCGGCGGGCGCGTGCGCGACCAGGATCGGATTGACTTCTACAAGGGCTACATCGGGCAGGTCGGCCGCGCGATTGCCGAGGGCGCCGACGTCCGTGGTTACTACGCGTGGACGCTAATCGATAACTTCGAGTGGGCGATGGGTTACAGCCAGCGCTTCGGACTGGTCTACGTAGACTTCGAAAACGAGCAGAAGCGCTTCGTGAAGGACAGCGGCCACTGGTACCGCGATCTCATCACCGCGGGCCAGATCGAATACGACGAGACGCTGACGTAAGCCGCTCGCTAAGGCTGAGACTGCTGTTCCAGCTGCTGTAGCAGAGTCGCCGGGTCGATGATGATGCCCTGTCCGGAGGGTATCAAGGCGATCTGAACGTTATCGCTCAGCTTCTGGAGCGCCTGGAACTGGATCACTTCCGGCGTTAGCGATTCGGCCAGCAGGCGGTTCGCCTGGGCCTGAGCTTCGGCGGCAATGCGCACTGATTCGGCGTCTCCGCGCGCCGTCTCGATCTTCTGCTGCGCCTCCGCCTTGCGCGCTTCGATGAGCTGCTGCTGGCGCAGGGCCTCCTGCGTTGCCACCTGCTTCTGCTCGATAGCCGTCTTGAACTCCTGGCGGAAATCGACGTTCTCGACCAGCAGGTCAACGATGTCGATCGAAAATGGCTCGAGGTCCTTCGTCAGCCGGTCGCGCACCTTCCGCCTGATCTCTTCGCGGTTGGGAGCGATGTCTACCGTGCTGTAGGTGACAGTCGTCTCCTTGAAGAAGTTGATGACCCTGGGGCGGAGGAGAGTATCGATGTATTTGGACCCGACGTCTTTGTATAGCGTCTGAATGGCTCGCGGCGATACCTGGTAGTTGACGGTGACGCTGGCGAAGACGTCCTGAGTCTCCTTGCTGAACGCCTCAATGTCCGTAACGTCGTATCGTTCGACCCGAACGCTCGCCTCTTCGAGCGTCTGAAAAGGCCACGTTACGACGAGACCGGCACCCGTCTGGTCTGTGATGTCGCCGAAAGTGCGAACAACGCCGACGTGGACGTAAGACCCGGCCCACCAGAGCGCGCCAACGATAACGAGTGCTATTACGATCTGAATTATCCAACCCATTTCGCTCTCCTCCCAGTCTTATCTCTAATCCGAATGAGGAAACGCGCCACCGGCCTTCAGGTTGGCGGCGGTTGGAGGCCCGGCAGCTCGCCGGGAGTGTCGAGCCGCCTGCCGCCGGCCGCTTCCACGCGGGACTGAAGCTCAAGCACGAACCGTTCATGGTCCTGCACAGCAAACAGCACCGTCTCGTGGCTGGGACGGTCGAACGTATCGCGGCCCCTGAATTTTAGTTCAATCTGACCCGAGGGCTGAGCGCTGATGTGGTCTATATCCTGGTAGGGAACACCGCGCAAACGCCCCTTTTGCTCGAAACGGATAGCCTCGCGCCGCAACTCCACGTAGGCCGGATTGGTCGCATCCGGCGCGACATCGCACAGAAATCGCAGGTTCTTGGCAACCGCGGTGCGGATGCGCTTGCGGACGCCCTCGTGTTCCAGTCGCTGGCGGATGGCGTCTCGCCCAATGCGCCTGGGGACGGTTTCGCCCTCCGCACGCCAGCGGATCACGCGGGTCCCAGCCATCTTGTCGTGCCACGTGGCGTTATCCGGGTCCCAGAGCGCCGCCCAGAAGCCGAGGCCCAATGGAGCGGCTCCGACAGCCTGGCCGACAGTCCGAAGCAGCCCTCGCCCAATGCCGGGCGACCCCGCGGCAGCTTTGAGCTCGATCGACATGGATAGCAGCTTCTTCCCGATGCTTACGCCGATCGCGTTCGAAGTCCATTGGTAAATGAACCAGAACGCCGGGAGCGCCAGCACCACGATAGTGGCGATCGTGTCCCAGGGCTCGGACACCTCCTCCGCGTCCGAATTGCTGTTCGGTATCACCGCAATGATGATCGCGACAAACCAGATGATCCCCACGGCGACGGTATCGATGACGAAGGCGCCGGCGCGGCGAACGAAAGACGCAGGTTCTTGGTCGAACTCGCGTGCCATCTCAAAGAACAGGATGAGCGGGCAGCGTCGCCGTTACAGGCCGGCGCCTGGTCAGGTCGAGCCGCGGGCTAGAGGGTCAAACCGAAAAGCCCTCCGCGACGGCAGCGTCGCGCAAGCGCCGATCGGCGGTCATAAAAGAGACCTCGCTCTTTGTATCACTCCGAAATTTCGTCGCGGACGCGAGGTGGACGGCGTCGAAACCTCGGATTGCATGTCTATCGCCCAGGTCCCCCGCCGTACGCGCGAGTTCGTCGGTGACTTCCACCACGAAAATCGATTCCCATCCTCGTTCGAACTCAGCGCGCGCGGCGCGAAAGACCAAATCATCTATCCTTGCATTTCTCCACGCCCTCGCGAGCGCAACCCTGGCTTCTGTGTAGGCAATCCTGCTGCTGACCAGTCGCTCCGCCTCCTGCACGGACTCACGCACTTCCGTTGAATCGTCTTCATCGACATAGACCTTAGTCAGGCAGCTGGTGTCGACGTAGAGGATCAACCCCTGTCCTCGATGATCATTTCGGAGAGGGTCGGCCCTTCACCCTTGAGTTTGAACGTTCGTTTCGGCGGCTCAAATTTCTTCCCCGACCACGAAGCCTTCCCCTCACGCACCATGTTCCAGAGGGCTGCATCGACATCGCTTTCGAGCTTCGCGATCGGCGCGATCGTGGCGACGGGCTTGCCCCAGCGGGTAACTGTGACCCGCTCTCCTTGCTCGCTGCGACGAATATAGGTCGTCAGGTTGTTCCTGAGCTCGCGGATGCTCACCTCTGCCATGATGTACACATCATACCACGCATGTGGCCACAAGGGCTGACGCCGGGAGCTAGGAGGTGGTACCTGCCGCGGATTTCCTTCGGCGACCGCGATCGAGGGCGCTCAGGACTGCCTTTCGCAGGCGGATGTTGTTGGGCGTCACCTCCAGGCACTCGTCTTCGCGCAGGAATTCGAGCGCCTGCTCCAGCGATAGCTGGCGGTGGGGGATGAGCCCCTCTGTCTGCTCGGCGGTGGAGGAGCGGATGTTGGTCGCCTTCTTCTCTTTCGCGGGGTTCACATCCATGTCCTCAAGGCGGGCGTTCTCGCCGACGATCATGCCCTCGTACACCTCGGTGCCGGGGCCGATAAATAACGTCCCGCGCTCCTGCAGGTTGATCAGCGCGTACGACGAGCTCTGGCCGCGGCGGTCGGCGACGAGGCTGCCGGTGGGCCGCGTGCGCAGATCGCCGTGCCACGGTTCGTAGCGCTCGAAGACATGGTGCAGTATGCCGGTGCCCCGAGTCTCCGTCAGGAACTCCGTGTGAAAACCGATGAGGCCGCGCGCCGGTACGAGATACTCTTGCCGCACCCAGCCTGTGCCATGGTTGACCATGTGCTCCAGCCGGCCCCTGCGCAACGAAAGAAGCTGGGTCACGACGCCCAGATAGTCCTCGGGGATGTCGATCGACAAGCGCTCCACCGGCTCGCAGAGCCGGCCTTCGACCAGCTTCGTGACGACCTGCGGTTTGCCGACGGTCAGCTCGAAGCCCTCGCGGCGCATCGTCTCGACGAGGATCGCCAGCTGAAGTTCGCCGCGCCCCTGCACCTCCCATATGTCCGGCCGGTCCGTCGGGCGGACCCTGATGGAGACGTTGCCGACTTCCTCTGCCTCGAGGCGGTTCTTGACCAGGCGTGCGGTCAGCTTCGAGCCGTCCTTGCCTGCCAGGGGCCCGGTGTTGATGCCGATCGTCATCGAGAGACTGGGTTCGTCCACGTGCGGGACCGGCAGAGGCCGGGGGTCGTCCGCATCGGCGAGCGTCTCACCTATGGTGACGTCGGGGAGGCCGGCGATAGCGATAATCTCGCCGGGCCCGGCCTCCTCGGCCTGTACGCGCTCGAGCGCCTCGGTCACGTAGAGCTCGGTGATCTTCACCAGCTCTATCTCGCCGTCCACGCGGCACCAGGCAACCGTCTGGCCCCGGCGAATCGTGCCGTGGTGAATGCGACAGAGAGCGAGGCGGCCGACGTAAGGTGAGGCGTCAAGGTTGGTGACGAGCGCCTGAAGCGCGTGGGCTTCGTCATACGAGGGCGGAGGGATATGCCGGAACAGCGTGTTGAAGAGCGGCTCGAGGTCCACGCCCTGCTCGCTGGGATTGGACGAGGCCCAGCCGGCCCTGGCGTTGGCGTAGAGGATGGGAAACTCGATTTGACTCTCGTCGGCGTCAAGGTCCAGGAAGAGCTCGTACACTTCGTCGACGACCTCCTTGATGCGGGCATCGGCGCGGTCCACCTTGTTGACGATAAGGATGACCGGCAGATGCGCCTCAAGGGCCTTGCGCAGCACGAACCGAGTCTGCGGCAGCGGGCCCTCGCTGGCGTCGACGAGAAGAAGTACGCCGTCAACCATCGTAAGGCCGCGCTCCACCTCACCGCCAAAGTCGGCGTGGCCAGGCGTGTCGATGATGTTGATCTTAATGCCCGAGTGGCGCACCGCCGTGTTCTTGGCAAGGATGGTGATACCCTTCTCGCGCTCGAGGTCCATCGAGTCGAGGACGCGCTCTGCTACGTCTTGATTCGCCCGAAACGCCCCGGACTGCCAGAGCATGGCGTCGACGAGGGTCGTCTTGCCGTGGTCTACATGCGCGACGATGGCAACGTTGCGCAAGTCCTCTCGGGTGGGCATGAGATCAGTATGCTGGGCATGGCGCGGGGCGGACAAGTTACGAAGTGGCTTGGGAGGACAATTGTGTCCGGCAAGCCTTTCTCAGCGGGTCCAGCAAATGCTTGACACCTTCCCCCGCCCGGTGCTACTATCCGCCCTGATATCCGGAATTGTAAGGAAAGGGACATTCGCCTGGTGATAAGCGTTTACGCAGCCCGCGTCAGCCGTGAGGTGACCATCGCGCCTAACGGCAGACTGCGCGTGCGTGGGACGAGTGCGCCCGATTCAGGAGGCCCTACCTGATTTAGACCGGCAGTTGCGACGCTCCCGTCTCACCCACCGAGGGCCGGACCCTGGTGGGTTTTTTTGTTGCCGGTTGGATGAGGAGAAAGACATGTCGCGTCGAAGAAAGAAGAAGACCAGAACTCATAAGCGGGTGATCAAAGACGCCGGCGATTCTGCGCGGCCGGTACCCACGAGGTCACCACTCACAGAGGCCTCGAGGGGACGCATGATGCAGGGTGCCATCCGCCGCGCCGAGAGGCAGCCCGGGAGAAGCTCGTGAAGCGAACCACTATCTCCCCTCTCCCGCGTACGGGAGAGCGGACGGGGGTGAGGGCCCGCACAGAACGGAGAGCAAGATGAATACGCTCGCAATCGAGACAAGAAACATAAACAAATACTTCGGCGGCGGATTCGACTATGGGCGCCTGGTGCGCTGGCCGCGAGGCCGCCGGACAGAGCGCGGCCGCTCCAGCAACGGCGGGCGCGAGCGAGCGCACGTCCTGCGCGACGTTACCTTCGAGGTGCGTCGCGGCGAGATCTACGGCGTGTTGGGGGCGAACGGCTCCGGCAAGAGCACGCTGGTCCGGATACTCAGCACGCTGCTACTGCCGGACAGCGGCCACGCGCGCGTTTTCGGCCTGGACGTCGTCCGGGACTCCGAGGCGGTGCGGTCGCTAATTAACCGGGTGTCGGCAGACCCGTCGTTCTTCCGGAACATGTCGGTGCAGGAGAACCTGCTCTTCTTCGGGCGGGTCTACGGGTTTTCGCCGAGCGAGATCAAGCGTCGGCTGCCGGGAATCCTGGCACGGCTGGGCTTCGAGTGGGAGCGAGCCCAGGAGCCGATGAGCCACCTCTCGCGCGGCCAGCAGCAGAAGATCGCGGTGGCGAGGTCGTTCTTGACGTCGCCGGTGGTGATGCTTTTGGACGAGCCGACGACCGGGCTCGACCCGCGAAGCAAGCGCGACGTGCAAGCGTTCGTCCGGCAGGTACGGGCCGACCACGACTCGACGATCTTGCTGACGACGCACGACATGGAGGAGGCGGAGCTTCTGTGCGACCGCATCGCCTTCATTGCGGGCGGGCGCATCGTGGCGGAAGGTACACCGCTAGACCTGCGTGAGCGGGTAGCTGGCGGCCGGCCGCTGGAAGAGATAACGATGGAGACAGTGTTCATGGAGCTAACAGGCAAGCGAATCGAAGAGGACGAAGAGGCGCTCGAGGAGGCCCTCGCTACCAGATAGACGAACGGACAAATGATTAACGAGGTACGAAGCTTGGAACCGAATATTGGGCACATGATCGAGGGAACAGACTTCCTCGATTCATGGCTGGCTGACCGCGTGCTGCGCGAGCGGCTTAGCTTTATCTTCAGTGCGAAGTGGCTTACGAAAGCAAGGCTAGCTGACCTGCCACCCGAGGCGTTGGTCTGTGCGTCTTCGACTGCCGAACACCAGAGCGCCCTCGTTAACGTTCGTGAGATGCTTGCTCGCATCAATATCGATTGTTCTGACGATGAGTGTCGGGCCCACCTGTACTCGTCTCGGTTCAGCATCGGAGATTTCGAGGCCGCGACCGCCCAACTCAAGGCCTGGCTACGGCCAAAGCGGGACACACGGGCAGGTTGGGTGGAGGTGGCCTTCCGCCTATACGGAGGGTCCCGCTGGGTCCGCTCCCACCACCGCAGCATCGAAGCGCCCGCCTGGTCGGCTATCCGAGGCAACTACCCTCGTCAACTGAGAGAAGAGCTGGACTTCTTGATGACGGAGTTCAAGCCGGTTACAGGGGGTCGGCTCATCTTGTTCCATGGTCCGACGGGAACCGGCAAAACCTACGTTGTGAGGGCATTGGCGCGCGCCTGGAGACATTGGTGCAAGGTGGAGTACATCACTGACCCCGAGACTTTCTTCGGCAACGCCAACTACATGCTGGATGTCCTCGTCGAGGAGGACTCCGAGGACGAAGAACCGGGAGCTAGGAAGCGCTGGCGATTGCTTGTGGTAGAAGACGCGGGTGAACTACTGGCACGTGATGCAAAAGCGCGCCAGGGCCAGGGTCTCAGCCGGCTGCTAAACATGAGCGAGGGGCTGATTGGTCAGGGGCTTAAGGTTCTGACGTTGATCAGCACCAACGAGGATATCCGCAGCCTCAACGAAGCCGTCTCACGGCCGGGGCGGACTGCCACGATCGCCGAGTTCACGCCCATGGGCATCGAGGACAGCAACTCTTGGCTGGCTGTCCATGACCCTGAAGCGAGGACCATCGGGCAGCCAATGACGCTAGCCGAGCTGTTCGCTCTCGTCTCAGGCGCTCACCACCGGAAGCACGCGCCCGCAAGGGCCATCGGGTACCTGAAGGAGTAGGCAAGATGCTTAACATCGCAGAACGCACGGCACAGCCGGGCCTCATCCGCGGGCCGGTCAACCTCGCCTACGCCTTCGTCGAGCGGCAGACGAACCTGTGGAAGCGCTACTGGGCGTGGGAGCTGGTGTGGCTCGTCTACGGCGTCGTGAACACGCTCGCGATCACCTTCATCGCGGAGGAGGCGGAGCAGGCTGGTCTCGCCTCGGACGCACAGAGCCTCGTGCTGTTCCTGCTGCTCGGGACGCTCGTTTGGGCGTACCTCTCGGCCGTGCTGGACGATATAAGCCTGGTGATCACCTGGGAACGCTGGGAAGGAACGATCGAGCACACGCTCATGGCGCCGGTCTCGCGGGCGGTCCACTTGATCGGCATGTCGATCTTCGGCGTCCTACATGCGATCGTGCGGACGCTTCTGATCTTCGCGATAGCCGTCCCGTTCTTCAGCGTCGAGCTGGGGCAGGCTAACTGGTTGGCGGCGGCGGTCGTGATCGCCGTCGGCAGCGTGAGCGTCGCCGGGCTGGGGATCCTTACCGGCGTGCTGCCACTGCTCTACCCGGAGCGTGGCACCCAGATGTCGTTCATGATCCAGGCTGTGGTCCTGCTGATTTCCGGGGTCTACTACAGCGTCGACGTGCTCCCCGGATGGCTTCAGGTGTTCTCATACATCTCGCCGGCCACCTACTTCCTGGACGGCATTAGAGGAGCCATCATCGACGGCAAAGGCGTGGAAGATATGCTGGGAACGCTGGCGACGCTGTTGCTTTTCGGAGTGATCCTGGTGCCCGGCGGCATCGCCGTCTTCGCGGTCGCCGAACGCTGGGCGAGGAAGACCGGACAGTTGAAGAGGCAAGGCTAGTGAAGGTCCGGGAACGGCGGAAGCACCTGGCGGCGGACATTGCGATGTTCGTTAAACAATACGCCCGGAAGGCGCCGAAACACGGAGAACCGAATGACCGGAAATACTCCTGGCGCGTGGAGCAGCTTGTGAAACGAATGGATCCGGAAGAACTCGACCTTTCCCTCCGTGAGGAAGACGACTTTGAAGAGACGCAAGAAGCTGATCGCTGACGGCTGAAAGCTGAGAGCTAAACTCGCGCCGCCAGGCGGTGGTGTGGGCCTGAGGCGATCAGCGCCGCCAGGCCGGGGGTGTGGGGTGTCCCCCACCCTCCCTTCTGGGGTGGGGTGGGGTAATCGGCTTACTAAGGAACGAGACACATGATCGGCATCTACGAAACACAAAACGAATACGGCAAAGGCACCGTCAAGTCCTGGGCCTCGATCATCGACGACGCCACGAAGGCGCAGGCTGAGAAGATAAGCCGCTTGCCTATCATCGAGGGACACCTGGCATTGATGCCTGACGCTCACTACGGCTTCGGTCCCCCTGTGGGCAGCGCGCTTAAGACGAAGAAGGCGGTGATGCCGTACGCGGTGGGTGTCGATATCGGCTGCGGCATGATCGCCGTCGAGACGGACCTACAGCGCAATGATTTCGTGGGGAAGGAAGGCCGGGTGCTTCAGCACATCCGCGACCTGATCCCGTCCGGGGTGGGCACCAGCCACAAGACACCGCTGAAGCAGGCTCGCAGGTTCGTCGACGAGAACGGCTACCCCGCGGGCATCAATCATGCTGGGCTTGCGCGACGATCCTCGGACCTGAGGCAGAAGGCGCTGATCCAGTTCGGCACTCTCGGCGCGGGGAACCACTTCGTCGAAGTCTGTTCTGACGCGCGCGGTCGCGTCTGGCTGCTGCTGCACTCCGGCTCGCGCGGTATCGGCAACCTGCTGGCGACGGCGCACGTCGGGGTGGCGAAGGATTTCTGCGCGAACGAGGGCATCGCCCTTGAGGATCGCGACTTCGCATACCTGATGGCGGGAACGAGGGAGGCGGACGCCTACCTCGCGGACATGCTGTGGGCTCAGCGGTACGCCTATGCCCAGCGCGAGGCGATGATGGACTCGCTGATGGAGGCGGTCTCGCTGGAGCTCGGCAGCGACTGGAACGAGGTTCAGCGCATCAACTGCCATCACAACTACGCCGAGCAACTGGATGGCGGCACATGGATCACGCGAAAGGGCGCGATCGACGCGAGTGAAGGGAAGATGGGGATCATCCCGGGCAGCATGGGCGCGGCGACGTACATTGTGCGAGGCCGCGGTCACCTGGATTCGTACGAGACGAGCCCGCATGGGGCGGGCCGCGTGATGGGGCGGAACCAGGCGCGCAAGACGCTCTCGCAGGAGGAGTTCCGCAAACAGATGGCGGGCAAGACGTGGCTGGACCGCGACGCTTCCCGGTTGCTGGACGAGGCGCCATCGGCCTACAAGCCGATCGAGCAGGTGATCCAGGACTCGGCTGAGCTGATCGAGCCGGTCACGAAGATAAGCCAGTTCATCAACTACAAAGGCATCTAGTAGCAAGGAGCTAGGAGCCAGAAATGCGCGAATTCCCCGTTCGTCCAGGCGATCGGCTGATGCGCTTCTTTCCGCTCGTCCTGAGGAGCCCCGCAGTCCTTCAAGGAAGGACGAAGGAGCGTCTCGAAGGATGGAGCGGGGCAGCCCCACGCTCCGAATGCCGTTCACCAGCACCATCCCTACGGCTCATCCCAGAGGTATCGAATCAATGAGCGGAGCACGCGCGCCATTCTGCCAAATCGCGCCAAATTCCGCCGGAGGCCGGGGGTTTGGGGGTGTCCCCCAACAACCTGCCGGGCGGGTGGGTGGGAAAGAACGCGCTGGGGACACAGGGCGCACGCTGGCCTTGACTGCTAACCATGGCCGCTTTATTAGCCCCCTTCCCGCTCATCCTGAGGCCTGTCCTGAGCACTCGCCGAGGGCAAGCAGTCGAAGGGTACCGAACGAATGAGCAGAGCAATCCGCTTCGACGGCCTGTGGCGAAACCAGGACTTCGTGAAGCTCTGGGCCGGCGAGACGGTGTCCGTTTTCGGGTCGCTGATCGGGCGGACGGCGCTGCACTTCACCGCGATCCTCGTCCTAGACGCCAGGCCTTACGAGATGGCCGTACTCCTGGCCGCGGGAATCGTGCCGGAGCTGATTGTTGGACCGGTGATCGGGGTATGGGTGGACCGGCTGCGCCGGCGACCCATCATGATCGCCGCCGACCTGGGCCGCGCGGCGCTGCTGGCCTCGATCCCGGCGGCGTACGCCTTCGACGCGCTGAGTATCGAGCAGCTCTACGGCGTAGCCTTCCTCACCGGCATACTAACGATGTGCTTCGGCGTTGCCTACAGGTCATATCTTCCATCGCTGGTGCGGCGAGAGGAGTTACTGGAGGGTAACAGCAAGCTGACAGCCAGCGACTCAGTTGCCGAGGTCGGCGCCTTCAGCGTGGCCGGCTGGCTGGTGCAACTGTTCACGGGCCCCGTCGCAATCTTCATCGATGCCGTCTCGTTCCTCTTCTCCGCCTTCTTCGTCGGACTGATCAAGAAATCGGAGACACAACAGGCGTCGAAAACGAAGCGCGAGGGGATGGTGCGCGAGGCCGCCGAGGGGATGCGCGCCATCGTTAGGAACCCTGTCCTGCGCGCGACCATGGTCTGCGAATCCACAACCCATCTCGGCTTCGGCATGTTCGGCACCGTCTTCGGGTTGTACGTCATCCGCGTCCTCGACCTTGAGCCGGGTGTGCTGGGCATGATCTACGCCGTCGGCGGCGTCAGCTCGGTCGTGGGCGCTCTTGTCGCCGGGCGGGCGGCATCCCGCATCGGTACCGGCCCGGCGATGGTTGCCGGTGTGGCGATCATAGGCAGCTCGATGCTGCTCGTGCCCCTGGCCGAGGGAGGGGTGGTTGTGGCGGCGGCGTTTCTGGTAGCCCAGCAGTGCGGGGACGGCGGCTTCGTGGTCTACGAAATCAATCAGATGACCTTGCGGCAGACGATCACAGCCGACCGCCTGCTGGGGCGCGTCAACTCCGGGATGGATATCTGCGCCCACTCTGCCTTGCTTGCTGGCGTGCTGGCGGGAGGCCTGCTGGGAGAGACGTTGGGATTGCGCGGCACGCTTGCGCTCGGCGCCGGGGTGATGCTGTTCGCCGCGCTCTTGCTGGCTTCGTCGCCCGTGCGGGCACTGCGCGAGACGCCGTCGGCGCCGGCCGAGGAACCGCTGATCCCTGCTGTCACGGAGGCCAGTTAGCCGGCGCGCCCCCTGTGGCCGGATGCCCTTGAGCGTCGTGCCATTGTGCCCTATGAGTTCCCGCCTTAGGCTCCTACAATAGTGATGTCTGGTCTGGCGAACGCTGGTCGGCGGCCAGACCGATACCCGGAGCCCCTGAGCGCGACCTGAAAAAAAACATAAAAATGCAAAACGAAATCCTAGCTTTAGCCCATTTCGCGTGAGTTTTGACTAGACTAACGCCAATGCCAGCAGGAGAGGCGACTTGGATTACGAGACCCTGAATGTCGGGCGAGGCGGCGCGCTGACTGTCGTGCGCTTCAACCGGCCGGAGAAGCGCAACGCCATCAACCGGCAGATGCACCTGGAGCTGCAGGCCGTCTGCCGGGAATTAGCGGAGGACTTCGAGACGCGGGTGGTCATCTTCACCGGCGAGGGCAGCGTCTTCTCCTCCGGCGCCGACACGAGCGAGTGGACAGACCCCGGTTCGATTAATGAGCTCGAGGTCCGCCATACATCCGGTATCGGTAGCCGCACCTCCGCGGCGATAGAGGGGCTTGATCAGATCACGATCGCCGCTGTCCAGGGATTCGCGATCGGTGGAGCCGTCGTGCTCACCGCTTGCTGCGACCTGCGCGTCGCCGGTGAATCTGCCTGGTTCTCGATACCGGAGGTCGAGCTGGGGCTGCCGCTCGGCTGGAACGCCCTTCCGCGGCTTGCCCGCGAGATGGGACACGCACGGACCCTCGAGCTGACGATTACCTGCGAGCGGTTCAGCGCGGCAAAGGCATGCGAGTATGGCCTGATAACGCACCTCTCGCCCGATGGCGACGAAGAGAAGAGGGCTCGGGAGCTGGCAGCGAGCATCATTTCGAAGCCGCCACTGCCTGTCGCGCTCACGAAGGCGACCATGAAGTCGCTGAAGCGAGGTAGCGAGATGGGAGATGCCGTCTATAGCGACGCGGATCTGCTGCTCTACAGCCGGCTCATGGCGCAGCGGCGACGAAGGCTGGAGAAGGAAGGCCGGGTATAGGGCTTCTTGGAGTTCGTGAAGCGTGGCCGGCAGCCATGTCTGTAAGGCTGTAAGGCCCCAAACAGCGGGTACCCGCCCGGAAACCGCGGTCGCGGTTGTGGCATCGAAAAATCTTTGTTTACCAATTCGTAACGGGAAGGTTAGGCGAACGTCTTAACTTTGAGACGAAACGAACGGTCTCTCAACACCGGGGTAAGATGGCAGAAAAGGCAGAGACCCGTAAACGGGGTGTCGTTGCCTTGGAGGTTCCCTATCCCTCCAAGGTGCGTTTACCTGTCCGCCGCCCGGCTATCATCCGCAGGCAGCGGCTGATCGAGGCGCTATCACGCGCCTTGGAGCAAAGGATCACGCTGGTCAGCGCGCCGGCGGGCTACGGCAAGACGACGCTGCTACTGGACTTTGCCCAGGTGGCAACCGAGCCCATCTGCTGGTACGCACTGGACGAGCGCGACCGCGACCTCGACACGTTCTTGCACTACCTGGTTGCTTCGGGGCAGGCGCAGGCGCCCGATTTCGGCACGGAGCTGGCATCACGCCTGAAGAACGACAATGGGATAGACCCAGAGCAGGCCGTTGACCTGCTGGTTTCAGCCATGCAGGAGGGTCCTCCGCTCACGTTCGTTCTGGACGACTTTCACTTCCTCGATGACGCCGCTCCGGAACTGACGCAGGTCATCCAGGGCTGGCTCTACCGGCTGCCGCCGCACCGTCACGTCATCCTATCCGGACGCACCCAGCCACAGCTGGGCATATTGCCTCTCATGTCTGTGCGGCAGGAAGTGCAAACCATCACAGCGGCGGACTTCTCTTTTACCTGCGAGGAGGTCGTGCATCTCTTCCGCGACGTGTTGGGGAAAGAGATATCCCTGGATGACGCACAGCACCTGGCCGACATCACCGAGGGCTGGGCCGCTGCTCTGGTCTTGCTGGCGGACAGGGTGCAGATGAGTCGTACCTCCATTTCCTTAGAGCAGCTTCGCGGCTCCGACACGCTGTTCCAATACATCAAGCTCGAGCAATTCGACCCACAGCCAGCGGACGTCAAAGATTTCCTCATGGGCAGCGCCATTCCGCGCTGGCTCGATGAGCAGGTTGTCAACGAACTCCTGGGCGTGACCGATAGTGAGCAGCGTCTGAATCACCTGAGAAGGCTCAACCTATTCGTGTTGACGGGGGATCTTGATGGCGGCCGGCGTCGCTATCACCGCTTATTTCGCGCGTTTCTCATCAGCCACCTGCGGAGCCAAGACCCGGAGCGGTTTCGGGCGCTAAACCTCAAGGCAGCGGCCCTGATGGAGAAGGCGCAGGAGTGGGAGGAGGCGGTCTACCATTACATACAGTCCAGCGGGTGGGAGCGCATTGTGCAGGTTACAGACCGCGTGGGCTGGCGGATGTTCGAGGAGGGCCGCTGGGATACGCTTGCGGACTGGCTGGAGGCAGTGCCCGCGGAGGAGCTCTCGCAGCAGCCGAAGCTCGTCCTTTGGAAGGCCCGCATCCTCCATTACTTGAACCAGATCGACCGCGCGCTCGCTTTATTGGAACAGGCGATCGCGTCGTTCGAGGGGAAGGGCGAGTGGATCGCCCTGGCCGAGGCGCTCGTTACCCAAGGGATGTGCCTCCGCGTCAAAGGCTCTCACAAAGAGTCTAAAGAGGCTCTTTCGAGGGCTCGCAGCCTGCTGTTGGAGCACGACGGACCGACCTCTGCCCTAACTGAGGCGCGCCTTGAGCTGGGCAGGACCTATAGCTTGTGCGGCGAGCTCGATCAGGCTCAGACCGAATTGAAGGGCGTGCTGGATGTCTACGAAGCTAAAGGTGACGTCCACAACATTGCTTATGTCAGCGATCAGCTGGCGATCGTGCTGGCGCTGCTCGGCAGGATCGCTGATGCTGCGGTCTATTTCGAGCGGGCGCGGCAATGCTGGACTAAGCTCGGAAACGACGAGAGATTACTCCTCACGATCAATAACCTGGGGGTCCTTTACTATCTTCAGGGCGACTTTGCGCAGGCGGAATCGGTCCTGCGCCAAGGACTTGAACGCGCTGAACGGAGTACTCATCAGCGCCCCGAGGTGCACCTCCGCGTGTCGCTGGCGGACATAGAACGCGATAGAGGGGAGTACGAATCGGCACTGGAGACGTACCGCGACGCGCTAGAAGTGGCACGAATAGCCGATGAGGCTGTCATCCGCATCTATATAGCAGACGCCATCGCCAACACCTATCGGTTGTTAGGCGACGCGTCTAACTGCGAGGCGTGGGCACGGCGTGCATCTGTGGAGGCGGAAGAGCGCGGCGGTATTCTGGAGCTGGGGCTCTGCGCCACCACGCTTGGACTGATCCAGCGCGACGCCGGGAATTTAAAAGAGGCCACGTCTTCACTCGAACGGGCGGTTGATCTTCTGCGGGAAAGCGACGCGAAGCGCGAGCTTGCCACCGCGCTGTTCCATCTCGCTGGCGTCCACTTCTCACTCAAACGTAAGAAGCTCGCTCTAGAGGCGTTAGATGATGTTGCGGATCTGGTAACAGAGCTAGGCTACGACCACTTTGTCCACATTGAGGCGGCCCGTAATCCACTTCTCGTGCAGTATGCCGCTGCAAACAAGCTGGCCGGCGGTTACTTCGGACGCCTTCTGAAGACGATGAAGGACATCCGCCAGGCGGTAGCGCCTGCACAGACAGAGGCGCCTTCATCCGATGCTGGGACTGAAGCAGGCGTACTGGCCTTCGGACTCGGCAACCTTCGCATCGAGATCGGGGGCCGAGAGATAACCGACCTGGAGTGGCGGAGCGAAAAGAGTAAGGAGATGTTTTTCTTCTTCCTCTGCCACCGCCGTCCGTTGCGCAAGGAGGAGATCGTAGCTGCGCTCTGGCCTGACCTGCCAGATGAGAAGACGACCAGCGCCTTTCACTCCAACATGTACAGGTTGCGCAAGGCCGTGTATGGCGAGTGCATCGCGAAGGACTCCGGACGATACATCCTGGACCCGCGCGGCCACTTCGTCTTCGATGTAGAGCGCTTCCAACAGTTGCTGGTGGAGGCGGACGCAGCGCCACAGGGCAGCGCCGAGGCGATCTCCTTAATGGAGCAGGCGTTGGCGCTCTACCAAGGTCCGTTTGCCATGGACTTCTACTCAGAGTGGGCAGAGACGCTACGCTGGCAGCTGGGTGAGCAGCACATGAGCCTGCTGACGACGCTGGCCACTCTCTACAGCGACACCAAACAGTACAAGCGCAGTGCCGATATCTGCCAGCGCATCCTTGAGCTAGACGAGTACAACGAAGCCGCCTGGTACCGTTTGATGGCCAGCTACATCAACTCGGGGCAGTTGGAAGCAGCCAAGTTCTGCTACAACCGCTACGTACAGGTCCTCACATCCGATGATGTGGGTGAGGAGGTGCCGGACTTCGACGAATTGCAGCGGGAGATAGCCAGCGCCAGATAAGCCTACACGTCTGTGTGAGATAGGTGACGAGGAGCGGCCCGGAGGGGTCGCTCTTCGCCTTTCCGAAGCCAGCGGGTTTCCGGCGAGACTTTGGCGAGAGGTCTCTGAGAAACTGGCACCAGAAGAGAGAACCGGAGAGCCGAAGGGACAGAACGATGAACCTGAACACCAAGACAGCAAAGCTGAACTGGATAGTCACACTACTTGCGCTGACCCTCGCCACCGTCGCCGCACAGAGCCCCTTTTTCTAGGGCGAAATAGGCCCAGAAGTAAGCGCCAAGTTCTCGCCGAGTTCGCCTATGGCGGATTCGGCGAGAACTTGGCGAGAGCGATCTGAGAGACTGGCGACAGAGGACAAAACGGAGACATAGGAGAGAGAACGATGAACCTGAACGCCAAGACGGCAAAGCTAAATTGGATCGTCACTCTGCTCGCGCTGACCTTGGCCACGGTGGCCGCGCAAAGCCCCTTCTTTTAGAATTGACCTCATGCGAGCAGGCGCGCTCGTTATTGTATTGGGTCTGCTCCCGGCGCTGGTAGCCGGCGGGACCTTCGCCACCCACTCAACCACAGCTCAATTGGATACCCCGGTTGTTGCTGCCTGCTCCGTCCAGGGCGAGAGCTGTAAACAGCCTTCCCTGGGCGGCGGCCGGCAGTTCGTTATCAGACACAATGTCCTCGCCGGAGGCTGTCCGCGCGCGGACCTGCACGTGCTGCGCTACGTGTCGTCCGGCGAAACAGCGGGAGGGCAACTGATCGCCAGTTGGTGTAGCCAATAGCGCACGTCGTGCCTTAAACGCGGCCCGAGGACATGCCTCGGGCCGTTTTTGTTTACGATAACGCCCCAAATTGTAAGAAAATTGCAATGTTTTTCGAAATACCTCTGAATGGCCCTTGACACGCTAATATATTGGGATTCTAATGGAATCACCAGAAACAAGGTAATTGTTAACGGAAGGGGGGTACCATGAAAGCCCGATTGCTCGGACTGTTGATCATCGGCGCTGTTGTGATCGCGGCCGTCGCTCCTTTCGCCAGATAATTCGGCCCGGATACAACAGACCAGTCCACCGGCTCGCCAAGGTTCAGCGCCAGACATGGTGAGCCGGTGAGGCGTGAACGGCGCCTTTACTTCCCGAAGGTGCAAATCAGATCGGGGATTCTGGCGCTGTTTGCTTTGGCGATGCAGGCTATCGCCATTTTCGTTCCTCTCGGTTTCGACGATGTCCCAAAGCGCTTGCTGTTCCCGATCTCGTACCTGCTCCTGATCTTCTTCATCACAGTCAATCTACCGCGCGCGGGATTCGCGATAATCGGGATCGGGCTGCTGCTCAACTTCCTGCCTATCATCGCGAACGGAGGTCTCATGCCGGTGACGGCGGACAGTCTGGCTGAGATAGGGCAGCTTCACCGGATTGAAGGACGGGAGGAAGGCGACGCGATACCCTATACGAAGAACGTTCTGAAGTCGCGGGAGAACACACATTTCTATGAGCTTTCGGACCGCCTGGTCTGGGATAACCCGGTGTTCTTCAGAGTGTTTAGCATTGGGGACGTGGTGATAGCGGGAGGACTGGTGGTGCTGCTCGGCGACCTCTTCCTTCCGCGATTGCAGCGGGCAAATCGAGGACCTGGAAAAACGTCACGGCTAAACCCGTAGAGCTGTTGCTGAGCGTATACTGTTACAGAAAACGGGAGGCCACCGTCGCGTCTAAGGATGGTATTGTATGTGCAGCCGCACCCAGTTTTCATCAAGTTGCGGGCTTGAATCTCCATGCTGTATCTTGAATTAACGAATCGAAGGGCATATATTTGTGGCCGTTATAAGGCCGCACACGGGGTAGAAGGTCGAAAGGAGACAGGCAAATGAGTTTCCTTAGGGATTGGCGATATCTGCTGCTATCCCTCGTAGCGTTAGGCGGACTGGTCGCGGTAGCGGCCTGCGGCGACGATGACGAGGGAGGCGGGGAAGAGACACCCGGCGCTACAACGCCGGCGGCCGGCGAGCGCATCCAGGGCGGCGATCTGACGATCCAGAGCTACGAGTTTGCTTCCCTGGATCCGCACTTCTCCAGCTTCGCGCAGGACATCTCGCTCGACCGCATGCTGTGGCGAGGGCTGTACTCGCTGGACATCGATAACGTCCCCCAGCCTGCGATGGCCGAAAGCGAGCCTGAGATCTCCGCCGACGGACTGACCTACACTGTTACCCTCAGGGAGGGGCTCAAGTGGTCGGACGGCGACGATCTGCTGGCGGAGGACTTCGTCGCAGGCATCATTCGCACCTGCAACCCCGTGAACGCCGGCGAGTACCAGTACGTGCTGACGGAGATCGTCGGCTGTGACGACTTCTACAACGCATTGGCCGGTCCGGACGGCGAGCCTGGTACCGGCGACGACCTTGCTCCCGACTCCCCCGAGCTGGCGACGCTCCAAGACGCGGTTGGAGTGAAGGCAGTGGATGACCTAACGGTGGAGTTCACGCTCAGCACCGAGAAGCCGACGTTCCCTATCATTCTCTCGCTTTGGATGACCTTCCCTGTTCCAATTCACCTCCCCAGGTTCGCGAGCGCCACTGCGGGCGCACCCGGAGACTGGGGCACGGACCCGGCGGCCCTGGTCTACAACGGGCCATACATTCTCACCAGCTACAGCCCGCAGGACAGCGTGACGCTGGAGCCGAACCCGAACTGGGCAGCGCCGGCGGGAGTAAGCCCGACGCTGGACAAGATTACGCTCCGATTCATCGACGACCTTGCACAAGCGGCGAACGCCTACCGGACAGGCGAGCTGTCCGAAACCGACGTCGACCTGACGCAGCTTGAGCAGTTGCGCACCGAATTCGGCGTGGACAAGGAGTACTTCAAGTTCCTGGCGCCCTCCACGCGCGGGCTTGAGATGAATCTTGAGAAGCCACCGCTGGATAAGTTGGAGGTGCGATTGGCCCTCTCTCAGGCGATTGACCGGGAGCAGTTAAACACAGTAGTGGTGCAGGGCGGTAATGAACCGAGCACGAGCTGGCTGCCGGCCGTGACGGGCGGGGCCGATCCACATGACTTCGATTCGGCTGTCGGTTTCAACCCCACGGAGGCGAAGGCGAACCTAGAGAAGGCCGGCTTCCCGGACGGCGCCGGCTTCCCGACGCTAACGATCCTGACGGGCAACAGCCCGGCGGCGATAGCGACAGGCGAGTTCTTGCAGCAAAGCCTCCAGACTAATCTTGGAATCACGGTGGAGGTCGAATCTGTTGACTCGGCGACCCGCTCTGACCGGTTCACGGACGAGCAGTTCGAGCTCTTCCCCGGCGGCTGGATCCAGGACTACCCTGACCCAGAGAACTGGATCCTGGGGCTGTTCGACAGCGGGGGCTCTCTGAACCACTACAACTGCAAGGACCAGGAGATCGACGACCTTGTAGCAAAAGCGCGGGCAAATACGGACGACGCAGCGCGAAAGGCGCAGTACAAGGACATCAACGAGCTTATCGTGACCAAAGTGTGCGGTATCGCGCCCTACTGGCACGAGAACAACCACTGGCTGATCAAGCCCAACGTTGTCGGTATGCGCGAGAATCTCGCGGGCCAGGACGGCGCGATCGCCGCTGACTGGGCAGCAGAGTACTGGGGGCTTTCCTCCGAGTAGGCCTCCGAAGATAGCACGGTAGGAGCATGAGGGGGCCGACATTGGCTCCCTCATGTGACTAAAAGGGCAAGAATGCGGGTATAATCTGATCTAACATGACCGGCTACGTGATTCGTCGGGTCCTGTGGATCCTCGTCGTGATCTGGGCGATCATCACGATCACCTTCGTCCTGATGCACAACGTTGAGGGCGGCCCATTCTCGCGGGAGCGCGAGCTTCCGCCAAACGTTATAGCGGCGCTTAACCACAAATATGGCCTGGACAAGCCCGTCTTCAGTATCGATGTCTGGAACAGCCAGTATGGCCAATACATAGGCGATCTGTTGCCGTTCAAGGCTGATTTCCCTCCATTCAAGACGCCGGACTTGGGTCAATCGTTCTCGAAAGACCAGCAGGTAAGCGACCTCATTCGCCACGGCTTCTGGGTGAGCCTTCAACTGGGAGTCACTGCCTTCATTTTCGCGGTGTTGTTGGGGATGAGCATGGGGACAGTCTCGGCTCTAAATCACAACCGCTTCCTGGACTACGTTGGGGTGTTCTTCTCCACCGTCGGCGCGTCGATGCCGAACTTCATCCTTGGGGCGTTTCTGATAGTGATCTTTGCCGTGCAGCTGGGCTGGTTCGATGTGCTGGGCTGGGGCGGGCCGGATGGCGTCGTGGATGTGTTCAACCCAGGCGCATGGGATTTCAAGAAGGTAGTGTTGCCCGTGATAGCACTGGGCGTGCTACCGGCAGCCTACTTCGCGCGAATCACGCGGGCCAGCATGCTGGAGGTACTGGAACAGGACTATATACGCACGGCCCGCTCCAAGGGGTTGGCTGAGAGAATCGTGGTGCTGCGTCACGCCATCAAGAACGCAATGGTCCCCATTCTCACCGTCATGGGCCCTTACTTGGCCTTCCTTGTGACGGGCTCCTTTCTCGTCGAGAGCGTCTTCTCAATACCGGGCGTCGGACGCAGCTTTGTGCAGGCGGTCGTTGTACGGGACTACGGCATGATCATGGGGACGGTGATCTTCTATGCTGTGTTCATTGCGGTGGCGAACCTGGTAGTAGACCTCCTGTACGCGGCAGTCGACCCGCGGATCAGGTACGCGTGAGGCGAGGATAGATGGCAAGGGCGCAGGCGAGCGCGGTCGGAGAGCTCGGCCTCGAAGAGGTCCTCGTACGCAGAGAGAGGGGTCTTTGGTCGGACGCCTTCAGGAGGTTGATCCGCAATCGTCTGGCGCTCATGGCGTTGGTCCTGCTGAGCGCCGTCATCATCCTGGCGGTCGCCGGCAACTATGTCGACGGCGTGCAACGCTACGAACCTGAGTTCCAGGACTATTCCGTTGTGGAGGTTAACCCATCCGGGGACCACTTCTTCGGTACGGACAACCTTGGGCGGGACAACTGGGCGCGTGTACTCCAGGGGTTGCTGATTTCGCTGGAGGTTGGCTTTGGCGTTCAGATCTTTGTCCTCACCATCGGTCTCTTGGTAGGCGGGGCCGCCGCGCTGGGTGGGCGCTTGATGGACAACCTGATGATGAGGATCACGGATGTCGCCTACGCCTTTCCGGATCTGCTGGCTATTATCCTGCTGCGGTCGGCGTTACAAGGTCGTGATTTGCCGATTATCGGCGGACGGACGCAGGACATAATGTTGATGATCTTCGCCATCGGTTTCGTCGCATGGGTGACTGTGGCGCGCCTGGTCCGCGGCCAGATGCTCTCGCTCAAAGAAAGGGATTTCGTCACGGCGGCCCGCGCTATGGGTGCTACGCCTCTCCAGATTGTCTACAAGCACATGCTGCCGAACACGCTCGGGCCCGTCATCGTCGCCATTGTCTTTGGTATACCGCTGGCGATCTTCGCCGAAGCCACTCTTGGCTTCATTGGCATCGGTCTGCCGCCGCCGACCGCGAGCCTTGGCGTGCTCATCTCAGGCGGCTACAGGTACATTCAAAGCCACATCTGGATGGTCGTATTCCCGGCCGGAACGCTGGC
>WNGB01006976.1_pt1 | contig 22212 bp, 20 predicted proteins | sample 5400681 | NCBI WGS metagenome assembly WNGB01 (sample SAMN13153367, study PRJNA577476) | soil metagenome | isolation source: 115 cm soil or saprolite under grassland replicate 2 | place: USA:California | collected 2016-06-15
GCGGGTGGGTTCCAGGGCCGACACGATGCCCTCTCCTCGGCGAACACGGTGCGAGACGGTTGATCGAAGCGTGATGCCAGCATTGCGGCGACCCGCGCCGTTCACAGGCGAACCGTCACAAAGCAGCCTGGGCGCTGAGGAGGAGCACGCGAGGGCGCAGGGTGAGTGCGGTTCGAAATGTGTCGCTGGGCCGGTTTCGTTCAGCGATCCTCGTCATTCTATGGCCGTTCCTGTGATACGTGAATAGCCCGATCGGCTCCACTGGAATGTAGTACTTGTTGTAGTCACGTTTGTGCATCGTCTGGGCCGCACGAGATGGGCCGCCATGAGCGGCGCGCACTATCGATGCCACTTCGTAGCATGGGAAGTCACGCCAGATCGAGGTTCGCGATATCTTTGGCGACACCCACGAGCGCCATCGACCCGCCCAGTGCCGTCATCATTGGAACTGCCGTCTCAAGACCCCGCAGGAAATCTCGGCGTGGTAGTGTCGCCAAGCGATGGAGCGTTTTTGTCCAGAACGGGTATAGGTCTGCCGGGTCTCTGGCGGCGAAGCTGGCCGCCAGGCGCCGGAGACTTTCTTCTGCCGCATACTCCCCAGCACAGACGCTATCCAGAATTGTGTCTAGCAGATCTTCGTAGGCGGTAACGGGGAGCTGGTCAATCAAGATCGTGGTTGCCTCAAGTTGCTCTGGTGTGTGAAACGTGTCAGCCAGCGCAAGCGCTGCGGCGGCGAGCGTTGCGTCGAGTTGCGGGCGGAGACGCTCCAGCGCGCGACCCTTCTGCGCCGCGGCAGGGAGCGCTTGCACCGCCGCATCGAGTAGTGGTAGACGTTCTCTTTCGGGAAGCAAGGCAGCAACCACAGCCAACGCCTCGCTGCGCCAGGCTGGCTCGGTGCTGTGTGCTGCCGCGACAGCTTCTGCCAGGATAGCTCCCTGATGATCGTACGGCAGCGCCGCCCCAACTATCGCCAGCGCCTCGGCCTTTCGCCACGCCCCGCTGACTGCTTGCGCGGCACGGTACGCCTCTTCAAAAAATCCACGTCGTTCTGGTTCGGGCAGCAATGGTGCCAGCGCCAGGTAGCCACCGACCGACCCAACCTGCCCCACGATCGCAACGGCTTGCTCCGCCAGTCCATGGCGGACCAGCTCAGGCACGAGCAATTCCAGGGCCTCATGGTGAAATGGTGGCACCGCAATCGTGTGAGCGTGCGCCAGAGCCGCACGCAGTTGCGCTGCCGAGAGGAACGGGGCCAGCCGTGCCAGTGCCAGTGTCTGCCAATGGCCGTCGATGTCTGCAAGTGCAGCAATGGCCTGCGATAGGAGCCCCTCACGTTGATCGGCCGCCAGGCTCGGCAGCAACGTCATGATCTGGTGTAGGTGCTGCCAGGGATGGTCGTTGGGCGATAACCGATCATCGGCGGCAGGTCGTAAGTGCGGTGGCATTTGCGCAAAGATATCTGCAAGGGCTGTACTGCCCCAGAACGTCTCGCGGTGTGGTGTGATCACACGCATCGCCGTGTCATACTCCCCTAGCGCAGCCAGCGCCTGGCTTAGGGTCGCAAGCAGCCGAATCTGCTCGTCGCGATCATCGCTCGCCCCGGCAAGCACTACGGCCTCGTGCAGCAGATCATTGGAAAGGCGTGGCGCAAGGATCGCCAGAACCTGCCCACGATAGTGCGACGACTGAAACGTGCCGGCGGCCCGTAGCCCTTCAGAGAGCACATCGCGGAGGTTACCGCCGCCCAAGGCTGATACTCTCTCAGGGAGTCATACCGCACATTATCCGCTATGATCGATCAGAGGGCGCCTGATCGCTGGTGTCCTCGTTCCTGACACGAAAACGTGCGCCCAGGCTACGCGCGCAGCCTGGGCGTATACATCCGGCATGGCGGGTCGCCGCGAAACAGCTGGCGAATTCGATGCGGGTCAGGCCCGTCAACCTAGTGCATTTCCAAGCAAGGTTTTAGGTGTTGGGTGTTGGGTGTTGGGCTTCGCAACGCCGCCCGCCCAACACCCAACACCCAACACCCGCGCTGAAAGCGCACTAGGCAGGACGAGATGGAGGGAGCGCCCGTCGGGTACTGCAGGAGCACAACGCCAGACGGGAATGCTCGCGACTCGATCAGGCGCAGGTTGATCCGCACCCCCTCAGGAAACAGCTTCTTGCCGCTGCCCAGCACGAGAGGATAGACCAGCAAGCTATATTCGTCCACCAGATCGTGCTGCGCTAAGGTATGTACCAGCACGCTGCTGCCATCGATGTAGATGTCCTTGCCAGGCTGCGCTTTCAGCGCGCGCACTTCCTCAACCACGTTGCTCTTGATCAGGGTTGAGTTCCGCCAGGCTGCGGCGGTGGTCAAGCTGGTGGAGACCACGTACTTCGGCATCGTGTTCATCACATCGCCAAAGGGGTCGCCCGCGGGCATGGGGTCAAAGGCGCCGCCGTGGATCTGCCAGGTCTTGCGTCCCAGGAGCAGCGCGTCGCTCTGGGTCATTGCCTCAAAGAAGTGCGCGCCAATGTCGTCGTGCCAGTACGCATGTGTCCAGCCGCCGTGGGCGAAGCCGCCCTCCGTGTCTTCGTCCGCACCACCCGGCGCTTGCATCACGCCGTCCAACGAGACAAACTCTGCCACCACAATCTTACGCATGGTCATCTCCTTGCCGCGTGCCGATCCCCATGCGGCACTAATCGAAAGCACAGGCGCTCCCACGTTGGAACCGCGCCTTGCCAGTAAGTAACCAACTGCTGGCACCAGGTAGTCGTTCGGCCACGTCCGAGATCGACACCATCCTACCACCGAATTCCCGCGCCTTTTCGCTCACCTGACGATATGGGATGCCTTCTTCCTTGCCTTGCGCATCAACCGCCACCATGAGCAATCCGGGGGCATCGCCTCAACATGGTAGAATAGTGAGCGCCCCGTCATGCCGAACGACGACGGCTGTATGGAATGCAATCGTGGAAGGAGCTTCGTCCGATGATCAACCATTCGACGGCGCTGCCGCGCTTGTCGTGGGCCGCGGTCTGGGCTCGCCGGCTCGAGCGCCATGCGTTGTCTGCAGCGTTGCACGACGCCCAGCCTGCTGATGTCGTTCGTAGCATCTGCGGCGCGCACGCCCAGCTCTTGTCCGCCGCCGAGCTGTCGATCGGGCTACGGCTCAAGGGTTGCACACAAACGGATATCCGCGAAGCGTTGTGGCAGGATCACAGTCTCGTCAAGACGTTCGGGCCGCGCGGCACGGTGCATCTGCTCCCTATGGACGATCTGCCACTGTGGACTGGTGCGCTGTCTGCGCTCCCATCCGCCCCAAGTCCATTTCCGCGGGATGTGCAGCTGACGCTTGAGCAGACGGAGATCATCGTCGCGGCAATTGCGGTCGCACTGGAGGATGCGGAGCTGACCATCGACGAGTTGACCGAGGCGATCGTCACAGGATGTGGACCCTGGGCCGGGGATCTGGTCATGCCGGCCTTCGGGGGCATGTGGCCGCGCTGGCGCCAGGCAATCGGCGCGGCAGCGAACCGGGGCGTGCTGTGTTTCGGCCCCAACCGCGGCCGTAACGTCACGTACACCAACCCGCGCCGGTGGCTGCCCGGCTTCCAGCCCGTCGATGACCGAGCCGCCCTGGCCGAGCTCGCCAAGCGCTACCTCCATACCTACGGACCAGCCACTTCGCAGCAGTTCGCGCAGTGGCTGGCCGTGCCCCAGCGGTGGACAGCCGAGCTGTTCGCCTCGCTCGCCAGCGAGCTGCAGCACGTCGAGGTCGAGGGGACGTGCGCCTGGGTGGTGGCCGAGGACACGGCGATGCCATCCAAACGACCCCAGGGCGTACGCCTACTGCCGTACTTTGACGCGTACGTGGTCGGCTGTCACCCGCGCGAGCTACTCTTCGCGGGACGCGCCGCAGAACGTGCGCTGGCTGGTGGCCAAGCCGGGAACTTTCCGGTGCTGTTGATCGATGGCGTGGTCGGTGGAGTGTGGCACCAACGCCGTGCTGGCCGCAAGCTGGCGATCACGGTGGAGCCGTTGGAAACGCTCACCACCGCGCAGCGCCGCGATCTGGACGAGCAGGTGGAACGTGTCGGAGCGATACTGGAAGGCACGCCCCAGTTGGCCATCGGCACCGTGACGGTCGGCGCGCATGCATAAGGTGGTTGTCGGCGAGAAACAGCAGATACATGGAAAGCCTGGTTTGATAGGCGTTACGATCCAAGGAGATCAACATGGAACCTTACGACGACGACCTCAGCCGGTTTGAGGCGGACGGCGCCGCGCCGTTGCCGGTCACACATGATCACGGCTACGTCGAATGCGACGGTGCTCGGATCTGGTACGCAACGTACGGGTCCGGCCCGCCCGTGATCCTGCTGCATGGCGGCCTCGGCCATAGTGGCAATTGGGGGTATCAAGTTCCCGCGCTCCTCAGGAGTGGCTATCGTGCCGTTGTGATCGACAGTCGTGGCCACGGCCGCAGCACGCGCGACACGCGACCGTTTACGTATGAGCAGCTGGCATCGGACGTTTCGGCGGTGATGGATACATTGAATCTTGAAAAGGCGGGGCTGGTGGGCTGGAGCGACGGCGCATGCACCGCATTGATCCTTGCTGCGAAAGCTCCCACACGGGTTGCAGGCGTGTTTTTCTTTGCGTGCAATATGGACCCGAGCGGCGCAAAGCAAATGACGGAATTCACGCCGATTCTCAGACGATGTATCGGCCGACACGCGCAAGACTACAAACGGCTATCGGCCACGCCGGACCAATTCGACGCGTTTTCCGACGCGGTCGGCCTCATGCAGAAAACGCAACCCAATTATTCGGCGCACGATTTGGCTCAGATCGGCGTGCCAGTCGCGATCGTACAGAGCGAGCATGATGAATTTATCAAGCGCGATCACGCCGAATATCTCGCTCGGAGCATTCCAAATGCGGAATTAGTCAATCTACACGGTGTGAGTCATTTCGCACCGCTGCAGAGGCCCGAGCAATTCAACAGCGCAATGCTTGCATTCCTCGGCAATGCGCTCGCTTGAAGCAAGAGAATCGATTTTCGAGGTTCTTTCGGGCGCTCGGCGGCGGCGGCTGAACACTAGCCGTTAGGCGATTCGCAACGCTGGCACGCTGGCCGTCTGTGGCCCTGCGACTAGGCCGCGCACGAGATCCTTGCCGTCGACCTGGCTGGCTGGCGCGAGGTCATCACCCCAGAAGGAGCAATGCGCCATGGTGAATACAACACCTTTATCCAGCCCGTCGCGCGAGATACGTTTTCAGAAGCCATCATTCCTCTCAAACGCGCAAAGCTGCTGGGCTGTATCTGTGCGAAGGACGCGCCTCACACGAACTGCCGTCGGAAGACCTGCCGCGTGCCACCTTCGGGGCCATTGGGAGCGGCTTCTGCTGCCTGAAAGCCCATGCGTTCATAGAACAGGCGAGCTGGTCTTCCAGCGAGATTGTCGGCGCCAAAGGTGATAACGGACAGCTCGGCAGGCGGCTGGATGAGCTGAAAGCAGTGCTCCACGAGCGCCTGGGCAATTCCCTGCCGCCGCCAGCGTCGGCTAACCGCGAGCCAGCCGATCCGGTAGTGTGGGGCGTGCGTTGCAGAGAAGAGCAGCCCACCTATGAGGGGCGTGCCGGGAGCACCATCCTGCTCGCGGATACAAAAGGCCCTCTGCCGCTGGATATTGCGCTCAAGCGCCGCATGAAAGCCTGGCTCAGCCACCATCGGGCCAAACAGGGGCTCAACCTCTGCCGCAAGATCAAGCCAGACAGGAATATCAGCGGGTTGTGCCAGGGCAACGTGCATCGACAGACTCACCTGGAATAATGGACTGAATACGCCACGGTGTGAAGCCGTGGCTTGTGAAGGACTCCAGCCATGAAGCGACACTCACACCAGCGGCAACGCACCCGTCAACGGATCCAGTGCGTCGGCAGGGGCCGGTCCAAGTCCCAGGCAGGTGATTGTCCCAGCCGGAATCACCGTTCGGCCTGCATCGTGAACCAGGCATGCCGGAATCTGCTGCTCGCGGGCACGCGCCTCAAGCTGTACCAGCGCATCCGCATCGGCGGCGTAGACGACAATCTTCGGCATGCCCACCCGGAGCCAGGCCACCTGGGCCTGCGCGCTGGCGGCGACAAACGCGCCGACAGCGGCATGGGCCGCCTGTGCGGCGAGCTTGCCTTTGGGGAGCGAGAGCGATCGGTTGACGACAATGACCTGTTTCATTTGCCTCCATGTTCAAACAACAGCAGGTATTGATATATCCCTGGAGCAATCATCCTACATCGGTATGTGATAAATCCCCTGCTGCCTATGCGTCGCTATGCCACTCATAGATGCCGATGGTACAGTATTCGCGAAAGCCGAGCCGCTGGTAGACCGGGTAGCCCAGAGATGACGCCCCAAGAACGCCAATCCGGTAGCCCAGCGTGCCGGCATCCCGCAGTGCCGCCAGAGTCATCAGCGCGCCAATACCGCGCCGCCATGCACGAGGTGTCTGTATATGGGGGATCCATACGCTGCTCCGCTCCGTCGCACACGTGCTGACGCGATTGTAGCATGTATGCCAATACGATCCGCGCCGTTGTGGCGAACCACGCGCAGAACTGCTGCTCATCCATGAGTGCAGCCCAGACAACCTCTCACTCCATGTGGAGGAGCGTTCGAGGCATCTGGCGCCCGAGGTGACCGTCAGCACGGATGTCACCACCACAGCAGCCATTCGCTATCATGATCTTATGCTGCCGCCCCTGGGTGTCGCGTTGCTTCGTTTCACGGGTATTGTCAACTTAATCCGCAGCCACAGAAATGGGTGTGTCGACCGTGAGAAATAGGGATCAGTGAGGAGCTATCACCGGGCATTCTGGAGCACTCGGTCGCCATCGCCACTCCCATGAGCGTGTTCCAAACCACGACCCGTTCCCGGCTAGCTTCCCGGTCGTGGTGTGCCGGCAGGCGCTGGCGGCGCGCACAAACGTGGTCCCGAATCGGCCCCGGCGCGCCAAGGCACCGTTGGGCAGGGCCGGCTGCTGTGACTGGTCGCAGCGGGCGTGCCCGCTGGCGCGTCGCTTGCTGGGCGTTGTCCGCCCGCTGGGGGAGCCGGTGGTGCTGACGCTGCGCGACACCGGGCCGCCCCGCTTTTTGCGCGGCGCGCGCGCTCGCCCGCGGAGTGGGGATCCGCACCGGCGGGAGGGAGTGCCCGCCGGTGCGGACCGTCCGGACGCACGGCGGGGCGGCCGGCGTGGTCCGCCGACTCGGCCCCACGCACGGCACTACCTCACTCCGGCGGAACTAGAGGCGACGACTGGTGCCGATCCCAACGACGTCGCGCAGATTGAGGCGTTTGCACGCGCGCACGGGTTAGATGTGGTCGATACCAGCATGCTCCGTCGCACGGTCGTGCTCGCCGGCACCATCGCCGCCATGAGCGCCGCGTTTGGCGTGACGCTCCAGCAGTATGCGCATGCAAGCGGCACCTACCGCGGGCGCACTGGTGCCATCCACGTGCCATCCGATCTTGCGCCGATTGTCCAGGCGGTGCTCGGGCTCGACGATCGGCCACAGGCCCAACCGCACTTTCGCATCCGGCCAGCACCGCCACACTCGGCCCGGAAGCCGTGGGTGGCACCTTCACGCCGCTCGATCTGGCGCAGCTCTACAGCTTTCCCGCCGGAACCGACGGCAGCGGCCAGACGATCGCCCTGATCGAGCTGGGCGGCGGCTATCACCCGACTGAGCTGACGACCTACTTTACGCAGCTTGGCCTGACCCCACCCAAGGTAACTTCGGTCTCGGTCGACCACGGCCGCAACCACCCATCAGGAAGCCCGAACGGGGCGGATGGCGAAGTGTTGCTCGACATCGAAGTGGCCGGCGCCATGGCGCGCGCCGCGCATATGGTGGTCTATTTTGCGCCAAATACCGATCGCGGCTTCCTGGACGCGATCACCAGCGCGATCCACGATCATCGGCACGCGCCGTCGGTAATCTCGATCAGCTGGGGCGCGCCGGAGTCGGCCTGGACGGCGCAAGCGATGCAGGCGTTTGATCAGGCATTTCAGGACGCGGCGGCGCTCGGCGTCACGATCTGCTGCGCATCCGGCGACAACGGCTCCGGCGATGGTGTGAACGACGGCAAGTCGCACGTCGATTTCCCCGCTGCTAGCCCGCACGTGCTTGGCTGCGGCGGTACGCGCGTCGAGGCCAGCGCCACGACGATCAGCCATGAGGTGGTCTGGAACGATGGGCCGCAGGGCGGTGCCACCGGCGGTGGCGTGAGTGCCACCTTCGCGCTGCCCGACTGGCAGCACAATGCCAAGGTGCCACCCTCGGCACAGGCGGGCGGCCGCGGCGTGCCCGACGTCGCCGGCGACGCCGACCCGGCGACCGGCTATCGTATTCTCGTGGATGGCCAGCAAGTCGTATTCGGCGGCACGAGCGCGGTGGCTCCGCTTTGGGCGGCGCTGATCGCGCGGCTCAATCAACGGCTCGGCACGCCGGTTGGCTTCCTCAACTCGTTGCTCTACGGTCGGCTGCTGGGAAGCTGTCGCGACATCACCAGTGGGAACAATGGCGCGTACCAGGCGCGGGTTGGCTGGGATGCCTGCACCGGGCTGGGGAGTCCCAATGGCACCAGGCTACTCCAGGCCTTGAGCCAACCCGCCTGAGCGTTCCCAGCCAACCATCTGGCTGTAGCCACGCGCCACAGGCAAACGCACGATCCCAAAAGGCGCGGAGTCCACCAGAGCCAGTCAGGGTCAGCAGGCGCAGATCGGCGTGTCGCACGAGGTCGCGCACGGCGGCCACGTCCGTCGCGCGCCCAATCAGCGGCGTGAGCGGCGCAGGAAGATTGCCGGGCGCGTGAATGTGACGATCCCGATCTATCGGTCAGCCAGGGCACACCTCTGCACGTTTCATGCTCAGCTCCACGATAGCACAGAACACAAAGGAGCACTCCTTCGAAGGCTACCAGGGATGGATGACCAGAACCTCAGCCCAGGTACGCCCCAATCGTCTTCGCCGCCCTATTGACAATCGCTAGAACTACCGCTATGCTTAGCCATATCATTATTTCCAATCCTCACCAGCCGATCAGAGTGGGATCAACCAGCCAGTCTATTGACAACTGGTTTTGAGGCTTCCCTATGTACAGCGCGGAAGACAGGAGGCGCAAGGCAATAGATGCGACCGATGTACCTGCTCCGGTAGCACATCCACGACGATCTATTGGCAGATTATCTAAGTTCACACTCACGTTTATGAGCGTGATTGCCGTCGCTGTACTAGTATTCAGTTCCGGTGTCGAGGAATTCAGCGGATATAAGCTTATTCTCTACCCTCCATTTCTCTGCCCAGTGTTCCCTGAGATGAGTGCCTACTCCATCGAAGGAAGAACAATCTATCTCGCGTTTCAGGACAGTAGTGATTGTGGTGATATAGCCAGACTACCGAGAGATCAACATGATCAAGATTACGTTTTTACAGTAAGCGATGTCGCGATCGACAACGGTAAGACCACGGGACACTCCGTAGTTCGGTGCGAGTATTCACAACAATCGAATATGATCAATCTGAATGATATGCCTAGGCTGGGCGCAGGAACGTACAGCGTGTCGGGCCAGACGAATGATGCAAGATGGGGAATGTGTAAAATTGATACTCTGACAATAATAAATACTCCGGCAACTGTTCTCTTACACCTAACTTCCCAATCAAACCACACACGCGCATATACCATTCCTCTTTCACCAGTCAGCAGCGCTTCCTTCTTCAAAAAAGAAACGCTCTCGGATAACATTTGGGTGATGGCCCCTTCTCAACTGATGCCAGCTAGCGATTCCTCGGGAAGCTGCTATTGCACTGAGCGATGAATAATTAGTACCAGCGCTGCAGGAAATGCGACATCTCGTCTAAAGATCGCCGGCCCACCTCAGGCGACCGTCGGCGCGCTTCCCAACGGCCACTCCCAGACGATCCCTCCGGGCTCGAGCCCTACTATCGTCGGTCCGTTGGCGCCATCCGATGCTATGGCGATGTCGATCAATCCGCTCGGCGCTCCTTCGATCGCCTCAAATGGTCGCCCATCGACCGCGGCATAGACGCCCTGGGCTGTCGCAGCCACAGATGTCGTGGTGCCGGGGATGCGGAGGAGCGCGATCACGTGCGTGCCGTCGAGTTCGAACGACTGCCACTGTGCGCTGTCCCACAGCCACAGCCGCGCCCCGACCGCTACCCAGGTGTGGTCGTCGGCACCATGGCCGAGGCAGATGGTGACGCGCGGCCAGGTCGTGTTGTCGGTCAGCCAGGGCTCCCAACCCGCGCCTGCGTCCGTTGAGCGCCAGATAGTGACGCGCTGATCCAGCGGGTCGAAGCTTGCTGCAACCAGCACACAGCCACCGATCGACCATCGTGCAATTGCGATGGCCACCAACGGTTGGCCATCCGCCACAGGCGTGAGACGCCGCCACTGCCATCCCGCATCCTCGGAATGCCAGACTGCTCCATCGGCGCCGCCAGCCCAAAGTCCCCCCGGCCATGCCGGACTGGTGGCGATGACCGAAACGAGGCTATCGATCGGCTCATGGCTGAGTTGCCAGCTCGCGCCCGCATCAGTCGAGCGGAACAGCCCTGCGTCGGCGGCGGCGAACCACCCACTCTGCTGAGAGCACGTCAGTGCGTACAATGTCCCCAGCTCACGAAGAGCGGCGAGCGTACGCCAGCCGCGTGTGCTATCGGCGCACCAAGCGCCTCCCGCGGGACCAAAGGCGATCAGAGGACTTCCCTCGCCTGCGGCCAGCCGAGTGATGTCACGCGCCACAAGCTGGTCGTCCGACTGCCAGCTCAGCCCGGCATCATCTGAGAACAGCAGGCCACCGTCGTCCAGCCCAGCGTAGATACGACCGGCATAGCAATCTAGCGCCAGGGCCGGCCAGCCGTCCGCGGCGACGACTCCCCACGACTCGCCGCGATCGGTCGAGCGGATCAAGGTCCCGTCGCCAGTTCCAGCGATCAGTGTTGGCACTGCATCGCCATCGCGCAGAAAGCAGCATAGACAGTTGATCGCAGGCAACGAGGCGGCTGCTGGCAGGGGCTGCCAGGAATTGCCACCGTCCACCGAGCGGTAGATGCCGTGCTGCTCACTGCCGGCATACACGGTCGCGTCGGCGGCGAACAATGGGCTGATCGCCAGGGCCTGCACGCCTACGCCTTCCATACCACGATCCGAGCGCTTCCAGGCGCGACCGCCGTTAGGCGAGCGATAGACGGTATCGTCGGCGGCTGCGAAGGCGATCTCGCGCGGCTCCCAAACGGGCGCCACCGCCAGCGCAAGCACGGTGAAATCAGTCAGCCCGACATTCGCGAGCTGCCAGTGCGTGCCCCCATCGCTGGATCGCAGAATCCCGGCGCCAGCGGTGCCGGCGAGCAGCACGCGGTCACGGGCAAAGCCTGGCGACACCGCAAAACACATCACGGCGCTGGTAGTCTGGTCAACCCAGGCGCTGTGCCAGGTGCGCCCGTTGTCGCCACTGTAGCGGATACCGCCGGCCGCGTCGCCGGCGATCAGCCGGCCACCGGCTGATGCCAGCGCGGACGCGCGCAGCGGCAGGCCCACGCCAAGCGACCGCCAGTGCCCGACATCCCTCTGCCAGAGTCCGGCGGCGGTCGCCAGCCATACCTGGCCGGGCGCGCCGAAGGCAATACCGAGCACGGTGCCCCCGGGAGCGATTGAGCCGCAGCGCCGCCATGGATTGCGCATTGCGAGTGCTGACGTGGTCATGGCTCCATGCTCAGCTCAGAGCGATGTTTGAGCACGACGACATCCGTGGACAGGAGCATCGCCGTAGCGCTGGCGGCCGCGTGCAAGGCCGCGCTGTCCACTCCGGCGCCGTCGAGAATGCCGGACGTCTCCATATCGACCACCGCATCGTCGACCGCATCATAGCCATAGTGTGGCCCACATCGTCGCACCTCGGCCAACACGACGTTCGGAGCGCGCAGGCCGCGGTTGGCGACGATCCAGCGGAACGGGGCTTCTAACGCCTGCGCGACAGCCGCCGCCCCATAGGTTGCATCGCCGCTCAGCCGCAACTGCCGCAGCGCGGGGATGCAATTGAGGTAGGCCACCCCGCCACCCAGGACCACACCATCGCGTAGCGCGCCGGCCAGCACATGGATGCCTTGTTCAGCCTTCTGGCACAGCAGCGCCGCCTCGGATCTCGTCGGCGCGCCGATCTTGAGCGTGGCCACACTTCCCGATAGGCGCCCGATCCGCTGGCGCAGCGCCGCGCGCTCGTCCTCGCGATCGACGACCACCCGGGCCAGTTGCTGGCGCAGCGCCGTAATATGCTCCCGCAGCGCGGGGTTATCGCGGCGACCGGAGACGATCAGCATGTTGGCGCTGGCCTTCACATATTGGACCGTGCCAAGTGCAGCAGGTATGATCGCTTGGAGACGGTCGCCGGTCTCCAGCGTAAGCAGCCGTGCACCGGTCAACAGCGCCAGGTCGGCAAAATCCTGACGATTGTGTTCGCCGGCCCGGCGCAGCGTGGCCGCCACGACCTGGATCTGCTGACGCTGATGGTTCAACACCAGGGTGGTCAGGGCAGAGCCGCTAATCTTATTCGCGACCAGCAGCAGGCGGCGGCGACCGGTACTCGCCAGAATATCGAGCAGTGGCCGTATCTCATCCAGCTCGCTGATCTCGCCGGCAAACAGCGCTACGGCACCATCTTGCAGCACGGCGACCTGCTGCTCGGGGGAGGAGATCAAATACGGCGATGCCAGGTATGCCTTCCACTGCCCGCCTTGCAGATACTCGCGTTCCAGGTACGGCGCCAGATACTCCTCGACCGCCACATAGGCATCGGCGCCGAGGATGTCGTAGATCTCCGCCAGCAGGACGCTGATGCGCGGCTCGGCTGTCGCAGTTCGCGCGACGTTGAGCAGATCTCGTTCGCCGCAGACCGGTCGGGCCATGTGCCGCAGTGCGTCAAGCGCGGCGTCTGTCGCCGCCGTGATGCCCATACGCAGGCTGGCCATGTCGGCGCCGGCCTCGCTGTAACGGTGGGCCTGGGCGACCATCGCCTGGGCCAGTGCCGCCGCCGTGGCACAGCCATCGCCGACGACTTGGTGGACTCGCCAGATCAGGTTGCGCGCCAGCATCGCGCCGACATCCTCGCGCCGATCCGGTAGCGCCAGGAAGCGCCGGGCGATCGTCGCCGCATCCACGAGCAACTCCGGGGCGCTGCGTGAGCCGGCGGCGGAGAGGATCTGGCCCTGCATCGGACCGATCGTCCTGGCCAGCAGATCGGCCAGCACATCAAATCCGCGCTTCATGCGCACGCGCGCGTCTGGATTCATGATCACTGCGGGTGCAGGCAAACACAGGCCTCCGTCAACGCTTCGCGCGTGAGAACTGCGGCAGATAAGGCACGTGGACCTCGAGCAGTTCATCCAGGATCCGCACTGCCGCATCATAGCTGTGGACGACCGGGTCGAGCAGCAGCGCCTGAAGGGCTGCCGCACGATCCCCGTGGAGCGCAGCCTCAACCACCCGATCTTGCACGGCCACCTGCTGTGCGAGCAGCGCGGTGACGCCGGGCGGCAGCGCCGGCACATGCAGGCCGGCGACGCCCGCGCTGCTGACAACCCCCGGAACCTCGACGATCGCCCACTCGGGCAGGCCGGGGATACAGCCACGGTTTGGGATATTCAGCGCCAGTTCGAACTGGTTTTTGTTGTAGAGCACGGCGGTAATAATCTGAATCGCGCGCTCTCCGGAGGTGCGACCGCGGTGCTCCGCGAATGAGCGCGCGCCGGCGACCGCCTGGCGCAGCCGCGCCTTGACGTCTTCGCCTCCCTGTATCCAGCCCTCGAAATCATACCCTGACATCGCGCTGGTCTCCCACGCGAACGAGATATACTCCCCTGTATGGCCATCGCCGGTAGCCGGGAAGAGGCCGAACGCGTCCAGCAACCGGCGTGAAAGCGGCTCGAACGTCGGGGGCATCGCCGCCAACCGCTCGCGGAACGCCGGGTAGAGATCCGCGCCCGTTTCCGCGTCGCGCAGATCGTACATAAACGATATGTGATTCAGTCCGGCCGCCTTGATATCGAGCTTGCGGTGCAGCATGTCTCGCTCGGCGCGGGCCTCGGCCTCGTCGCGCACCAGCCCGAGCACCTGCCCGGCGATGCGATAGCCAGCGCCGATCTGATGGCACAGGCCGACACAGTTCAGCGTCGTCGCGCGCTCGAGGGCCAGGCAGACCCGGCTCATAGGGTTGGTGAAGTTCAGCACCAGCGCATCGGGCGCCACGTCCTCAATCGCCCGCGCGACCTCAAGCATCAGGTGAATGCTGCGCAGGCTATGGCTCAATCCCCCAGGGCCGCCGTTTTCACCCAGCACGTGCTTGACGCCGTACTTACGCGGGATCTCCCAATCTTTTTTCCACGTTGCCATCCGGTCGATCGCCACCGAGACGATCACGAACGCCGCCCCCTCCAGCGCGGCGCGCAGGTCGGATGTGGCCTCGAACATCAGATCTGCGCCCGCCGTTGTGTTCAGCCCCTGCGCCACGCGTAGCATCAGATCCAGGCTCTCGGCGTTGATATCGGCCAGGGTCACCGTGCTGCCGCGCAGTTCATCGGCGTGAGCGATCAGATCCAGCAGCATACCAAGCCCAAAGCTGGTGCTGCCGGCTCCAACAAGAGTTATCTTCGTCATTCGTGTCGATCCTTCGGATGTGGCGTTTTGGGACGACAAAACCTGCCGGATGCCGGGGCGGAAACCTGTGCGGAGTTCTGGACGAAGGACGAAGAACCAAGGACGAACGTGCCGTCATTCGTCCTTGGTCTTTCGTCAACCAGGTACGTGTTGCTGCCAGGCTATACCAGGATCAGGCGCCGCCCTTGGCCTGGGCCTCGTTCACCTTCTTGGCTGCATCGGTGAAGGCGACTTTTATATCCGACTGAGATCCGGTGCGGATGGTAGCGTCGCGGGCAGCGTTGACAATCTGCACCGCGTCGGCGTTGAACTGGAACAGCTCCAGTGTCGTGGCATACGACACCGCATCGCCGAAGGCTTTCAGATTCTTGTCCGCCAGGTCGGGCACCGCCTTCTTGACCAGGCTCTCCCACTTACTGAACAGCGAGAGCCGCGAGGGACGCAGGTAGCCGACGGTGATCATCAGCTCGTTCCACTCATCGGTCTGGAGGAACTTGAGGAACTCCCAGGCATCGTCGACGCCCTTGGTGCCCTTCCAGATCGCCCAGCCGTCGGTGGTAGCCAGCGTATTGCGCTGCACCGGCCCCTTCGGCATCGGGGCGACATCCCACTTATACTTCCCCGTCGCGGTCTGGACCATCGGCGACAACTGCCAATCGCCGTTCTCATACATAGCGATCCGGCCGTTCGCCATCAGCACTTCGTAGCCCTGCTTCTCCATGGCCTCGAAGTTGATCAGCGATTTGTCCTTCCAGATCCGGTCGTAGTGCCACTGGAGCGCATCCAACGCGGCCGGCTGGTCGAAGGCGGCTTTCTTATCATCGTGGGGATCCACCCAGTGCCCCCCGTTGCCGGCGATCCGCTGCTGGACGCGGTCCATGTTGTCCCCAACGCGTGCGCCCCATACACGCTTATCGGGATCGACGAATTTCTTGAGCATCTGTTCGTACGTCCCGGTGCCAGAGAGGTTCCATTCCCACTTGTCATCGGGGTAGGGCACGCCTTTGGCGTCGAACATGTCCTTGTTGTAGTAGAGCACGATCGTGCCCATATACATGGGCATAGCGTAGCGGCCCACGCGTGGGTTGGCGAAGGCAGCCCAGTGCGCCGGCGGATAATCCTTGATCTGGTCGGCCGAGAGATCCTTCTGGATATAGTCGTCCAGTTTGAGCAGCTGGCCCTTGCCGGCCCAGAACGGCAGGGTGTCACAGCACTGCCCGATGATGTCGGGCGCATTCCCGGCGATCATCTCGGTGAGGTGTTGCTGCGCCGAGTTCTCGGGTGGCGGCTCGGGCTTGATCTCGACATTGGGGAACTTTTCGGCGAACAGTTTGGCCCCCTGCTCGGCCATCTTCAGCATCGCGGGCACATCCGTCGCATCGGATGTATCCCAGCGCAAGGTGATCTTGGCGGCAGCTGGCGCTGGAGGCGCCGTCCCGGCCGCCGGCGCCGCGCCGCCCGCCGCGGTCGGGGCCGCCCCACCTTCAGGCGCCGCGCCTCCGCAGGCGGTGGCCAGCAGCCCGGCGCCGACCGCCGTGATCCGCTTAAGCGCCTGCCGTCGTGAGATTGGTTTCATCGCGTTGCTCCTTGTCCCACTGATGATCAAGAAACACAGGAGCTGCTATCCATGAGCCACCAGCAGCTTCCCGCGCATGAGGTTGTCAGCCTCGATCAGCAGACATGTTGCTCTTCCTATCTATTGACACCAGTCAGCACGATGCCGCGGATAAAGTAACGCTGGGCCAGGAAAAAGAGCGTGATCGTCGGCAGGGCGGCCAACAACGACATCGCCATCATAATGTTAGTCTGGACAAAATAGCGGGTCTGGAACAGCCGCAGGCCGAGCGAGACTGTGTAGTTGTCCATCGTGTTCAGAAAGATCAGCGGCCAGAAAAAGTCATTCCAGCGCGACACAAACTGCAGGATCGTCACGACGCCGAACACGGGCAGGCTAAGTGGAATGATCACGCGGGTTAGGAGCGTGATCGGCCCGCCGCCGTCGATCTTGCATGCATCGTCCAGCTCGCGCGGGATCGTCATAAAAAACTGGCGCATCAAGAAGATCGTGAAGGCATCCACGGCAAAATAGGTCGGAACGGTCAGCGGCAGGAACGTGTTGGTCCACCCCAGCCGCGCGAACAAGACATAGATCGGAACCAGCGTGGCCTGGTCGGGGATCATCATGGTTGCGAGCACCAGGACGAAAAGCGCATCGCGCCCGCGGAAATTGAGCCGGGCGAACGCGAAGGCCACTGGCGTACATGAAAGCAGCACGCCCGCGATGCCGGCGCCGGTGATGACGACGGTATTTCGGTAGAACCGGAAGAACGGCAGCTCCTTAAACGGCTCGGTAAAGTTGCTCAGCTGGATCGTCTTGGGTATCCAGACCGGCGGGAAGGCTTGCGCATCGGCCAGCGGCTTGAACGCGGTGCTCAACATCCATGCCGCCGGAAGCATGAAGAGCACACCGCCGCCGGCGAGCAGCAGGTAGACCAGCATGCGAAACAGCACCGCGCCGATATCACGACGGCGCACCGCCCCCGCTAAGATCGGGTCGAACCGTATCAGAGCGTTCATATGCGGTACTCCTTCGGAACGGTGCCGGTGACGTGTGACACGTGGCGGCACCCGACACTGGTCACATCCGAATCGTCGGCGCGTTAATGCACATCGGTATTAGCGGGCCTGCCCTTCGTAGAAGACCGCATTGCGGGTGGATCGGAATGTTAGCATGGTGAAGGTCATGATGATCGCGAACAGCACCCAAGCGATCGCCGAGGCGTATCCGAAGCGCGCGGTGAGAAAGCCCTGCCGGTATAGATATAGCACGAGCGTCAACGTCGCATTGTTCGGCCCGCCTTCGGTGGTGACGAATGAGGCGGTGAAGACCTGATAGGAGCCGATAATGCCCATCACGCTATTGAAGAGGATCTGCGGGCTGAGCAGGGGGATCGTGATCCTGATGAATTGGTCCCAGGCGCTGGCGCCGTCGATCTGGGCGGCCTCATACAGATCCTGCGGCGTGCCTTGCAGGCCGGCCAGGAAGATAATCATCCCTGGGCCGATGTTCCATGTGCTCATCATGATCAGCGACGGCAGCGCCCACTGTTCGCTGAAGAGCCAGCGTGGCCCCGCGATCCCGATCTTCGACAGCAGGTAGTTGAACAGACCTAAATCAGGCTGGAAGAACCAAATCCAGATCATCGCCACGGCGACGCCCGAGACCACGGATGGGAGGTAGAAGATCGTGCGCCAGACACCGATACCGAAGATCTTCTGATTGAGCAAGAGCGCGACGAGCAGGCCCAGTGCAACCTGGAGCGGCACCACGCCGATCGTGTACAGCGTAGTGACCTTGAGTGCCTGCCAAAAGAGATCGTCTTCGAAGAATAGCTGCTGGTAATTCGCGAGCCCGACGTACTTTGCCGGCGAGAGCAGATCGGTGCTGAAGAAACTAATACCCAGCGAGAACACGAGAGCACCGGCGGTAAAGATCAGGAATCCCAGCAGCCATGGTGTGATCAACGCGTACGCGATAAGCTCCTCGCGCCCGCGCATACCAAGGCCCTTCCGGTGTACACGAGGTTTTCTGGCCTGCCGGGCAAAAGGGAAACGTGGACTTGAAAGGAACCGCGAGTTATTCCGCTTCTTCAAGCACTTGACATCTATTCTCTTAAAGGGGTGCCTATTGGTGGACGATTGTATTATACCACGGATGTCTCCTCTGGCAGATCGCCGAGCAGGTATGAAGTTCCTTTCGGGGAAAGATTAGGGCTCGCAGAAAACCTCTCAACACAGCGCGGCGCGGCCACTTTACGCCAGTGGCCACTCCTGCTACACTTGCGCTGCATGCGGGGCGCTGCGTGGCACCCCCACGTGATGCGACGAGGAACAATCATGAACGGGATGATCGTGGCGCCGGAGCCGGTCGCCGTCGAGGCCGGCGCTCGGGTGCTCATGGAGGGCGGCAACGCCGTCGATGCCGCCGTGACCTGTGCGTTCGTCCAGGGAGTCGTCAACCCCCAGATGTGCGGCGTCGGCGGGTATGCGCTGAGCGTCATCCAGCGGCCCGGCGCCGCAGCCCCCGAGCTGCTCGACGCCCCCGCGCTGGCCGGCGCGCTGACGACGCCGGAGATGTGGGTCGACCGCTTCATTGGGCTGAGCCCTGACGGCTGGGGCTACTTCCTCCAGGGCAAGGTGAACGACGCCGGCTACCAGTCGATCTGCACGCCTGGCACGGTGCGCCACCTCGCGACGCTGCTCGCGCGGCACGGGACGATCGCGTGGGAGCGGGCGATCGAGCCCGCCGCGCGCGTGGCCGAGCAGGGGTTCGTGGTCGACACGGCGCTGGCCGCGCGCTGGAAGACGCGCCGGCGCTACCCCGACGCGTGCGCGCTGCTCGACTATATTCTGGCCAACGCCGAGGCGCAACGGATCTACCTCAGGGACGGGCGCCCGTACGACGAGGGCGAGACGATCCGCAACCCGGACTACGCCCGCACGCTGCGGCACCTGGCGCGCCACGGCGCCGACGACTTCTATCACGGCGAACTGGCGGAGCGGATGAGCGCCGACCTGGCCGCCAACCGGGCATTCGTCACCGCTGCGGATCTGTCGGCGTATGCCGCGCGCGAGGACGCACCGGTGACGGGCAGCTACCGTGGGTTGACGCTCGCGACCTCGCAGCCGCCGCACGGTGGCCCGACGCTGGTCGCGATCCTCAACATCCTGGAGGGGTACGACCTGGCCACGATGGAGCATAACTCGCCCGAGTACATCTACCGCGTGGCGATGGCGATGAAGGCCGCCTTCGCCGACCGCAACCCGCACCTGGGCGACCCGGCGTTCGGCGATGTGCCCCTGGCCTGGATGACGAGCAAGGAACGCGCGGCGTACTGGCGCGCCCAGATCGACGCCGGGGCGCCGATCGTGGTGAGCGACACGCCGACGACCGCGCCCGATACCACCCACGTCAGCGTTGTCGACCGCGACGGCGCCTGCGTGGCCCTGACCCACTCGCTCGGCAGCTCGTCGGGCGTGATCACGCCCGGGCTCGGCTTCATGTACAACAACTCGATGGTCAACTTCAACCCGCTGCCCGGCCACCGCAACTCGATCGCGCCGCGCAAAGGGCGCACCACGGGCATGGCGCCGACGATCGTCTACCGCGACGGGGCGCCGGCGCTGGTGGTCGGCGCGCCGGGGGCCAGTCGGATCGTCACCGGGGTGCTGCAGGTGATCCTGAACGTGTTGGACTTTGGGATGAGCGTGGCCGAGGCGGTGCTGGCACCGCGGTTCGACTGCCAAGGCGATCTGATCGTCTGCCAGGGGCGCATCCCCGAGTATGTGTGCGAACGCGTGCGCGAGCGGCACCCGATCACGCGCATTCCGCAGAGCCACGGCGCGCTGGCGCTGGTCCACGCGATCGGCATCGACGCCAGGACGGGCCGCCGCTCGGGCGGCGCCGACACGGGCGGCGGCGGCATGGCCCTCGAGGTGTAGGCCCGCAGGCATCAGTGATACAATCAATCCGACCGATCTATGTGGCGCAATCTCTCGCAGTTGTGCAGCCAGGAGAAGGCAATCATGGCCAGTCATGGTTACGTTCGACAACCCCCCTGGTCGACGCAGCCGAAAGGCACGCGTGCGTCGGGCTGCTAGGCGTCGGCAGCGGCGACTACATGGGCGAGCGAGGCGCTCAATAGTGCGCGTGGCTCCGTCTTCGATCTCGTCGACCAGATCGAATACGACCGCATCCTAGTGCATTTCCAAGCAAGGTTTTAGGTGTTGGGTGTTGGGTGTTGGGCTTCGCAACGCCGCCCGCCCAACACCCAACACCCAACACCCGCGCTGAAAGCGCACTAGAGCACGTGCGTGCCCAACTCGACGAGTCAACCTTCTCGGCGGCGTTCGCACTTGGCAAGTCGATGACGTGGGAGCAGGCGATCGCGTATGCCCTTGGCGAAGACGATTAACACACCAACATCTCGGCTGAACGCGTAGTGGGTCAATCGTATGCAGGTGAGGATTCACTGCCAGAGCTTTTCAGGATGCTATGGCATATTCCTGGTAACTCATGAGCCCCGTGGCTGTTGGCCACAGGGCTCATCGGTTATCAACATTACGCCAAATAATGCTGAAGAATGTACGCCACTTAATGCTAAACTTTACAGGTGGACTATACCGCGGATCTCAAGCAGATGAACGTGCCGACGCTGATCGTGCACGGCGACGACGACCAGATCGTGCTGATTGTGGCCTCGGCGCTGCGCGCCCCCAAGATCGCACCGCAGGCGACGCTAAAAGTCTATCCGGGCGCGCCGCACGGTCTGCCCACCACGCACCAGGACCAGTTCAACGCCGATCTGCTGGCATTCATCAAGGGCTAAGGAGGTCACATGTTCGAGGGATTTACGCTGTCGATGATCGACACCGGCGAGGCGGTGATTCGCGTGCGGCACGGTGGCAGTGGCCCGCCGCTGCTGCTGCTGCATGGGCACCCGCAGACGCACGTGATGTGGCACAAGCTCGCTCCGCGCCTCGCGCAGGACTTCACCGTTGTCGCAGCCGACCTGCGTGGCTACGGCGACAGCAGCAAGCCGCCGACCACACCGGACCATGCGCCGTACTCCAAGCGGGCTATGGCGCGCGACCAGGTGGCGCTTATGGGCCAGCTCGGCTTCGAGCGCTTCTTCGTCGCCGGCCACGATCGCGGCGCGCGCTGCGCGTACCGTCTGGCGCTCGACTATCCCGAGCGGGTGCGCAAGCTGGCCGTGCTGGACATCATCCCCACCTACGAGGCGTTTCGGCGCACCGATATGACCTTTGCGCTTGGCTACTGGCACTGGTTCTTTCTGGCACAGCCCGCCCCGCTGCCCGAGCAGATGATTGGCGCCAACCCCGACACCTACTACTTCGGCGGCACGCACCATCTGTTCGCGCCCGAGGCGCGGGCCGATTACCTGCGCTGCGTGCATAATCCCGACACGATCCACGCTATGTGCGAGGACTATCGCGCCGCTGCCACGATCGACTTTGCGATCGACGAAGCCGATCATGGGCAGCGGCGGATCGGCTGCCCGCTGCTGGCGCTGTGGGGCCGCAATGGCTCGCTTGAGCAATGGTACGATGTGCTGGCAATCTGGCGTGATTGGGCCGACGACGTGCGTGGGCGCGCGATTGACTCGGGCCACTACCTGGCCGAGGAGGCGCCGGATGCCACCTACGCCGAGCTCGCTGCGTTCTTCGGTGCCTATAGCTGAGTGCAAAACGAATGCGCCACAGAGGCCACAGAGCAAAAAGACCTACACTGGGTGTCCTCTGTGATCTCTGTGGCTCAATATATATGCTCTTGGCTATAGCGATGCTGGGCTGGCTACACCCTCAACGATATCGCCGCAGCGCGCCACTTGACAAAGAATCGACCCGCCGATACTATGGCTGACTGACGACGAGCTCATGGCGAGCGGGCGCCCAGCCGCCAGC
>WNGB01004183.1_pt1 | contig 22211 bp, 21 predicted proteins | sample 5400681 | NCBI WGS metagenome assembly WNGB01 (sample SAMN13153367, study PRJNA577476) | soil metagenome | isolation source: 115 cm soil or saprolite under grassland replicate 2 | place: USA:California | collected 2016-06-15
TGACGCGTCCCTGATCGGGACTGTGGGGACGTTGTCTTGCAAGATTGGGGTCGCCGGCGGGAGGCAGACTGGCCTGATGGAACGTGTCGTTGTGATGTCCGGCACGTCGTGAGGAATCGGACGAGCGACGGTGCTGCGGCTCGCTGGCGCCTGCGAACTAGGGCGAACTAGGGCGAACTACGGCGAGCGTCTCGTCCCGGCAGATCCACAAATCGCCGTCGCAGCATCGGCAAACGCTGTCACGTTGGCGCTTGTATTGGCGCGAAGCCACATGAGCGCCGTCTCCGATGCCGGGAGATCGCTGATGGGGACGATGGTGATGCCGGGTTGGCCGTGGTAATCGGCAAACGAGCGGACGGTGGGGTGGACGACCTCGCCGAGAGCAACGAGGGTGATCGCCTCCTGCAGCGTCCAGACGTTGCGTCGGACGATCTTGCGGCCGGTCGATGTCGTCTCCGGCACAAACGCGTCCATCAGTTCGCGAGGCAACGTCGGGCAGTCGGTTGCAACGCAGTCTCCCAGGTCTTCCAGGGTGATCGATTGCTCGCGGGCTAAGGCGTGGTTCGTCGCGACCGCAATCACGCGATCCTCATGTGAAAGGACGGGTCCGATAACGACGTCGGGATTCGATACGGGAAGCCGCATCGCCAAGACATCAAGGTCCCCACGACGGAGCCACTCGAACTGGTCACCGCGGAAGCCGGTGTCGATGACCTGCACCGAGCAGGCCGGATGGCGCTCCTCGAAGGTCTTGATGATGTCGACGAGGTGTGCGCCGCCCACGACTGGCGAATACATGCCGAGACGGAGTGTCCCAGCGACGCCGTGCGCGGCCTCGTGTGCCTCGGTGAGGGCCTTCTCGAATTGCGCGTAGGCCGGTCCCGAGGTTCGGACGAGTTGCTCGCCGAGCGGCGTGAGTCGCACACTCCGGCTGGTGCGGTCGAACAACGCGGCGCCGAGGCGGGTCTCGAGAAGGCGGATCGTCTGGCTGACTCGGGATGCGGTGCAACCGAGTCGTTCGGCTGTCCTGCCGAAGTGCAACTCGTCGGCCAGTGTGAGGAACACCCGTATGTCGCGGAGCTCAATGGTTTCCACCATCGTGAAGCGACGCTACACGGTGCAGTGAGGGATCGGATCTTGGTCGTCTCGGCCGTTCGCCCCAGAATGGAGGCGGTAGGCGCATCGGGCGACGTGTCGTATCGGACCTAGCTGGGGGCATCTCGATGGCGTCGTCACCCAAGCGGTACTCCTGTCCGGTTGAGGTCACGATCGATGTGATCGGCGCCAAGTGGGCGCCTGTGATCCTTGCGCATCTCAAGCAGCAACCCTTGCGCTACGCGCAATTACGCCGTCTCATGCCGCGAACGAGCGAAAAGATGCTCGCTCAGCGCCTTCGCGACCTCGAAGCCGCCGGACTCGTCCGGCGCCGGGCGACCAAAGACAATCCTCCGCGCGTCGACTATGCGCTCACGGAAGAGGGTCAGACCCTCGCCCCCGTTCTGCAGGCGCTCTACGACTGGGGAGCGCAATGGGCCGAAAGTAACGGCGTCACCATTGACGTTGCGACCCCGTGACGACGGCTTCCCAGCAGAGGCAGCCCGCGAAGTTGCTCGTTGGACTCGGCAAGCGCTCCTTACCGAAAAGTGCGTTCTTGTACGCGCGTTGTAACGCTGCTTACATCGAATTCCACGCGCTTTCCCACTTGACCGAACGATTGCGACGTGACCCGCCAGACGCAGGGATCCCATACCCGAAGCATGAAAGGAAGAGGGCTTGGGCGCCCCTCGATGAGAAGGGGCGATCATCACCTGTGGCACGAGCGGCATGGGTGCTCGCACGGCCGAGCTGTCGGCGGCGCGGGAGCGAGGGTGGTCATGACGTGAGCCCGTTGATTGCTCGCGCTCGGCGACGTTGAACACCAGGTCGAACACCACACTGTGACAGGCAAGGAGAGCATGGAACCGTCCCTCGAAGGCTGGAGCATCAATCGGGGCGATGACGTCGAGTGGGGCCCCTGGGGGTCCGACGGGAAGGCGCAGGGCAAGGTCCTGGGCTCGGCCGACGGATTCTTCGTGGTCCTGGTCAGCGCTGCCCCCGGCTATCGGGGCGACCCGCATGTTCACGAACATCCCGAGTTCCTGTACGTGCTCGATGGCGTCGTACAGAACCAAGGCCAGGACTTGTCCAGCGGCGACGGCTACGCCGCGTCAACTGGCTCAACCCATGACGAGTTCGGAACTGCGACCGGAGCCACATACCTGTCGATCTTCAAGCTTTGACTGCAGCGGTTGGCGCGACGGGGCAGTAGCTCCTGGCGCGGCTGTGCGACTAGGAGGCCCTATGACGAAGGTCATCTTCGATGTCAGCATGTCGCTCGACGGGTTCATGACTGCGTCCAATCTGAGCGCCGATGAACCGATGGGCGACGGGGGACAGCAATTGCACGACTGGGCGAGGAGCGACAAAGACGCTCGCGGCGTTGAAGTGCTCAAGGCCGAGCTCGAACGTGAGGGAGCCACGATCACGGGTCGACGCACCTACGACACGTCGATTAGGTGGTGGGGTGCTGATGGCCCGAGTGGTGCGGCTCGAGTGCCGGTGATCGTCGTCTCCCACAGCACTCCAGAGAGTGTGCCGACCGGAGGCGTGTACACCTTCATCGACGGCATCGAAGACGCTCTCGAGGCCGCGAAGCGGGCGGCGGGCCACAAGGACGTGAGCGTGATGGGCGGCGCGCAGATCGGGCAGCAGTTCATCAAGGCGGGCTTGGTCGACGAGATTTTCATCCATCTCGTGCCGGTGCTCTTCGGCAATGGCACGCGGATGTTCGACCACATCGGCGGCGAGCACATCCAGCTTGAGACGACGGAGGTTGTCGATGGGCCGACAGCAACACATCTGCGATTCCGTGTTCTGAATGAGGGCGCGAGCAACGTGTAGTCCGAACAACTCCGCGGCGTTGAGACTTGCGCACTCTTTGAGGAGGCAACACCGTGGATCTGACGACGGCACACACACGGATTCTCGATCCGCTCATGTCTCGGCACGATTCCCGTGCGGCGTGTCGGTGCTCTCGCCGGCATCGCTGCTGCCATCGTGACTGCCATGTTCTCGCTCGTTGCAAACGCACTCCAGTACCTGTGGAGATCGACGGGGACACAATCTCGCTCTTCGCGTTCGCGGTACTGCCCCATTGGTCGGCGCGGCGCTCGGAACGTTCTTGGCCATCCTCCTCAATCGCGGAGGGAAGACGCGTCCAAGGCCTTTGTTGTCTTGACTGTCGTGCTGACTCTGCTGTTGAGTCGTCGTCCCAGTGCTTGCCGAGGCGTCTGCCGCGACGAAGGTTGCGTGGAGCCCTCGTATCTGTGGGTCGCGTTCGCAGTGATCTCGCCGTGTCTGTGGTACTGGCAACAGGCCACAGATCTCCGCTCGACTCCGTCAGATGGATCGCAGCGCCTTCCCGCACGTCCCGCTTCCTGAACCAGGAGGAACTGTCCGTGGATAAAGCCGCTCGACCCGCAGCGCTCGAACGCCTGGATGCGTTCGTCGGGGAATGGAGGATGGAGGCGTCATTTGCCGATCCCGCCTCGTACACCGGAGTAACCGGACGCGCCGTATTCGAATGGGTACTGGGCGGACAGTTTCTGGTTGAGCGCGCGGAGGTCCCCGACGCCCCGGACAGCGTCGCGATCGTCGGCCTGGATCACGACGGCGAGGCGTTCACCCAGCACTACTTCGACTCGCGAGGCATCGCCCGCTTGTATGCGATGACCTTCAGCGATGGCGTCTGGAAGCTGTTGAGAGACTCGCCCGACTTCTCGCCACTGGACTTCTCGCAGCGCTTCATCGGAGAGTTCAGTGCCGACAGCGGCGCCATCAACGGGCGCTGGGAGACGTCCAGGAACGGCTCGAGCTGGGAGCGCGACTTCGACCTGACCTACCACAAGATGCAGTAGCCGGCACGACAAGATCGCCGGATGTCCCATGGACGACCACCTATCGTCCGCGGAGGGTGTCGATGAGCGAGGTGACATTCGACTTTTCCATGTCGCTTGATGGCAGCGTCAAGCGACTGTTCCAAGACGTCGAGCCCGACGGACACCATCCTCGATGACGGGTGCGTGCGTCGCCTCGCGATCGAGGCCCTCGGCGTGTCACAGGCGGCGCGGCGCCTCACCGATCAGGATCGGATCGCCATCGCTGACGCGATCCCGATTGCTCGGAGGTTCACGACATGACAACCCTCATCACCGGAGCCACCGGCCGAATCGGCAGCCGCTTCGTCCCGCGCTTGCTGTGCGAGGGCGAACGCGTCCGCGTCCTTGCCCGTGACCCCGCCAAGACGGAACCCTTGGAACGCCGTGGCGCAGAGGTCGTCCTTGGCGACCTTCGGGATTCCGACGTGCTCGAGCGCAGCGTCGGGGGTGTGGATGCGGTGGTCCATCTGGCCGCCGCGTTCCGCGGCGTGTCCGAGGAAGAGACCGTCGCGATCAACCACGCAGCCACGATCGAGCTCGCCGACGCTGCACTCCGAGCCCAGGTCGAAAGGTTTGTGCTCACGAGTACGAACTCGTATACGGGCCTGGTCGGGGGCGCCCGACCCGCGAGGACGACGAGCCGGCACCTGGAGGGGCCTATCCAGCGAGCAAGTTCGAAGTCGAAGAGGCCCTTCGGCGGCTGCACCGCGATCATGGCCTCGGGCTGCGGATCCTGCGACTCGCGTTTGTCTATGGCGAAGACGACCCGCACCTCTGCGAATCCACGCGCTGGACCGGCGATTGGCCATCCCATAAGCGTCTGCACATGGTGCATCACGCCGACGTCGGCCAAGCGCTGATGCGGGCGCTGCGAGCAACCGGCGTCGACGGCGAGACTTTCAACATCGCCGACGACGCACCGATCAGCGCGGCCGAGTTGCTCGAAATTAACGGCGAACCGATACCCGGCGATGCCAGCGCCCGACCCCTCGACGACCCCTGGGAGGGCATCGTCGACACGCGCAAGGCCCGGGCCGAGCTCGGATTCCGTCCCATCTACCCGACCCTGCACTCGGCGAGGGACGCGGGCGCCCTTTAGGGGCGTGCCCCTGAACGCGCGTAGGAGGTTGAGCATGCCCGAGACGACGCCTCCAATCGAAGCCGGGACTTTGCTCGCGGCGATTGTCGAGCTCGAGGGGATGATGAGAGGCGCAGCGCGTGTCGAGGAATCGTCTCTCGAACCATTCATCGACCGGTTGCGGGACAGTGTCTGGCGCCCGCTGCAGGATGCGATCGCAGCGCCGGTACCTGGTAGCGGTGAGCTACCCCATTTCGATGTAACCACCGAACGCGACGATGCGGCGGGCGACGCGGATCGGTGGCGCGATCGCCTGTGGGCGTTGGCACAAGCAGCCACGGCACAGCGTGCGGCCTTGCCCGAACCTGCGATCGCCGAAGCGGCGGCGGCCCTTCAAGACATGGCGCTCCACCTCGCCGCCGATTCATTTGACGCGCTCCAGGAGCGGCTGGCTCGCCTCGCAGAGCTACAGGCTGACCTCGCGCCCGAGATTCGAGTGGTGAACAACGGCCCGTACCTCGTGACCAACGTTCGCGGGGTCTCGAATTGGTTGGGCGAGCCGCTTCCGACCCGCCCGCAGCTCGCGTTGTGTCGATGCGGTGCTTCGGCGACGAAGCCGTTGTGCGATGGGAGTCACGCTCGCATCGGCTTCACGTCGAGGCGCGACCCCCAGCGAGTCCCTGACCAACTCGACACCTACGCGGGCCAGCAAGTGACGATCCTCGACAACCGCGGTACCTGCCAGCATTCGGGCCTTTGCACCGACCGCCTCTCGACTGTCTTTCGCGCAGGCGAGGAACCGTTCGTGGCGCCGAGCGGCGGACGAATGGACGAGATCATCCGCGCCGTGCGCGACTGCCCGTCCGGCGCGCTCAGCTTCGCCATCGACGGGCGCGAGGCCCGCGAACAAGTCGACTTCGACAACGGTCGCGAGCCGGGCATCGAAGTCTCGAAGGATGGACCGTACCGAGTGACCGGCCGGATCGCGCTGCTGGACCACGACGGCAACGACCAAGATCGCAACGACGGCGCTTCGCGCGAGCACTATGCGCTATGTCGCTGCGGACAGTCGCAGAACAAGCCGTTCTGCAGCGGCATGCACTGGTACGTCGACTTTCACGATCCTGAACCGGGCGACGATCACGAGCCGACGATCTTCGAGTGGTGTGGCGGCCTGCCCGCACTCACCCGGATGACCCGCCTCTTCTACGAGCGGCACGTGCCGGAGGATCCGCTCCTGGCGCCCTTGTTCGCGGACATGTCGGCGGACCATCCGCAGCGAGTGGCGAAATGGCTGGCCGAAGTGTTCTGCGGGCCCGGCAGCTACAGCGAGGACTACGGCGGCTACGCCCGCATGGTGACCCAGCACCTCGGCAAGGGGCTGACCGAACAACAGCGGACACGGTGGGTCGCACTGATCCTGCAATCTGCTCAGGAGGCGGGGCTCCCCAACGATCCAGAGTTCCGTTCTGCCTTTGGGGCGTACATCGAGTGGGGGTCACGCCTCGCGGTCGAGAACTCCCAACCTGGCGCGCGTCCACCGAAGACCATGCCAATGCCGCGCTGGGACTGGAACACAGCGGCTGGAGCACCGGCGTCGAGGCTCTCCGCGCTCGAGCCCTCGGCGCTCGAAGAGGCGCAACCGCCCGTGCTTCCCGAACCTGGCGAGCCGGTGACGTTTCAGCAACACATCAAGCCGCTGTTTCGCGAGCGTGACCGTAGATCAATGAAGTTCGCGTTCGACCTGTGGGCATACGCGGATGTCAAGCAGCATGCTGACGCCATCCTCGAGCGGTTGCGAAATGGATCGATGCCGTGTGACGGAGCCTGGCCGCAAGCTTGGGTCGACACGTACCAAGACTGGATCGACGCCGCGACGCCCGAGTAGTTCGACGACCTTTCGGCGCGTGATCGTGAAGCCGAATGCGACGTGCCGGGCCTCATATCCCGGCGTCGAGCGTCAGACTCAAGAAGCGGGACTTCTGGGCGACGGTCGGCCACGAAGGTCGGAACACTGCATGGTAAAGCCGCTGATCTCCTACGATGCGGGCGATGAGCGTCTACCCCGCATTGACCTATCGGGATGTCAGAGCTGCGATCGCATGGCTCGAAGGAGCGTTCGGGCTTCAAAGACACAGTGTCGAGGGGGGCGACAACGACCAGGCCGATCACGCCACGGTCAAGTACGGCAACGGTATGGTCATGATCGAATCCGAGCGCCCCGAGGATCTACACGGCAGCCACACCGGCAAGGGCTGGATCTACATGGTTGTCGACGACGCCGACGCCCATCACGAGCGCGCCAAGGCTGCGGGCGCAGAGGTTCTCGGCGAGCCGCACGACTACGGGGCCGGTTTCCGCGGCTACAGCGCGCGTGACATCGAGGGCAATCTCTGGAGCTTCGGGACTGAGCGGCCTTGAGCCCACATGCTCAGGATCGACCAGACCGAAGCGCGCATTCGCGTGCTGCTCGCGGCGGCCGGCGTCGACAGTCGCCATCCGGTTTTTGGTGAGACATGGGATGTCTTCAAGCAGCTCGCGAGAGAGCCAGTGGACTCCAGCTCGGACGGGCTGCTCTTCGAGGCCGGGACATACGCGTTTGGTGGACCAGAGCGATTCGTTGTCGATTTCCTGCGACAGTTTGAAGTAGTCGGTGCCGATGGCGCGCATGACCACTTCGAGCAGCTTCGTTGTGAGTTTGAGTTCGAAGTCACCACAGAGGTCAGCGCGTTCGGGTCGTTCGAACGGTGGTGCTATCCGAACGAGGGGGATGACCTCGAGAGTTTCTTCGCTGAGGTCGAGGATCGTCCGGAGTTCCGGTTTGCCTTGGGCGGGAGGCCTGTGAGCGCTCGAGTCGAACAGGAGGAGGTGTAGTCGACACGCGGCGAATCGACCGCTGTTCGAAGATCTTGGCAATCCTTTGGCAATCCATCTGGCGAGAACCGCTGGAATAGGCCCTACCGGCTGGACGACGGATGCCACCTGACCTGGCCAAACGGACAGCGCGGAACTCGTGGACCCGCGATCTCTGACTTACAAGGCGGAGGCCGGGGGTTCGAGTCCCTCAGCGCCCACCGCGAATCGGCTGGTCCGCATTACGCCAGTGCTTCGGAGCGGGAAGCCGAACTTCGTCCTCAAGTCCGTGATACACGTCGCCTTCGAGTCAGCCGAGAGCCAACCTGCGACGCGGTGCCGTACAAGGCGTTCCGTGGGCGTCAGCGCGACGCACTCGACGACACTGGTTCCTGCCACACGAGCGCGGAGCCGTCCAGGACCACCGTGCCGTCTTGATTCGTGATCGTGGTGCGTAGGCGCGTGATCGGCTTGTCGTCACGGGCCTCGAGCACCTCGACCTCGGCCGTGATGTCGTCGCCGGGGCCCACCGGCGCCGTGAAGTCCCACTCGACGTGTAAGAAGACGCTGCCTGGACCGGGCAGGTCCTCGGCGACCACCGCGTTGAGGAGGCCCGAGGTCACGCCACCTTGGACGATGATCGAACCGAACCGGGATGCGCGTGCGGCGCCCTCGTCGTAATGCAGCGGGTTGCGATCGCCCGTCATCTCGGTGAACAGCGCAATATCTCGCGCTTGCACGGTCCGCGTACGGCGAGCGACGTCTCCTACCTTGGCCATGGATTCCGTCCTCACGCGTCGCTTGCGGTCGATCGGAGTATTGCGAAGCACCGACCGACGGGCACGCGGTCGATGCAAGTTGTCCGAGTTGTCACGAAAGAGAACTCTCTCGCAGCACCGTGCCACAAGTTCCACTTCTCACCGACAGAGGCGAGGAGTACCGTTCCAGGAACTTACATACGCGCGATCCGGGCAGGGCTTCAGCATTCGACCGCGAATCGCAACCACGCAGTCGTGCGCAACTCAAGGGCAGCACCGGATCCGTCCCTAGCGAATGGCTTGCCTCGAGTGAGCCGAAGGAGGAGCCGGCGAGATGACCACTACAGAGACTCCGGTCGACAACGGCGTCAACGTCGAAGCACTGCTCGGCGCTCGTGAGGCGCTGACCGAGACACCTGAGGGCGCGAAGTTCCAGTGGCGGGCGACCTGTGAATGGCAGAACGGTACCCACAGCAGCTCTGTCGTCGAGGGCTTCTTCGGTCTCGGCGAGGAGCAGCGCCACCGGACCCGATACGCGTTCGAGGCGGATCACCCGGAGATCTTCGCGTCAGAGGACAACGGGGCGGCGCCGGTCGAGTACGTGCTCGTCGGCCTTGCAAGTTGCCTGACCGCGGGCATCGCCGCAGTCGCACAGAACCGGCAGATCCAGCTGAACAGGGTGTCGGCGACGCTCGAAGGTGAGATGGACGTGCAGGGCATTCTCGGGATCGACAGCGACGTCCGTAACGGGTTCAGCGGTATCAAGGTGACGTACGACATCGACGCCGATGCGACACCGGACGAGATCAGGGGAATCGTCGCGCAGTCGCAGAAGCGCTCGGCGGTGTACGACGTCGTTACCAACCCGACGAACGTCAGCGTCGAAGTCGCCTGATCCGCCGGATCGGGTGACGAGGGCGGGTTCGGTGCGTACCACCACCGTGGTCATCGGCGCCGGGCATGGTGGGCTCGCGATGAGCCGTTGCCTCGCCGAACGCTCGATCGACCATGTGGTTCTCGAGCGACGCGAAGTGGCCAACTCATGGCGGACGGAGCGATGGGATTCGCTCCGGTTGCTCACGCCCAACTGGCAGTGCCGGCTGCCCGGGTACGTGTACGAGGGCGACGACCCCGACGGCTTCATGGCGATGTCCGAGGTCGTGGATTTCGTCACCGGCTATGCGCGGGAGATCTCCGCTCCGGTGCACACGGGGACGACGGTGACGTCGGTCGGGCGCAGCAATGGTGGATATCGCGTGGCCACCGACCAAGGCGAGTGGCAATGCCTGACCGTGGTGCTCGCGACCGGAGCGTTCAACGTGCCGCACGTACCCGACTTCGCTGCTGCGGTGCCGTCGTCCGTGACGATGCTCACGCCGATGGAGTACCGCAATCCGGGCCAACTTCCCGACGGTGGAGTGTTGGTCGTGGGAGCGTCCGCGACCGGTGTCCAGATCGCACACGAGATCCGGCAGTCGGGTCGTCCGGTCACATTGGCCGTGGGCGAGCACGTGCGCGGACCCCGCGTCTACCGGGGTATGGACATCCACTGGTGGATGGAGGCGGCCGGTGTGCTCGACGAGCGTTACGACGAGGTCGACGACATCGTGCGGGCGCGCCGTGTGCCGTCGATGCAGCTCGCGGGCTCGCCGGAACGCGCAACCTTCGACCTCAACGCACTCGTGGGCATCGGTGTGAAGCTCGTCGGTCGTCTCGCCGGCATCAAGGACGGCCACGCACAATTCTCCGGGTCGTTGCGCAACAAGTGCGCGCTCGCCGACCTCAAGCTCGGCCGGCTGCTCGACGCCGTCGATGACTGGGCCGCCGCCAACGGTGTCGACGACGAGGTGCCACCTCCCCAGCGGTCCGCTCCGACGGTGGTTCCGGAGCCGCCCCCACTCGGACTGGATCTGACCAGCGGCGAGATCCAGTCCATCGTCTGGGCGACAGGCTTCCGCCCGGACTACTCCTGGCTCGACGTGCCGGTTCTCGATCGCAAGGGCCAGATCCGACATGACGGCGGCGTCGTCGAATCGCCCGGGATGTATCTGATCGGCATGCCCTTCCTGCGCCGGCGCAAGTCGAGCTTTATCGACGGCGCCCGCAGCGATGCCGAAGACCTCATCGTTGAGCTCGCCGCCTTCCTCGACCGCCAGGCCGCGCTGACGAGGCACTGAGCGCGACCGCGCGAAGGGACCACGAATGCGAAACCTGAAGCGGGACCGCGACTACGACGTCATCGTGGTCGGCGCCCGCTGTGCAGGCTCGGCGACGGCGATGCTACTGGCGCGGGGAGGGTGCGAAGTCCTCGTGGTCGACCGCGCGCGAGCAGGGAGCGACACGCTCTCCACGCACGGACTCATGCGCGGCGGCGTGCTCCAGCTCCACCGATGGGGCCTGCTCGAGCGGATCCAGGCAGCAGCGACCCCGCCCGTCCGTAAAGTCGTCTTCGACTATCCAGACGAGCGCCTCCCGATCACGATCAAGCCGTCGCCGGGAGTCGACGCGTTGTACGCGCCCCGCCGAACGGTGCTCGACCGCGTACTAGCCGACGGCGCATCCGAGGCCGGTGCCGAGATCCGATTCGGTGTAACGGTGACCGATCTTGTACGTGACGGGCCGGCGGTGACCGGAGTGATCGGACGCGACGACAGGGCGACCTTCCGTGCTAGCGCCGATCTCGTCGTCGGAGCGGACGGCATCCGATCCACGGTGGCGCGCCTTGTCGACGCTCCGACGACGAGGGTGGGCTCGAGTGATAACGCAGTCATCTACGGCTACTGGGAGGGCGTGGAAGCGGCGGGCTACGAGTGGTTCTACCGCCCCGGTTTCGCAGCCGGCGTGATCGCAACCAACGACGAGCACACGTTGACCTTCGCTGCGATCCCGCCCGAGCGGTTTCACGCCGCGGCAACCGGTGACCTCGAGGGTGCGTTTCGGGCAGCGCTCACGGAACACGCTCCTGAGCTCCTCGAACGCATCGACGATGGCGCTCGCGTCGAGCGTCTCCGCGGATTCAAGGGCGCGACCGGCCTCATGCGTCGTCCTTGGGGTCCGGGGTGGGCCCTCGTCGGCGACGCCGGGTACTACAAGGACCCAATCACTGTGCACGGCATCACTGATGCCCTCCGCGATTCCGAGCTACTGGCCCGTGCCATTCTCGATCGCGGTGACGCCACCCATCTCGCCAGATACGAGTCCGAGCGAGATCGCGTCTCCCACGCGCTCTTCGACGTGACCGACAAAATCGCGTCGAGGAACTGGACGATGCCCGAGATCAAGGCGCTGCTTCGAGAGATGAACGACTCAATGGCCGATGAGCTCGCCGTCCTCGAGGGCCTCGACTCCACTGTTGCGAGCTTCCATTGATCCTGGCACGTGTCAGTTCCCGTGTTCGGGTCGGCGGTGATATCGAACTCATCGATTGAATGACAGGTTGCGCACCACCTTGTCCGCGACGAGCGATCGAGTCCGAGTCAACGAATCCATACCGTCAGCGATCAGACGAGCGGTAATGAAAGTCGCCCGCGTAGGCCGCCGTGTCGTGGATGTCCCATGGCAGCTCCGGGTCAACACTCCGATTCCTATCAGCGACCATCTCTCTCCCGGGATGGTCGAAGCCAGGGATCCCACAGAGGACCTGTTCCTGATTCGGCACGATGCGAGCGGCCTCCACTGAGAGAAAGCCGTCAACCCCGATGCGCTTGGTCCGAGTTCCGTGGTCCAAACGGATACGCGCCGAGCGCACCGCGTGCACGGGCCCGATGGCATGGGCGAAGTTGCGCAGCGTGCCGCCGCCAGCGCGCCCGAGAAAGATGGCGACGAGAGCATCATGCTGGTGCTGGCTGGCGCCGTCGTCGACGTAGAGCACAACTTCCCAAGGCGTAGCGGGCTGAACCGCGTCTTCGTACCGCATGCCCATGACGACTGCGAGTCCAGAGAGGCCGAGTTCGCTCACAGACCCATCGTCCACGAACCAGGAGAGCGCCCCGAAGCACTCCCCGTACGTGGAGGTCCCTCCCGGCCGTCCGCCGATCGACCGGCACGGGCAGATGGCCTCGCAGTTGCAGGACTCGAAATACGAGCCCCGTACATCCCAGTCACCGAAGTCGATCATCACGGCATCCTGTCGCGTAGCGGAGGCGGGTGCCACAACCCGACGACTCGCAACGTACCGGTATCTGCTCTTACAAGGCGGAGGACGCAGGTTCGAGCCCTGCAGCGCCCATCGCGCGTAGGTCATCGAGTGTTCAACGCCGAGCTCGCGTTCACCACGCCGCGGCGACGCTCCTTCACGGCATCTCAGGCGTGTCAAGTGTCTAGTGGTGGAAGCTTTCATGCGGTCTCTGAGGGAGTGGCGCCGGAAGCTTTTCGAGGAACGCCACGTGGGTCTTCAAGTCATCGACGAGAAGGTCCGTGAGGTCGCGTGACATGCCGTTCCGGATCACGATCCGAAGGGCGGCGACATCTTGGCGGTTCTCGGGAAACGTGTACGCGGGCACGAGCCAACCGTTCTCCCGGAGGCGTGCCGACACGTCGAACACCGTGTAGGGGCCGCCGCTGTCCTTGAGCACGAACGCGAAGACGGGGAGTTCGCTGCCGTCGGTGATGAGCTCGAACGGCCCCATCTTGCCGATGGCGTCCGCTGCGTAGCGGGCGACGTCTCGGCACGTCTGTTGTACCTGTCGGTAGCCGTCGAAGCCCAGCCGCAAGAAGTTGAAGTACTGCGCCGCGACCTGATTGCCGGGTCGGGAGAAGTTCAGCGCGAAGGTGGGCATGTTGCCGCCCAAGTAGTTCACGTTGAACACGAGGTCGTCGGGCAGCGCCTCGGGGTCCCGCCAGACGATCCACCCGACACCCGGATAGACGAGCCCGTACTTGTGGCCTGATGCGTTGATCGACTGCACCCGAGGAAGTCGAAAATCCCACACGAGGTCACGGTCGATGAACGGCGCGATGAACCCTCCGGATGCCCCGTCAACATGGACGGGAACGTCGAGCCCGGTGTCGGCCTCGAGCTTGTCGAGCGCGGCGCAGATATCGGCGACGGGTTCATAGGAACCGTCGAAGGTCGATCCGAGGACGGTCACCACGCCGATCGTGTTGTCGTCGCAGTGTTCGGCCGCTTGCGCGGCAGTGAGGTGAAACGAGTCGCCTTCCATGGGGACTAGACGGGGCTCGACGTCCCAATAACGACAGAACTTCTCCCAACAGATCTGCACGTTGGCGCCCATCACCATGTTGGGCGCATCTGTGGGCTTGCCGAGCTTGCGTTGACGGTCGCGCCAACGCCATTTCAGGGCCATGCCCGCGAGCATCGCCGCCTCGCTCGATCCCGTCGTCGACGTTCCCGTGGCCTCGTCTTCGGTGGACGAGTTCCACAGCCGGCTGAGCATGTTCACACACCGCTGCTCGAGCTCGGCCGTGCGCGGGTACTCGTCTTTGTCGATCATGTTCTTGTCGAACGTGTCAGCCATGAGTTGGCCGGCCTGGGGCTCCATCCAGGTCGTCACGAACGTGGCGAGGTTGAGTCGAGCGTTGCCGTCGAGCATCAATTCGTCGCGCACGAACTGATACGCCGTGTCGGGCGCCATCTCGAGATCCGGGATGGTGTGGCGGGGCGCGCGAAGGGCTTCGCCCGGGCGCGCGTACATCGGGCTGAGGAGGACAGGTGTGAGGTCCTCGATGAGCTTGCGGTGGAGAGCCACGGAGAACTCCTTCTGGGCGGGGGCCCCTCAGCGGCAGACCCGGGGAGAGCCAACGATCGGCGCGTTCGACGCCGAGCGCATCGACCGGAACGGATGACCGCGGGCTCCCGGAGGCCGCACGTTCGAGCGCTGCGGCGCGCACGAGCCGTCCGTCACAGCCCGATCCAGACCCTCCAGCGCGGGAATGAAGGCCGGCTCCGGCCCGTTCACACACGTAATCCTGTAATCAGAGGCCCTGGAAGCCCAGGAGGCCCCCGTGAACGAGACCGCCGAGCGCTTGACCCTGCCCCTGCTACCGCTGAGCACGGGTGTCGTGCTTCCGCAGATGGTCGTCACCCTCGCGCTGGAGACCGACGAGGCGAAGGCCGCCGCCGACGCCGTGGGCGACGACGGGCAGCTGCTCCTCGTGCCGCGAGTCGACGGGCGCTACGCCCGGGTCGGGACGATCGCCCGGGTCGAGAGCGCAGGCGAGCTGCCGAACGGCGTGCGCGCCCTGGTGCTGCGCGGCGTCCAGCGTGCCGTCGTCGGTGTCGGCGTGGCCGGCACCAGCTCCGGGCTGTGGGTCGAGGCGGAGCCGGTCGACGACTCCGGTAACCCGACCGAGCACGCCCGCGAGCTGGCGCGCGACTACCGGGCCATCGTGGGCGCGATCGCCGAGCGCCTCGGCGCCGGCCGCCTGCGCGAAGCCCTGCGCGGCGTCACCGATCCCGGCGCGCTGGCCGACACGGCCGGATGGTGGCCCGATCTCGAAGCCGAGCGAAAGCTCGAGCTGCTCGAAACGCTCGACGTCGAGGAGCGGCTGGAGAAGGTCGTGGCGTGGGCGCGCGACGCGCTCGCCGAGCTCGACGTCGCCGAGAAGATCCGCTCCGAGGTCACCGACGGCATGGAGCGGCAACAGCGTGAGTTCCTGCTGCGCCAGCAGCTCAGCGCGATCAAGAAGGAGCTGGGCGAGGACGGCGGCGACGATGTGATCGAAGAGTTCCGCCGTCGCATCGCCGAGGGCGGCCTCCCCGAGGCCGTGCGCGAGTCGGCGACCCAGGAGGTCGATCGGCTCGAGCGCACCAGTGAGCAGAGCCCGGAGCACGGCTGGATCCGCACCTGGCTCGACTCGCTGCTCGACGTTCCGTGGGGTGAGCGTTCCGACGACAAGCTCGACGTCAACGACGCCCGCCGCGTCCTCGATGAGGACCACACCGGCCTGTCCGACGTGAAGGATCGCATCGTCGAGCTGCTCGCGGTGCGCAAGCTGCGTGCCGAGCGCGGGTTCGAGGAGACCGACGGTCGTCGCGGCGCGGGCGCGATCCTCGCGCTCGTCGGTCCGCCTGGCGTCGGCAAGACGTCGCTCGGCGAGTCGGTGGCCCGCGCGCTGGGGCGGAAGTTCACGCGCGTCGCGTTGGGTGGCATCCACGACGAGGCCGAGATTCGCGGCCACCGCCGCACCTACGTCGGAGCCCGCCCCGGGCGGGTGGTCCGCGCGCTCACCGAGGCCGGCACGATGAACCCCGTCGTGCTGCTCGACGAGATCGACAAGGTCGGTGCCGACTGGCGCGGCGACCCGTCGAGCGCGCTGCTCGAGGTGCTCGACCCGGCGCAGAACCACACGTTCCGTGATCACTACCTCGAGGTCGATCTCGACCTGTCCGACGTGCTGTTCCTCGCGACCGCCAACGTCGCCGAGACGATCCCCGGGCCGCTCCTCGACCGCCTCGAGGTGATCCGTCTCGACGGCTACACGGAGGACGAGAAGGTCGCGATCGCACGCGATCACCTGCTCGTTCGTCAGCGCGACCGCAGCGGGCTACGAGACGACGACGTCACCGTGGGCGACGACGCTCTCCGACTCGTCGTCACCGATTACACGCGCGAAGCCGGCGTGCGGAACCTCGAGCGCGAGATCGGCAAGCTGCTCCGCAAGGTCGCAGCGCGGCTCGTGGGCGGTGAGATGCACGCGCCCATCAACGTCGATGAGGCGGTCGTCCGCGAGGCGCTCGGTCGCTCGAAGTTCTTCAACGAGGTCGCCGATCGGATCAATGGTCCCGGCGTGGCTACAGGCCTCGCCGTCACCGGCAGTGGTGGCGACGTGCTGTTCATCGAGGCGTCGGTCATGGACGGCGAGCCCGGGCTCACCCTGACCGGGCAGCTCGGCGACGTCATGAAGGAGTCGGCACAGATCGCGTTGTCGTACGTGCAGGCGCACGCCGACGAGCTCGGCATCGCGCCCGACGCGCTCAAGCGCCGCTTCCACCTCCACGTCCCCGCGGGCGCAGTGCCCAAGGACGGCCCTTCGGCCGGCGTCACGATGACGACCGCGCTGGCGAGCCTGCTGAGCGGCCGGGCCGTCCGGAGCAACGTCGGGATGACGGGTGAGGTCACGCTCCAGGGTCGGGTCCTGCCCATCGGCGGGGTGAAGCAGAAGGTGCTCGCGGCCCAACGGGCTGGGCTCACCGAGGTCATCCTGCCCGCCCGCAACGGCCCCGATCTCGACGACGTGCCCGAGGCGACACGCGACGCGTTGTCGTTCCACCTGGTCGACGACGTACGGGACGTGCTCACGGTCGCGCTCGAGCCCGAGGTGCTTCCGAGCGCGGCCTGAGCGGTCGACCTCCTTCGAGGACGACGACTTCACTCGCGCCCGTATGTACGTCGCGAGGATGGCGCCGGCGCGCGCCGCGCGTCACTCAATCAGGGACTGCGCCTGAAACACCGCGACTCTTAGGTTCGTCAGGTCGCGCCCAGGACTCGTACAGGACCGAGGTCTTAGAACTTCTTCAGATCGCTCTCAGGGTTTTCTCGGAACTGGGCGCTAAGAGTCGAAGGTGCGCAGAACGGGACAGGCGGACGACCGCGCCCTTTGACGACCGACCTTCTCGTTCGCGATTCCCGGCCGCCGCGTCGGGTCGAGCCCGCTGTCGAGACCGCAGCCGGCGCACCCCGCTCGTTCGGGTATCAGCCCGCGCTGGACGGGCTGCGCGCGCTCGCCGTGCTGGGCGTGCTCCTCTACCACGCCGGGGTTAGCTGGGCGCCGGGTGGGTTCCTCGGGGTCGACGCCTTCTTCGTCCTCAGCGGCTTTCTGATCACGTCGCTGCTCGTCGACGAGTGGCGCAAGCGCGGTGCCATCGACTTCCGCGGGTTCTGGATGCGCCGGGGCCGGCGCCTTCTCCCCGCGCTGTTCCTCGTGGTCACCGCGGTGTGCGCCTACGCGGTTTTCGTCGCGCGCCCCGACGAGCTCGACCGCATCCGAGGCGACGCGTTCGGTTCGCTGTTCTACGTCGCCAACTGGCGTCAGCTCTTCGGAGCTTCGTACTTCGACCAGCTCGGGACGCCGTCGCCGCTGCGACACACCTGGTCGCTCGGGATCGAAGAGCAGTGGTACCTGGTGTGGCCGCTGGTCCTGGTGGTCATGCTCCGGGTGACGCGAGCCCGCCGGTGGCTGATGGTGGGTTCGACGGCCACGCTGGCCCTGGGCTCCGCGGTGCTCATGGCCGTCGTCTTCCACCAGGGCGGCGACCCGTCGCGCGTCTACTACGGCACCGACACGCGCGCGCAGGCGCTGCTGCTGGGTGCAGTGCTCGCATTCCTCGTGTCGTCTCCCCGCCGGCGGCCACGACAAGCCGGCGCGACGGCAAGCCTGTTCGGGCTCGAGTGCGCCGGGCTCGTCGCGGTCGTGTACCTCGGTTGGCTGTGGACGCACGTCGCGGACAGCTCCACGTGGCCCTACACAGGCGGCTTCCTCGTGGAGGCGGCGGCGGTCGCAGTGCTGATCGCGGCGGCCAGCCGTCCGTACTCGCCGATCCTCGGCCGTGTTCTGTCGATCGCCCCGCTCCGCGCGATCGGGCGCATCTCGTACGGCGTCTACCTGTGGCACTGGCCCGTCTACGTCTATCTGACACCGGCCCGAACCGGTCTGGACGACGGGCAGCTCCTCGTGGTCCGGCTCGCAGTTACGTTCGGGCTCGCGGTGGCTTCCTATGCGCTGGTCGAGCAGCCGTTCCGCCGCCGGACCCTGAGCCGCCGGCACGAGGTCGCGCTCACGTCGTTCCTCGGCGTGACCGCGGTGGTTGCGCTGGTCGCGGTCGTCGTGACCGCGGCGCAAGCCGGCCCCACCGTCAACGACCTCGCCCACGCCGAAAACCGCTCGTCGAGCCCGCCTCCGGTGACACGGCCACATCAGGTCGTCGTTCCGAAGGTCTTGATCGCGGGGGACTCCGTCGCCCTCACACTGGGGTACTGGCTCGACCCGAAGCAGGACACGCGAGGCGTTCAGGTTCGAACGGAGGCGACGCTCGGATGCGGGCTCGCCGGCGGAATCATCGAGAGCAACGGCGCCGATCAGCCGACGAGCGAGGAGTGCAGCGGCTGGCCGCTCCGCTGGCGCAAGACCGTCGACGAGTACCAGCCGTCCGTGGCCGCCGTCCTCGTCGGCGCATGGGACGTCCTCGATCATCGGGTCGGTGACGACATCCTGCACGTCGGCACTCCTCCGTGGGTCGTGTACATGACGCATCAGCTCGATACGGCCACAGAGGTGCTGACCGCGCACGGGGCCCGTGTCGTCCTGATGACGGCGCCGTGCTTCTCGCGGCCCGAGAGCGGTCTCGAAGGCTTCCCCGAGCGCGCCGACGCCCAACGCGTCGCGGATCTCAACAGAGTCTTTCGCACATACGCGAAGGCGCATTCGAGCCGAGTGTCTGTGGTCGACCTCCACTCGTTCCTCTGTCCGGGTGGCAAGTACACCGCGACGCTGCACGGGAAGCCGGTGCGCGACCCGGACGGCACGCACTTGTCGCCCGACGGCGCAAAAGCGGTCTGGCGATTCCTTGCCGGCCAGCTCAGGCAGACTCGCCTGCTTCCGGCCCAGTAACGCCGCCTGCCGTCAGGTGACGGGCGTGCCGGCTTCGTGACGCCGGTCGTGGGAACCGTCGTCGTCGCCAGTGCCGAAATTGCTGTACTCGCCGCCGCCCGCGGGGAGGCGAATGCTCGCGATCGTGCCACCGCCCGGCGCACTCTCGAGGACGACGCTGCCCCCGTGACCGTCGATCACCTTGTGCACGATCGCGAGGCCGAGCCCGGAGCCGGGGAGGGAGCGCGCCGCGGGTGCGCGGTAGAAGCGGTCGAACACGTGGGGGAGGTCCGCGGGATCGATCCCGGCGCCGTGGTCGCGCACCGTGATGGTCCCGTCGTGGAGGCGCACCTCGACCGGCTCTCCGGCGGGGCTCCACTTGCACGCGTTGTCGAGAACGTTGACGATCGCCCGCTCGAGCTGCTGCCGCCGACCTTCGATGCGCGTGGGCTCGAGGTCAAGATCGATGGTGACGTCGGGCGCGCGCAATCGGGCCCTGGCTACGGCGTCGATGACGAGGCGATCGAGGTCGATCTCGGTGGTCTCCTCGGTCGGCGTGTTCGGGTCACGCGCGAGCTCGACGAGGTCGTCCACGAGCGCGGTGAGCTCCGCGAGCTGCTGGGACACGTCGGCGAGGAGCCGCTGACGATCCGGCTCGGGCATGCTCGGACGGCTGGTCAGCACCTCGACGTTCGTCCGCAAGCTCGTGAGCGGGGTGTGTAGCTCGTGACTCGCGTCGCGGATGAGCTCGCCTTGCTGCTCGCGCGATGTGGCGAGCGCCGCGAGCATCGAGTTGATGCTGGACGCCAGGCGGCCGAGCTCGTCGCGGCGCTGCACGTCGATCGACGCCGCGAGATCCTTGGTGTTCGCGACGTGCTCGGCGGCTCGAGTCAGGCGGCCCACGGGCTTCAGGCTCGTGCGGGCGACGAACAGCGCGACCAGCGCCGCCAGGAGCACACTCGCAGCCCCGACGAGGAGCAGCGTTCTCCCGAGATCGGTGATCGTGCCGTCGACGTCGTCCACCCCTTGAGCGAATTGGACGGACTTCCCGTCGTGCGCGGGAGCGCTGGCGACTCGGAGGTGCCGTCCCTTCACGTACGCATCCCGAACGGCAACCGGATGAACGCCGCGCGCGATCGTGACGTCTTCCCGGCTCGCCGGGATCGAGATCGACTGCTTGGTCGAGAACTTGCTCTGCCCGTCGGCGTACGTGACACCCATGTACGTCTGCGAGCCCGTTGGGGGCAGCTCAAAGAAGGGCAGCGCGATCTCCGGCGCCGGCAGCTTGGCGAGGCTTGTCGCGTTGGCTCGCAGGCTTGCATCCGTCTGGTCGTGCAGCCGGTTGCGCACAGCGATGTACGAGACCGTGGTTGCGAGCACGACGGTCGCGGCGACGGCGACGGCGCACAACAGAGTGAGTCGGACGCGGAGGCTCATGACTCGCGGAGGACGTAGCCGATCCGATGGACGGTGTGCACGAGGCGCGGCTCGCCGCCGGCTTCGGTCTTGCGGCGCAAGTACCCGACGTACACCTCGAGGGAGTTCGACGACGCCTTCGTGCCGTAGCCCCAGACGCGGTCGAAGATGAACTCGCGGGTCAGCACGCGTTCCGGGTATCGGAGCAGGAGCTCCAGCAGCAGGAACTCCGTCGGCGTCAGCCTGATGTGCCGGTCCCCGCGCTGTGCCGCACGGGCATCCACGTCGAGCCGGAGGTCCGAGTAGCGCAGGACCTCGTTCCCGCCCAGCGCCCGTCGCAGGAGGGCACGCATGCGCGCGAGGAGCTCCGGGAGAGCGAACGGCTTCGTGAGGTAGTCGTCGGCGCCGGCGTCCAGGCCCGCGACGCGATCGGAGACGAGGTTCCGGACCGTCAGCATCAACACGGGCGTCGCGTCACCCTCCGCCCGCATCCGGCGGCACACTTCGAGGCCGTCCAGGCCGGGCATCAAGAGGTCGAGGACGACGGCGTCGACCTGCTCGGAGGCCAGCACGTCGAGCGCCTCGAGACCTTCGCCCGCCACCCGGACTTCGTAGCCCTCCAGCGTCAGCGCACGGTGCACGGCGCGGCGGACGGCCGGCTCGTCGTCCACCACCAGGATCCGCACCATCCCAGTTTCGCCGGAAATGCTGAGAAAGTCCTGAGCGATCGTTGACGGGCAGCGGATGGAGGGGAAGCATCCCGGAAGGCCGAGCACGTTGGATCATTGACCTGTGGGGGGCTCATGACCACGAACGAGCGCACGGTCGGTCGGTATCTGCGTTGGCTCCTCGCCGCGCTGTCTCTGGGGGCGGGGGTGATCCACCTTGCCGTCAGCGGCGAGCACTACGACCTCTCCTGGACGCACGGGACGTTCTTCGCCGTCGTCGGCTGGTTGCAGATCTCGTGGGCGGTCGGCGTGGTGCTGCGCCCGAACCGGCGGTTGCTGACGGCGGGCGCCCTGCTCAACGCCGCGGTCGTCGCGGTCTGGGTCATGTCGCGCGTCTGGGGGGTGCCCGTCGGACCGAACGCGTGGACGCCCGAATCCATCGCGCTGGCCGACGCGCTGTCGTCGGGATGCGAGCTGGGCATCGTCGTGCTGTCGCTCGCGGTGCTCGTGCGCCCGGCGGTGGCACAGCGCGAGCTGCGCCCGGCATTCGCCGTCCCCGTGGTCGGAGCGGCCGGGCTCGGCGTGGCAGTGGTCGCGTCGCTGTCGCTCACGCCTGCGTTCGCGACCGCGCACGATCACGGCGACGCGGGCGCGGGACACGACCGCACTACGCCTGCCGCCGCGAACGCCGGCGCGCCGGTCGCGATCAACGGCCAGCACGTGCACGGCGTGAAGGCCGGCGACATCGCCGCCGAGTCGCAACCCGACCAGCCGCTCGACCCCGCGAGCCGGGCCGCGCTCCGGGAGCAGCTCACCGAGGCTCGGGGGGTCGCGCTGCAGTATCCGACCGTCGCCGAGGCCACCGCCGCCGGCTACCGCCTCGCCGGCGGGTTCGCGCCCGGCAGCGGCGCCC
>WNGB01007055.1_pt1 | contig 22206 bp, 24 predicted proteins | sample 5400681 | NCBI WGS metagenome assembly WNGB01 (sample SAMN13153367, study PRJNA577476) | soil metagenome | isolation source: 115 cm soil or saprolite under grassland replicate 2 | place: USA:California | collected 2016-06-15
GAGCGCGGCACCGCCCGGATGGAGTGAGTCTCCGAGGAGATATCGGGCCGCGGCGCTGCCGTACGCCGCCACGCAGCATGCCTTGACATCGGCACGCGTAACGCTCACCGGAGTCGCCTGCCGAGGTTGCGCGCATCTCGCGTGTCGCTCGCCGCGGAGACCTCGACCGTCTTCGTGCCCTGCGGCGTGTCGCGCAGCAGCGGCGAAAGACCGATCGCGTTCGGGACCGCCGCGGACACCGGGACACCGCTGAGCTGGGCGCGAACCTGCTCGCGGTAGCCGACCGAGTTGTAGGCGCAGAACGGAATCAGCCGTCCATCGGGCACGATCTCCGTCACGCAGCACTTCATGAGCTGACGCACGTTCAGCGTGTAGGCGTCCTGGAAATCCTGCACGACGACGAGGAAGAAGTGCCGCCACAAATCTTTGAGAGCGGCCGGCAGGTCGATGCCGCAGCTCTCGCACGCGATGAGCGCGCGCTCGGCGCCGGGCATCGCGGACGCGGAGAACATCCGCTCGAGCGCGACGCGTACGCCGGGATCGGGGAGCATCCGATTGGAGACGTAGTCGAGGTACTCGTCCACGTCGACGAGGCGTGTCAGGGGAATCAGACCGTCCCCATCGACCAGCGCATAGCTCATCGTCCGGCAGGTCGGGAAGCAGCATGGGACCGGAACGAAGTCAGACTTGCGGAACCACTCCGGCAGCTGTTCGGTCAGCAGCCGTGTCACGTCGGCATTGGTCAGACGAACCAACGGATCGAAGACGCGGTGGCGGCCCGAGTGCGTGACCGGCTGGAAGGCGACGCTCATCACCGCCGGATGCCCGACGCCGAAACGGACGATCGCGCCGAGCTCGTGCTCGTTGATGCCCCTCTCGACAGTGGTCACGAGCGTGACCGTCAAGCCGGCCTCCGCGCAGCGATCGAGCGCGCGCTGTTTGTCCGCCCGAAGATCGCGGCCCCGTAGCGCGAGGTGCGTCGCCTCGTCGAAGCCGTCGAACTGCAGGTAGATGTGCGGCCGTACGCGCGCCAGCTCGGCCAGGAACGCGTCGTCGCGCGCGATGCGGATCCCGTTCGTGTTCAGCATGACCGCGCGGACACCGCGTGCTTTGGCCATCTCGATGAAGTCGACGATGTCGGGATGGATCGACGGCTCGCCGCCCGAGAACTGCACGACCTCGGGCTCGCCTTCGGCGGCGGCGAAGGCGTCGAGCATGCGCGCGACCTGCTCTCGAGTCAGGCTGAAGCCGTCGGGCTGATGACCGGACCCGGCGAAGCAGATCGGGCAATCGAGGTTGCAGCTGCTGTTGACCTCGATGATCCCAAGGCAGGCGTGCTGCTTGTGCTCGGGGCACATGCCGCAGTCCAGCGGGCAGCCCTCCTTCACCGGCGTTTGGAACTGGAGCGGCAGCGTGCCAGGCTTGTTGAACCGCATCTGCGAGAGGTACTCGTGAGCGTCGGAGTAGACCAGCGCCTCGAACCGACCGTGCTCGGGGCAGCGCCTGCGTAGGTACACGCGGCCCTCGCGCACGTTCAGCTCGGCGTCCAGGACACGCTTGCAGACCGGGCAGATCGACTTCGTGAGCTCGAGAAAGACCTCGCCGCGGTCGCTGCGGACCATCACAGAGGGTTCAACACGCACGCGTGGCTCGAACTGCCCGACCTGTGCGATCCGTCACAACCCCTGGCCATGCGCGTGTCATCGTTGTAAGGCGTGGTGGAAGAACGATCAGCACCAGCCGCACGGCCACCGAGCATCGGGTGGGCCTGACGTCCGCTAGGAAGAAGCGCGCCGCGACGCGCGCACAGGATCGATCCAGGACACGGCTCGTCGTCGTCGCCGTGGCAACCGTTGTCTTCGCGGCCGCGGCACTCTTCTTCGTTCGCTCCGGTACCCCGATCGGATCGCCACAGAGCGCTGCCGCATACGACCCACCCGTGCGCGGCGACCCGAACGCGCCGGTCACGATCGTCGAGTACGGCGACTTTCAGTGCCCGTCCTGCGGTGCATTCGCACGCACCGTCGAACCGGAGCTAGTCCGTCGCTACGTTGACACCGGGAAGGTGAAGATGATCTTTCGCCACTTTCCGTGGATCGGGCCGGAGTCGAGGCGCGCGGCTGAGGCGGCCTCGTGCGCGGGCGCGCAGGGCCACTTTTGGGAGTACCACGACCTGCTCTATGCGAATCAGCACGGTGAGAACTCGGGCTTCCTGACGGCGCAGATGTTGAAGCGGTTCGCGACGCAGCTGCGGCTCGACCAGGAGCCGTTCGATCGATGCCTCGACGGCGGCTCGTATCGGGCCGCGGTCGACGCCGATTTCAATGAGGTACGCCGCCTCGGCTTGACCGGCACGCCCACGTTCGTCATCAACGGACAGCGCGTCGTGGGCGCACAGCCGCTCAGCGTCTTCACCGGCGTGATCGACGCGAAGCTCGCGGGCCGTTAACGGTGGAGGTCGGGCTTCCGGTCGCCTTCGCTGGCGGCGCGCTTGCGATCCTCTCCCCGTGCAGCGCGCTCCTCTTGCCGTCGTTCTTCGCGCTGGCGTTCACCTCGCGTGCTCGCATGCTCGGTCATGTCGCGCTCTTCTACCTCGGGGTCGCCGCGATCGTCGTGCCGCTCGGGCTCGGCGTCGGTGCGGCCGGCCTGCTCCTGGTCGATCAGCGCGACGTGATGATCGTGCTGGCAGGCGCGCTGTTGGTCGGGTTCGGTCTCTACGAGCTCGCCGGGGGTGGCATCACGATCGCGCCTGGTCTCGCGTCGCGGCTGTATCGGATCGAAGGGCGTTTTGCCGCCCTGGCGACGGGCCTCACGTATGGGTTCGCGGGTTTCTGCAGCGGGCCGATCCTCGGCGCCGTGCTCACGGTCGCGTCGACGAGCCGCGGGGCAGCGAGCGGCGCGCTCCTCCTCGCGACGTTCGCACTCGGCATGACGCTGCCCGTCGTCATCCTCGCGCTCGCATGGGAGCGATGGCACGTCGCGGAGAGCCGCTTTTTCACGCGAACGATCCGCGTCGCCGGGGCGGAGCTTCCGGTGACGCGCGCGCTCGCGGGTGCGCTCTTCGTCGTCCTCGGGATCTCGTTCGTGGCGTTCCGCGGCAGCTCCGCGCTGTCTGGACTCTATTCGGACCTCGGCCTCGCCGACCTCCTTCAGCGCGTCGAAACGCTGTTGCGGTAGCGGCTACTCCGTTTTCGGTTCCGCTTGCATGTCGGCCGCGACGAGATCGGTGTGGGGCGCGTCGAGCATCATGCCGTGCGAGATCGTGTTGAACGCGGCGTAGTGGAGCGTCGCGCCCGCGATCTCGAGGATCACGTCGTCGTCAAAGATGCCGGCCCGGCGACCCTCCTGCGCGAAATACGCGGTCCAGTACGGACTGCGCTTGTTCATCGCGGCGGCGAGCGCGACGCAGATCTTCGCGTTCACGTCGAGCTCGCCGGGCCCTAGGACGAGTCGATGCTTCGCCCAGACGCTCGCGAGGAGACGCGGACGACCCGCCAGCGCCCGCCAGAACGCGGGAACGTGGCTCGTCCCCAGCGCATCGCGCGACCACGCCGCGATCTCCGACAGGACCGCGCTCGCGTCGGCCGGAGCGACAGTGTCGATATCGATGAGCTCGGTGCGCGGTCCGCTCGGCGGGTCCGGTACATCCGGGCGCAGGCGCAACCCCTCCGCAGCCGCGACCAGCGAGACGACGTGTTCCGCGATCCCCATAATCTCGGTGACGCCGCGCTCGTGAAGCCCGAGTCGCAGCACGGCGACCACATGGCTGCTCAGTCAGAAATCGCAGGCATTGGACATCGAGAGCGCGACGTGCATCGCCTGCTTCGTGAGCATCGGCAGCCGCGCAATCTGCTGGAATGCCTGCACGGATTCCTGGAGATTCGCCTCGAGCAGCGCGGGCCAATGCGCCTGCGCTTGCCAGATCTCACTGAGCTTCTCGATCGTGGTGCCGCGGCGCTTGGCGACGCGCTCGAGGACCGCGCGGTCTTCGGCCGACAGCGACTCCGGCCGGACGAAGCGAAGCGTCGGCATGCCGCGAGTGTATGAGCGCGCGGATCGTCGACCTGGTGTGCGATATCTCACAGCACTGGGGCGGCAGCGAACGTGCAGACACGTTGTCCGACGACCATCCAAAGGAGGGTCAGATGGAGAGCTACACCTGCGATGCCTGCGGTGGATCCTTCAAGTCCAAGGCCGAGCTCGACGCCCACGTTCAGCGCGAGCACGCGCAGCAGCCGTCCGAGAAGACACCGCCGGATCAGGAGAAGAAGGAGCGCTGATCGTCGGGAATTCCTAGGCCGAGTGCGCGCGGTCGCGCAGCCTCTCTTCGTCGAGCAGCTCGACGTCGCGCTGTCCGGTGCGTACGAGACCTGAGCGCTCCCAGTTGGCGAGCAGGCGCGAGACGCTCTCGCGGGACGCGCCGATCATCCGCGCGATGTCCGATTGCGCGAGCCCGCGTACGCGCGAGGGCCTCCGCGCGCGATCCGCGATGCGCAGGAGCAGCTCCGCGAGGCGCGCTTCCACGGGTTCGGTCGCCGTGCGTTCGACGGTCTGCTCGAGCTCGAAGAGCTGCCGGGCGAGCAACATGGCCACCTTCGCGGCAAGTCGCGGATGCATCGCCATCGCCGCGAGGAACTGGCCCGCCGGCGCTTCGCAGATGACGACGTCGTCAAGGGCGACCACGCGCTGCGTCGTCGCCGCGGCGCCGAAGAGCGAGGATGTCCCGAAAAGCTGACCCGGGCCGAGCACAGCGACGTTGACGTCCCGATTGGTTACGCGCACGCGACCGGTCTTCAGGAGATACAGCCGATCACCTGACGGGCGCACCACGACGTCCTGGCCCGTGCGGCAGGATCGCTCCCGTAGAAGCGTGCCCAGCCGCTCCATATCGCTGTCGCTCATGCCTTCGAATAGATCGAGGCGGCGGAGGAACCACAGCTTGTTCATGAGACCGCTGTCACACTAACTCGGCGGCTGCTCCACTCAACACCTCGTTCCAACTTGGATAGGCGTGGATCGTCCGGGCGAGCGTGCCGACATCGGAGCCGGCACGGATCAGCGCGGCGAGCTCGTGCACGACGCTGTCGGCGTGCGGACCGAAGAGCGACGCCCCGAGGAGCCGCTTCGTCCGGCGATCGGCGACGAGGGCGAGCATTCCACCCTCCCAACCTTCGACCAGCGAACGCCCCATCCCCGAGAGAGGCCCGCGCGCGACCACGGGCTCGAATCCGCGCTCGCGCGCCTGCGACTCTGTCAGTCCGACACCCACGACGGGCGGGTCGGTGAAGGTAATGCGCGGGACTCCGTTGAGGTCGACGTCCTCCGGGCGCTCGGCGAACGCATTACGGCCCGCGAGATGTCCTTCGTAGGCCGCGACGTGCGTGTACTGGAGGCCTCCGCGCACGTCGCCCGCGGCCCAGACCCGCTCGTGCGTCGTGCGCAGATCCATCCGCGTGTCGACGCCTGTGTCCGCGCGGACTCCGCCGCTCGCGAGCTCGAGCGACGCGATCGCCGGACGACGTCCCGTCGCCGCGAGCACGAGATCGACGTCCAGCGCGGACCCGTTCTCGAGCAATGCGGTGAAGCGTCCGTCGTGACCTCGCACCTCTTTGAGCGACACACCCATTCGCGCATCGATCCCCTGTTCGCGCAGATCGCCAAGGAGCGCCTCGGAGACCGTGGGGTCCTCGATATCGAGAAGGTGCTCTCCCCGATCCGCGAGCACGACCTCGGCGCCGGCGCTCCGAAAGAGCTGCGCGAACTCGACGCCGACAACGCCTCCGCCGAGAATGAACGCGCGGTCCGGGCGCTTACTGTAGCGAGACGGCGCGCTCGCTCGTGATCGCCGCTTCGCGCAGACCCGGATACCGGGCATGATCGGCTCCGATCCGGTGGCGATCACGCGCTCACCAGCCACCTCGACCGTGAGCTCATCCACGAAGCGCGCCTGTCCGCGCAGCACGGTGATCTCCGCGTCCCGGTACAGCTTCGCGTCGTGATCGAGGAGACCGCGCACGACAGTGTCCTTGCGAGCCATCGCGGCGCGCCAGTCGAAGGTCACGTCCGCGCGGACGCCGAAGCGGGCGGACCCGCGCGCGGCGCGGTAGCGCGCGGCACTGGCGAGCAGCGCCTTCGTGGGGACGCGCGCGCGCGCTGGGCAGTCACCGCCAAGCGTCTCCGCCTCGGCGACGGCCACGGCCTTCGCGCCGCGCCGCCGCGCGAACAGCGCCGCGCCCGTTCCGGCCGAGCACGCTCCGAGGACGAGCAGATCGAACGAACGCACGCTGTGGGGCCATGCATGACAAGTGCCCTGCGCTGTGAGCCGCGTCACATTCCGGGCATTGGCACAAGCAGCGGACCGTTGGAAGGGGCAAGTACCTGAGGAGGTCCGCAAGTGAATGGCAAATGGATACGCGAAGGAGTGATCGGCGGCGTCATCGCCGGGATCGCTATGGCGATGGTCGCGATGATGTACACGCTGGTCGCTCAGAGTGATCTGCTGGCGCCGCTCAAGCAGATGGGGGCGCTCTTCTTCCCGAACGACTCAGGCTCGGCGTTCTCGATGCTGGCCGGAATGGTGCTTCACATGATGACCGCGGCGGCATTCGGTGTTGTGTTCGCCCTGCTCGTACGCGGGCACGTCGCCGGTTACGCACCGCTGGCGGTTGCAGGGATGATTTACATCCTGGTCGAGTGGCTCATCGCGTCGTATCTGATCCTGCCGGCCATTGACACTGCGCTGCTCGCGACGTTCGCAACGGTCGGTGGCTTCGTCGCGCACGCGATGTACGGCGTGGTCCTGGGCTGGTGGTTGGCGTGGCGTGTGGCACCCTGGCCCGTCGGCATCACGACCGCTGCTCGCCAACATCACGCGCACTAACGGTCGAAGCGCCCCTCCTGTCGGCCGCGGCTGGAGACAACGTACCCGCCCTCCGTTGCTCCCTGGCCGCGGCCCTAGCGCACCGTGATGACCGCCCGCGCAACGGCGCGCAGTCCGCTGACGGAGCCGCAGGTGACCTCGACGGGCCACGATCCCAACGGCGCGGTCGGTTCGATCGTCCACCACCACGCCACGTCGCCAGCACCGTCGGCAGCTTTCGGCCCGAGGCCATCGGCTGCGCTCGGGTTAGACGAATACGTGACGGTGATCGTGCAGTCCGCCGACGGGACGGTCTTTGCCTTCGCGATCGCTGTCTCGCCTCGAGAGCGCGGGCTCGTGACCGCCAGTGTCATCTCGTCTGCCGCAGTCACGGTGTTCATCAGGATCGGCGCGGCGGTCGCGGCGATCGCCGGCGCGGACGCGGACGCGACAGCCGCGGTCGGCGGCGAGCTCCCATCGACCGGCGTGCTCGGGACCGCCGTTTCACCGCCACATGCCCCAGCGACTACGGCCGCAGCCATCGCAAGCGCGCGCGAGCGCATGCTGCAAGTCTGCATCCGGTCACCGTGCGCGATGTGATGGATCTCACATCGAGCGGTCCTCCGGTCGAGTCCCGGCGAGAGAGACTCTCTGCATGCGCCTCCTCCGCGCGCTGATGATCCTCGCGTTCGTGGGGGCCGCGTGCGGCAAAGCGCGGGTCGTCGGCACGAGCGCCGCCAACGCGCCCACTTGGAGATCTTTCAACTGCGACTCCGCCTACGGATCTCCGCCCGAAACGAGCGACCAGCTCCGCGTCGGCCTCGCCGGATGGAAGACCGACTTCGCCAAGCACTGCGTCCCGCTGTCGGAGATCGCGTCGGGCGGCCCGCCACGCGACGGCATCCCACCACTTGACCGACCGCGTTTCTACGCCGCGGCCCGCGCCGAGCCGTGGCTGCGGCCGCAGGAGCCGGTCATCGCCGTGACTGAGGGCGACACGGCGCGCGCTTACCCGCTCCAGATCCTCATTTGGCACGAGATCGTGAACGACACGATCGCGGGACGGCCGATCGTCGTGACCTTCTGCCCGCTCTGCAATACGTCGCTCGTGTTCGATCGCCGCGTCGCAGGGCGCGAGCTCACGTTCGGGACCACCGGGAATCTGCGCTATTCCGATCTCGTCATGTGGGATCGCCAGACCGAGTCGTGGTGGCAGCAGGCGACGGGCGAGGCGATCGTCGGCGAGCTCACCGCCGCGCGTCTCCCCCGCGTACGGTCGGCTGTCTTCAGCTTCGAGGAGTTCCGCGCCGCACATCCGAACGGGGAGGTCCTCTCGCGGGAAGGCGCCGATGATGAGATGGCACAGAAAGGCAGCGGCCGCCGGAACTACGGCAGCAATCCTTACGTCGGCTACGACCGGGCCGACACGCCGCCGATCGTCGCGTTCTGGGGCGAGCGCGCCATCGACACGCGCCTGCCGCCGAAGGCGCGCGTGGCCGTCGCGACGTTCGCGGAGCCGCCCGTCGCCTACGTGACCGACGACATCACTGGCGCGTTCGCGAAGAACGACAGGATCGCGGGTCGCCACGTCGTGCTCCTGTATCTGGACGGCGTCGCCTCGCCGCTCGATACGCCGGCGACGAGCGCGGGAGCCGACACGGGCCAGGCGATCTTCTACGACGCCGCGGTCGACGGCCGTATGCTCACGTTCCGTCCGAGCGGCCGCGCGTTCACGGACGAGCAGACGGGCAGCAGGTGGTCGGTGAGTGGGATCGCGATCGCGGGTCCGTTGAAGGGCAGACGACTCGCCATGCTCGACCACGAGTTCACGTACTGGTTCATCTGGTCGGCGTTCCGGCCCGACACCGAGATCCGATCGCGCTGATACACTCGGCATCTTCGCGCAGGCCGACACTTCGGCCGGAAAGGCATACCTGGATGAGGTCAGGCGGCTTTCCCTGCCGGTACCTGGGCTGTGATGAATCCTTCAGCGTGAGCGATCAAACATCCATGCCGGCCCTGCTGGCAGCGAGCGCGCGACGGACCGAGCACGAGCTCTCCGCGCACGGATACACCCACGTGCAGCTCGAGGAGCATCGCCGCTCGCCGTATCCGCCGTCGACGCCGCCCAAGCGCGGTCCCGCCCCGGCCCGCTAGAACCCGCGCTCGCGCCACTCTCGCTATCGTCCCGACCGTGCCGGGATCGGTGAAGCTGACCGTCGACGACGACGGGGTCGCCTGGATCACCCTCGCGCGGCCCGAGGTGCGCAACGCGTTCGATGCGCAGCTCATCGCTGAGCTCACAAGATTGCTGGGCGGACTCGACCTCGCCACGCGGGCGGTGGTCTTAGGAGGCGAGGGCGACGCATTCTGTGCGGGCGCCGACCTCAACTGGATGCGCAGCATGGCCGACTACAGCCTCGAGCAGAACATGGCCGACTCCCGCGCGCTCGCGCAGATGTACCGCCAGCTCGACGAGCTGCCGATGCCGCTCCTCGCGCGCGTCAACGGGGCCGCAATCGGCGGTGGCGCGGGCCTCGTCGCCGTCACCGACATCGCGGTGGCCTCGAACGACGCGTTCTTCGCGTTCGCCGAAGTCCGCCTCGGGATCCTGCCGGCGGTCGTGTCGCCGTACGTCGTGCGCAAGATCGGCCTCGCGCACGCGACGGCGCTCTTCGTCACCGGACTGCGTTTCGACGCGCGCCGCGCGCTCGAGGTCGGGCTGGTGGAGGCGACCGCGGTGGCCGGCGACCTCGACGCGGCCGTTCGGACGTACCTCGATGCCATCCTCACCGCGGGTCCGCGAGCCGTGAACGCCGCGAAGCGGCTCGCGCGGGACGTGGCGGGCAGGCCGGTCGCCGAGGTCCGCGACATGACGGTCGAGCGCATCGCGGGGATCCGGGTCAGCGCCGAGGGCCAGGAGGGGATGCGCGCGTTCCTCGAGCGTCGCAAGCCGATCTGGAAGTGACGACCCTTCTCGTCGCGAATCGCGGCGAGATCGCGCGGCGCATCTTTCGCACCGCGCGCCGCTTGGGCATGCGCACCGTCGCCGTGTACTCGGACGCCGACGCCACGGCACCCTTCGTCCGCGAGGCCGACGTGGCGGTTCGGATCGGCGCGGCGCCGGCGCGGGAGTCGTATCTGGACGTCGAGCGGCTCATCGCGGCCGCCCGAGAGTCGGGCGCCGAGCTGCTCCATCCCGGATACGGATTCCTCGCCGAAGCGCCTGCGCTCGCGGCGGCAACGAAGTCCGCCGGAATGCGCTTCGTCGGGCCGACCGCGGAGGTCCTCGCCGCGCTCGGCGACAAGGCGCGCGCGAAATCGATCGCGATCCGCGCCCGCGTCCCGGTCCTTCCCGGACACCTCGATGCGGATCAGCGCGATGAATCGTTCGCGGCCGCCGCGAAGCGCGTGGGCTACCCGGTGATGATCAAGCCCGTCGCGGGTGGCGGTGGCATCGGGATGCAGCGCGCTCGCGACGAGGTCACTTTGCGCGACGCATTGGCGAAGGCGCGGCGGATCGCGATGGCGTCGTTCGGGGACGAGCGTGTTCTGCTCGAGAAGCTCGTCGAGCGGCCGCGGCACGTTGAGGTGCAGGTGCTCGCGGACACGCACGGCGGGATCTACGCGCTCGGCGAGCGCGACTGCTCGGTCCAGCGGCGCCATCAGAAGATCGTCGAGGAGACACCGGCACCGTCGCTCGAGGACACCCAGCGCAAGGCCCTGGCCGAGGCGGCGATCGCCGTCGCACGCGAGGTCGGCTATACGAACGCCGGTACCGTCGAGTTCATCGTCGACGAGCGCGGCGCTTTCTACTTCCTCGAGGTGAACGCGCGCCTGCAGGTCGAGCATCCGATCACCGAGCTCGTCTGGGACGTGGACCTGGTGGAGCAGCAGCTGCGGATCGCCACGGGCGAGCGCATCGCGCTCGGCGAGCCGGCGCCCCGCGGTCACGCGATCGAGGCACGCCTGTACGCGGAGGACGTCGAGGGTGGCTTCCTCCCATCCACCGGACGTGTCGCGCACGTGCGCTGGCCGGATGCGGTCCGCGTTGACGCGGGCTACGAAGAAGGCTCCGAGGTCACGCGGCACTACGACCCGCTCATCGCGAAGCTCGTCGCCCACGGACCGCATCGCAAGATGGCGCTCGCGAAGCTCGGCGAGGCGCTCGCGCAGACCGAGCTGCTCGGCGTCCGCACGAACCTGCGGTTCCTGCGCGCGCTCGCCGCGCACGACGCGATCCAGCGCGCGCGGGCCGACACTGACTTCGTCACGCGCTGCTTCGAGCAACTGGTGCCGGAACACCCCGCCGCCGACGAGCGCGCCTACGCGCTGGCCGCGGCGTCGGTCATTCGCGACGCGCGTGACGAGCGCGATCCATGGACGTCGCTGGGGCCGTGGCGGCTGGGAGAGGGCCACGCCTCGACCGTCGTGCTCCGAGAGGGCGATCGGGAACGCGCGGTGCGCGTTCTCGGCAACGGGCCGTATCAGATGGATGGTCATGTGATCGCGAAGTCAGGGCGCGAGGCGCACGCGTGGACTATCGACGGAGCCGAGGCGGCCACCGCTCGAGACGGCGACGTGTACTGGGTCACCGTGGGCGGCGAGATCTTCGAGCTTGGCACCGCACCGCGACCGCGCGACGTGGACGTCGCGCTCGGCGCGGAGGTCGCCGCGCCGATGCCCGGCGTCGTCATCGCCGCACAGACGCGCGCCGATCAGAAGGTCCGGCGCGGGGATCTGCTGTTCGTGGTCGAGGCGATGAAGATGGAGCTCCGCGTCGAGGCGCCGGCCGATGGCGTCGTGACGCGCGTGCTGGCGTCGGTCGGGCAGCAGGTCGAGCGCGGACAGCGCCTCGCGGAGTTCGAAGCGGACGCCGCCGATTAGCGCTGTGCCCGGCCGATGCTGATCCCGGCGAGCCCGCGGCGGGCCTGAGCGCCCCAACTCACCGGCAGGCCCGCGAGCGCCGCCCACAGCGCCGCCGCGGTGACGGCCGACAGCAGTTGGCGGTACCCGAGCTGCATGGGAACGACGAGGAGGGACCACATCACGGACTCGCCGTCGAGGCGCATCGCGAGCGCCGCCGCGAAGACCTGCGCCAGCGTGAACGCCGCGAAGAGCCACAGCGTCGCGACGCTTCGCTGCAGCAGCGCATCGCGGACGAAGAGAATGTCGAGCGCGGGCGCGAGCATCGGCAGCGCATAGCCGTAGACGAGGAGATACGGAAGCCCAAGGCGCGCAACGTTGGTCGCGGCGCGCCTCGGGATCGCGACGCGGTGTTTCCACAGCACTTGCAGCATGCCGTACGACCACCGGAACCGCTGCCGATAGAGAAGCCGCAGCGTGATCGGGACCTCGGTCCACACACGCGCGGCGGGAACGTGGCGCACCCGGTAGCCAGACGCGCCGATCGCGACGGTGAGGTCGGCATCCTCCGCCAGCGTGTCGGCGGGGAAACCTCCGACCGCTTCGATCGCCTCACGGCGGAACGCGCCGAGGGCGCCCGGCACGACCGTGACCGCATCCACGACGTCGAAGAAGCGCCGATCGAGGTTGATGCCCATGACGTACTCGACGTGCTGGGGGGCGCCGAGGATGGACGACCGGTTCCCGACCTTGACGTTGCCCGCGGTCGCACCGACACGCGGATCGGCGAGCGGCGCGACCAGCTCCGCGATCGAACGCGGCTCGACGAGCGAATCGGCGTCGACGACCACGATCACATCGGCGTAGGTGGCGGTGAAGCCGCGCCGAAGCGCCATCGCCTTACCCGCGTTCTCCTGACGCACCACGAGAACGCGCGCGTCGTCCGCGGCGGCGCGCGAGGCCGCGGCGGCCGTGTCGTCGCGCGACCCATCGTCGATGACCACGACCTCGAGATCGACATTCTCGCTCGCCAGGAGCGAACGGATGCACGCGCCGACGACTCGTTCCTCGTTGTGCGCGGGCACCAGCACCGCGACGCGCGCGGTCATCGCCGCCGGGCGGCGGCGATGGGCGTGCACGACCGCGACCGCGGCCACGATCACCAGACGCAACAGGATGAGGAACGTCGCGAGGAGCGCCGCGCCGAGCAGCGCGTCGTGCGCGGCGACGAGCACGCGCGCCACGCTCAGCAGGATCGTGCCGGCCGCGACGTCCAGGGCGCGGAGTCCGCCGGTGCGCTGGTTTCCCGCTATCTGTGACACGGGCACGACCGCCACGCCGCGCGAGCGCGCGCGATCGAGCTCGGCGATGGCCTCGCCCGCGTCGGACACCACGACCAGGCCGTCGAACGCGCTGGCGTCCGCGGGCGGCGGGCTCGCCGTCACCGCGACGAGCCCGATGCGTTCGGCTCGCGCGACGTCTTGCGCGGTGTCAGGCCGAGCGAGCAGCACCGACGCGCCGGCGAACGCGACGACTGGAACTGCTGCGTCCGCCTCGAGCATCCGCAGGCCGACGACCTCGACGGCGGTCGCGAACGGCTCGGGCAGGGCGTCGACGTCATCGCCGATGCCGGCGAATGCGATCTCCTGGCCGCGCGCGGCCAGATCGCGCATGAGCGAGTCGTCGCTCACGACATCGCGGGCGCTCAAGGCGAAGGTCGCGCGTGCCCCGCGCGACCGCATCGCTTCCGCGATCTGGCGCGGCGCGCACGCGCCGGGGGCCACGATGATCGCCTCGCGCCCGAATCCTGTCGCGCCGCGCGCTAGCGCTCCGTCGATCCGAAGGACCGGCCCATCGCGCTCGAACGCGATGCGCTCGTGTGTCGCGGGCGGTGCGAACGCTCCCTCCGCCGCGGCGTCGACGAAGAGCGCGGCGCCCAGCATCACGATCAGGAGCGCGACGACGAGCCGCGACACGTCAGCGTGCCGTCGGATGCGGCGGTGGCGTGCGGCCGGGGAACGTCGTCGGCGGGCCCTGCGTCGGCGCAGGCGCTGACGCCGGCGGCGCAGCGGTGGGCGGCGTCGTGCCCGGTGGGGTCGCGCCGGGTGCAGGGGTTGGCGACGTGAGCGCGGGCGAGGGCAGCGCAGGGATCAGCCGAGACGTCCCCGTCGGCGTGGGCGTCGCGCCGGACTCGGTCGTCTGCGGTGAGGGCGACTGCAGCACCGGCGGGATGAGGCCGTGCTCGACGAACGCCGGCACGAGAAGCTCACCCTCCGGCGTGCGCAGGCTCGCCAGGACGAGCGCCAGGGCACTCACGCCGACGACGCCCGCGGCGAAGAGCAACGCGCTCGCGATCTTGCGGCGCAGCGACGCGCCCCGAAGGAAGACTCCCACGTATTGCATAACGCGCACCACCGGGCTGGCGCTTGGCCGAAGCCGGGCTAGCGGGTTGGCGAGAGCACGCCGGCCTCGGAGCGGGCGATCGCTGCGAGCGCGCCGACGAACGCCGGCCGCGCGTTCGGCATCGCGATCCGCCGGTACCTAAGACCGCACGCGCGCGCTTCGTCCGCGGCGGCGATGTCGAGGTCGTACAGAACCTCGAGATGCTCGGCCAGGAATTGAACGGGTACGACGAGGACCTCACGGGAGCCCGACCCGGCGAGCGCGGGGAAGATCTCCTTCAGATCGGGACGCAGCCACTCCTCCCGCGTGTGACCGGCGCTCTGATACGCCCAATGCCAACCGTCCAGCACGAGGCCCGCGCGCCGTGCCACGAGCTCGGCCGTCTCGCGCAGCTGCGCGACGTACTCCGGCTCGCTGTCGAACACGCGCTTCGGGAGGCTGTGCGCGGTGAGGACGATCGCCACATCGGGTGAGGCGTCGCGGAGCGCGTCGGCGAGGAGCTCGGCGATCGCGTCGATGAAGAGCGGCTCGCGATGCCAGTCCCGCGCCATCGCGTGCGGCAGGCCGAGCGACCCGCATGCCTCGGCGAGGGCCCGCGGATAGCCGTCCATCAGGGTCGGTGACCACTGCGGCGAGAGGACGATGCCGACGATGCGGCGCGCGCCTCGGTCCGCGAGATCGCGCACCGAACCGGCGATGGACGGCTCGGAGAAGCGCATTCCCGCTGCTGCGACGAACTCGTCGCCGAGCTCGTCCTCGAGCGCCGCAGCCTGCGCGCCCGTGATGCGCACCAGTGGCGATCCGCCGATGAGCGCGTAGCGGCGGCGCATCTCGGCGAGCAGCGCGTCGTCCACCGCACGGCCGCCACGCACCGCCGCGAGATAGCGCGGCAGGTCCGCATCGTCACGCGGCGCGCCGTAGGTCATGAGCAGGATGCCGGTCGTCACGCGGCCACCGCCGACGTGCGTTCCTTCACCAGCAGCGCGAGGCGAGCGAGCGTGTCCGCGTCGGTGTCGGGAAGGACGCCGTGACCTAGGTTGAACACGTGTCCGGGACGCCCATCGGCGCGCCGGAGCACGTCCGAGGCACGCGCCTCGACGACGTCCCAAGGCGCGAGACAGACGGCCGGATCGAGATTGCCCTGGATCGCATGCTCGTGGCCGATGCGGTCCCACGCCTCGTCCAACGGTAGCCGCCAGTCGACGCTCACGGCCTCGCAGTCGACCGACGCGAGCAGCGGCAGCAGCGCCGGATTGCCGGTCGCGAAATGGATGCGCGGCACGTTCGATCCTCCCAGGCCGGCGAATACGCGCTTCGTGTACGGGAGCACCGACCGCGCGTAGTCCTCCGGCGCGAGCGCGCCCGCCCACGAGTCGAAGACCTGCACCACATCGACTCCGGCGGCGATCTGGGCACGCAGGTAGCGGACCAGTACCTCGACGACCGTGCCCATGAGCCGATCCCACAGGTCGGGCTCGCCCAGGAGCATGGCCTTGGTGCGGGCGTAGTCCCGGGACGGCCGGCCTTCGATCAGGTAGGACGCGAGCGTGAACGGCGCTCCGGCGAAACCGATGAGCGCGATCGCGGGATCGAGATCGCGCCGCAGCGCGCGGATCGTCTCGAAGAGGTAGGGCGTCGCCTCCCCAGCATCCGCGATACGCAGCGCTGCGACGTCCGCGGCGGAGCGCACCGGGCGCTCGACGATCGGACCGAGATCGGGCTGGATGTGGAACGGGACGCCCATCCCGTCGAGCGGCAGCATGATGTCGGCGTACAGCACGGCCGCGTCGACACCCAGGCGGTCGACCGGCATGCGCGTCACGCGCGCGCACAGCTCCACGTTGCGCGCGATCTCCAGGATCCCGTAGCGCTCGCGCAGCGCGCGGTAATCCGCGAGACACCGTCCCGCCTGACGCATGTACCAGACCGGCGTGCGCTCCGTGCGTTCGCGCCGCAGCGCGCGCACGAGCAGTCGCGCGGTCACGACACGGCCTCGCGGACGGTCGCGCCGTCGATCGCGTCGAGCGCGCGCTCGAGCGTCATCACGGCGCCGACGAAGATCGGCGTCTCGCGCTCCGTGTACGAAGAGGATTCCGTCTCGCGGAGATCGGCGACGAGCGCGAGGAAGCGGCGGACGTCGGGGACCTCGAACGCGACCACGAACTCCTGATCGTCGATCCCGAAGCTGTATCCCGTGTGGATGCGGATGTCCGGATAGCGGTGGCCGACGGCGAAATGCGCGGCCATGATCCGCGCGCGCTCTTCATGCGGCAGCGCGTACCAGGTGCGCTTCTTCGTCATCGGGTAGACGACGAGGTACGGCATGTCGCCGACCGGTCCTGCGATGCCGCGCGCGTGCTCGCCCCCCTGGTGCGCGTGCTCGCCGAGATACGGCGAGCGCCTGCGCGCGGCCAGATACGCGTACGGCCGGGTGCTGTGCGCCCAGAGGGCCGTTGCGGCGAGCCGCTGCTCGAGCTCGCGCAGCGCGTCGAGGTCGTCGCCCACGCACCAGACGAGCAGGTCTGCATCGGCGCGCGTGCCGACGAGCGAATACGCATGCACGCGGACCGCGGGGTGGGCCGCGGCGCGCGCGAAGTCGCGCTTGTGCGCGGCCCGCTCGGCGTCGCCGAGCCGGCGCCATTCGGACGTCACCGCGAGCGTCAGGTAGCGATAGAGCTCGTTCAAGCGATCTCCTTTAGCGACGCCGCGGCCGCGTCGACGACGCGATCGATGGCCGCCTCGTCGTGGGCCAGCGAAAGGAAGAGGCACTCGAACTGCGACGGTGGAAGCAGCACGCCGCGATGCAGCATCGCCTGGTGGAACGCCGCGAAGCGCTCGCGGTCGCTCGTCTTCGCGTCGTCCTCGTCCCAAACCTCGCGCTCGGTGAAGAAGAGCGTCAGCAGGGACGCGACGCGCTGCACGCGCGCGGCGACGCCCGCCGCGCGCGCCGCTTCGTCCAGGCCCAGCTCGAGTCGGAGCCCGAGCGCCTCGAGCCGCTCGTACGCCGCGTCGTCGAGAAGGCCGAGCGTCGCGATCCCCGCAGCCATCGCCAGTGGATTCCCCGAGAGCGTCCCTGCCTGATACATCGGCCCCAGCGGCGCGACGTGGCGCATGAGCTCGCGCGATCCGCCGTACGCGCCGACCGGCAGGCCTCCGCCGATGATCTTGCCGAGGCACGTCAGATCGGGTCGCACGCCCGTGCGCGCCTGCGCGCCACCGCGCGCCACGCGGAATCCGGTGATGACCTCGTCGAACACGAGCAGGGCGCCGGTGCGATCGGCGATGCGGCGCAGTCCCTCGAGGAAGCCGTCGCGCGGCGGCACGCACCCCATGTTCCCGGCGAACGGCTCGACGACGATCGTGGCGAGCCGCGTCGCGGTCGCGACGCGATCGGCGGCCGCCAGATCGTTGTACGCGACGGTGAGCGTCCCAGCCGCGGTCGCGGCGGGGACCCCGGCGGAGTCGGGAAGCCCGAGCGTCGCGACGCCGGAACCCGCCTTCGCGAGCAACGCGTCGGCATGGCCGTGGTAGCAGCCCGCGAACTTGAGGATCGCGTCGCGCCCCGTCGCCGCGCGCGCCAGACGAAGCGCGCTCATCGCCGCCTCCGTACCCGACGAGACGAAGCGCACCATCTCCACCGCCGGCATCGCCGCGACGATCAGCTCCGCGAGCTCCACCTCACCGGGCGTCGGCATCCCGTACGACGTCCCGCGCTCCGCCTGCTCGCGGATCGCCGACACGACGGCGGGATGCGCGTGGCCGGCGATGAGCGGACCCCAAGAGCAGATGAGGTCGATGTATTCGCGTCCGTCGGCGTCGCGCACCGCGCAGCCGTCGCCCGCGACGATGAACGGCGGCTCTCCACCGACCGCGCGGAACGCGCGCACCGGACTCGACACTCCCCCGGGCATGAGCTCGCGCGCGCGCTCGACGAGCCGCGCGTTGCCGGTCGCGATCTTCATCGCTCCTCCAGCCACTCCGCGGCATCGAGCGCGAAGTACGTAACGATCACGTCGGCGCCCGCGCGCGCGATACCGACCAGCGACTCGAGCGCGGCACGGCGCAGATCGATCCAGCCGCGCTCCGCGGCCGCGTGCAGCGAGGCGTATTCGCCGCTCACCTGATAGGCGGCGAGCGGCGCGTCGAAGCGCTGTCGCGCGCGAGCGAGAACGTCGAGATAGGGACCGGCGGGCTTGACCATGAGCATGTCCGCGCCCTCGTCGAGGTCGGCGGACATCTCGGCGATCGCCTCGCGCGCGTTCGGCGGATCCATCTGGTACGCGCTGCGGTCGCCGAACGACGGCGCGCAGTCCGCCGCCTCGCGGAACGGGCCGTAGTACGCGCTCGCGAACTTGGCCGCGTACGACAGGATCGCCGTCTCGCGCATGTCCGCACGGTCGAGCTCGGCGCGAATGGCGGCGACGCGCCCGTCCATCATGTCCGACGGCGCCACGATGTCCGCGCCGCCGCGGGCATACGCGACCGCGGCCTCCGCGAGGATGGGCAGCGTCGCGTCGTTGTCGATGCCGCCGTCGCCGCGCAGCACGCCGCAGTGCCCGTGCGTCGTGTATTCGCAGAAACAGACATCCGCGGCAAGGACCAGCTCGGGCAACGCCTCGCGCAGTCGCCGCAGCGCCGCCGGCACCGGACCAAGCGGATCCGACGCGGCGGTGCCGCGGTCGTCCTTCTCGGCCGGCAATCCGAAGAGCAGGAGGCCGCCGATGCCGGCGCGTGCCGCGCGGTCACCGAGCTCCGCGACGCGCGCGACCGGCCAGCGCTGATGGCCGGGCAGCGACGCGATCGGCGTCGGGGCGTCGATGCGCGCGTCGACAAAGACGGGTAGAAGGAGCGACGCCGGGTGCAGGCGCGTCTCCGCGACCAGGCGGCGCAGCGCGGGGGTCCGGCGCAGGCGATGGTGTCGGCGGAATGCGAGTCCCGCGCGCTCAGCGGTGAGCGACATGCGCGGCCTCCTCTTCCATGAGCGATACCCGCGCGCCGAGCCCGAGTCGGTCGCGGACGGCCCGCAGCGTCGACCGGCCGGCGACGAGGATCGACGCGCGTGCCAGCAGCATCGGGTCGACCGCATCGAGAAGTCCGGCGACGGCGCTGGGGGAGTGGAACATCACCGCGACGGGGCGATCGCCCGCGAGCAGCACCCGCAGACCCTCGACGTCGCCCCGCGGTCCGATGAACGTGTGATAGGCGACGACTTCTCGAACGGACATGCCGCGCTCGCGGAGGATCGTCGGAAGATCGGGCAGCGCACGGTCCGAGCGCGCGATGAGGACGAGCGCGCCACGGTCGGGCAGTTCGCGTGCGAGATGTTCGCCGTTCGCCACGCTCGGCTCGAAGTCCACGGTCAGGCCGCGCGCGCGCAGACGCTCCGCCGTGGCGCCGCCCACCGCGGCGATCGCGGCACGCGTCGTTCCGCATCGCGCGATCGCCTCGCCACCGTGCCGGCTGGTCACCACGAGCCAGTCGTCCGGACCGAGCGCCGCGAGAGCCGCCGCGAGCGCGCGCGTGTCGGCGAGGGGCTCGGTGCGCACGCACGGACATTCGAAGACCTCAGCGTTCACCTCGCGGAGCCGTGACCCGAGCCAGACGTTGTCCCCCAGCTCGCGCGTGAGGATCACCGTGAACCCGGCGAGCTCGCTAAACACGAACGGGACCTCCGAGCGCGTCGGCCGCGCGAGAGCCTACTTCCAGCGGGTCGCGGCCGCGTACGTTCGCGCGCCGGATGCCCTCCTCGGTGACGAGCGCGGCGTCGAGCACGACCTCGTCGCCCTCGGCGCGGCCGATCGCGCCGAGCGGGATCTCGCAGCTCGCGCCCAGCGCGCGGAGCGCGGCACGCTCCGCGGTGACGGCGATGCGAGTCGCGGGATCGTCGAGCGCGGCGACGCGACTGCGTAGCTTGGCGTGGTCCGGGCGCACCTGAATCGCGAGCGCACCCTGACCAGGCGCCGGTGGGCACAGCTCGACCGGCAAGGCCTCGTGCTCGTCGAAGTTGAGGCCGAGGCGGCGGAGCCCGGCTGCGGCGACAACGACGGCGTCGTACTCACCGTCGGTCACCTTCCGCAGTCGCGTGTCGACGTTGCCACGAATGTCCCGCGCGGTGACGTCCGGACGGAGCGCGCGCAGGAACGCCGCGCGGCGCGGGCTCGACGTACCGACGACCGCGTTCTGTGGGAGATCCTCTATCCCGCCGCGGCCCTTCGTGACCAGGACGTCACGCGGATCCTCACGCGATGGGATCGCCGCCAACACGAGGTCCACCGGCTCCGCGGTAGGCAGGTCCTTCAAGGAATGCACCGCGACATCGATCGTTCCCGCGCGCAGCGCGTTCTCGATCGCGGTCACGAAGGCGCCGTCGCCCAGCTCGCGGATCGGGCGCTTCGAGACATCCCCCTTCGTCCGAAGCACCCTGATCGTCGCGCCCGCGCCCAGCGCTTCGTTGACCAGCTGCGCCTGCGCGAGCGCGAGGGCGCTGCCCCGGGTCCCGATGACGATCACGCCCTCTCCCGATCGAGCCCGAACAGCTCGCGCGCCGCGATACCGCGCGATGGCTCCTCACGCAGCGCGATCGTCGGCGCGTGAAGCAGCGAATTCGTGAGACCGACCGAGAGCGCTTCCACGATCCGCCTGTCTCGATCGCCCAGGTGCCCGAGCCGTCGCAGCGCGCGCGCGAGCTGCGCCTTGCGCAGCGCCTCCGCGGTCGCCCGGACGTCACGGATCGCGTCGACGGCCGCGCGCTCGCGCCACTCCTTCATGAAGCGCCGCGCCTCGCGCACGCAACGATCTGAAGCACGCGCGATCTCGTCTCGCGGGATCGCCGCGTGATCGCCGGCGAGATCGTCGATGTTGCGGTAGACCAGGCCCGCTAGACCGCGTGCGTCAGCCGGAACGCTCCGCGGCACCGCGATGTCGACGAGCACGAGCCGGCCCCGCGCGGCGCGCGGCTCGAGGAGCTCGCGCGTGAGAACGGTCCCGCGGGTGTCCGCGGCGGAGATGACGGCATCGGACCGCGCGATCGCGACGGGCACATCGTCGAGGGCGAGCGCCTCCGCGCCGCTCTCCGCGGCGACCGAGTCGGCGCGAGAGCGATCGCGGTTCGCGACCAGCACGCGCGCGACGCGGCGCGACAGTGCCCGAACGGCGAGCTTCCCCATCTCGCCGGCGCCGATCACCAGGATGACCGCCGACGCTGGATCGCCCAGCAGCCGTAGGGCGTCGTCTACCGCAAGCGAGCCGACCGAACGGCGTACCTCCCCGACCCTGGTCGAGCGGCGGATCTCGCGACCGACGTGCAGCGCGCGCTCGAAGAGTCGGCGGAGCAGCGGATGGAGACCGGCGCTCGATCCGTACGCCGCGCGGACCTGCCGGAGGATCTGCGGCTCGCCCGCGATCGTGGAGTCGAGTCCGGTGGCGGCACGGAACAGATGCGCCGCGGCCTCGTCGTCGAGCAGCGTCCGCATCTCCGGCACGTCCGTGGGCGCGACGCCGACCTCGTAGGCCTCGACGCGGTGACAGGTAGCGAGCACGACGCGGCCCGGGCCGCCGGAGAGCGTGTCGAGCAGGCGCTCGCGCGTGTCGAGCGCCGCGTCGCGCTGGTGGACGACATGCGCGATGAGGTGCATCCGCTCCGGCACGACGGTCGCGACGTTACGCGCGCGGGCGCGCGATCGAGAACTTTCCTACGGAGTTTTTCGCACGTTCACCGGGAGATACCGAGGCTCGCTGCGTCGGCTAGGCCGGCTTCTCCAGGACCCAGCTCCACGCCCAGCCGATCGCGGGTGACGTGACGACCGCGGTCGCGGCGATGAGGTCGAACGGGCTCGCGGTCGTAGCCACCGCGTATGCGGCTAGCAGCAGCCAGGCAGCCGAAACGGGGATAGCGACGCGAAGCTTGCCCTTCCTCATTCCGATTTGAAGATACCTGATGCGCCCACGAACCTGACCCTTCGACCGCTGCATGAGATGGAAATGAGACGGGTCGCGTCGTCGTCCGCGTTACCAGCTGCCGCGGTGGACGACCTCCGCGACCGGCCGGCGCCCAACGTTCTTCAGCGACGGCGAGGGCC
>WNGB01004376.1_pt1 | contig 22187 bp, 18 predicted proteins | sample 5400681 | NCBI WGS metagenome assembly WNGB01 (sample SAMN13153367, study PRJNA577476) | soil metagenome | isolation source: 115 cm soil or saprolite under grassland replicate 2 | place: USA:California | collected 2016-06-15
TTTAAATAATGTTTCTACAAATCAAGAGCTTATGATTGAATTGAAGTCTCTCAGATAACCGCTTGAGCTCCTATTTATAGGCCTTAGAGCTGTAATATTTCGGGGCTTAAGCTCTTCTAAATATATAATACAGCTGGGTATTGACAAAGAGCTGCTCGGCTGTTACAAATCAGCTCATGCTTAAGTGTTCGAGAGCTGGAATGATGACAATAAGGGTGATTACCGAATGAAAGTTACTTTTCCTGTCATGAGGGGAAACATGGGCGGGCGTCAGTACTATTCGCTACTGATTCCGCTTTCAGAGATTCCTCATTTGTTCAAGTTCAACGACTGGGAACACTGCCCTCCGGAACTCCGGGCGCAAAGGGTTCTGAACAAGGCAAGAGTTCCAGACATTACGAGCTACATACTCGAAAATGAGGACGGATACCTGTTTTCGTCGATCACTGCATCCTACTCGTGTCCGGTAAAGTTCGTCGCTTCAGCAGAGAATGCTGAAGTTGGAACTCTCGAGATGGAGCTCGAAAACGTGGAATTCATTATCAATGATGGTCAGCATCGTTGCGCGGCGATTGCCGCGGCACTCAAAGAAAGTCCTGCGCTTGGGAAGGAAAAAATTTCGGTGCTTCTCTTTGAGACGGAAAGTTTGGAACGGCTTCAGCAGATGTTCTCAGATTTGAATCGGTTCGTGCAGCAGACCTCAAAATCCTTAGGGATGCTCTATGATCGTCGGGATAATCTTTCCGCGCTCACAATGGAAGTATCCGAGCATGTGGACGTGTTCCGCGACATGGTGGATAAAGAGAAGGTAACGATTCCGCGGCGGTCTCTTAAGCTTTTTACCATTTCCGCTTTATACGAAGCGAATGAAGAATTGTTGGGTAAGAAAGTCCCTGAACAGGGATCACCGCTCTACGCAGAAATTCTCAGGAGAGCTGTCAAATACTGGACAGAGCTTTCAAAGATCATTGGTGACTGGCAGAAAGTCAAAAATGGCACACTTAGCGCTTCCGAACTTCGTCAAGAAAAAATCAACACTCATGCGGTTGTTTTGCGCGCGCTCGGAGGCGTCGGCAGAACGTTGCTGGCAAAATATCCCGAAGACTGGCAAGTGAAACTTAGGCTATTGGAAAAGATCGATTGGCGGAAATCTGTGGGTAGTAGTGCGAATCCTCTGTGGGATGACGTGTGTATCACAGCTGGCTCAGTCGTCTCCAACAGGCAGGCACGAGCAGCTACTTTGGCGGTCTTGTTGCGGGAAATCGGCGAATCGCCAAACGGAAAAGTGACACACAAAGAATCTACGGAGGTGACTAGTGCGCAGGCAGCCGAATAACGGAAAGCAGCCAAAAAATTCTACCGTTGCCGATCGTCAGAAATCTGCAGGCAGCATTCAAAGTTCGACCGATGACGAAGTCGCCCCTCCAAGTCCTACCGAAGATTCAACCACAACTCGTCTGCGGCAATTGCTCCCAACAGCATGGGCGATGATTCGCCCATACTGGTCCTCGGAGGACCGCTGGGCGGCCTGGGGGCTGCTCACCGTCGTGATCGCGCTCACTCTCGCGATGGTTCACATGAGTGTTCTTTTTAATCACTGGAACAACGCCTTCTACACCGCTCTGCAGGATAAGAACCATACGGTCTTTTTCCGGCAGCTGATCGGTCTTTCCTGGCTTGTAGGCCTTACAATCGTTTTCGCTGTTTATCAGCTTTATCTCAACCAGATGCTGGAGATCCGCTGGCGGCGCTGGCTTACCGAGCGATATCTTCGCGCTTGGCTGACCGACGGCGCCTATTATCGGATGCAGCTGGTGGCGGGTGAGACGGACAATCCCGATCAGCGCATCGCTGAAGACGTTCATCTACTCATTTCTCATACCCTCACGCTTGTCATTGGAGGTTTGCGCGCGCTGGTAACTTTGGTTGCCTTTGTGGCGATCCTGTGGGCGCTCTCCGGAGCGCTCAGCGTTCCTGTTGGCGGGTGGTTCTCCATTATGCTGCCCGGCTACATGGTATGGGCGGCGATCTTATACGCGATCGGCGGCACTTGGCTCACCCACTGGATTGGCCGTCCGCTCGTGCGGCTAAACTACGACAAGCAGCGTTGTGAAGCCGACTTCCGGTTCGGCCTGGTACGCTTCCGGGAGAACACTGAGGGGGTGGCCCTTTACCGCGGCGAGACGGACGAGCTCCGTGGTTTTCGGGAACGGTTCGAGGCGGTGGTGATGAACTGGTGGGACATCATGCGCCGCCAGAAGCGGCTGACCTACTTCACTTCGGGCTACCAACAAGCGGCTTGGATCTTCCCGTCGCTCGTCGCGGCGCCCCGCTATTTCCGCGGCGAACTGGCACTTGGAGGGCTCATACAGACCATCGGCGCCTTTAGCCAGGTACAGGCTTCGCTTAGCTTTTTTATCGACTCGTATAAGATGATTGCTGAATGGTGCTCGGTGGTTGAGCGGCTCTCCGGTTTCGAGCGGGCGCTAGAGCGGGTGCGCATCCAGGCGGCGACTGGCGGCGGCGTCCGGCGCTCCGATGGAGAGGCCACAGACCTGACCGTTGAGGGGTTGGATCTCGATCTCCCGGATGGTCAGCCGCTCATCGCGAATGTGAATCTCTCGCTCTTGCAAGGAGACACAGTTCTCCTGGGGGGAGCTTCGGGTTCAGGGAAGAGTACGCTCTTCCGCGCCATCGCCGGAATCTGGCCGTTTGGGCGCGGCGAGATCCGGGGGCCACGCGACCGCCACGTCCTCTTTCTACCGCAGAAGCCATACTTGCCTATTGGTACGCTTCGAGAAGTGGTGAGTTATCCGATGCCGGGGAGCGGTATCGATGACGTGACACTGCGCGAAGCTCTGCAGGCCGTGGGACTCCGTGACCTGGCCGAACGACTCAATGAGGTTGGCCATTGGGCGCTCCAACTCTCCCCAGGCGAGCAGCAGCGGATCGCTTTCGCCCGCGCGCTCGTTCAGAAGCCCGATTGGCTCTTTCTCGACGAGGCAACCTCGGCGGTTGACGAAAATACCGAGGCGCGGCTTTATCGACTGGTACGCGAACGGCTTGAGGGAACGACGGTATTCAGTGTGGGCCATCGCGCGACACTGCGTCCCTTCCATGCTCGCCAGCTTCTGGTGCGGGCCAATGGGAACGGGCCCGCCTCCATCGTGGAAGTAACGGCTGTGCCTGAGTTGGCTCGACGCGTTGCTGTGCACGACGAAGCGGTTGCGATGGCTGGATAATCGTCATCGAACGATACCATTCTTTTCACCTCCGGTCCGGAGGTGCGCGGGACCGGATCTCTTCAGATGCTTCCAGTTCGGCCATCGTGCTGCGCGAGCTTGTGTATCAAGAAATAGACCGAACTAAGCCACTCTTCTATTTCTTTGCCTTGGACCTTGAGATATGCGCCTGCACTATGTTTTGGCTCTATCTTGCGCTCGCAGGCTTAGCGCGCCTGGTCGTCGAATTCTCCCGGGTGAATCCAGTCCTTACTCTGGGTTTGACCGAAGCTCAGTGGTTTAGCGTTGCGATGATCATCGTCGGCACGTGGCAATTGCTCAAGACGTGTCACGGCCAAGAGAGTTAACTACTTGAGTCGCCCTTCACCGAATTATGGTAGCCCGAATGCCGAATGGCCGATTCGCATTGCCCTAAAACATCTCGTCGATTAGAATACCGATGTTCTCAGTGCTCCCTTTTCTCATGTTTAGCCCAAATCTCGAATACTCACTTATTTAAATTCAGGCATCGTGTCTTCGCCCGCTCTTTGTTCGCCCTTTTTTGACCCATGAGGAAAAGCTCGTTGGCCCTAGCAAAGCTCATGAGATATCGCCCCATGACCAGCATTTGGGTATGGTATTCCATCAGGCTTTTTCGTTTCTTCGCTAATTCCTCGTCGGATAGTGCGAATGAGATCCAGTCGGTTTCCTCCTCAGAAAAACCCTCGGGAGGGTTTAGTCGGGACCCAGTGCCTGCCCCGCTATCAACCGGCCATTGGCGAAAGTGAATTAAGTAAGTGAGAACGTAGGGATCAAGAGTGAGATGCTTCTTCCTAAATTCTTTTAAAGAGGCGCTAACAAAAAAGTACGTCGAGCAATGATCGGAGTGTCGATCCCTGTAATCAGCAAGCACGATGAGAGTGGAACGAAAATCTACCAGCAATTTTTCGATCTCTCGTTTTACGTCCTCTCCGTTAAACTCTATATTTGGTAGCACTGTGTCATCTGCTTGCGGATGATCTTCCAAAGTATAAGGAGATCGAAAATATGGGAATCTATCAAGCCAATGCTGGCGCAGGAGATTGCGAAGCCCACCATCGGGAAAGTTCAAAAAAACTACATCCTGCTTTTTCATTCCCAGAATCCGAAGCGCCTGACGTGCCTCCTTTTTGCGCGTCTTTCCATAGTTGCGATAATCCTCCGCGGTGGGACGGGCAATATGATTTTCCTTTTCCACCCCTTCAGGAAAACCGTCGCCGCTGGTCATAAACACGACCTTGACGGCTCCGCCAAGGCTGAGCACCCGCTGGATAAGACCTCCGGCTGCCAGAGTCTCATCGTCTGGATGCGGAGAAAAAACCATGAGTCGGGTATTTTTAGAGAGGAATGGCTCGAGCGGCCGCGGCGGCTCTGTCCCGTGTGCGCAGGGAGTGAGTACTAGCGTACAGACAAGAAAGCCTAGCAGACATCCTTGCCATTCACGGACGATCGAGCTATCACTCTTTAATCTCACCGCTCTATTTAATTTAACAATGTCGTACAATGTCGTAAACAAATAACTAAGCGGTCGTCAAATAATAGTGGAGAAAAAGATTTAAGTCTCTCGGCGGCTTCATCCTGATCCTCATCATGCGACGTGTGCAGCGGGCGAAAGAGCGGCTGCACCTATGTCATTCTCTGGGTTCTCATTGTCTTCGTTCCTGTATAGCTCAATTTTCCGTCCGTCGCCAAACTCATTCCTAAATGCGCATTAGAGTTTACTGATTCGGTAAACAGATTGTTGACATTAGAACCTATCGACGACACTCTTAAATTCCAGCGATGAAATTCACAAAAGCAAACCGTTTCTGGTGGTTTTTGTTGATCGTCATCGCATGTGTTGCCTCCTTGGCCATAAGCGATCTCGGCACGATAGCGAGCGACTCTTATCGCCGTCGGATCAGGGACCCGAGAGTCATTCGCGACTATCTCGAATCATACTCGGTTCGCAAGCTGCAACTTGGAGCTGGTGGTAACGACCCGACCGGGTGGTTGAATACCGATATTGCACCCAGACGTGACGAGGTCTATCTCGATGCTACCAAACGATATCCATTCCCAGATGGATCCTTCCAATATGTTTTCAGCGAGCATATGATCCAGGCGGTTCCTTGGGAAGGCGGTGTAGCAATGCTAAAGGAGTGCTATCGCGTACTTGCACCAGGTGGAAAATTGCGGGTCGTAACCCCGAACCTCACTAAATTCGTTCAATTGTTAACAGGGAACCCGGATGCCGACGCGCAGCGGTTCATAGCTGCGAAGCTCCGATTGACTGGCTGGCCGGAAAGCCCCGTGACCGGTGCATACATCTTTAACCGACAAGTGCGCGACTGGGGTCATCAGTTCCTCTACGACCCGGCAACGCTACGGAAGAGTCTCGAACTGGCGGGATTCAAGCGGATCACCGAATACCGTGTTGACGAGAAGACCGATTCCGTTTTTCACGAGGTAGAATTTCGTACACGTAACGAGGGCTCCGATCTTTGGCTGGTCAACCGTTGGGAATCAATGGCCTTCGAGGCGGTGCATTAAATTCGCCAGTCTATACCGCCGACCAGACGCCAAATGGCTTAGAGAGGCTTGTCTGTAATCAGCAGTCCTTTTCTGTCGCGTAGTCGATTGTCTTGTCGTCCAATTAATTTCCCTTCTTGCCGGGCGAAATAAATAAAAGAACGGTTGGGATCAACAGGACGTAACAAGCCGCCCCGATCGTTAGCGTCGTGGCGATTCCAAAAGCAATGCTACTGGCAACAGCGACGGTGGACGCGAGTGTCCCCGCTGCCCCGTTGATACCCCAGAACCAAGGTGTTGGTCTGCGATCAATCGCGGAGACTAGCCTCATGCCGGTGGGGAATCCAAAGCCGAGCAATAGACCAGCCGGTGCGATAGTAACGACACATAATATGGCCCTGAATAATAGACTGGCGCTGTTGAACGCCAGAAACACGCCTGACAGCCAATGGGGAAACGCTGCGACGTAGGCTCCTGTTAACAGTGCCCAGATCAAAAACCTTGGTCGGCTATCCAGCGGGAGCATGTCGGAAACAGGCTGCCGATTCCTGTTGCCAATATGAGCGTGAAGAGAAGCACGCTGAGCGAGTACCCGGGGTGCCCCAGGAATACACTCATGCGGCAATAGACCGATCTCAATTATCCATGAAACCGATACCGATGAAAGTTATCGGGCATTTTGCACCTTTTCTCTCTGGGTCATTGGTTAGGTCGTAGATGAAAATAGAATAGCCAATTTTCCCCACAGGCTGGCGCTTCCAAAGCCAGCGGATGAGGGGATCATGGGGGCTAGAGAACGTCCTGTAAGTTGTAAACGCTGATCGCCAGAATTTTCCTCCGCAGTATTGCTGGAACCTTGTCTGCAGGTGGTGGCCACTCTAATGGCCAGATTCCAGGCTGATATTGATGGCCTTTCCCGTCGTAAGAAGACGGATCTGATCGAGTTTGCGAGAGACGAACTGGATGAACGTGTTGATAGCGGATTCCGTAGTAAGGAAAGGGCGCGGTGCCGAAGTACGATAAATAGACAATCGGCAGGTTCTCCTTCTCCATGTAAGTTTTTACAGCTTTCAAGTCTTGGCCCCAACCGAGGTTCGAATCGCTAAGATAATAGTAGGACCGCCAACAAATTCATTAAAATATGCAAGCTGGTGTGGTGCAATATGGAGTGAAGAAACAGCCGTCAAGGATAGCGCGATACCGATCAAGCTGTGTGAGAGCATACTGCGGCTGATCGAGACTGTTGCCAGCCACCCGGCAAGCACGAACAGAACGGAATAAACTGGAAGAATATGGCGCAGGCCTATGTTCACTTTTGCTTCGCTGGTGGTGAGGAAAAAGATTATGATCGGATACCAAAAGCAAAATTGCTTCATGCCGACGAAGCGGCGTCCCGGCGGTAAAAATGAGGGAGGGGACAATCAGTATCAGACTACCAATCGGGCGTCTTGATGAGAAGAGAGCTAACAAAAATATTCGCACGAGCCTTGGTGGATAGTCTCCTAACTTACCGATAATTTATTAAGAAGGATGATAACATTTAAACACGTGGGAAATGAATGGTGGTGGGGTAGAATGGGTAACCAATTTTTCCAAATAGCATCAACTCTAGGTATCGCACTAGATCATGGACATAAGTTTTACTTCCCAGAATGGAAATACAGAGAATATTTTAAAAATCCATTACCGTTTAAATCATTTGCTGAATTAGAACAAATGGATCTAATAGTATTGGAAGAAAAGAGTTTGGGTCATAATTGTTTTAGCGTCCACTCGGATAAAAACTACGATTTACAAGGTTTTTTTCAGTCATTTAAGTATTTTGATAAGTATAGGAGCATAATTCAATATTATTTTGATTTTAATGATGAAGTAATAACTACAACAAGAGGTAAATATTTTGATCTATTAAGAGAAGAAAATCTTTGTTCTATACATTTAAGAGCCGGTGATTATCACCAATTCCCGAACCATCACCCGATACTCAGAAGCGACTATTATCAGAGCGCAATATTACATTTTCCAAACCATAAATTTTTGGTTTTCTCTGATGATATAAATTATTGTAAATCTATATTCGTTGGAGATAATTTTCATTTTGTTGAAGGAAATCCCAATATTAAAGATGTGTGCCTAATGAGCCTTTGTAAAAACAATATCATAGCAAATAGTAGTTTTAGCTGGTGGGGGGCGTATTTGAACAGGAATGGGAATAAGAAAGTAGTAGCACCCCAAAATTGGTTTGGTCCGGCTTTGAGTAATGAGCATATTGACGATAGATTACCAGCAGAATGGATAAAGATATGAATAACGAAACACTACCGTCGCCTGCAGAGCATCTGCCGGGACTTTTTGAGTCGCTTTTGGTGGCAAGAGAAATAAGTGTTACGGCCGATTAAGAAGGATAAGAAATGATCCAGCGAGAATTGCGATGAAGCAGTACCGCTGAGAATTTGGAAAACAGGGCTATGCCTGTTGAAATGCCGATTGTCGCCAGAGGTCCCAAGTTGGCGCGGATAAAGAAGATGCCGGTACGAGAAAAAGAATAATTAGTAGTCCAGCGCCAAGAATCGTTCCTGCTTTGCGCGGCATCACGAATGGAAATGGCTCGACCGGGTCGTCCGGGACGCGACCGGTACGGAGTGAAACGCCGGTTTGTCATACACCCGTAAGGCGCAACAAGCGGCCCAAAACCAGGTCTGAATCAAGAAACTCGTGTGCGAAGGCCTCAGCGGCTGCAGCGTGCTGCGAATAGTCACTCTCGACGTGATTGATCGCTTCGGCAGCGCTGTCGGCATCAGTAAAAGTTAACAAGCCGGTGCCGGTTGGTAGGTAGGCGCCTATGCCGGTGTCCTGAACGATCACGGGCCGACCTGCAGCCAGATAACAAGCGCTCCGGTCGCTGAACCAGCCTGTACGCCCGAGCGCATAGGTGTGCTTCACCGCGGTAAATTCACCACGGGAGTGAACAATATAATCGCGATAGGAGTCAGGAGTGGCGGTATGATGACGAGGCTGGACAATATGCCAACCATGTTCTTCAAGCTTGGGAGGCTCCGGCTCATTAGGATAGACGCAGAGGCAGAGTTCCAACGGCGCTGCAACCCTTCGGGGAAGGTCAATGAGGCGTAGAAACTCATCCGCCTTTTGACCGTACCAGACGCCGCGCCATTCTATCGGGCTGAAGCCACGCCACTCTGCAACCGTAGTATATGAGGTGCCAGCCGGCTGAGCAGTGCTCCATTGGTCGAGAACTACAGGCGGCAGAGTTGTCTCCCATTTTAGGCCGCAGATGGGCAGCGGACAATCAGACTTGCCGAGGTTCAGACCCACGGTGACATAGAGGTCATGTCCGTCGAGATTCATGTGGGCGCCATAACGCTCCCTCCAAATTTGGGTATAACCTGGATCGAGATCAACATAAACTCGCCGTCCTACAGCAGCGTGAATTGATTGGGGCAATGGACGTCCGCCAATGTTAATTAAGAGGTCGATTTCGGGTGCAAGCCTTTCAAGATCCACGTGAGAGAGGCCCACATGGCCTTCTCCGTGCTGTTCTAGCAGCGTTGTACAACCGGATAGACAAAATTCATCCATAACTCTCCGGAAATACTCTACGTTGCTGCAGGTATAGAACGGAACCGATTTTCCGTTCTCATCTACGCAGTGTTCATTCCCTATATATTCTACGTAAAGGACATCGAGGCCTAATCTCCGGAAGCCCAAAATGTAATTGAGATAGGCCCAAGCATGCCCCCCGAACCACGGATGACTGCCTAGGGCGCCTGAAATCATGAGACGTTTGGCCATGGAACAGAGGCCCTCTGCTTAGTTCGTGTACCTGTATACGTGTAAGGCGCGGTCCCCCACGAGATACGTCGTGCGAAGTTGGATCGTGTCGATATAACATCCTCTCTTTTTACTGCGCTTCGATATTCTGGAGGAAACAAAATCGTCGCCGACCGCAACCAGAGCATCCGCGCGACACGAGCGATAAAGCCGCATGGTGTGATGGCTATTTGCATCTCTTTGTCCTCGAGAGTGGACCCGAGAAGTGAGGCGCTGAACTCACACTCGGTTGCCAAACGCGGCTTGGAGTCTTCCGCCTCAATGATATGGTTAGAAGTATCGTCATCGGGTATCGAGTGCTTCCATCAAGGATTGTCTCTAGCTCTTGTCTTATTTCGGTTTAGCCAGAACTTTACGACAGAAATTACCCCATTCCCTTAAGGGACTTTGTCCTTAATTATCCCTCGATCAGATAGCTGCTCCAAGACATAAATCCTGTAATTTGCCGATTTGAAAGGAATGGACCAACCATACTCGCGAAGTACTCTATAACCTGAGATAGAAGAAGCCGCGATCACATAAGGTTTCTTCTCTCCTGATGTGACCAAAGGAACATCTCTCTCAGGTATAGCACCAGACGATAGATTTTCTGGGTGAGCATAGAGGTTCCAGCCGTTGAACACATATCCCGCATCAATACTGGCAAACGGAACGTTCTTTCCACGAAGCCAGGCCACGGCTTCAGCAGTAGCACGACTAGTTTGGGTTTCGTTCCAGGTTACGAGCGTAGATACAACAAAAAGAACCGCGATACCTGCGATCGTTGATTTTGACTTAAGTTGGTTATTCGCGAGTATTGCGATAAGCGGCGGGAGCAAGACTATGGAATATCGATCAGATCCCCATGCATCAAAGAGCCAAAGAACTATTAAAAAGAAAAAATGGATCAATGTATACCAAACGAAGAGACCCAGTGGTTGTTCAATGCCGGTGCCAACTACAGTGATCATTTTCACAATGATTCCGGCAGAAGAGAAAAGGGAAAGCACAAACAGAGGATAGTTGAGCCATGGAGGCAAGAAATCCGGAGCCGGGCCGCCTTGCAAAAGGTGACGTTCTTTGCCGAGGGTATTCAACTGCCACATCCCCTCTAGCGGATTGGGAATTTCGCCTGCAAACAATATCGAGCAGCCCGTCAAGAAAAGTAAAGCAGCAACACTGCCCCAAAACACTCGTCGCCGATACAATGATGCGACCATGGGCAAAGTTATAGAAATTAGCGCCAAACCGCCATGTATAAAGATTCGCAATACACCCGGCACCGCTTGTTCGTAACGATGAAGCCAATAATCGGTCACCCATATTGTTTTAACCGCATACTGGCTGGTCATGCCAAAGATTTGAGTAACGAAAAACGGCATAGGTAAGAGAAGCAAGCAAAACACAGCGGGAGGTAGAATATATTTCCAGGACCTGTAAGGCGGTGCAAAAAGAACATAGAGCATTAGACTGCCAGGGATCGCGATAGCAATCTGTCGTATGAAGAAGGCACATGCCCCAAAAATGCATCCGACCCAGAGTTGATGGGGGTTTCCCCGGCAGAGTGCTCGCGCGAAGAAGAAAAAAGCCATGGCGGCAAAGCTCACAAAGGGAACATCCGTCATGAATGAGAAAGTTAAGACAAAAAACACAGGATTGATGAGAAGGACAACAGTCGCAATGAAACTTTCGCTGCGTGTACGCCCGAACTCCCGCAACGTTCCATATAGGGCCAAGCCCGTGAGCCAAGCGAGCACCGCGGTGGAAACTCGAAGGGCGGAAAATGAGAACCCGTAGGGTAGACAAAACAGACTTCCCCACAGAATTTGCGCAAAAGGATAATGAGCTGACCAATCAAGAACCCGTAATTCGCCTGTCTTTAGCAAATGTTCAACGCTCCAGGCGTAGGTCCAATCGTCATGGAAAGGTAGATCAACAAATGGATGAATCAAGACGGCGGCAGAGAAATAGAGCAGAACCAAGATTGTCGCAACCGCCATGGGCGTAAGCGTGGCGGCGGATAGGGACCAGTTGTCATATAGGGGCAATGGCGGATTCACTATCGACCGCGGTTTAAAGCTCACTTCAATCCTCTCCTGATTGATTTGACCGTTCGGCTCGTCATCCCCGATGTACACTCAGCGCATATTCGGATCTTCCTCTGGATACGTCTGAGGTTCGCGGTTTCAGTCAATCCTCAAGCAGCGAAGAAGAAAAGGACGAGTCCGACTCACGGCGCATGTCGAACGCGACAAGGCGTTCGTTCTCTAGGGTGCAATGGAAAAGGGACCGAAGGTATTGGTTGAAGCCCTTGTAGCAATCGAGCCACCAGAATGCAGGCCACGCAAATACTATAAAGTTCGCTCCCGACTGCCGTAGCCGTTCGACTTCACGGATAGCCATCTCATCATTGGGCGGCGGCCCCCCGTACCGGCCGTCTCGTTCGAGGAAGGGAATTGTACGCCGCCCGCTAGTAACTAAACCACCAAAGTGCTCGTCGTCAACCAGGATGAACGCATCCCCTGCGGGTACTGTGGCCGCGATATCTTGCGCCGCCAAATACAGTCGGTCGATCCATCGGACTAAGTCTAGATACTTTCTTGGGTGAACGATGGAAAGTTGAGATAGAGCGGTATTTTCAAATTCCTTTTTGAGCAGGAGATAACGATCTAAATGATTGGTTCGAACAAACAGTAGCATGTTTTGAGCATACCACCATTCCACATTTGCGTTTTGCCAGATCCTCTTTCTTATGCAATCGATCACTACATATCCTTTGTGGTGGAAGAATTTCACCCAATAGTCTGGCCATTGTTCGTTCATGTGCTGCGTCCCTCCTTGCTGAGGTATCGCAGCCGAAAAGACAATAACGGGTCCAAGTCTGGTGAGGGAATCTATGAATAGACCTGCAGATTCGGGGGGAAGGTGTTCCGCCACTTCCAACGACAGGACCAAATCAAATTGCCTATCCAGGTGAAAAGGTTTTCTAAGGTCCAATGACAAAAACTGTTCTTTCGGTATTTTTAGAATTTTCTCACTTACGTAATCACCATCTACACCACAAATCTCCTCTATCCCGAATTCTTTGAAAACCGATAACCAAGTTCCTGCGCCGCAACCGATGTCAATAACACTCCTTGGCTGAACCAGCTCTAAGACCAAAGGAACAATTTCCTTCGCCGAGCGGTAGGAACCGTCTTGGAGTTCTCTAAAGAAGTTTTCCGTATAAGCCATATCAGAGAACAAACAATTGAATCCACCCAACCTCTAGCCCGCAAGCGCTAGCATTGAGCCGAGAACCCGATCCGCTGCGAAGTATTCGCGTGCCACTTCACTCGCGTGAGCACTCGCATTGCCATAATCGCGCTCGATCATGCGCACCGCTTCAACCGCCTCATCGACGGTGTTAAAGGCGTGGAGCCCAGGGCCTAGAGGGAGCACCTCACCGAAACCGGTGTCCTGCTCCACCACCGGTCGGCCAGCTGCAAGGTAGCACGCCGCACGATCGCTAAACCACCCGCTGCGAAGGCGAACATTCATGTCCTTTGCAACCGTGAATTCACCCCGTGAGGATCGCAAATAGTCACGGTACCGCCACGGATCCGTTGAGACTTGGAGCGGATCAACTACATGCCAGCCGTGCACGGTCAGCAATTCACGATCTCCAGGTACACTCTCGACATCCATCGCTACCTCGAAGCTTTTAGTAGTCCGTGAGGGAAGATCCAAAAAGCGACACCATTCGGTCCGTTTATCCCATGTAAACATCTCTCCGCGATACTTCATCTCGCGTCCCTGTGAATTCCACGTTCCGACTGTTGTATATGTAAGCCCTTGTGGCCCAGGATTTTCCCACAGTTCGATTGCTACAGGCTGGCGGGTTGGATGCCAGTCATAACCACCAGTCGGCAAAATTGATTGGGACTTTCCGATATTTTCACCAAAGGTAAAAAATAACGTATGGGCATCGAGAATAGCTGCCAGACCGCTATCGCCATCTTCTAATTTGAGCTGGGTAAAGACAGGGTCTGCATCAATAAATACAGAGGGGCGCCCCAAGCATAATTCGGGTGGAAGGCGGTTTACTGGCCCGAAGCTTACGAGGAGATCCGCTTCTTTTAAGAGGTCACTTATGCGGCTAGCCCCAGGGCCGTATTTGAGGCCTCGATCGACATCGAAAAAAACCCAACGATCTCCGAATCCAATCTTGTTTAGGAAGCTCGCAGCTGTGGCAATTCCGTATTCGTAAGAGCGAGCAAACTTATTCGTAAGCGGGTTGTATGCAAATACGCAGTTCCATTTTCCGGTATCTTCGTAGAACCAGATGTCATGCCCGAGGGCGCGAAAGCCCAGCAGATAATGTGCCATTTGCCAAGCAAATCCACCAAGCGGGCGGCGTACGAGATAGCCGGTGAAAACGATTCTTGCCATAGGCTTAGAAAACGGCAATTGCCCACTGAAACCAGTAAAATCTTTCTATGCAAGCACCCTTTCTCGCCTCCAGCGAGGCGGTACTCAAGGTGCCGGGCATAAAAACCGCAGGCTTGTTTGAGTCCTGGCACTTCTCCTGTTCTCGCCAACTCGGATTGGAAATAGTGCGCACTCCAAGTAGCCCGCAAGGTCGAAGGTGAGAATCAAGACCATATCGACGCGTGCTCCTGGAGTTCCGTAAGCGTGCCTTACCCGTCCGTATTCATCGCAACGTTTAAGAGGCGATTTAACACCTTATCTGAATCGAAATACGCTTCGGCGATATCTTGCGCGGCTTTCGCATGCCGACTGTAGTTCGCCTCAACTTCTCGAATTCCGACCTCGGCTTCGTCTAATGTGTTGAAACAGAGTATGCCCTCTCCGACAGGTAATACTCGACTGAATCCAGTATCTTGGACTATCACAGGGCGACCGGCAGCCAGATAACAGGCAGAACGTCCGCTGAACCAGCCGGACTTTCCGTCAACATAGGCATTTTTAGCAACACTCCATTCGCCTTTTGATGTTTGAATATATCGGCGGTAACTCCTAGAGTCATGGCAAACCTCCGTAGCATCAACAACGCGCCACCCGAGTTGTGTTAACACCTCATAGGGCGTCCATGTTGTATCGTTTTGATTAAGAGTACGAACGCTTGCCGGCGTATTGTCACAATTGCTTGGCCGCCTGATGTGGGGTCTGTGAAGAGCCACTTCGAGAGTCGTCGGCAGTACCCTTTGCGGCAGACTCATAAATTTCAAGAACTCTACGTCCTTCTGTCCGTAGGTTCGCCCACCGTAGGTTATCGCCTTGTAGCTCGTCCAATTCATAACAGTCGTGAAGGTGTTCTGATATGGTAGGGACGAACGCCACTCACTAAGGACGATTGGTTGCCGTGTCGGCTGCCAGCGGTGCCCCGTATCAGGCAGGTCTTTGCCAAGGCACTCCCCAAAGGTAAAGTGGACGTCATGCGCATTAACTCGGTCGCGAAGCTCCGCGCTACCGTCCGCGACATTGATCTGAGTAAAACCAGGATCCGTATCTATGTATACGAGCCTCCGAACCCGGCGATAGTTTTCCGGTATTTCGAGAGTTCCAGAGACATTGATGAGCACGTCGGCTGACTGGATCAGTTCCCTCCTCTTCTCATCTGAAATCCCAAACCATTCGGACTTAGGGGGAAAGTAGTATGCCCACTTAGTGGAAAGACCGAATTCAGCCATGACGCCGGCTAGATATTTAATGGTGGGCTTCGGATCGTCAGCTATCCAGTGATCCCCCGACGGGCCCCCATCGAAAATGTACGGCCATCCACCCGAGTCTTCTACATAGAAAACATCGTGTCCGAGCCGTTTCATTCCTAGGACAACATTGAGATAGTCCCAGGTCACGCCGCCGAGGAGGCGGTGTTGGGCGATCAAGCCAGTCACAATGATACGAAGGGATGAATCCAAACTTAGCTCACCAAAACTATTCCTTCGAGAGTTCCCAGGGCGGATTTCACGGCTATTTCAATGAACCTGTGGCTGAATCTAAATTGCTGCCGTCGTCAGCAAATTTACGACAATGCCCGCTCCAATACAGTCGCAATGACTTTACGCGCGTCAAAATACTCCTCGGCAAGAGTCCGGGCTAACTTACATTGGTGCTCGTAATCCATGACGACTCTCTCAATAGATTGCCGTGCTTGCTTCACATCGCGGAACCGAAACAATCCAGCGGAATCCGGGAGGAATCGGCTTGCGCCTGTATGCTGGACAACGGCCGGCTTACCGCTAGCCAAATAACACAAAGTTCGATCGCTCACCCAGGCCGTTTCCAGGCTTACGTAAGCTGGTTTCGTGCAACTAAACTCACCGAAAGAGTCCTGGATGTAATGCTGATAATCCCACGGAGTCGACGCGATTGTATGAGCATCAACTAGACGCCAGCCGTGGCATTGCAGTGTCTGCTCATCCTCCGGCTTCAAGTCGAGGGCCAGCTCCAAAGGCTGGCCTGTAAAAAGCGGCATCTCCATAAATGGTAGGAATCCGCTCCGTTTATCATCCAAGTATGCTTCATCCTGCAACCATCCACCGGCATGCCAGTGTGCGACAGTCGTGAACACCGCTTTGGCCGTTGCCGCACGCGGGGGCCACCAGTCGAGAGCAACGCATGGAGGTGTGTAAATCCACCTCATGCCCATATCTGGAACCCGCGCCCCCGGCTGGCCAACCGTCTCTCCAATCGTAAAATATGTGTCGTGGGGAGCCAGGCATATCTGTCCTTTGCGGATCCATAACTGTAACAAACCGGGGTCCAGGTCGACCAAAGCGGACCTTCGGAAGCGCTTTACAATATGCAAGGGGGTGTCGTAGCGCAGTTCTAATAGAAGATCCGCCTCCGTGGCCGCGTCCAGATCCAGACAGCCGATGGTGACATCTGGAGGTAGAGTCTCATCGGTCGAGGAATACAAGGCCAAACAACTTACAAGACCATAGCGCTCTAAACGAAGTTTCAGGGCAGCAACGTTGTCGCGTATCGCATCAGCGGAAGTGGGCCGCGTTATAGCTTCTAGCCAGATTACCTGACAGCCAAGTGCGCGCAGTCCAAGAGCCCAATTGAGATATGCCCATAGATGGCCACCGCCTTGCGGGTAATCGAGAGTTTTTGCGGGAGCGATACAGACTGTAATGCTCATGTTATCTGTTTCACTCCATGACGTAGTCGCCCGCGATTTTGTCGGGCGGGATTAGCCGTCTATTTCATTCTCGGACTGTTGTCCGCGTGAGCCCGTAGCAGTCATGCCATCGCTGATTAATGCCTCCTCGACGAGGCGGGTAAGGACCTTTTCCGAGTCGAAGTATTCCTCAGCAATTGCCCGTGCTACCTTGGCCTCCCGTGCATAGTTTGCCTCGATTTTCTCGATAGCGGCAGTAGCTTCCTCTATAGTTTTAAACGCGAAGATGCCGTCTCCCTCGGGAAGGACTGCGGGAAACCCAGTATCCTGCACCACTACAGGCCTGCCTGACGCGAGATAGCAAGCGCTGCGCTCGCTGAACCAACCAGATTGACCTTGCACGTAGCCGTTTTTTGCTACACTCCATTCAGCCTTCGAAGACTGGATGTAGTTACGATAACTGTCGAGGTCTCGACAAGTTTCCGTTGCGTCGACAACACTCCAGCCGGCGTGAACCAGAAGTTCACGTGAACTCCACTCTGGTTGCCCCTGCATTAGTTCGGACACTATCGGCGGCATGTTCTCAATCTCGGTCCGCCAATTTACGTGTTCGATGTTGCTCAGAGCTAGCTCGAGCCTAATGGGTCTGACTGTCATCGGTAGGTTGAGAAAACGATAGAACTCCACGTCCTTCTGACCATAAGTTTTATCCGCGTACGTTAAAGGCTTGTAACTCGTCCAGCTCATCACTGTGGTGAAACCATTGCGCGGAGCAGTAGATGTACGCCACTCGGAAAGCACAATGGGTTGTCTCGTTGGCTGCCAGTTATGTCCAGTTCTCGGAACCGAAGCAGAAAGGCACTCACCGTAACTGAAGTGGACGTCATGAGCATCAACGCGGTTGCGAAAATCCTGTTCCCCTCGCGCCAGCTTCACCTGTGTAAAAACCGGATCCGTATCGATATAAACAAGTCTGCCGACTTGGCGATAATGATCAGGAAATTCCAGCGAGCCAGACACATTCAGGAGCATATCGGCTCTGTTTACGACGTCCCTGCGTTCACTGTCCGACAGACCATACCATTGGTTACGGATGGGGAAACGATAAGACCATCGGTTTTCGAGGCCGAAGCGTCTCATGAGCGAATTGAGATAAGCTACATTTTCGCTGCAGTCGTAGGAGACCCAATCGTTGCCGCTCGCGCCGCCGTCAAAGTTGTAAGGCCACTGGCCCGAATCTTCAAAATAGTATATGTCATGGCCGAGCCGCCTGAGGCCGAGGAGATACTGAAGGTAATGCCAACTGATTCCCCCCAGAGAAGGATGCTGCGCGATCAACCCAGTGACAACGATGCGAAGCGACGAGTCCATAAACCAGCTTAAATCCAGCGCCGTGTTTCGAAACCGCTCATGGTCTGGCGGTTATTTTTCTTGGAGAGAATTGGAAGAGCCTGGTGCTGGCGACAGAGCAGCGGACCGACTGCGAATGGTGGAGTTTTCGGGGAGACGTATATCACGCCGAAGGTAATCTGCCCCATAACCTACGAGCCAAATTTTTCTTCTCGGGACAAAGGGTGAATTTGAGGCGACGCGACAACGGAGGTATCGCCTATGGCCGTTGAGACGTCGGACCTAATAAAAGTGAGTCGGCCCTTTTCAATGCCAAGTAATAAGTCGCAGTGTTTCAAGGTCGACAGTCGATGAGCGATGATGAAAACGGTGCGGCCAAGGCTGAGACGCTCCATAACCTCGATAATTTCTCTTTCTGTTTTTATATCGATGGAGCTCGTCGGCTCATCCAGGATGAGAATGGGAGCATTCTTCAGAAAAGCTCGTGCGAGCGCAACCCGCTGGCGTTGGCCCCCGGATAATTGCATTCCACGCTCACCCACCAGCGTATTATAGCCGTCCGGAAGGCAGCCTATAAATTCATGCGCGTGGGCTGCCTTTGCCGCCTCAACGATCTCATGTTGTGAGGCACCGGGACGTGCATACGCAATGTTCTCGCCAATGCTGGTCGAAAAAAGTATAGAGTCTTGAAGGACGATTCCGAACTGATTGCGAAGATCCACGAGCTTGTAATCTCGAAGATTAACACCATCGAGGAAGATTTGGCCCCGAGTCGGGTCGTGGAATCGGGTCAACAAACTAACGAGCGTTGACTTTCCTCCACCTGTCATACCCATAATACCCACTCGAGTGCCAGGCTCGATTTCGAGTGAAATGTCACTCAATACCGGATTGTCCCCGTTATATGCAAAGCAAACATCACGGAAGGTTATCCCTCCGCTCGCACGCGCTAGAGGCACCGCATTTTTACTTTCAATGACATCGGCCTCTTCATCTAAAAGCGCGAAAGCGCGCTCCGCGCTGGCGAGCGAGCGTTGTGCAAGGACCGCCATGTCGCCAAGAGATGCCAGTGGCCCGAATAGCTGGGTCAGGTATGCCATCACGAGCATCAACTCACCTAAAGTTAAAGTTCCTGATTGAACATGATGCACGCCCAGGAACAATACCGCAGCTGTACCGGTTGCCGTCGTGATTGCAACTAGAAGTCCAAACCCTCCCTCGGACCACGCAGCCCGAACGCGCGCTAAAAAACTCTCACTGGAATGACGTACAAAACGCTCTTGTTCCCGCTCTTCCTGACCGAAAGCTTTAACAACCCGCAGGGCGCTGAGAGCTTCCTGCACTACTGAAAAAGCGGAACTGTCGAAGTGCGTAATCTGCCCCCAGTGGTTGCGAAGGCGGGGATTAAACGTTCGTGCGCCTATGTAAAGGACAGGTGAAATGGCAACTGCGACTATGGCTAACTGCCAATCGAGGGCGGCGATGATGTAAATCATTCCAAAGACAGTCAATCCTGTGGCAACAAAGGGTATGACGCCATCCACCGCTAGCCACTGAATCCCAGGAGCGCAATACTGGATGCGGTATGTGGAATCGGCAGTACCTCTCGTATCATGGTATGAGACCGAAAGGCGCTGCACATGGCGAAACAGTTTGGTTCGGAACGCCAAAGTTAGCTTTTCGCCGGTGTAGGTACGCAACAATGAACTCGTGAGTCGTTGGAGTCCACTGAGAAGGGCAACGCCTATAGTTAGAATGATGACGAAAATGAAGATGGCATTACTCGAACTCGTCAGGGCATCGGGTAGCGCTGCTTGTAAAAACGGCGGCAGTGGATGAGAGCCGATAACACTGTCAACAACAATTTTCAGCGGCAACGGTGTCAGTAGCGAAAGAGGTGTTGATAACAAGGTTACCAACAGCAGTCCCCCTAGGTGTAGGCAATACGGCCTGACCTCAAGGAATAACCGGCGGTAAAGCTCAGAATTGCGGGTTTTCTTTTTATCCATCATGAATGGCATCCGAATGCTCGAAGGTGTGAATGACTGCGGCAACGGCGCTGCCGCAACCACGCAAACTGTATTTTGTTAGAAGGAGGCTCAACAGACCCAGGATGACGGAAGCCATCAATGCATTATCAAGCGCTGCCGCAGCGGAAAGGGAAGCGAATAAAACCGGAAGAAGAAGCTCCAACAGTGAACACTTAGGCCAGAGCCGAAGTCGGACAAATTGGTTACCGGCACCATGATCCTCCACCGCCATGAGCAAGCGCCCGCCGCCAAGCAACCCCGCACGCACTTCCAAGTCCCATCGATCATAATCTCCGCCTCGCCGAACGTAAACGCCCGCCTTGCGTAAATCCGCTTCGAAAGATTTCAATCTTTCATTGGGATCGCGCCAATGCTCGGTCCAAACGGCAAATTTCCGTGGCCAAGGCATCACAAAGCCGGATGCGTTGTATCTCCAGAAAGTAAGGCCGGAACGCAGGCGTCCGGTAAGGCGCGCCAAAGGTTGGAGTATATGAAGCAATCCTGTCACGGTTCGCAGTTTAACCCAGTCAAAGGGGGATCTTCGCGAGTGTGGAAAGCAGACTCGTGACGAACTTAACGCGGCTTGGCAAATCGGTGCATAAAGCGCCAGCGCTAGGAAAGGCAGAGCGTAGAATAAGGGAAACCAAAGGAAGCCGAGCGCAACAATCGGAACAAGCGCGGCGACGGCCAAGTACCATTCCGGCATGGACAACCAAGATTCTAAGGACCCCGCCGGTGATTGGTAAATAGATTGGAAGGGCGCGCTCCCCCATACGCCATGATAAATGCGTCCTTGGCTCCATGCCTTATACTGGTGGCCATTCCCGTAAACGCGGCCCGCCCACGTGACATGGCCGGCGAGATTGTACTTCTCCGGCCATTTCTTCTCCAAGAAGGATTCCGCTTTGCCGTAATTGTGCTGCTGCTTCCAATAGGCTCGAATTGAATTACGCCTATGGTGCCAAACCATTGCACCTGGGCTATAGCCTAGTGTCCACTCTTTTTGCTGCAGCCGCCAGCAAACATCCACATCGTCTCCGGCGATGCGAAATTGCGGATCGAATCCGCCAATGGCTTCCAGAGCGGCTTTGCGAAAGGCCATATTACATCCGGGAATATGTTCGGCCTCAGTATCGGACAGCAGAATGTGAACCGGGTTTCCCGGGGAATGGGCAACGCACTCGGCAATAGGTCCATCGTCGGGATGTGCGATGTTCGGACCGCCGACTCCCACATGTTTCGTATTCATGAACGCATTGGCAAGGTACCTTAACCAGTGAGGATCGGGGTATGCATCATCGTCAATATACGCGACGATTTCTCCCGTAGCTGCGTTCAATCCCGTATTGCGAGCGGAAGAGAGGCCCCGATTTTCGGTTGTTATCACTCGAAAGCCATAGCTATGGGCGATCTTTGCAGTAGTATCCGTGGAGCCATCGTTCACCACGATCACCTCGTAGTTAGAATACCTCACGGACGCTTTTGAGAGCAGGCTTGGGACGACGATCCCGAGTGGTGATGCCAAACGCCCAATCTTCGACTTCGGCACCGGCCCTGTGCCACTCATCAGTCCACGAAAATATAAAGGCCCCTGCACAGCCAGGGGCAAAGGTACTCCGCAGTTGCCACGCGAGCGCTTGCGCTTGAGTGGCCTCTCCGTTTCGAAGACTATCGAGACCGATCTCACTCATGAGGAGAGGTCGGTCTCCGGCGATATTATGAAGTCGTGCCAAGTAGGCGTCAAGCCGATTCTCCGATTCAAGGTAAACATTGAAAGTCACAAGGTCTAAGAAGGGAAGGTGAAGGTATTCGGTTGTGGGATAATTTACGTAAGTGACGATGGCGTGCGGGTCTTCTGCTTTCACCGCCCAGTACAAGCGCTCGAGGTAACTCTCAACTCGCGCGCGTCCCAGCCACCGAACAACAGGCGCTGCGATCTCATTCCCAAGCGCATAACAAAGAAGGGCGGGATGTCCTGCACAGGAACGCGCTTTTGTGCGCACCAATTCTTCAATGTCAGGAGCACCTTTTCGGTCAATCAAAAAGCCCACGTACTGTTCTGCAGATAGCCCGACCATG
>WNGB01011482.1_pt1 | contig 22187 bp, 17 predicted proteins | sample 5400681 | NCBI WGS metagenome assembly WNGB01 (sample SAMN13153367, study PRJNA577476) | soil metagenome | isolation source: 115 cm soil or saprolite under grassland replicate 2 | place: USA:California | collected 2016-06-15
GCGCCCGCCCGCCCGGCAGGGCCAGATGCCCAGACCAGTGATCGCCGGGACGTTCGGCGCGTTTGATGATCAGCGCCTGCGCCGAGCCTCGCGCCTCGCTCAGGATCAGCGAGACCGCGGCTTGCGGGACGCGGTCTCGTTCAATCGGTATGTGGCGCGGCGTCGCAAGCCGCTGCCCGAGTTGTCGGCGGATCGTCTGGAAATCGCCCATCTATAACTCTCAAGAAAACGTTTTCAGCCACGAATGAACACGAATGAACATCCGTTCCCTGATCGGTTATTTGGTTCCTTCGCCGCTTCCATTCGTGAAAATTCGCGTTCATTCGTGGCTGAAATTCCGTTTCCCGCATTCTATCTTAGTTCCTTGCTCACTTTCCTGCGCATGATCGAAACCACTTCGCGCCCGCCGAAAGCCGTTTCCGCGACGGTCAATCCGCGCCGCCGCCCGCGGTTTCGCCGCCCATCGCGTCTTCAAAACGAAAGCCTTCGGCGGCGGCCTGGTTCATCTCCTTCTCCATCGTCGAAGTCTTGTTCGTGGCCAGCAGCCGGTATTCGATCGGGTCGTCCGTTGAAACGGGAGCGTTATTTGAATCTCCGAACAAGCTCGAGAGCAGAACAAGGGTCGCTATCAGCATTGATTCCCCTCCGGGTTTGAATTGGATGTTTTAGCGCGAAGGGGGCGCATCGTGGTTACGATACGACATCGCGCCGGGTTTGCGCAAAGTTGAAACGCGGCCCCCGTCAAGTTTACGGAACCAACGGCGCGCGCCGGCGTCTAAATTTGAACCGGCGGCGCAAAAAATTCGTAGAGCGTAGCCGATGCGGTCTGATATGCTGGGGCTCGAAAAAGTCTTCGCGCCCTTCAGTTCGTAGTCCCGCCTTTAGGCGGAAGCGTCAGATGCAGATCCATTTCCTGGCGCCAAACGCCTCCGCCTAAAGGCGGGACTACATGCGCTTTTTCCGCAGGAGCGATTTGGATGAATTCTCGATCAACTTCGGCCCATCACGACCAATCCATTCGCCGGTTCATTCGGAGGCTGGCGTTGCTGCTCGCGTTCAGACAGTCATTGACGTTCGTAACGGTCTGGCTCTTCCTCTGGGGCGCCGTCGCGCTGGTTCTGCGCGCGGCGTCCGCCACAACTCGCAGGCAGTTGATGTGGGGCGCGATCGGAATCGCCGTCGCCGCCATCGCCGCCGCGGTTGTTTCGAGAAGACGATTGCCGTCTCGAGACTCCGTGCGCGCGATGCTCGACAGTCGGAACGATTGCGGCGGGCTGTTGATGGCCGGCGCCGACGCCGATCTGGGCGCCTGGCGGACCCCCGAAATCACATCGCCGAGGTTGCGTTGGCGGAAGGCGCGCGCGTTCGGACTGCTTGCGGCCTCATCCGGGTTCGTCCTGATCAGCCTGCTCGCGCCGGTTCGGTTTGCGGCGACGGGCGTCGCACGTCCGATGGACGTCAGCCGCGAAGTCGAAAACCTGTCGGCTCAAATCGAAGCGTTGAAGGAGGCTCAGGTCATCGAAGGGGCGAAGGCCGAAGCCCTCGAACAGAAGCTCGATCAGCTCGGCCAGGAGGCTTCAGGCGAAGACCCGGCCAAAACCTGGGAGGCTCTGGATCATTTGAACGACGCGGTCGAAAAAGCCGCCAAAGAAGCCGCCGAAGCCGCCAGCGCCAGGCGGGAGCGATTGGACAGAGCCGAGGCCCTGGCCGAAGGTCTGATGGCCGGCGGCGATCAGCTCGATTCGAAGACGATGACCGAAGCGATGCGGACGCTCGGCGAAATGACGCGGGAAGCGGTCAAAGAAAACGAATCGCTCGCCGGCGATTTGTCGCCCGAAACGCTGGAGGCCATCAAGTCGGGGTCGCTCAAGGCGGAACACCTCAAAGACCTCTCGAAGGCGCTCAGTCAGAGTAAATCCGCGCTCAATCAGAATCTCTCGAAGCTGAGCAAATCAGGTATGATCAACCCGAATGCGCTCAAAGGCGGCGCGCAGGCAAACCGCCGCGACAATTCCGGCCTGGCCCGATTTCTGAAAGAGAACGCCGAGAAGATGTCTATAGATGAAGCCACCCTCCAGTGGTGTGCGGGCAAGGGCGGCGTTGATCGCGGGCGCGGAGACGCGGCGATGACCTGGACTGACGGCTCGAGCGAAAAGGACGCGAGGTTCAAGGAGAAGGTTCTGCCGCCTTCGTCGGTCGCCGGATTGAATGACAGCCAACTCGTCGGCCTGAGCGCGAGCGCGCCGACGGCGGATACGAGCGGCGTCGCGGCGCACGGCGCGTTGAACAGCGCGGCCTCGGGCGGCGGCTCGGCTTACACGCAAACAATACTGCCCCGCCACAGAGGCGCGGTGAGGCGTTATTTTGACAGGCCGCAATCAAAATAAACATTTTCCATTTTCCATATTACATTTGTCATTTGTCATTGCGATCTATGCGCGGTTCCGGCAATGACAAATGTAATATGGAAAATGGAAAATGAAACACCATTACACCGCAAAATTTTTCGTCAGCGCATAAATGGCATATGACAGAAACGATCCTGCAACCCGAAGAAATCAACCCGGCGGTCGATCTCGCGAACGGGGCCTTGGCCGAACTCGACCGCATTCTTCTCGGCCGGTCAGAGCTTCATCGCCTCGTATTCGCCGGCGTTATGAGTCGTGGGCACATTCTGCTCGAAGGATTGCCCGGAGTCGGGAAGACGGCGCTGGTCAAGGCCCTCGGCGGTCTGCTCAAACTGCAATTCAACCGCGTGCAGTTCACGCCCGACCTGATGCCGAGCGACATCCTGGGCGCGCACATCCTTCAGGAAAATCATGACGGCCGCCGCGCGATGGAGTTCCACCCCGGCCCGGTCTTCACCAACCTGTTGCTCGCCGACGAGATCAACCGCGCCTCGCCGAAGACTCAATCGGCCTTGCTCGAAGCCATGCAGGAGCGCTCCGTGACGCTGCTCGGATCGACCCGCCCGCTGCCCGATCCGTTCTTCGTGCTCGCGTCGCAAAACCCTATTGAACTCGAGGGCACTTACCCGCTGCCCGAAGCGCAACTCGACCGCTTTCTCTTCAAGCTCAACGTAACTGGCGCCGACGTCGAAACGCTCGACCGAATAATCTCTACGAGGCGGCGGGGCGAGCCGCCCGCGCCAAATTTCGTGATGGGCGGCGAGGAGCTTAGACAGATTTTCTCGGCGATGGATCGCGTCTTTTTGCCGAGGCCCGTGTCGCGATACATCTCCCGCATCGTGGCCGCGACGCATGCCGATTCTGACGAGGCTATTGACGAGGTGCGCGATTACGTCGGCTACGGCGCTTCGCCGCGCGCCGCGATCGCCATGGCCGAAGCCGCGCGGGCTTACGCGTTGCTCTCCGGCCGCCCGACCGTCGGCTTTGACGACGTGAAGGCCGTCGCCTCGCCTACGCTCAATCACAGGCTGGTCTTGAATTACAAAGCGCGGTTCGACGGCGTCTCGTCGCTTTCGATCATCACGAAGCTGATCGAGCGGATGGACGAGACCGGGATCAAATTGCCGCGCGACGTGCGGATCGAGGCCTGAGGAAGAAAAAATATGAACGAAAGCAATTCGTCCGGCCGGGTTATTGGGAATAGCTCTCTCCACCGGCCCCGGTGGTTACGCTGCGCGGCGGCGCCGGCTGATATCCGCTGCGCCTCCGGCGCCGTAGACTGCGCAGAAACTTTGGCTGGACGGTTCGCGCTCTTTTTCGCCGCATTGCTGTGCGCGCCGCTGATGGCGGCTTCGGCTTACGCCACAGACTACGGCGACATTTCGGTCAAAGTCGAGACGGTCACCTCGGGGCTCTCAATGACTGGTTACGGCGAGTGCCGCGCGACCATCATCAACCGTTCGAGGACGAAGTCTCATCGCGTGACGATCGAGTTGCATTCGGGAGCGTATGGCGAAGCGGAGGCCCGACGCACGGTCGAAGTCACGCCCTTGTCCACGATGACAATCCCTATGGTCAAGCCCGAGGATGGCTTCGGCGGCGGCGTCGTGAGAGTGTTGATTGACGGATCGCGGCAAGAAGAGCAGGCGGGAGTTGACACCTCTCGCACCAACGCGTGGGTCAGCCGTACCGTGAACAGATTCTTCCTGTTGGTCAGCCCGGATGTCGAGAAGAGCGGGCTGATGAACGACGCGGCGGTCGTCGAAGGGTTCAAAGACGGAAGCGGCGAGAACGAGGTCGCGTATCTGGCCTACAAATCGCCGACGCCTGAATGGAGCGCGAACTGGGTCGGGTATTCGAGCTTCGACGGCGTGATGATCACGGCGGAAGAGTTGAGGGGCGCCCCGGACGCTGTGCGCTCAGCTTTATGGCGTTTTGCCGAATGCGGCGGGTCATTGCTCATAATCGGCGGCTGGGAGATTCCGGCGCAATGGCGGGCGCGGCGCGTCAACGAGGTCGAAGCGCCGTATGAAGCCGACTCGTCGAGGAAGTATTCGCAGGCGCTATCGTCGAAGACGCAAAGTTACAATGTCGGATTCGGGTGGGTGACGGCCATTGACGCCGCCGGCGTGAAAAGCGTCCTCCCCACGCAGTGGGGCGCGATAAAAAATAGTTGGAATGGGTCGCGCCCCGCGGGAAAAAATTACTCCGACATCGTCGACATCAACAAGGATTTCCCCGTCGTCGAAAGGATTGGAATCCCGGTGCGCGGGCTATTCGTCTTGATGTTGATGTTTGTGGTCGTGATCGGGCCGATCAATCTGATCTGGTTGGCGCGGAGGCGCAAAAAGATCTGGATGTTGTGGACCGTGCCTGCAATCGCGCTGGTCACGTGTTTAGCCGTCACGGGCTTTGCGCTCTTCGGCGAGGGGGTGAGCGCGACGTCCCGCGTCGAAGCTTTCACGATCCTCGATGAATCGGCGCATCGCGCGTCCACGATCGGCTGGACGGCCTTCTATGCGCCGATTACGCCGAGCGAAGGTCTGCATTTCAGTTACGACACTGAGCTGACGCCGGTGACGCCTCAGGCATGGGGTTACTACAGGCGCGGAGGCGGCGGAGTCGATCGCACGATTGATCTTTCGAACGACCAGCATCTGGATTCGGGATGGGTCACGGCGCGCGCGCCGGCCTATTTCAAATTCCGCAAAAGCGAAACGCGGCGCGAGCGGCTGACGATCAGACAAGAGGGCGCCGGCGCGATCAGAGTCGTCAACGGGTTGGGCGCTGACGTTCGCGAACTCTGGCTGGCGGATCGCGATGGCAAGATTTATTCGGCGGGCGGGATTCGGGCCGGCGCGGAGGCCAAATTGAGCCTGACGAATCGCAAACTCGCCGATTACAGAGCCGGCATGCGCGAGTTGTTTACCTCCAACGACTGGCCCGGGAAGATGAAAGAAGTCGAGTTAAATCCGCAGCGCTTCCTGGCGCCGGGGTGTTATCTGGCCACGCTCGACGCGGGTCCATTCGTCGAAGAAGGTTTGAAAGACGTGGGGACGCGCAAAGGGCGCGCGCTGGTTTACGGCATAAGCGGGGAGGCCGAACGATGAAGGTCCAGATCGTCAACTTGAAAAAAAATTTCGGCGCGACGCGCGCGGTGGACGACGTGTCGTTCACGTTCTCGTCCGGCCAGGTCGTCGGCTTCGTAGGCCCGAACGGCGCCGGCAAGACCACGACGATGCGCATTCTGGCGACGCTCGACGAGCCGACCGCCGGCGACGCCTTGATTGACGGCGTCTCGGTGGTCGAAGAGCCGGAGCGCGCGCGGCATTTGGTAGGTTACGTCCCGGATTCATTGCCCACGCATCGCGACATGTCGGTTCACGAATACCTCGATTTCTTCGCCCGCGCTTACGGTTTGAAAGGCCTCTATCGCGCAAGTGTGATCGAGAGCGTCGAAGAGTTCACAGGGCTGACGGGCCTCCGCGACAAGATGCTCGTGGCGTTGTCGAAGGGAATGAAGCAGCGAGTCAGCCTGGCCCGGGCGCTGCTGCACGACCCGGAGGTGTTGGTGATGGATGAACCGGCGGCCGGGCTTGATCCGCGCGCGCGAATCGAATTGCGCGAGCTGCTCCGGGTGCTGTCGTCGCAGGGCAAGGCGATCCTGATCAGCTCGCACATCCTGACGGAACTGGCCGAAATCTGCCACGCCGCGGTGATCATCGAACGTGGCAGTGTCTTGATGGCGGGCGCGATCGGCGACCTGCTGGAGGACGGCGCAAGTCGCCGCACCGTCTTGATCCGCGTGAGGGACGGGCAGGAAAAGCTCCACCGCGAGTTGCTCGAAACGCCGCGAATCGAGAAGGTCAATTTCGTAGGCGAAGAGATCGCCGCCGAAATCAACGGGGACGAAGAAGCCTGTTGCGATCTGCTGGCGGCGCTCGTCGGGCGCGGTTACCGCGTCGTCGAATTCAAACTGCAGCGCGCCAACCTCGAAGAGATTTTCATGAGCGTCACGAAAGGAGCAGTGCAGTGACCGCCGAATCGGTTTTGAAAGAGAAGATCAGTCTCGGCGACCGCATCAATCCGATAGTCGTCAAAGAGCTGCGGCAGGCCGTGCAGAGCCGTTTCGTTATCGCCGCGTTGTTGACGCTGCTTTCGGTTCAGCTCGTCGCGATCGGAATTTACATTCTGGCGAGCGGCCCCTCGTTGTTCGGATTCGACGCCGGGCGGCAGACCTTCCTGATGCTCTTCGGCATCCTGCAAGTCGTCGCCGTAATCTTCGTGCCACTCTACACCGGGGCGCGGCTGGCGGCCGAGCGTTCAGACATCAATGTCGACCTGCTCTTCATTACGACGATCAAGCCTCGCAGCGTTATCGCGGGCAAGATGTTCGCCGCGATTACGCTGACCGCCCTGATTTACAGCGCGTGCATGCCGTTTATGGCCTTCACCTACTTTCTGCGAGGGATTGATCTGCCTTCGATCTTCATCTCGCTCGGCATCGGGTTTGTGGTAGTCGTGGCTTGCGCGCAGGGGGCGGTTTTCGTCGCGCTTATTCCGGTCAACCGCGCGTTCAAGATCATATTAGGGCTGATCTCGCTGGCCATCTTCGGCCTGATTTACTTCTGGACAATGTTCGGCGTGAGCGTGGTTATCAGTCGCGGCTTAGGGCGTGATTTCTGGCAAGCGCTGACCGCAATGTGCGTTGTCATCTGCTTTATGGTCGGATTGTTTTTCGTGATGTCTGTGGCGCTGATTATGCCGGTCGCGTCGAACCGGGCGCTGCCCGTGCGGCTGTTCATCACCGCGGCCTGGCTGTTGACGGGCGTGGCGGCGGTGACCGTCGGCTGGATTGAAAATGATCACTGGCCGGTGACCATATGGCTGCTGATGTTCGAGATCGTCTTCGCGCTGGCCATCTTCGCGGGCGCTCTGTCCCCCGATCCCTGCTCGGACGGGCGCGGGCGTTCTTCTTTTTTAGCGGCGCGGCGAGCGGGTTGGCATGGACTTCGGTAATGGTCGTCCTGACGCTGGGGGCGGCGGTGACCTGCGTGAAGTTGTTTTCGACCAACCGCAATGCGGACGATCTGATCAACAGCGCGAAATGGATGGGCGGAATGTGCCTCTACTTCTTCTGCTACGCGATGACGGGCGCGCTGCTTCGGCGCCATCTGTTTAGCAGAGTCGGGACTGAGTTGACATGGTTGATCGCCGCCATCCTGCTCGTCGTGGGCAGCCTCGCGCCGTTTCTGATCGGCTACATCATGTTCTTCAACGACCAATGGTGGTCGGAGGATCTCGGCGCGTGGTGGGTAGGCAACCCCTTCGCCTGGGCAAACAAAGGGCATCGCGTGTTGTATGCGAGCGTCGGCGGCGTGTGGGCCGTGTTAGTCGCGGCGATAAGTCTGTCCTGGTTCATTGAACGCGTGAGAAGTTTCAGGCCGGCGTCGCAAGTCGCGGCGAGCGACGCCATCGAGTCAGTACCGCGAGCGGTAGCGAGCGGGTCCCCGTCGGCTACCGACTGATGGAGCTACGCCAGAATTCAAATGACAAATGACGAATGCCGATCATACTTGATCGAAGGCGAGCGCGCCGGGATGCGGTACGCCCTCGAACCGCCGCGAGCGGCTTCGGCGGCGCTGGCCGGATTGCAGCTTGGCCGGCAGGCCGGGGCGTCTCTGGAATTCCGCGATCACCGCGATTACCAGCCCGGCGACGATCTGCGGCGGATAGACTGGAACGCGTTCGCGCGCTCCGACAGATTGACCGTCAAGCTTTACCGAGAGGAGATCAGCCCGCACCTCGACGTCGTGCTGGACGGATCGCGGTCGATGGCCCTCGAATCAACCGCAAAGGCGCGCGCCGCTGTCGGACTGGCCGCCGCGTTCGCCGTCGCGGCGGAGAACGCCGGCTATTCGCACAACGCCTGGCTCGCCCGCGCGCGCGTCGAACCGGTCGCCAACGGTTCCAATCGTCCTGCGTTGTGGCGATCGCTGGCTCTCGATTTTAGCGGCGCCCCGGCCGAGGCTTTCATGCGGACGTCCTCCGGATTTCGCCGGCAGGGGATGCGCGTGTTGATCAGCGACCTGCTCTGGTTGGGAGAGCCGACGGCCGTCCTGCAAAGCCTGGCGCATGGCGCGGCGGCGTTGGTGGTCGCGCAGACGCTGGCCTCCGTAGACGCCGACCCGCCGGAGCGCGGTCGCGTACGACTGCTCGATTCTGAAACCGACGAACGGCGCGAGATCTTCATTGACGACGGCGCGATCCGCCGTTACCGCGACGCGCTGGCGCGACACCAACAGAACTGGCATCGCGCCTGCCGACAGATCGGCGCGGTCATGGTCAACATTATCGCCGAAGAGGTCGTCGCCGATTGGAACCTCGAAGCCCTGGTCAAGGCCGGCGTGTTGAAGGTGTGAAGAACCTGGTGTCGAACATGAATACAGGGAATGAATGATGCTCAAGGTAGCCGCTGTAATAACAATTGCGTTGTTGGCCGTAAATGCTTTTGCCGCCTCGCAAAGAATGCAGGCCAACAAAAGTAGACAACCGCGGCTACGGCGCGATAAACCTTCGATTTACATTTCATTCGTACGCGTTGGGAAAATTGAGCCGCTCGAGACAGGCATTGGCGATCAACACATTTGGCTGAGAATCACCAACAATACGAGGTGGCCGATTTGGCTTGATGCTTCCGATGTTCCAAACAAGGAGTATGGTGAAACTTCTCTCTACTACACAATTGAAGGTGTCAATGACGGACGCATCGTGATCGACTCAAGATGCCACGTTTGCTCAAATGTCCCACTCGCGTCAGGAAAATCATGGATTTTTGTGATTCCGCTTGACTACCTAGATAAAGATCAAAGAATCCGAATCAATTTCAGCTTTGATTGGGAAGATAGAGACGATGCTTTTGCTGGCAGAGAGGCAGAACATAGCGTCTTCTTCTTCAGCTCGAATCTTCCCAAACGGACAGACTGACGGTCTTTGAGAAATAAATGCAACAACAGCGTAGGGGCGGGTTTTCCCCGCCCAATCGCCTCAATCACGGACCCGGGCGGGGAAAACCCGCCCCTACGCTGGATCGCATGGTCGTAGTTAATTTTCAAAGACCATAAGTCTGTCCCACTCTCGGTTGCTCCGATTTAGTCGAGCCGCCGGTCAAGGCGGATAATGATGAACTCGTCATCGTCCGGCCTTCCCGCGCCGACATGTCGTCCGACGCTGAATGGAAAGTTGTTGTCATTCAAAACGCCGATGTGCCAGGGGTCCAGGACAAACACGTCTTCGATGGTGGTGAATGGGAAGGCGAAAATCTCGCCGAGGCCGACGTCTCCAGGCAGCCCCGCGCCGGAGATGCGGAACGGATCATTGATTCTGAGGAGATCGACCAGGAGCGTCTTTTCGACCGCCTCGCCGAAGCGCTGTGGAAGCCTGATCTGGTAGATCGCCTTGAAGCCGTTCAGGTTCCCCTGCGAGCCGTCGCGTTCGATGACCAGGCCGTTTCTCTGCGTGAACATGATGAAGTCGCCGATGTTCGTTCCGCGCGAATCCAGCAGATATTTGTAACGCCCTCCCGTGTATTTTCTGTTGGCCAGGTCGAACTCGTGAATGAGCAAGGTGTTCGCCTCGCCGCCTGTCAACGGCCTCTCCAGCAGAGGGAGCAATTTCCTGCCGTCGCGGCTGAGCGCCATTCCCTCAAAGCCTCCGCTGGTCTGGGAGCGGAATGGGTGGTCGAGTGCGGTGACGCGGTAAGGCCAAAACAGCCCGGCCAACCACGGCGTGTTGCGCCCCTTTTCGTCTTGCAGATTCGTGCTGTCATCGGAACCGGGCAGCGGGATTGGAGGTTCCAGCACGCGGCCGCTGGCGTCAGTGTGGAGCAGAAAGGGTCCGAATTCGTCCCCAAACCACAGGCTCCCGTCCCGGGTCCGCTGCATGGACTCGATGTCGAAGTCCGCTCCGGTCAACACGCGATCTTTGGTGAAATGGTTGGTGATCGTGAAAGGAATGTGTTTATCGGGGTCGTGCAGCTCAATAAAAGAGAGCACGGAAATGTTTCCGGCCCCGCCGAACCTGGTTTTGAAGTTGGGGCGGATGGTGTAGACGCGCAGGTGGTAGTCGGCGGAATTCTCCATATTGCCGAAGCCGTTATCGGACATCACCAGGTAGGTTCCGTGGCCGTTTTCGAGCACGGCGGAGAATCCTTGCACTGGCTGTTTATCGAGAAAAGGCACGGGCTGGCCGTTGATCGGCGCGCCGCCCAGTTGCGCCCCTGAAGTGGGGCCTGGCGAAAAGGTAGCGGCGTCCAAAACGGCGCGCCCCACCAACTGATTACCGGTCTCCGCCCGCCGATCTTGAGTTTGATGATTTGCGTCTTGACCCGATAGGGCGCTTGCGCTCATCAGCGACAGACCTGTTATGAGCATCGCTGTGAGCGCAGGTCTGAAAATACGCTGGAATCTTGTGCGAATGAAATGCATTTGATGATCTCCTCTTGTTGTCAACACTGCCACGCAGTAACGACTTTAGTCGTTACGTATCCACGTAGTAACGGACTTTAGTCGTTACTACGTGGCGCGCTTTGATTCCTTCTGGGCGTCACAACGCCACATGAAGGCTCCTCTGAACTATCCGAAATGAGCAACCGTTGTGGTAATCTCGCTGATCGTTGATGACTGCGTTATTGCCCTGTTTGTAGCAGACAAGGCTCAAGGTAGGCTCATGCGAGACTAAAATTTCTGTTAACAATGCCGGTCTTCACATTCACAATCGCATTTATCGCTTTGCTGGCCGCGCCGGCGCTGGTCGCCATCTACCGGTTGCGCAATCAATCGCGCGAGCGGCGAGTGTCGAGCCTGTTGCTGTGGCTCGACGAGAAGCAGATGTGGGAGGGCGGGCGGATGATTCATCGGTTGCAAACGCCGCTGCTTTTCTTCCTTGAACTGCTGGCGATCCTGTTGTTGGTAACGGCGGCGGCGGGGCCGATGATGCGCGCGGGCGCCGGCGGGCGACCGCTGGTGATCGTGTTGGACGATTCGTTCTCGATGCTGGCCGGGGCCGGCAAGGGCGACACGGCCGGCAGCGTGCGTGACCGCGCCATTCGCGCGATTGAGAGTGAGTTGAAGAGCGATCGCTATGAGCCTGTGTCATTCGTCGGCGCCGGCGAATCGCCGCAGCTTCTGGGCGAAGCGGCGAATAACGTCGATCAGGCCGTCAAGCTTCTGCAGAACTGGCGATGCGGCGCGCCTGTCGCCGAGATTGAAGAGGCGATTACGTTCGCGTTCGAGCTCGGCGGCCCACGCGCGCGAGCGTTGGTCGTGACCGATCATGCGCCTCAGCAAGACCTGAGCGACAGCCGGCTGCAGTGGTGGTCATTCGGCTCGTCGCAGCCGAACTTCGCGTTCGTCAACGCCGCTCGCACACTGCGCGATGACGAAGACCGCGTGTTACTCGAAATCGCAAACCTCTCATCGGCGCCCGGTTCAACGACACTGAGCGTCGAGTCTGGCGAACCTAACAATCCGCAATCCCAGAGTCCCAATCCGCAATCAATCGCTCTCGGGGCCGGAGAGACGCGGCGCATTCTTTTGACGCTCAAGCCCGGGGCGCCCGCGCTGCGAGCGCGTTTGAGCGACGACGCTCTGTCAGTCGACAACGAGGTCACGCTGCTTGCGGAACCGAGCAGGAGCGTCCGCGTCGATCTGCGCGTGCGCGACGCCGCGATGCGGGCGCTGGTCGAAAAGGCGGTCGCATCGTCGCCGAACGCCTCTTTGAGCGCGAATAAGCCGGAGCTGGTGATCACTGACGACGGCGACGCGAAGATCGAAGACGCCGAAGCCTGGACGCTGCGAATCATAAGCGAAAGCGAGGCCGCGAGCTTCCTCGGCCCGTTCGTGATTGACCGCTCCCACCCCTTGTCCGAAGGACTGTCGCTCGGCGGCGTGGTTTGGGGCGGGGGCAAATCGGGGCAATTGGCCGGGACGCCCGTCGTCAATGCGGGCGACGTCCCGCTGCTCACCGACATCGAGCGCGCGGGAACACACGAATTGCGGTTGCGGTTGCGACCCGATCTTTCGACGCTGCAAGAGTCGCCGAACTGGCCGATCCTGATCTGGAACCTGATCAACTGGCGCGCGCAGGCCGCGCCTGGATTGCGGCAGACGAATCTTCGCCTGGGCGGCGACGCCGCGTTGACGGTCGAATCGGGCGTCGAATCAGTGAGCGTCATCGACCCGCGACGAGTCACGCGCCAATTGCCGGCGCGCGACAAATCCGTGTCGGTCAGAGCGGACGTCGCCGGTGTCTATGAAATCAGCGCGAATCAGAAAAGGTATTCATTCGCCGCGAACGCGCTTCGGCGCGAAGAGTCCGATTTGACGCGCGCCGCGTCCGGGCGTTGGGGCAATTGGGCGAATGCGACGGCGCTGCAGCGGGAGTATCGCAGCGTGGCGTGGGTGTTGTTGCTGCTGGCGTTGAGCGTGCTGGCGGTTCACGCGTGGTTGATTGCGAGAAGGGAATTGAGGCGTTAAGTCAATGTGGAAGAAAGGAGAGCACATTCTCCCACTCTTCGGCTTCGGCCGTTATCCACAGCAGTGGTCTCTGCTTCAACAGCGGCTTTAAGTTTTTCGTATAGACGCGGATGAGCGGCGCGCCATTGCTCACGCAACTCTTCAAACTTCTCACGGTTGCGTTGTATTTGAGCGTCTACTTCTTCCTTATGCGCAAGGTAATAAGCGATGGCTCCATAAACCTGTTCAAGCGTCAGTGTTTGAAAGTTTTCTACGATGCTTTCTGGTGAAAGACCGTTCCACCAGTCGTAAACAATCGAATCGAGAGAGACGCGGCTGCCGGTAAGGCGATAGCCGCCATCTTCAAGTTTTGTTACATAGCTTTTTTCCATAATTCTGACCCCCAACTACAGCCTGATTCTATGGCATCGGGCTGGACGCATCAAATGATGCGCCAAATCGCATCAAATGATGCGTCAAATGGTAATGATCACGCTCCTTCATCCAATCTGGCTTGCGCTGGCGATACCGCTCGCCGCCGCGTGGCTGCTGTGGCGGCATTCGTCGCGTTTTCTGCGGTGCGCGCGATTGGCGCTGCTCTTGCTGATTCTGTTCGCGCTTTGCGGGTTGGCAGTTAAACTTCCAAGCCGCAACGGGACCATCGTCGTCGTCGCCGACCGCAGCCTCTCGATGCCGCAAGGCGCCGAGGCCGCGCAGAAAGAGGCGATTGATCTGATCGGGCGCGCGATGACGAGCGACGACCGCCTTGCGGTTGTATCGTTCGGGCAATCTGCCGCGATTGAGCGTCCGCCTCAGAGAGGGACGTTCGCGGGGTTCACGAACGAGGTCGGGCGCGACGCGTCGAACCTGGCCGAAGCGATCGACAAAGCGCTTGCGCTGATACCGCAAAACGCTCCCGGAAAGATTCTGGTAATTTCCGACGGGCGCTGGACGGGCAAAGATCCGGCGACGGCTACGTCGAAGGCCGCCGCGCGCGGCGTCGCGATTGATTACCGCTCGCTGCAGCGATCCTCGGCGAACGACCTGGCCGTCGCTCAAATCGACGCGCCGGTCAGGGTCACGCCGGGCGAAGCGTTTATGATCACTGCCTGGGTGAAGTCGCCGGTTCAACAGGAGATCGCCTATGAGCTGCGGCGCGGCGGGCAGGTCCTGGCGGCGGGCAAGACGAACGCCGTCGCGGGATTGAACCGTCTGACCTTCCGCGACCTCGCCGGGGAGCCGGGCGCGCAAGGCTATACGATCAGGGTCTCCAAAAACGGCGCTGGCGCCTCCGATGATCCGGTTCCTGAAAACAATTCGGCGAAGGTTCTGGTCGGGGTGCAGGGGCCGCGACCGTTGCTCCTCGTCTCGTCCTCTCCGAACTCCGGGCTCGCGCGATTGCTGTCGGCGGGCGGTATAAAGGTCAGGCTCGCCGCGCCCGAAGATTGCGACTGGACGCTGGATTCGCTCGCGCAGTATTCGGGCGTGTTGATCGAAAACGTTTCCGCCGGAAAGATCACCGATCGCGGAATGGAGTCAATCGCCTCGTGGGTCAGCGAAGCCGGCGCAGGATTGATGATGACCGGCGGCAGGCGCGCTTACGGCTCCGGCCGTTATTTCCAATCGCCTCTCGAACCGGTCTTGCCCGTCTCGATGGAACTGCGGCAGGAGCATCGCAAGCTCGCGTTGGCGATAGTCGTCGCGATGGATCGTTCGGGTAGTATGGCCGCCCCTGTCGGCGGAGGGCGCACGAAAATGGACCTGGCCAACCTGGCCGCCGCGCAAGTGCTCGACATGATGACTCCGATGGATGAATTCGGCGTCGTCGCGGTCGACAGCGCCTCGCACATCATCGCCGATCTGCAGAAAGTGAATGACGCAGGGAGCGTACGAAACAAAATCCTAAAGATCGATTCTGGGGGCGGAGGCATCTTCGTCTATGAAGCGTTGACCACTGCGGCCGAGATGATGCTCAATGCCAAATCGGGCACGCGCCACATCATTCTCTTCGCCGACGCGGCCGATTCGGAAGAGCCGGGCAAGTACCGGGAATTGCTCCAACAATGCGAGCAATCGGGCATCAGTGTCAGCGTCATCGGATTGGGCAAACCGACAGACTCCGACGCCGGTCTGCTGCGCGACATCGCCAAACGCGGCAACGGGCAAATCTACTTCACCGAAAAAGCCGAAGACCTGCCCCGCCTCTTCGCGCAGGACACGATCATCGTCTCACGCAGCATGTTTCTGGACCAGCCGACGCCGATACAATTCACCGGCGGGTTGGTAACATTGACCGGGAAACAGTTCACTGGTTTGCCGTCGATCGGCGGTTACAATCTCACTTACCTGCGACCCGAGGCGAACCTGGCGGCGGTCACGACAGATGAATACAAGGCGCCGGTGGTGGCCTCGTGGCAAGCCGGCGCCGGGCGCGTCCTGTGCTATCTGGGCGAAGCCGACGGGCAGTACGCGGGCGCGGTGGCCGGTTGGAAGGACGCGGGCGATTTCTTCGCCAGCCTGGCGCGCTGGGTCGCCGGAGACTCCGGCGACCTGCCCGGCAATATGCTTCTCACGCAGGACGTGAAGAACGGCGTCGCGCGGATCGAGCTTCATCTGGATCCCGAGCGCGACGAGTCGGGCGCCGCGTCGCCGAACGAACTGCCGAAAGTGACGACGCTGCGCGGCGCCGCCGGATCGAAGCCTTCGAGCGAGAAGGCGGAGATGCGCTGGGCCTCGGCGGACACGCTGGAGATCGAAATCCCGCTGCGCGGAAATGAGACCGCGCTTTCGACGGTCGAAGTCCCGGGGGCGGGCCGCATGACGCTCGCGCCGGTGGCCTTGCCTTACTCGCCGGAGTTCAAGCCCGTGAGCGGCGAGGAAGGGCAGGCCGCGCTAGCGCGTCTGGCCCAGGCCACGGGCGGCAAGGAGCGCGTGGAGCTTTCCGGCGTGTGGAAAGATTTATCGCGTCTGCCGCGCCTGGTCGAGCTTGCGCCGTGGCTGTTGATGCTCGCGACCGCGTTGTTATTGATCGAAGTTTTGGAGCGTCACACAGGGTTGATATCTGCGCGGCTGTGGCCTGAGTTGAGGCGAGGGCGCGAACGTATTGGAGATTTCAGGCAGGCGAAGTTGAAATGGGCGCGAAAGAAAAAGCGGATTGAAATCGCCAAACCAGTTCCGTCGCAACCGTCCGCTGATCGGCAAGCGCAGCCGGAAGCGGAGCAGGCTGAACCCGCGGCCGCTCCGGCGGCGATATTGGACGCGCTGCGCCAGGCCCGCCAGCAGGCGAAGGAGAGGACGAAGCGATAGCCTGGGTACGCATCGCTTCCAGCGTGCAGTCTCGGCAGGAGGCGCATTAAGAAGCAATGGGCCGCCAAACCGAGACTGCACGCTGGAAGCGATGCGTACCCAGGGCGCGCTTCCGATTTATGCGCGCTCTTCACTCATTTTCATCCTTTTTGCCTTTTTTGTTTCCTCTTTTATAATTCGCCGCTGTGGTGTGGCTGGTCGTTCACATCATCGTCTTTAAATTCCAGATCAAATACGAGGTAAAAATGAAATCAGGTTTGGCTCCGAAAATAAGGGCGTTGGCGATGGTCGTCTGCTCTTTTCTGGCTTGCCCCGCGGGGTTCGCGGCGGTTCAAGATAAACAACAGTCGAAGGACGACGCGCCTAAAATTTCCGAGGGCGAACAGAAGGCGATCGATAAGATCAACGCCGCCAGCGGCGTGGCAGAGAAGTTGAAGGCCGCCGCCGAGTATCTGAAAAAGAACGGCAAGAGCCAGATGCGCCCGCGCGTCGCCGCTTACGTCTCCGACGAGATCGCCAAAGTGACCGATCACAATCAGCGCATCGGCTTCGTCGAAAACTTCACCAAGACTTTCAACCTGTCCGAAGAGGCCGACCTGGTCAAACCCAGCTTGATCGACTCGCTGATCGCTTTAAACAAGTTTGATGAGGCCTTCAACGAGGGCTCGAAGTATGTTGAAAGGAAGCCCGATGACGTCGTCGTCCTGACCCTGTTGGCTTCGGCCGGCGCAAATCAGGCTAATAAACAGATTCAATCCAGCCAGGCGCCGCCCGCCGGCATGCTGCAAAAGGCTTCAGAGGCCGGCGCGAAGGCCGTCGAGTTATTGGAGGCCGACAAGAAGCCTGAGAAGATGGACGCCACGTACTGGAACAATTTCCGCAACACGTGGCTGCCGCGCCTCTACCAGGCGCAAGGCATCATCCTTTTCGTCAACAATGACAAGGTCGCGGCGAAGGATAAACTTGAGAAGGCCGCCGGTCTCGATCCTTATGACCTGAGCACTCTGCTAATGCTCCGCAACGTCGTCAACGATGAATACATGAAAATTGCTGAGCGCTATCAGACTGAGAAGAAACAATCGTTGCTCAATGAGGCTTTGCAGAAGATGGATGAACTGATTGACTGGCTGGCGCGATCCGCGGCCCTCACCGAAGGCAACGCTCAATATGAGGCGATCAATAAGCAAGTTATGGATCAACTGAAGGACTGCTACGCCTTCCGCCACGAAGGGAAGACCGACGGATTGACGGGGTTGATCCTGAAGTATAAGAAGCCGTAGCAGCTGTCGCCGCTGAGAGAGGCGCCTCATGCGTCTCGATCTTTCCGCGTGAACCCTCTTTGACGATGAAGACAGGCACGCGAACGGCAAATCGTTCGACCACGATTTTCGGCGCCACGACAGCCGTTCGATCAAGAACATCATCATCATGGTCGGTGATGGAATGGGCGTTGCGCACCGCACGGCGGCCCGCATCGTCAGATACGGGGTGACCGATGGGACATCGAACGATTACCTGGCGATGGATAAATTCCCGGGCACGGGGCTTGTCACTACTCACTCGCTCAACAGCATCATCACCGACTCGGCGCCGGGGATGAGCGGATACGTCACGGGCAACCATCAAAATAACAATCAGGAAGGCGTCTTCCCGTCACACGTGACCAATCCGTTCTTCGGTCCGCGAGTCGAATACCTGTCCGAATTTTTGCACCGCACCCGTGGCAAATCGCTCGGGATCGTTACGACCGCAGACATCGAAGACGCGACGCCGGCGGCAAACGCGGTCCACACCGCTAACCGTGGCGCGGGCACTGGGATTTGCGATCAGTATCTGGACGAGAGCGATCCCGGCGACACGCGCCGGTTCGGCACGGGCCTGAGAGTGTTGATGGGCGGCGGCCGCCGTTGGTTTCTGCCGGCGGGGCAGTTCGGTTCGAGCCGCGCCGCAGGCTCCGATTACACGGCGCTTCCCGCCGACCTGGTTATGGGGTGGAACCTGCAGGTCGCGGGCGCGTCCGATCCGAACCGCGACCTGCTCGGCGACTTCAAGAAGGCCGGGTTCGCCTATGTTGATTCGTCGACGGCGTTGAAGGGAGTGGGCGCGCCCGACAAGCTGCTCGGCCTGTTCGGGTTCGGCAACATGAACGTGGCGCTCGACAAGATCGCCAAGCGCCGGGGGACGCCGCTGTCCGGCTCGACCTCATTCGTCGTCGACGATTACCGCGCGCCGGATCAACCGATGCTCGATGAGATGACGGACGCCGCGCTGCGTGTCCTCGCCAAGGACCGCAACGGGTTCGTAAGGTTACACGCCCATACCGGTTGATCGCGCTTCGGACAAGGGGACTGGCTACTTCCTGCGCGGCCAAGCCATAGGCAGGGATCAAGCTGTGCATACCGCCGCCGACATTCCGATCTCCGCTTACAGCACAGGCGGCAAAGCCTTTCAGCTCTTCTACGGCGTGCAAGAGAACACCGAGATCTTCTTCAAGCTGATCCGCGCGACGGCCGGCGCTTATTGAAGTCAGTAGGGCAAGAGCTGAGGCGTCACACGGCGACCGAGCCGTGTGACGCTTCACAGTGAGGTCTTCAACGCTCTGAGATAACGCTTTATTTATGGCAAGGCATGAAATCTAGGAGTAGTTCCTTCGCCTAAGTAAGAGTCAATCAAGTATGAAGGCCAGGTCAAATCGGCACAGTACCGCGCAGAGGCGCCCGATTGCTTACGCGCGCGGTACTGTACCGATGTCAAGGCCGGGTTGGACCCAGCGATCCCGCCGCTTGTCGCCGCGACGGACGAAAAAGGGCGACCGGAGCTTTCCTGACTGAGCTTGCAAACCTAGTTCCGATGATGCACTATATTTGTGGTTACTCCTTCTCTCGCGCATCAACGGTGATGCGCCACCAGCCACTGAGGTATAGCGGCGGCGTTATGGATAGTTCGAGAGCAGGCTAGTTTGAATTTTCAGAAGCCGTTCGTCAGAACGTCCGATCAAGAGCTTTCGCTGGCGCCGTTACACCGAAGCCCGTCTGATCCAAAGCTTCTTTTAACATCCGCGGAACTACAAACTCGCGGCGACGTGCCATCCCATCAGGGGAAAGGAACATTTCAATGTCCATGAAACTCTATGTTGGCAACCTCGCGTTCCAGACGACCGACGAGGATTTACTTGAACTCTTTTCACAGGCCGGGGCTGTCGAGTCGGCCCAGGTCGTGATGGACCGCGATACGGGGCGCTCGCGCGGATTCGGTTTCGTCGAGATGGCCTCGAAATCTGAAGGCGAAGCCGCCATCGCGCAGTTCAACGGCGTCGAAATCAATGGTCGCAGTCTGACCGTGAACGAAGCCAGACCGCGTGAGAGTCGCGGCGGCGGCGGCGGATTCGGCGGCGGCGGACGTGGCGGCGGGCGCGGCGGACGGGGTGGAGGAGGATTTGGCGGCGGGCGCGGCAATCGCTACTGAGATGAGTTTTTCAACAAACAGAACCCTATCATGCAAAACGCCTCCGGCCGTGCGACGTACGGCCGGAGGCGTTTTCTTTGTAATAAAGCCAGGCGCGCCGCGATCGCGATCTGCGGCCGCCGGAAGGAAAATAATGATTTTTACTGAGCTGGGATTGCACACTGCGCTCGCAAGTAGATGTGCATCTTTGGGATTTACCGAGCCGACTCCGATTCAACAACGGGCGATTCCCGCCATTTTGAGCGGCTCTGATTTGATCGGCTGCGCCGCCACCGGCACGGGCAAGACGGCGGCGTTCTTGTTGCCGATGTTGCAAAGGCTGTCCGCCAAACGGTCCGACGGCCTGCGCGCCTTGATTCTGGCCCCGACGCGCGAGCTTGCCGCGCAAATCGCCGAGAGCTTACAGACGTTCGACGCGAAGAAGAAGGCCACCTCGGTCACCATCGTCGGGGGCGCTAGTATGAACAGACAGCGGGCGGCGTTACGGCGCGGGGTGGTGATCGCCATCGCGACGCCGGGGCGGCTGCTCGACCACCTGGAAAACGGGACCATCGACCTTTCACGCGTGGAGACGCTGGTGTTGGACGAAGCCGACCGTATGCTCGACATGGGCTTCTTGCCCGCGATTCGCCGCATTATCAAACGGCTTCCGTCAGAGCGGCAGACGTTGCTCTTTTCCGCGACTATGCCTCCGCCGATCGAACAGATCGCGCGCGAGCACATGCGCCGGCCCCAGATCGTCGAAGTCGACCCTCGCAACAAGGCCGCGGTAACGGTCAAGCAGACGGCCTATTCGGTCGCGGCCGCGTCGAAGACGACGTTGTTGCTCCATCTCCTTGAACGCGAGCAGTGCTCGCGCGCTCTGGTCTTCACTCGCACCAGGCGCGGCGCCGAGAGCCTCGCCCGCGCTCTCTCCGCGGGCGGGAGCCTGGTAGACCGCATTCATGCGGATCGCTCGCAGCCGCAACGCGAAGCCGCGTTGCGCAGTTTCAAGGGCGGCCGCTGCCGCGTGCTGGTGGCGACCGACATCGCCGCGCGGGGGATTGATGTCGATCTGGTCACGCACGTCATCAACTTCGACGTCCCGGCCACGGCGGAAGATTACGTCCACCGCATCGGCAGAACCGGACGCGCCGGAAACGCCGGCCACGCGATGACTCTGCTGACGCCGGTCGACGAGTTGTCGATGCTTGAGATAGAAAAGTTGACCGGGCAAAAAGTGGAGCGGGTCGTGTTGCCCGGCTTCGGCGGCCTGACCCTGTCGTCCAAACCGCTTCGTTCGCTGGATCGCAGGAGGGCGCCCATGTCCCGTTCGTTCAGATCGCGCCGCCTCGGCAGATAGAGGAACGACAGACAATCAGAGGGCGATTCGCGACGGGTCGAATAGCAACGGGAAGAATCGCCCTCCCATCTTTTCCCCTTTTGGAATCACCTGCGTCCCCTCCAGCAACGGTTCATCCGAATTCGACATCACCCCGTCGCGAAAAACATTGATGACCGTCGCCCGGCGCGGCCGGTCGGTCGTGTTCTCGTAGGAGCCGTGCATCATCCGCGCGTGGTGGAACGAGCATTCGCCTTTCTTCAATTCGATGGCTACGGGGCTGAACTTCTCTTTCAATTCATTGGCCAACCCCCGCTGCACGGCTTCCATGTCGCCGGTCAGCCCGGTAATCGGCAGGTCAGGCCAGAGATGGCTGCCGGGGACGTAATGCACACAGCCGTTCTCGCGCGTCGAATCGTCAAGCCCTATCCAGCACGTCAGATGCGCCAGCGGCGTCGTGCGCGTCCAGTAGGAATAGTCCTGATGCCACGCTACCACTCCGCCATGATAGGCCGGCTTGCAGAACAACTGGTCGTGCCAGAACCGCGCCGCGCCGCCCAGGAGTTGTGAAGCCGGGACTGTGAAGGCCGGATGCCACAGAATGTCGTGAAAGCCGGGCTTGATGCGCCATGCGCCCAACGCGTGAAAGAGTATCTTCGTCGGGTCTTTCGATTCGTTCGAGTGAAATTCGTAATAGAGATGACGCCCGGGATAATCGGGGTTCATCAAATCGATCAGCTCTTCGCGCAATCTCTCGACCTGCCCGTCGTCCAGAATCCGGATGCCCGCCAGATAGCCGTTCTCGTTGAAAAACCGAACCTGCTCGTCGCTCAACCGGTAGCGATCCCAATCACGCCTGTCGACAGGCGGAACAAATAGATCGCTGATCGGTTCGTGATACACGGATAGATCTCGCTGCAAAGAAACGCCTCCTCGGAAAATCCCTGGGTACGCATCGCTTCCAGCGTGCAATCTCGGCTAGAGACCTATTGATCGGAATCAGTCGCCCCCAAACCTGAGGCGATGCGTACCCAGGTCTGATTCCTATAAATTCGTCTTTCGCCGAGACTGCACGCTGGAAGCGATGAGTACCCAGGGCGCGTTTTCATTGTTTCAGGGCGTCGCGCCGCCGTATGCCATATTTCATATGGCATACGGCGGCGGAAAAAAATA
>WNGB01007992.1_pt1 | contig 22181 bp, 16 predicted proteins | sample 5400681 | NCBI WGS metagenome assembly WNGB01 (sample SAMN13153367, study PRJNA577476) | soil metagenome | isolation source: 115 cm soil or saprolite under grassland replicate 2 | place: USA:California | collected 2016-06-15
CATACGGCGTAGGTCTGAATTCTGCGAGCAGCTTTTTACAGCTCGGCTCTTGGAACCCCTTGGGCAGCCAGACGACCCTGACGCTCATTGCTTTTTGATCCGCAACTCCGTCGTAGGCGGTTGCTCCGACAAGTTTTGCCATGCACCGGATTTGAAAGCGTGCATAGTGGGGGCGGTCCTCTCGGTCGCGAGCTTGGAGTTGCACCATCTGGGCCAGAAGTCCTTTTGTGATGTTGATGGTTGCTATCTTCCCGGGCATCAACTTTTCCCCGAGCAGATAATCCTCCCGTGCCACCTCGTCAAGCACCCAGGGGGTAGGGGCCTTCTGCCGTGCCTCAGGTTGGCCTATCATGTCGATAAAGCTGAAGACTGACTTGGTCTCCACCCGGAGACCGTCGATCGGTTCATCCCCGACGTTCTTGACAACGACACGAGGGTTCAGGCGTAGAAAGTCCTCCACCTGGCCAAGCGTGAGCTCGTTCATCCCGGTGATCGGCGACACCTTCTGCAAAGCCGGAGGCACATCGTTCGGGCCAGGCAGTGATTCTACCAGGTCGAGTTTGGCACGGATGTTCCCCACCACTCGATCATAATTTCGCCGCGAAGTCACGGCGTTGAAGATGGTCCCAACCCCGCTCGCCAGAGCCACTATCAAGGCAAGCCAGGCGACCAGAGAAGCCCGCTGTTTCTGCCCGGCAGGGGGCTGTGCCGGTGCGGCGACTCCGTTGGCGGTAACTGGGGCGGGAGCCGGGTTGGGAACAGCCGCAGGGGCTGCCGGAGCGTGCGGGTTGAGCATTGCTGCCTGCCGCTGTGCGTTCGCCCGTCTAGTTTTTTTCCTGGACATTGAGGGAACCCATCGTTGTTGGCACGAACCACCCACTGATATTATAGGAGTGCCAGGATGCTGCAGGTGCTCTTGTCTTAAATGGTACAATACTTTAGGGTTCTGGCATCGACATTCAGGGGGTGTTTATGGGCTGGTTCACTGACCTGTTTACTGGAATGAAGCTCAACCCCGTCCTCCGAGAGCGTCTCGCCCTCGCCGAACAGAAGGTCAAGGACATGGAAGGGGAGAGCAAGGCCCGATAAGGGGGGCCCGATAAGGGGACGCATCTTGATTCGCACGATTTCAGAACTTTCTGAAATCGTGCGAATCAAGATGCGTCCCCTTATCGTCCCCCCCTTATCGTCCCCCCTTATCGTCCCGAACATCGGCTCACAACTCCACAGTCGAGCCAAACTGCTGGTCGGTTCGCTTGCGCGCATAGAAGTGCCAGCCGTCCCCTTTCTGCACCCCAACGACATTCGCACCGTTGAGCGGGTTGTACTCGTCCCCAGGGACCGGGACCGCCGGATTGAAATTGGGCCTCAGCGCCATAAAGACCGCATGCCCCTGGCCGTTGATCAGATTGTAGCGATTGGGGTAGTTCACCGCGCCGAGGTTCAGGTAGTTATTATGTTCCACCGTCAGGTTGTTGCGATTCGGCCCGTAGGCCAGGAATTGACACCCGGACAGGTCGCAGGTCACGAACTTGGTCGTGGTGTTGGGGAGGGCGATACTGTTGTCGTTGTTCGGGTCCGCCGCCAGGAAGAAGCCGTGGAAGTAGTCGAAGTCGAGCAGGCCATTGGCGGTCTTGAGGAGGCTCCCGCCCGGCCCTGCGTTGGTTTCCTCGAACCTGAAGCGGCCGATCCCCGTGTGGATCGACCCCGGCGCACCCACGTAGCTGGCCAGGGGCACGATAAACCGATGCGTCATGATCCAGACTTGCGGGTTCGCGTCGAATTCGCTGGTCAGGCTCACGGTCCACCTCGCTCCATTTGGAAGGAGAACGGGACATTCCCTATGCCACTACTCTTTTTGTGCCCTTCCCTTACCCTTCGGCGCGTATCCGCTTCCGGCGAACGGACAAAATCACTAACCCGAAGCGTAAGCGAGGGCAACTCCTTCCCTCGCTTACGCTTCGGGTTAGTGTGCGAGGAGCACGCCGAGTGTTGTCCGGTTGCTCTTACTCCCCGCCCTTGGGAGCAGGAGGCCCTGGCACCGGGATTGGCGGTGCTGGCCCGACCACCGGAGCCGCCGGCGCCTCGCCGCGCGGCAGATTGAAGGCCACGCCGCTCTTGCTCTTTTTCCACTCCGTCAAATCGAGTTGCAACACCTCGACTGCTTTCTCTAGTTGCCGATCGATCCCGCGCGCCAGGTCGTCGGGGTGCGGCTCGACCGCGAAGTCCGGCGCCACGCCCTCCTTCTCCATGTTCACCCCCTTCGAGGTGAACACGCCCGTCCGCGGCAGAGCGAAGAGTGAACCGTCGATCAACCGGATACGCCCCGTGCCGATCACATGCGCTCCCGTCGGCTGGCCGACCAGTTTGCCCAGCCCCTGCGACCGGAACGCATGGGGGAAGATCTCCGCATCGCTGTAGGAGCGGTTGTTGATCAGCAGCACCAGCGGCTTGTTCCAGCGTCGATCCGCCGAACGCAACACCGCGCCGATGCCGCCGTGTCGCTGCATGAAGAACGTGTGCTCACGGCCGCCCAGGTAGTTCAGCACCCGATCGTGCGTGAAACCGCCGCCGTTGAAACGCACGTCCAGCACGATCGCCTCCTTGTCGTAGTTGTCGGAGTAAAGCGACCGTAAAAATCGATCTAGCCCGTCCTCGTCCATGCTCGGAATGTGGATGTACCCGAGTTTGCCCTTGCTCAACTCGCTGACGCGGCGGGCGTTGGCGTCCACCCAGCGCTGATAGAGCAGCGGCCGGATGGTCGGCCGGCTGACCGCCTGCAGCTCGACGCGCCGTGCCTTCTCGCCTGGTTTGTTCGTCACCTGGGCGACCACCGTCTCCCCCGCCTTGTCGTTGAGGACGCGCGCCAACTCGACGGTATCCGTCAGCGGCATCCGATCAATGCTCTCGATGATGTCGCCGGGCTTGAGATTCAGGCCGCGGCGATCGGCGGGGCCGCGCTTGAGGATCTCCGCCACCTTCAAGCCGGGGCCGCGATACTTCTCGTCGAAGAGCAGGCCGAGGTCCGCCGTCGCCTGCTCCGGCACCGCCGGCGGTCCGACAATGCCCAGATGCGACGCGTTCAACTCGCCGAGCATCAGGCTGATCAGCGCATACAGGTCTTCCTTCATGACGACGTGCCGGACCAGCGGGCGATAGCGGTCGCGGACTTCCTTCCAGTTGGCGCCGTGGAAGTTGGCGTCGTAGAAGTTCTCGTACAGGGCGCGCCAGGCCTGGTCGAACAACTGCAGGAAGTCGGCGTCGCGGCCGACGGTCATCTTCGCCTCGAAGGGCACCAGCGCCGGCGGGCCGCCCAGGCCAGGGCCGGCGGGACCGGTGCCGACCGCCGCCGCCATGCGAATGCCGCCGTTGCCGTCGCGGAAGTAGAGCAGGCTCGCCATCGCCCCACGCGACCACTGGATCTGACTCGGCCGCAGGTTGCCGGTCGAGAGCCGCGACAAGCCGTTCCCATCGGCGCCGACCAGCCACAGGTCGTCGCCATTTTGCTGCCCGCGGAAGGCCACGCGCGCCCCGTCGCGCGAAATGGCCGCCTCGCCGACCATCATCGGCGTCGGCTGACTGACGCGCAGGTGGATGTCGTCCCAGTCGATGTCATTCGAGGCCGGCGCTCCCGGCACCGCCGGTTTCTGCAGCGACATTACGAATAGACTTTGTGGCACATTGCTGCGCCGTTCGCTGAGGAACGCCAGGCGATTGCCAAACTTGCTCCAGGTCACGCCGGTGTTGAAGGTGGCGTAACGGGTGACGTTCCGGGCCGGGTCGAGCGCCGTCGCGCCCGTCGCGGGCACGATGTACAACTCGCTCGCCCAGGAACCGTCCATGCGGGCGTAGACGAACCACTTCGAGTCCGGCGACCACTCGTAGTCGATCACCATGCCCTGGTTAACGACCACCTTGACGTCGGTGCCGTCGGGATTCATGGTGACCAACTTGCCCGCGCGCAGGAACGAGATGCGCTTGCCGTCGGGCGAGAAGGCCAGGCCCGACTCGGCCTCGGGGGTGTTGGTGAGCTGCTTCACCTTGAACTGATGGGCCTTGACCAACTCGGAATGGTCGGGGTCGTCGGACTGCAGCATGTAGACGTCTTCGTGACCGCCGCGGTCGCTCAGGAAGATCAGCTGTTTCGCGTCGGGCGACCAGGCGACACCGTGATCGTAGGCCGGGTTGTCAGTCAGGCGCTTCGCCTTGCCGCCGCCGCGCGGGATGAGGAAGATCTCGCCGTGAACGACGAAGGCGATGTAGCGATCGTCGTGCGAGACGGCGAACTCGCTGACGCCGGTGTCCTTGAAAGTGACCGTTTTCTCAGGATTGGTCTTGTCATCGGCATGCACCTCGATGGCGAGCTTGCGCGGACTGCCGCCCTTCGTCGAGATGATCCACAAATCGGCGCCGCCCTCATAGACGATCCACTGGCCGTTCTTGCTGATCCGGGCCTTGCGCACCGATTCCTTGTCGTGCGTGGTGAGCTTCTGCGGCTTGGCGGCACGAGCGGCGGGGTTTATCCCCGCCGGTTGGTCGGCGGGGATAAACCCCGCCGCTCGTTCGGGCTTGAGGGGGTCGAGATCCTGGCGCACGATATTCGCCGGTCCGCCGGCGGCGCTGTGGCAGTCGGAGACGTAGTAGAGCGAGCGACCGTCCGCCGACCACATGGGCGAGTTATCCTGTCCGCTAAAGCTGGTAACGCGGAGATTATTACTGCCGTCGGCGTTGCAGAGCCAGATGTCATCGTTGGCCGAGCCGCGATAGCCCTTGCGATACCAGGTGCCGGGACCACGCACATAAGCAATGCGAACGCCCGTGGGGGAAAAGACCCCTTCGCGACCTTCCTGGGTGCTGACGCGCGTTACCCGGCCGCCAGTCACAGGGACGGTGTACAACTCGTAGGCGAAGGGGAAACTGTTGTTGCGCGACGAGCTAAACAGGATGTGATTGCCGTCGGGCGACCAGCCGGTGACATAATCGTCGGCCGAGTCGAAGGTGAGCCGCGTCGGCCTGCCGCCCTGGACCGGGACGACGAAGACGTCATAGCTGCCGTGGCGGTTCGAGGAGAAGGCGATCTTGCGGCCGTCGGGGCTGAAGACGGGGTAGATGTCGTGCTTCTCGTGCATGGTCACCGGCCGGGCGACGCCTCCGATCGCCTCGACGACCCAGATGTCGCCGAGATAACTGAAGGCGACGAGCTTCCCATCCGGGGAGATGTCGGGGGTGCGGGCGAAGCGAATCGGCTCCTGTGCCTGGGCACGAGCCGGATGGGCGACGATGAGGATTGCGAGGGCGGTGAAGAGGGTGGTGGGGAGGCGCATCATTCGAGCATGCCCTGTCGAGGAGTGGGGGAAGGCCCTACGGTTGGCTACGCGGGTAGCGGCTTGGGAGGCTACCCAAAGGGAAAGACGATCAAATCCCAGGAAGACCACAAGATCATCATCTAATTCCTCATCTTAGCAGGGCCTCGCAAGGATTGCAAAAGAGAACCGGCGGAAGGTGACAAGGTGACAAGGTGACAAGGTGAACGAAGCCAGGAGTGTCTGGAGACCACGGCTGTTTGCCTTCCCTCACCTTGTCACCTTGTCACCTTGTCACCTTCCCGGCGACGATGGCTTCGGCCGCCTCGACCACGTCTTCCAGGGTGAGCGGGAGGTCCGCTTCTTCGTGCAGGTGCTCTCCCGTCGGGTCGGGCATCCCCTCCGGCCAGATGTGGAAGCCGCCTCGGGCATAGTCGGGGTGCAGCGCCGTGGGCATATCCCAGACGCCCCAGATGCCCTTGCCCTCGTTGAAGCCCTGGTAGAAGACGTCGTGTTTGCCGATGTAGCGCTTCGTCCAGCGACATTTGCCATCCGCGAGATCGTAGCGACCGCGGATCAGGAACGAGCCGACCCAGTCCCGGCCCTCGCCGGTCATCTCACCGCCGCGGAACGTCAGGCGCAGTTCCATCCGGTGACGGCCGGGGACCGGTTTCTGGAGGAAAAAGCCCGTCCAGCGACCACTCGGGAAACGCGGATCCGTTTCCACGGCGCTGGGATCCTGCGGTTTCAAGGGAGTCTCTCCTCGGGTAACGAAATCAAGGTCGCCCAAGACGGCGCGCGGCGCAATATTTTGGTATTGTATCGCGGCCTGTCAACTGATGGACAGGAATCCACGCTGAGGAGGCTATGTCGAAAACCCCTCCCCCCAACCCCCTCCCCGCAACGGAGAGGGGGGAGAAGAGAAGACGCCGTTTGGCTCGCTCCCCCTCTCCGCTTCGGGGAGGGGGTTTGGGGGGAGGGGTTTTCGACACAGCACTCTGAGGACTTTTTCGGGGGGTGAATGGAACAGTGGGTGGCGAGAAGTGCGCTCTTTTTGCGCAAGCCCTTTCTGTGAGCTATATCTCCCTAGAGGCCACGCACCGCGGGCCGTAGGCTCTCGTTGACCTCTCCACCGTGTCCCCAGCAGCATCAGGATCACAGTGGCGTGAGTCCTCGGTTTCGGGATCTCCTCACCTACCGCCCTGGCCAGGACGGGCTTCTCCAGCTCTCTGTCCAGGTCGGTTGCGTTCGTTCCCTGCAACGCGGGAGTTGTCATGACTGCCCAAGCGGTCCGGTTCGCTGCCCCGTCTTCCCCTTCCCTGGACGGACGGGAATGCCGGGTTTGGGAGCGCTACCCTTGTGACCTGCGGACCTCGTGTCAACCGATTGCCGCCCGGTCGGACAAGGATTTCATGTGGCCGGCGACGATCCGCGATATTTCCGTCAACGGCATCGGCCTGCTCCTCCCTCGCCGGTTCGAGCCGGGCGCCGGACTGATGATCGAGGTGCCGCGGTCCGATTCCCAAAGCACCGAGACTCTCCTGGCTCGTGTGGTCCATGCCACGGCTATCGCGCGTGGCGTCTGGCTGCTCGGCTGCACTTTTCCCAGCCCGCTCAGCGACGACGAACTGAGTACCCTCCTCCACCTGGCGAGGGTTCAGAAAGAACAGGAACGGGAGCGCGACGCCGTGAATCGTCTGATCGCCGCGTCTCCCCAGGAGCAGCGAACGCCCCTGGTGAACGGGACGGAGCCCTCGAAGAGTTTCCTGATCCCGCGCGTGCTCTTTGAAACGAAGACCAGCGCGGGCGTGGTGTTGCGCCTTCTGGTGCGTGCCTTGCGGCTCACCGGCGCCTGGCCGCTTGCGCGGGGTACGATTTTGGGTGGTGGGTCGGCAATGTTGCCACGAACGTAAAGCCTTCTGCCGCAAGGATCGCCGAAGAGCGCCGAAATGTCGGCGCTGAGCGGCAAGTCCGATTGCCCGTTGAGGTTGCGGCGTTGTCGGCAACATTGCCGACGGAAGTCCTGCGATCGTTCGGCCATCCATAACCCATAAATCAGAGTCTTATTGTTCATAGTACCGCCTTCAGGCGGGTTGCGTCCGTTCCGCGTAAAGGCGCTCCGACGAACTACAGACCGACCTGGCTCGCCATCTCCCATACAATCATCTGCACGGCGGCCCACCGCGGCGGGTCGGGCGCGTTTGACAAGGGAGGACGTGGCCATGCGGTTGAAATTGTTCCTCGTCGGGTTGCTGGGACTGTCGGCGGCCGCGCTGCTGCCGGCCCCGGCGGGTGAGCCGAAGGAATCGAAGAGCGCCCTGGAGAGCGACCCCAAAGGCTGGCTCAACCTGCTGCCCGGCAAGGATCTCAAAGGCTGGAAACGGGTGCCGATTCCGCCGGGCGGCAAGTTGAGCAAGCGCGATCCCTGGAGCGTCGATCCGGCGACAGGCCACCTCATCTGCGACGGCGTCGGCATCCACGAAATGTTGCTCTCCGACAACGAACTGAGCGACGGCATTTTCCACGTCGCCTGGCGCTTCAAGAAACTCGAAGACAAGAAGGGTTACAACAGCGGCGTCTACGTGCGCAACTCTGGCGACGGCAAGATCTGGCATCAGGCCCAGGTCGGCAGCAAGAACGTCGGCTTCCTCTTCGGCGACACGCCGGTCGATGGCAAACTGAAGCGCTTCCGGGCCGCCGGCAAGGGGCCGCAGCGCGGCAAGGAAGCCGGCGAGTGGCACACCTACGAGATCACCTGCAAGGGCAAGACGATCAGCCTCTGGATCAACGGTGCGACCACGGCGGTCTGGGAGGAGTGCCACGTTCCCGCCGGCTACCTCGGCCTGGAGGCAGAAGGCTACTGGATCGAGTTCAAAGACCTGAAATGGAGGGATATGAAGTAGCCCGTCGGCGGGGATAAACCCCGCCGCTCGTTGCGGGGATGACGAGCCGCCGGGTTTATCCCGGCGGTTTTGTCCGCTCGCTCTTGGTCCCGTCGCTGGCGCTCCGGGCTTGTCGATCAAGCGCAAGCGGCCTCGCCCATTGACCCGGCGGCTCACGGCGGTTAGCCTGGGACAGACCCCAGGCACAACCCCCACCCGAGCGACGCGATGAGCGATCCCGCCACCGAAACCACTCTTTCCCCGCCGACGCTGGTCCGCTACAAGGTGCTCGCGTGGATGTGTGCCCTGTCGATGATCACCTACATCGACCGTGTCTGCATCAAGCGGGTGCAGGGGCCAATGCAGAGCGACTTGGGCATCACCGAAGACCAGTTCGCCTGGGTGTTCTCGGTGTTCGGGCTGGCTTATGCCCTGTTCGAGGTGCCCAGCGGCTGGCTGGGCGACAAGTTCGGGCCGCGCCTGGTGCTCTGCCGCATTGTCCTGTGGTGGTCGGTGTTCACCGTGCTGACTGGCTGCGTCCCCACCGCCGGGAGCGCGTACGCCCTGCTCATCGACGGCTTCGTGCTGCTGCTGCTGATTCGCTTTCTGTTCGGCCTGGGCGAGGCGGGCGCCTACCCGAACATCGCGCGGGCGTTACGCAACTGGTTCCCCTACACCCGCCGCGGGCTGGCGCAGGGGCTGCTGTGGATGTTCGGCCGCTGGGGCGGGGCCATTGCGCCGCCGCTCGTCTGGTTCTTCGCGTCCCACTTCGGTTGGCGCGGAGCTTTCTACGCCTTCGGCGTGCTGGGGCTGGTCTGGGTGCTGTTCTTCTGGTTCTGGTATCGCGACACGCCGCGCCAGCACCTCTCCGTGAATGACGCCGAACTTGCCCTCATCGAGCAGAGCGTGACGGACAGCAGCCAACCCGCGCCGCTGTCGTGGGCGACGATGCTGCGCAGCCCGACGCTGTGGCTGCTGAGTGGCATGTACTTCTTTAGCAACTGCGGCTGGTGCTTTTTCATCACCTGGGACGTGAAGTACTACGAGACGGAACTCGGCCTCACGGGCGACGCCCTCAACTTTGCCGCCGGGGCGCCACTCTTTTTCGGCGGCGTTGCCTGTCTGCTCGGCGGCTTCCTGACCGACCGGCAGGTGCGGGTGTGGGGCCGGCGCTGGGGGCGGACGCTGCAGGGGGTGTTCGCCTACGGGCTGGGCGGTCTCTTCTTCGTGCTGGCGCTCTTGGTCCGCGATCCACTGTTCTCGGTGGTGGCGCTGTGCCTGGCGTCGTTCCTGAAGGACTTCGCCATGGCCGCCAGCTGGTCCACCTGCCTCGACATCGGCCATCGCTACTCCGGGACAGTGGCCGGCTTCATGAACATGGTCGGCAATCTCGGCACCTTCGTCAGCCCGCCGATCGTGGCCGCCCTGGCCCGAAGCGGCCACTGGGGGATGGCGCTGGTGTACTCCGCCGCGATGTTCTTCGTCGCGGCCTTCTGCTGGCTGCTGATCGACCCGCGCCGCGTGATCGTCTACCGGCCGGAGGACCGAGCGCGCCTCAAGACGGAGGGCGTTCTCGGGTAGACTTTTCCCGCGTTTGAAGACCCCTCCCCCCAACCCCCTCCCCGCAACGGAGAGGGGGAGCCAGACAAAGGAGCCTTCTTCTCTCCCCCTCTCCTTTTAGGGGAGGGGGTTGGGGGGAGGGGTCTTGAAACCACTGTAAACAGCGCCCGCTCCTTGACAACTCGCGCACCCTGACCAATGCTTGGGACGGTGGGCATTGTGGAGGATCCTGCGCTGGCGCGGGCTCGGCGGATAGAAGGACCGAAGAGGTGATCGTGGCTCTCAAGCAGAACCGAGATGGCAAGACCGTTGGCAGTCGCGTCGCCCTGGCCGCCGACGATCGGCAACTGGCCGACGCCATCCAGGCGTATCTGCAACAGGAGTTCGGCCAACCGGCCTTCTGCGGGTCGTTCGAGAGCGTGCGCGAGCACCTGGGACGCGACACCGACGGCCTGCTCCTGGCGGCAGCCGGCTCCACCGCCGATGCGAAATCGATCTGCTGGCTGGTCCAGGACATCTGTCTGCAGAAGTTGCCGCTCGCTGTCGTCATCCTCGACGGCGAGGACATTCCAAAAGAACAGCTCGCCGCCCTCGATCCGTATGTGGTGCGCCGTCTGCGCTGGCCCGCCGACGCTGCGGTATTCGGTCAGCTCGTCAAGGATCGCCTTGGCCGCGGCCGTGCCTTCAGCGGCACCGAGCCGGAGAGGCTCGAAGAGGTGCTGAGTCGCCGTTTACTGGCGCAGACGCCGTCGCTGTTGCCGTTGGTGGAGCGCATCGCGCTGGCCGCTCACCACGACGTTACCGTGCTGCTCAACGGCGAGACGGGCACCGGCAAGACCTTCATCGCCCGGCTGATCCACGAGTATTCGCCGCGGCGGGAGCATCGTTTCCTGACCGTCCCTTGCGGCGCCATTGCCGCCAACCTCGTCGAGAGCGAGTTTTTCGGCCACGTCAAGGGGGCGTTCACCGGCGCCGATCGGCCGAAGGTGGGCAAGTTCGCCGCCGTCGGCGAGGGCACGCTGCTGCTCGACGAGATCGACACGCTCGGCCTGGAGCAGCAGGCGACGCTGTTGCGCGTGATCGAGACGGGCGAGTTCGAGCCGGTCGGCAGTATCGAGACGCAGACGTGTAGTGCCCGTTTGGTGGTGGCGTCCAACCTGAACTTGGAGGAGGCGGTCGAGCGCGGCAAGTTTCGGCCGGACCTTTACTTTCGCCTGAACGTGATGTCGTTCCACCTGCCGCCGCTGCGCGAGCGTGTCCAGGACATCGCACCGCTGGCGCGCGGCATGGCGGCGCGTTTCAACCGCAAGTTCAACAAGGATCTCTTTGATGTAAGTGGCGAGGCGCTCGCTGCCCTGGAAGTATTCCCCTGGCCGGGCAACATCCGGCAGCTGGAGAACGTGATGCAGCACGCTGTTCTGGTGAGCACCGGGCCGGAACTGCTCTTACAGCATCTCCCGCAGCCGGTGCAGGATCATGCGGCGCTCAGCAGCGCCGAGGGCCCAACGAACGGCGATTCGCTGCACCATCAGCGCGACCTGATCGAGCGCAACGTCATCCAGCGGGCTTTGATCAACAACGGCTACAGTCGTTCCCGCGCTGCCGACGCGCTCGGGATTAGCCGGGTTACGCTCTACAAAAAGATGAAAAAGTACGGGCTGATGACCGTTCCGCTGCACTCGGCGCGGGCGCAGTAGGGGCTTCGCCCACGACGACACAAGCCCGGAGCGCCAGCGATGGGACATACACCACACAAGCCCGGAGCGCCAGCGCCGGGACAGACAAGCCCGGAGCGCCAGCGCCGGGACAGACAAGCCCGGAGCGCCAGCGCCGGGACAGACAAGCCCGGAGCGCCAGCGCCGGGACGGTAGCCTGCTACCGTCCCGGCGCTGGCGCTCCGGGCTTGTGTCGTCGTGGCCAGGAACCTCACCGATTATCGCCCACTTCCTTCCGCAGTCGGTCCAGTTCCGCCCGCAACTCGCGCACTGTCTGACCGTAGGCCGGATCGTTGAAGACATTGCGCATCTGCTGAGGGTCTTTTTGCAGGTCGAACAGCTCCCATTCCGGCTCGGTCGGCCGCTTGAGGGCGCCCTTCATGCCGAGCGGCTGACCGTAGTAGTAAATCAGGCTGTAGCGCGTTGTGCGTATGCCGTAGTGCGCCGGTACGCCGTGGTCGGCGAGGTGCATCCAGTAGCGATAGTACATCGACGTGCGCCAGTCCTTCGGCGTCTTGCCCTGCAGGATCGAACGGATGCTCTTGCCCTGCATGTCCGCCGGCGCTTTCAGCCCTGCATAGTCGAGGAACGTCGGCGCGAAGTCGATGTTCAGCACCATGTCGTCGTTGACCTTGCCGGCTGGGATATGACCCGGATAGCGAACGATCAGCGGCGTGCGCAGGCTCGGCTCGTACATGAAACGCTTGTCGTAGAAGCCGTGCTCGCCGAGGAAAAAGCCCTGGTCGGAGGTGTAAATAACGATCGTATTGTCCGCCAGCCCTTCCGCTTCGAGGAACGCCAGCAGCCGGCCGACGTTCTCGTCCACCGCCGCGACACAACTGAGATAGCGCTTCATGTAAATCTGATAGGCCCAACGACGCAGACCGTCGCGATCGAGGCCCTTCGGCGGATCTTCGCCCAGGTCGCGCTTGTTGTTGTTCTCGCCGATTTTCAGCGTCGCTTCGGCGGCTGCCTTCGAGCGGTTCTTGTAATCGTCGAGGAGCGTCGGCGGCTCGGGGATCTTGGTGTTCTCGTAAAGCTTGGCAAAGCGGGATGCCGGATCCCACGGCCTGTGTGGCGCCTTGAAATGACACAGCGCCAGGAACGGCCGATCCTTGTCGCGTTTTTTCAACCACTGAATCGTCAGGTCGGTGGTGACGTCACAGGCGTAGCCCTTGTGTTCCATCTTCTTTCCGTCCTTGGCGCGCATGATCGGGTCGTGATAGCGGCCCTGGCCGGGGAGGATGTTCCAGTGATCGAAGCCGGTCGGGTCGGTGTGCAGGTGCCACTTGCCGAAGATGGCGGTCTGGTAACCGGCCCGTTGGAGCAGCGCCGCGACGTGTTGCGTCTTCGGGTCGAGGGGATCCTGCAGGGTGTAGACGCCGTTCTTGTGGCTGTACTTGCCGGTGAGGATGGCGGCGCGGCAGGGCGTGCAGATCGAGTTCGTCACGAGGGTGGTGGTGAAGCGCATGCCCTGTTTGGCGAGGCGGTCGATGTTCGGCGTGCGGACGACGTCCTTGAGCCAGGAGCCATAGGCGCCGATGGCGGCGCTGGCGTGGTCGTCGCTCATGATAAAGAGGATATTGGGCCGCGCGGGCTTCTTGTCGCCGGCGCGAGCGGCACCCGGCAAGAAGACCGTCAACAACAACGCGAGCGGAACGAGCAGGCGCGACAGTGGCATCATGGTGAGCCTCGGAGTGTGGGACTTCAATCAGTGCGCCGAACCACTCCCTGATATATGCGGCGGCGGCCTGAGCGAAACCCCTCCCCCCAACCCCCTCCCCTGCGAGGAGAGGGGGCTGGGGGGAGGGGTTTTCTCGCCGCGGCCTGTGCTTGACTGGGTCCGGCGAGGAGAGGGGGAGCAAGCCAACCAGCATCACTTCTTCTCCCCCTCTCCGTTTCGGGGAGGGGGCTGGGGGGAGGGGTTTTCTCGCCGCGGCCTGTGCTTGACTGGGTCCGGCGAGGAGAGGGGGAGCAAGCCAAGCGGCGTTTCTTCTTCTCCCCCTCTCCGTTGCGGGGAGGGGGCTGGGGGGAGGGGTTTTCTCGCCGCGGCCTGTGCTTGACTGGGTCCGGGCTGCCCTGTATAGTTCGTCCGCCACGACGGCCGCTGTCGCGATGCGTGAGGGAACACGCCGATGGGTTTCGGATCGTTCGACCTGGAAGCCGCTCTGCAGGCCGACACCCCCGTTGTCCAGTGGGAGGAGTGTCTCTGCCTGCTGTGCAACGGCCGCCGCTGGTCGATCGTCGTCGAGGCGCCCGACACCACACTCGGCAGCGCCGGGCTGTGGTTCGCCGTCGTCCAGTGCCAGGACTGCGGCTTGTGCTTCACCAACCCACGTCCCGACCTGTGCAGTATCGGTCAATTCCACTCCGAAAAATCTCCTTTCCCTGTCCACCAGATCAATCGACCGCTCTCCTGGTGGTGGCGACTGTTGCGCCGGGGCGCGCGGCAGAAGCGCAAGCTCTCCTGGCACGGTCAGGGCCGTCTGCTCGACTTCGGCTGTGGTGGCGGCGACTTTCTGAAGCGTATGCAGCGCGACGGTTGGGAGGTCACCGGGGTCGATGCCTCGGCCGCCGTGGTCCAGCGCCTGCGCACCGAGTTGGGCCTGCGCGCCTTCGTCGGCAGCCTTCCCCACCCCGAACTGACCGCGAGCAGTTGTGACGTGGTCACCATGTGGCATTCGCTGCAGCACGTCCATCGGCCGCTGGAGGTGCTGCGGGCGGCTCATCGGCTGCTGGCGCCGGGCGGCAAACTGATCGTTGAGGTGCCGAACATCGACAGCCTGCCATTTCGCTGGTTCGGCCAGAACTGGTGTGGGCTGAACCTACCGCGGCACCTGACGCACTTCGCGCCGCAGACGCTCGTGCAGACGATCGAGCGAGCGGGCTTCTACGCCGGGCCGGTGCGCATGGTACGTCACGCCGACTGGGTGCGCTCGTCGGCGCGCCTGGCCTGTCGTCAGGCCGGCGCCGCGTCCTGGTATCGCTGGCTGCGCGGCAAGCTGATCTCCGGAATCGCCGGTTGGTACAGTTGCCTGACGAGCCAGTCCGATTGCATCCAGGTCACGGCGCTGAAAGGTGAAGGCGACGAAGAGGGCGCCGACGCGATCCCGCAGGCGGCGACGCCCGAGGCCGGGCGCCTTCCGCGCGACCGCTTCAGAAATCGGTGACGGCCCGTTTTGTTCGTAGTTCCGCCTTTAGGCGGCAGACGTGAAACCGCCTAAAGGCGGGACTACGAACCAAGCGGCGCAGCTTGAACCCCGCCGAACGCCGCCTATCATACCCCTGTACACGCGAACCCGACTCGACCCAGACCGACGTCTCGTCCCTCGTGGTCCGGGGTGGATGGACACATGCTTGCCCGGAAATATCTCTTTCCCCACGTCATCGAGATGAACTACCAGGCCGGCCGGCGCCTGGGCGTCAACGTCTACCTCATCGACGGCGGCAGCGAGTTCCTGCTCATCGACATCGGCTACCTCGAAACCGTGGAGGAGATCATCGAGCTAATTCGGCAGATGGATTTCAACCTGTCCACCTGCAAGATGGTCATCGCCACGCACGCCGACGCCGACCACATTCAGGGCATCGCGCGCGCACGCGAACTGCTCAAGGCGCCGGTGGCCGCTCATCCGCTGAGCAAAGGCCCGCTCGAAAGCGGCGACGAGATCATGACCTACGCGACCATCAAGGCGCAGGACTTCGCCATTCCGATGCCGCGCTGCAAGGTCGATGTGGAGCTGAACGAGGGCACCGTGATCAAGATCGGCGACCAGCGCCTGACGGTCTGGCACACGCCGGGCCACACGGAGGGGCAGCTGAGTTTCAAGATGGGCAATCTCCTCTTCAGCGGCGACAACATCTACAAGGATAGTTGTGTCGGCGCGATCGACGCCCATCACGGCTCGAACATTCCGCACTTTCTGGAGTCGCTGAAGCGCATCAAGGCCGACGATTCCGACTTCCTGCTGCCCAGTCATGGGCCGGTGTTCCGGCGTGACAACCGCATTCTGCAGAAGGCGATCGATCGGCTGACGCAGTACCAGTACATGGCGGACTTCGGGACGTGCGCCATCGCCTGGCCGCTGCTGGATGAGTGGGAGGCGGACGTATCGGCGGGCCGCATGCCGGACTTCAGCAAGGACAAGGGGCGCTGAGTACCGATGCTGCTCTATCCACTCGGGGCGTCGCTGGCGGCTGCGGTCGTGGTCGTGGGGGCGTCGCTGCCGTGGGTGACGATCACGGGAACGGTCGAGCCGGGCCTGGGGCGCGTCTTCGGCGTGACGGGCACCGTCACGGGGTGGAGCGGGTCGTTGTACTATTGCGGCATCTGGGGGCCGAACTGGCTCGCCGTCGTCGCGGCGATCGGGGCGGCGGGCGGCGCCTGGCTGCGATGGTACGCCGCACGAAATGTCCATCCTGCCGTGCCGCTGACGCTGACGGTCGGTGGACTGCTGCAAACGCTCGCCTTTCTCATGATCGCCGTCAAATCGCACGCGGGGACAATTGGCATGGGCGCCGTGCTGGCTGCGGTCGGCTTGCTCGCGTTGCTGATCGTCACGGTCGCGCAGTCGAGCACCTGGCCTGCGAAGAGATGAATGGCCGGTCCGGGGAGGCCAACGATGTTTCGCATAGCCCTCACTCTGTTACTGGTGACGCCTTGTGCGCTGCTGTTCCTGGTGGGACTCTGGTTCAATTCTCTCCTGGCTGCGGAAGCGGAAGAACTGGAGAGGCGCGCAGGCCTGGTGCAGAAGATTACCATTAACAAAGCGATTGGTCCGGGGCCACTCGGAGACGTCTGGCAGGCGCTGGAAGCCGAAGTGATCAAGCAATGCCCTCAGTTTCACACCGCAGGTCGAACGAAAGCAGCCTGGCCAGCATTCGCAGAGAGGGGTGTCAAGGACATCTTCTTGGCTACCGTTTACGTGCCAGCTCAGAAGGATGTCGAACTGCGGAAGGTGTTGCGGGACATGCTCCGCCCATTGAAGGCAACCTACCGGCTGCCGGGCGGGGTGGCGCCGGGGATGCCAGGTATGAAGTTGGCTCCTATGGATCTCTGGATCGTTCCCGCGGGGGAACGACAGTGGCGAGAACCGCGCCCAGGCTGGGAGGAGATTTAGCGGTGTTCCGGCTGTGTGCGTCAGGGGCCGGCCTGATAAATTGCGGGACGGTAGCGCGGCTCGGGAATGGGTTTGCCTTGCTCTCTGGCGGTCTCCAACCACGCCTTCTTGGCTTTTTCCAATTTGCGGACTGCTTCAACGGGGGTCGCACCGAAGGCGGAGCAGAATTTAAGGTCGGGAATGTCCGCGATGTAGCACTCCTCCGCTTCGCTGTAGAAGACGATGATGTAATAGTCCTTCATCTCAGCCCCTCTCTCGGCACAGCGGCTACAGCCCCGAACAAGAAGAGCATTTCTGCTGCTTCGATGGCAGCGCCCAGGCAATCCCCCGTGACGCCACCCAATCGGCGATGGCAGACCCAGATCAACAAACTCACGCCAGCCAGCGCGGGCAACGGCCAGATCCAGCTGCCAGGCTGGCACGTGCCAAACTGCACCGCCACCATCGCCGCCCCCGCAAGGGCGAGAAACAGTCCAGCCTCCCACGGCCGCGCGGCATCGATGAGCGCCTTGCCGGTCCCTTCCGGGCGCGGATAGCGCGACATGGCGGCCATGCAGAGCGCCAGACATCGCGCGACAACCACTGCCCCGCCGACCACCCAAGGTCCGTCCGATCGCCGCACTACCTCGCTCAACAGGACGAACTTGCCCAGCAGCAGCAACACCCCGCCCGCCAGCCCGAACGTGCCGACGTGCGGATCCTTCATGATGCGCAACCGATCCTCTGGCGTGTGTCCCCCGAAGAGTCCATCGCACAGGTCGCAAAAACCGTCGAGATGCAGGGTGCCCGTCAGGATGACCCAGGCGAGCAAAATGAGGAAGGCGCTAACCAGCGGCGGCCGACCCCAGAGTGCGAGCAGAGCCGTCCAACCGCCAAGCGCTCCGCCGAGCAGCGCGGCCACGACGGGATACCAGAAGCGCGAGCGCGCTACCGTCGCCGCGTCGGGCATCGTGCGGAAGCGCACCGGCACGATTGTCAGGAACGCCAACGCGACCAGGAAACTGCGCATGGCCGGGATCCCTTTCGCGCGGCTGCGGTGTCCGTCGCTTCACGTCAGCCCGGCTCAGACGCTCAGTCTTTGGTCTCCTGGTAGACCGTCAAGGTGTAGGAGCAGCCGGCTTCCGCCACGTCGCCAAACAGCTCCGCCATCGCGTGGTACTTCCCGTCGTATTTCGGGCGGAACACACAGCGGGCCGGGTGGCCGCGTTTCTCGGAACCCGTCAAGAAATTGGACCAGTCGGCGGGCTCGCCCGCGCGCCCGAAGCCGGGCGCGGCCAGTTCACCCTTCGCGTCGATGGTCATTTCCGCGACGTACAGCCGCCCCTTGACCAGCTGCACCGGGTAGTGCTTCCCAATGCTCTTGTCGGGCGCGGGGCGGTCCTTCGCGGTCAATTTGCCCTTCACCTGGAGCAGCGGTTTCTTGCTGAGCTTGTGCCGTTCCACCACGAGGGTGTACGGCTGTGGCCCGCCGGGCAAGCCGCCGGCTGGGGTGACGCGCACCGCGACCTTGCACTCCTTGACCGGACTGCAGAACAGCTCCCGAACACCCGTCTCGTTCTGCGCGCCCTTCTCGTCCGGATAAGTAGTTGCTCCGACCTGCGTGAACGTCTCGCCGAGGTAGAGGTCGTGGAGGTACTTCCTCGACGAGAGCCTGACGATATACGCCGAGTCGGGCGACAGGGTGAACTCGTGCAAGCCGATTTGAACCTGGCCCTGGATCGGCTTACCAAAGTCTTGTGCCGGACCGGCCGCCGCCAGGGCGCTCGCGATGGCGAGGCAGAGCAGGAATCGGGACATTGGCCTTCCTCCAACGAAGAGTCGAGTCATGAGGCGACCGGGATTGGGATAGCGGTTTCCAGCCTCTTGAGTACGCGCCTCAGTGCTGCGGCCGACCGCCGTGCTTGTCGCGGCGCACGAACGCCGGATGCTCCGGATCAGCACCCGAGGCTACATACGCCAGCAGATCGAGGATCTCATCGCGGTCGAGCGTCACCAGCAACCCCTGTGGCATCAGCGACAATTTCGACTCGCGTTTCTCCGCAATGTCGTCCACGGCGATCTCGCGCGGCGGCAACTGCGGGTTGATGACCACCTTGATCGTCTTCTTGTCCTCGCTGACGATCACGCCGGTCACCAGTTCGCCCTTGCCCGTCTCGATGATCCACGTCTTGAACTTCTCGTTGATCACCTTCGACGGCTCGATGAGGTCGCGGAGCAGTTCGCCGTGCGTGTATTTCTTGTCGGTGAGCTTCTTGTAGATCTCGTTGAGGTCCGGCCCGATGATGCCGCCCTCCTTGCCGATCTTGTGACACTGCACGCACGACGTCGCCGCAAACAGCGCCTTGCCGCGCTCGAACGAACGGCCACGTTGCAGGTCTTTCAACTCTGGCATCAGCTCCTCGACGGTCCAGTTGCGCACGAACGGCCGCACCTTGACGTCGCTGCTGACGATGTCCGGATCGAGTTCCGACGGCGGAATGTCGGCGAGCTTCGGCACGACGTGCAGCGTGCCGAACATCACCCGCCAGTGACCGGGGAAGGTACACACGTACGGGTACTCGCCCGGCGTCTTCGGCGCGACGAACTGCAACCGCTCGATCTCCCGCGGCTGCAGCAGTTTCGTCGCGTGCAGGACGCTCTTGCTCTTGGGGATGAAATGCCGCTTGAAAGCGTCGGGGTCGGTCGCCATCCTCTCGGCGGCCATGCCGACCTCGGCCATCGCGCCGGGCGCCGTGATCAGGAGATTGTGCGGCATGATATCCGAATTCTCCATAACGATCACGACCGGCTTGCCCGCCTCGACGTAAATCCTCGTGCGGTCGAAGGCCATCTTGTGCGGCACCGCTCGCACGACGACAACTTGCACGCCGAGGTCGCCGAGCTGCGCTCGCACGGCCTTGGCCTCTTTCAGCGGCAGCAGCGTCGCGAGGTCGTTGCCCAGCTGCAGGGCGTCGAGCGCCGCGATCTCGGTGCGGTCCTTCGCCGGCAGCTGACCGACGTAACCGACGATGTCCTTGATCAGCGGCCGTACCTGGTCGGCGGGCCACTTTGTGCGGGGGATGCGGCGAATCGCCTTGATGGCGGCGTCGCGCAAGTCGCCCTTGCGAACGAAACCCGCGAGCGTGGCGAACGTCTCGGCTTCGTGGCCGTCGATGAACGTGACGGCGTTGATGGCGGCGCGGCGAACCACGTCGGTCGGGTTGCTATCGAACGTGAAGCGCACGCTCTGTTTCGGAGCGGGATTGTCGGCTTTCGTGAAGGCGACGAGCCGCCGCGCGTCGAGGACCGTCAACTTGAACCCTTCGAGGCGCAGGCCCAGCCCGTCGTCGGTGCGGTTCCAGATCACGGCGCTGTCGATGATCCCCTCGCTGCCGAGGTCCACCTCCCACCACGGATTCTTGCTATTCTCCTTCGTGTGCGTCTGGCTGCCGTCGCCGTAAGCGCCGCTGGTGTTGCCGTCGATGGCCCGCTGGGCGTCGCCGCCGTAAGCTGTGCTCGATTGCGATGCCTTGCCGCGCAGGGCGATGTTGACCCCGTTACTGAAAATCTGCACCTCCGCGAGCGTCAATGTGCGCTTATTGCCGGGTAGCTCGATGCGGACGTAGCGCCCCTGAACGCCGCGCTTCTGCGTTCCCTTCGGGGCCAGTTCCGCGGGGAGACCGTGCAGCAGCGGCTTGATTCTTGGATAGGCGGCGGCGCGTAGCTTGGCGTCAGGGATGATCGGCACCGCATCGAGCATGTCGCGCAGCCGGTTCGCCGACTTCAGCGCCTCCTGCCAGGTGCGGTCGAGCGAGCCGTCGGCGGTGATCAGCCCGACATACGCCAGCTGCCGCGTCAACGGCAGACGGGCGTTGGCGGCGAGTTTCTCCAGGCGCGGCTGCACCGCCTTGAGTTCCGCCGGCTTGCGCTCGGTGAGCAGGTGGGCGAGGTCGTGCAGGACGTGTTCCGACTGCCCCGTCCCCTGATCGACACGCTCGATGGCGGCGAAAAGTTCCGTCAGCAGATCGGTTTTGTTGAGTTTCGCCAGACCCATCAGCGCCTCGTGGCGGTCCTTCTGCAACACGCCGTCGCGCGACAGCAGCGCCATGTAGACGGGGGCGGTGCGCGTCATCTTGACCAACTCGGCGGTGCTGACGGTGCCGAGGACGAAGTTCGCCGCGGCCGGGCTTTTGATCGCGAATGGCTGGCCCGACGTGACCGCCTGCTTCCAGTACGGCTCCAGCGTCGTCATCGTCTCGCGCAGGCCGTAGTCGAGGTAATAGTCGGTCGGATGACTGAGTGCTTGCAGGGCGATCTCGGCGGCGCGGGCGTTCTTGAAGAAACTGAGCGCAACGACCGCCTCCAACCGGACGCGCGGATGGGCGTCGTTGACTTGCGCTTCGAGGAAATCGAGCGCTTCGGGGATCGACTCGCGCCAGTGACGCAGGGCACGCGTCGCCGCAGCGCGGGCGTGATAATCCGCGGCGCGGAGCAGTTGCTTGAGCAACTGCGGCTCGGGCACGTTCACCGTCTGGTACGCCCAGAGGGCTTCCAGCAGGTGATGCTCGCGGTCCTTCTCCTTGTTCTCGTTGATGCCGGCCACCCAGTTCTGCAGCGCGGCGACCACTTCCTTCTTATCGCGGTCGCGCAGTTCACGGCGGACACGGTAGCGCGTGCGGTCCTCGTAGGTCTTGAGTAGATCAAGCAGTTTCGGAATCGGCTCGCCGGCGATGCGGGCAGGCTCGACGAGCGGGCGGCCCTTGTAGGTGATGCGCCAGATGCGCCCGTGGTAGTGGTCGCGGCCGGGGTCGCGGATCGAGTGCTGCATGTGGCCGATCAGCGGGTTGTACCAATCGACGACGTACAAGGCCCCGTCCGGCCCGAACATGATGCCGACCGGCCGGAAACTCGGGTCGGTCGAGAACAGCAGCGGCTCCAGTTCCTTCGAGGTAAACCCGGAGCCTTCCTCGATGATCTTGTGCTGCTTGATGCCCTGGAAGCCGATGTTGTTCGGCACGAGGAAGACGCCCTGCGCCTCGGGCGGGAAATGACGGCTACTGACGATCTCACAAGTACACGTCGGCCGGACGACGCTGGTGAAGACCTTCATGCCGGGGTGCTGCCGCGGGTAATCGACGTGGCCCGTCAGCGGCAGGCCGAAGTAGTTGGAGCCGCCGCTCGCGTCGGCGATGAAGTTCTGGCCCCAGCGGTCGAAGACGTGGCCCCACGGGTTGGCGAAGTTGTACGAGACGAACACCTCCAGCTTGTCGCGCCGCGGCAGGTAGCGATAAATACCAGCCTCCGCCTGACGCACTGGGCCGTGTGCCGTCTCGACGTTGGTGCGGTGGAAGACGCCTTCGTGGAAGTGCAGGCCGCCGTCCGGCCCCCAGACGAAGGTATGCATCGCGTGGTGGCTGTCGCCGACGCCGAAGCCGTTCAGGATCGTCTTTCGCTCGCCTGCCCAACCGCCCCCTTTGATGCCGCCGCTGAGATCCTTGATGAAGATCAGGTTCGGCTGCTGGGCGATGTAGACGCCGCCGTCGCCGAACTCGAAGCCGGTCGGCAGGTACAGTCCGTCGGCGAAGACCATGCATTTGTCGGCCTTGCCCGTCCTTTTGGTGT
>WNGB01004194.1_pt1 | contig 22172 bp, 24 predicted proteins | sample 5400681 | NCBI WGS metagenome assembly WNGB01 (sample SAMN13153367, study PRJNA577476) | soil metagenome | isolation source: 115 cm soil or saprolite under grassland replicate 2 | place: USA:California | collected 2016-06-15
AGTGGGCCATGATCACCGGCACCTCCGGGTAGCGGGCGGCCACGCCGTCGAGGTGGATCGGCCGCGCGTAGGCCAGCTCGACGCCCTGGCCGCCGGGCATGCCCGCGCCGATGCCGCTGGTGCCGGTGTGGAACAGGCACGGCGCGCGGTAGATGGCGGCCCGTTCGAACAGGTCGGACCAGCGCGGGTCGTCGGGGCGGAAGGCCTGCATCGAAGGGTGGAACTTGTAGCCGATCAGACCCAGCTCCTCGTGGGAACGGCGCATCTCGCGGAGCGCGCTGGCACCCTTCCACGGGTCGATGCCGGCGAAGCCAACGAAGCGGTCGGGGAACCGGTGGACGATCTCGGCTACCAGGTCGTTGGGCAGGCGCGGGAGCCGCGTGGCGGTCTCCGCGTCCCAACCGAGCAGCACGCCGACGCAGTCGATCGCCTCGTAGTCGGCGGCCAGCTCCTCCGCCGTCTGTAGGACGATCTGGCTGCGGAAATAGCGCTCGGCCGGCTCACGGTAAGGGCCGAGGCTCCCCTCCACCCACTGCGGGAGGGGAAGATGCACATGAAGGTCGACGGCACGCACGGCGCGAGTGTACCTGTCAGAGAGGGATCGACCACGATGAACCGCTTCGAGGACGCCATCGCGCGTGAGCTGTCCACCCGCGTGAGCGCGCGCACCCGGACCGTCCGGGCGCTGGCGCGCTGGGCCGCGGCGGCCCTGCCGCCGGGCGCGCTGGTCGCCGACGGCGTCGCACTGGTGCTCGAGCGGCTCGGCGACGGCGATCCCGATGAGCTGGCGGCCGAGGTCATGACCGAGGTCCCCGACCGCTTCGGCCGCAACTGGCAGTCAGGCCCGGCGCACTAGCCGGGCGCCGCGGCCAGGCGGGCTGGCCCGAGGTCACCGAAGTGCGATCAGCGGAATCCGTCGGAGGGCATCAGCACCCGCCAGGCGCCAGGCAGCACGCTGATCCGCGCCGGCGTGGCGGCCGGTTCCCCGTCGAGACGGCAGGGCATCTTGGTGGCGACGGTCGCGATCCCTCCACGCATCCGTGGCAGGCCGTCCAGGCCGCGACTGGCCAGCCCGCGCACCAGCCGAGCCTTGGAATGACCCGCCGGAACCACCAGGACGTCCAGCACCCCGTCGGTCGGGTCCGCGTCTGGCAGCAGGCGGCGCCCGCCGCCGAAGGAGCCGCCGTTGCCGATCACCACCGCCAGGGCCGCCCCCTCGACCACCCGGCCGTCGACCTCGACGCGCGCCGGCCAGGCCGGCGGGGCGAGCCCGGCGAGCAGGCCACCGGCGACGTAGGCGAGCGGTCCGAGCGCGCGCTTCACTCTTCGGGACAGGCGGTCCGTGGCCGCCGCGGCGAAGCCGGCGTTGACGCCGTTGGCAGCACGACGCGCTCCGCAGTCGAGCAGGTCCAGGCGGCGGGGGGTGCCGGCGGCCAGCGCGCGGGCGGCGGCGACGGGGTCGGGTGGCAGGCCGAGCCCTCTGGCGAGGTCGTTGCCGGTGCCGCCCGGCAGCACGCCGACGGCCGGCCCGCTCTCCCCCGATTCCAGCGGCAGGCCGTTGGCCACCTCGTGGACGGTGCCGTCGCCGCCCAGCACGATCACCAGGTCGCACCAGTCGGCCAGCTCGGCGGCCACCCGCTCGGCCTCGCCGGGCTCGCCGACCGCATACACGGGCAGCCGTCCGAACCGGGGCCGCAGCTCCGCCAGCGCCTCGGGCAGCGCGGCCCAGGCGGCCGAGCCGGTGTGTGCGATGCAGGCTCCGGGCAAGGTGCCCTCCGGGTAGGGGAATGCCGGCTAGCCGCGATCGTAGACGTAGAAGCCCCGACCGGTCTTGCGGCCAAGGTCACCCGCCTCGACCATGCGCGCGACGCTCTCGGGCGGAAGGAACTTTGGGTCGCGGGTGCCGCGGTAGATGTTCATCGCCGCCTGGTAGAGGACGTCGACGCCGGTGAGGTCGAAGGTGGACAGCGGGCCCATGGCCCACCCGAAGCCGAGCCGGCAGGCCGTGTCCAGGTCCTCGGCGCTGATCACCCCCTGCTCCAGCAGCCGCGCCGCCTCCATCCCGACCGCGGCGATGATTCGCGTGGTGACGAACCCGGCGATGTCGCGCTGCACCACCACGGTGGTCTTGCCGCAGGCCTCGGCGAATGCCTTGGCGCGGGCCAGCGTCTCGTCGGAGGTGCGCCGCCCCCGCACCAGCTCACACAGGGCCATCATCGGCACCGGCGAGAGGAAGTGGGTGCCCACCACCGACTCGGGACGGCCGGTGGCGGCGGCGATCGCCGTGATCGGGATCGCGCTGGTGTTGGTCGCCAGCACCGTCCCCTCGGGGGCGAGCTTGTCCAGCTTCCGGAACACCTCGCGCTTGACCTCGATCTCTTCGAAGACGGCCTCGACGACCAGCTCGGCCTCGGCGGCGGCGTCCAGGTCCGTGGTGGTGGTGATGCGCCCAAGCGCCTCGGCCCGGAGCTCCGGGGCGATCCGGCCCCGCGCCTCGAACCTGGCCAGGGAATCCTCGATCTGCCTGCGACCCCGTGCCAGCGCGGCGTCGCTCACGTCCTGGAGCGTCACGTCATGGGCGGCCACCGCCGCGACCTGCGCGATCCCAGCGCCCATCAGGCCCGAACCGACCACCAGCAGCTTTCCGGCCACGACCGCCTCCTTGCTCCCCGCTCCGTACGCTCCGTTCACTAGCGTCGCACACAACGCCGGTTCGCAGACCCATTGCCGCCGGCGGCGACCTAGACGGTGGAGCGCGAGCGGGCGCGATCGGGCGCCGGGGCCGGCTCCAGGGCGCTCCAGGCCAGCGTGACCACCAGCGCCAGGCCGCTGCCGGCAGCGGCGGTCACGCCGGTGTCGTTGAACAGGATGAGCAGGGTCGAGCCGATCGCCCCCACGCCCACAACCCGGCGCACCCAGGTGGGCACGCAGGCCAGCGGCCCGAGCGGCCGCACGCTCGAGAGCCCCGCGAACGCCACCAGCAGCGGCCCCCACCACGCCCAGAAATTGGCGGCCAGCAGCCCGAAGTTGCCGCTGAGCTGGTGCCCCACGGCGCGCAGTGCGGCGCCCGGATCGCTGCCGAGGTCGTGGGCCAGGCGGCTGCCGTGGGTGGTCTCGCCCACGACCAGGGCCACCCCCAGCACCACCACGGCGGCGGCCACGAGCGCCCCGGCGGCCAGCCAGAAGCTCCTGGCGAGACTCGGCCGTCTGGGGCCGAGCAGCAGCGCGGCCGCGGCCGCGCTCAGCATCGCGGTGAGGGCGCCGCCGACGTCGGCGCCCAGGCCAGGCAGGCCGTCGACCACGGCCAAACCGGCCAGCAGCGCGCTCACCGCCCACGCCGGCAGCGGCCGGAACGCCACCACCAGGAAGATCCCGGCCAGGGCGTGCGCGAAATAGCCGTTGCCGAGCCCGTAGAACCGCTCGCCGTCGAAGGCGCTGTTGCCGAGCAGCGGCCGGGTCAGCGCCTCGCCGCCGGTAAGCAGATCGAGCACCACCAGCCCGGTCAGCAGGCCTCCGAGCAGCGCGGGCGCCGCCCAGCGCCTGGATGCCGCCGGGGCGTCCCGGCCCAGCGGGCCCGGCGAGGCCGGGACGGTCCGCCCGCCGGCGGGGCCGCGGGCGAGAAGCCACGCGGCCACGGTCAGGACGGCGGACGCGCCGACGCCGAGCAGCAGCCAGGCGACCCAGGACGTGGGCGCCACCGCGCTGGCGATCAGGTATCCCGAAGGCGTCGCCAGACACGCCAGCGCCAGCGCGCGCGCCACGCGGCGCGCCTGCCCGGCGAGCGCCGCGGACAGGAGCGCCGCCAGGCATGCGGCCAGGGCGACGCTGCCGAGTACCGCGTACACCACCACCGCCAGGGTCCGGGCGCTGACCAGCGCGCCCACCTGCTCGTCGAGGTGGCCGATCGAGCCCAGCGGATCGGCGTCGGGGAGCGAGCGGACCGGCGAGCCTTGCGTGCCCTCCGCCGATCCGGTCAGGGTCGGGCGCACGTCCTGGAACGCGACCAGTCCGGCGCGACGGGTCGAGTCGGAGGTCGCCACCCCGGGCACCGCCCCCCGGCCGGCGAAGGCCAGCAGCGGGGCCGTCCGGGCCCGCCCCGGTGGAGCCTCGAGGCCGACGACCAGCACGCTCGGCCCGGCGCCGCCCGGCGCCTGGACCCTGGCGAGCACGCGCTCCAGCCCGGCGGCGTCGGGCAAGGCGATCGCGAGCAGTTCCAACGGCACCGACACCACCGGGCCGGTCGCGGGGAGCGGCTGGGCCGCCCGCGGCGCGCCCGACGACCCGATCGCCAGCAGCCCGGCCGCCGCCATGCCCGGCCCCGCCAGCACCCGGGTCGGCGGCAGCGCGCCGAAGGTGGCGTCCGGGTTGTCCCCGCGCATCCGGTCGGCAGCGGCCGCGCCGCCGTCGCTGCCCGGCTCGGCGATCGCGCCCTCCAGTGCGGCGGCGTCGACCGGCCGCCCCGCGGCCAGCGACAGCACCCGGTCGGGGAAGGAGGCGTCCGTCGGGAGCGTGGAGACCAGCCCGGCCGTCACCGTCCCACCATGGCCGCGAGCGGCCGCGGCCGCCTGGTCCCAGGTGAACTGGCGCACCAGCACGAGCACGCCGGCCGGGGCGCCGGCGAGCTGGGAGCGGTTCGGCGGAGCGGCCGCGGTCGGCCGCGCCAGCCAGGCGACCGAGGCGAGCGCGGCGGCGACCAGCAGGACCGCACGCACGCCACGACGGGTCCTCATCGCGGGGATTCTACTCGGGACCACTCCGCAAGTACGCTTGACGGATGGATCGTACCTGGGAGCGGAGCGGCGATCCGGTGGCGTCCGCGGCGGCGCGGCTGGCGGGCGCGAGCCGCATCGTGGTGTTCACCGGCGCCGGGGTGTCCACCGATTCCGGCATTCCCGACTTCCGCTCGCCTGATGGCATCTGGCGCCGATACGACCCTCGCCAGTTCACCTACCAGCGCTATGTCAGCGACCCCGAGGCGCGCCGCCAGTCCTGGCGGCTCCGCCGTGAGTTCCAGTCGATGCGGCCGGAGCCCAACGCGGCCCACCTCGCCTGCGTCAGGCTTGCCGAGGCCGGGCGCCTGGAGGGCGTGGTGACCCAGAACATCGACGGGTTGCACCGCGATGCCGGACTCGACCGGGAGCTGATCTGCGAGCTGCACGGCAACGGCCGCTGGGTTGCCTGCCTGACCTGCGGCGACCGCCTGCCCATGTCGGCCGCGGTCGCGCGGGTGGACGCCGGCGAGGAGGACCCCGCCTGCCAGCGGTGCGGCGGTATCCTCAAGGCCACCACGGTCTCCTTCGGCCAGTCGCTCCCGGCCGCGGCCTGGGCCCGCGCGGAGGCGATGGTCTCCAACTGCGACGCGTTCCTGGCGGTCGGCTCCTCGCTGGTGGTCTACCCGGCGGCGCGGCTGCCGGAGCTGGCCAGCGAGAACGGCACCACGCTGCTGATCCTCAACCGCGAGCCGACCCCGCTGGACCCGCTGGCCGACGTCACCATGCGCGGGGAGTGCGGGGTCCTGCTGCCCGGCCTGGTGGACGCCCTGCTGGAGGCGAAATGATGCCGCGGCCACGGCTCGTGGTGCTCCGGTTCGAGGCGAGCTGCCCGCCCGCGCTGCTCACCGACGCCGCCGCCAGAGCCGGCGTCGACCTGGAGGTGATCGCCACCGACCTGGGCCAGCGTGTCCCCGACGACCTCGACGACGAGGCGGCCGGGCTGGTGGTGCTCGGCGGCACCATGGACATTTCCGACGCACCCAGCTACCCGGCGCTCGACGCCGCCATGGCGCTCATCCGAGTCGCGGCCGCACGGGAGCTCCCCGCACTGGGCATCTGCCTCGGCGGGCAGCTCGCCGCCCAGGCCCTCGGCGGCCGTGCCTACCCATCCCCGCGAGGCGCGGAGTACGGCTGGATCCCGCTGGCCTTCACCCGCAGCGGCCGCGCCGACCCGGTGCTCGGAGCGCTGGACTCCGACGTGGAGGTGTTCTCCTGGCACCACGACGTCTTCGACCTGCCACCGGGCGCCGACCTGCTGGCCTGGGGCGGCACCTCGCCCAATCAGGCGTTTCGGCTCGGCAGCGTGCTGGGCCTCCAGTTCCACCCGGAGGTCGACGCCGCGATTGTGGCCTCGTGGTACGACCACGCCGACGAGCCGCCGCCGCTGCCGAAGCACACAGTGGTGACCGCCGCGGAGCGCAACGCGCCTCGCACGCGGCGGGTGCTCGACGCGTTCTGCCGGCAGGCCGGCAGACCCGGACGCAGCCAGCTTCCGGGATCGCATTCACGATCGTCCTGATCCAGCTCAGGCGAGCGGGTCCCGGCCCAGATCAGCTGGAGCTGAGGCGGCGGCGGACCTCGGCCTTGGCCTCCTCGACCCTGGCCTCGGCGTCCCGGCCCTCGGCGCGCAGCTCCTCGGCGCGGCGGTCGAAGGCGGCCGGGTCCTCTTGGCTCAGCTCGTCGTGGAGCAGGGCGTGCTCGGCCAGGATGTCGACCCTCGTCTCGTCGCCCAGCTCGCCGACGTGGAGGAAGCCGCCGTCGACCACGACCGCGGTGCGCTGGCCGCCGGCCTCGATGTAGACCGCGCCGACGTCGAGTGCCGCCAGCGTCGGCGTGTGCCCGGGCAGGATGCCGAGGTCGCCGGCGACAGAGCGGGCGATGACGAAGTCGGCGTCGCCCGCCCAGACCTCGCGCTCGGGCGTGACCAGGTGCAGGTCCAGGGGCACCGTCCTACGCCCCCTGCCCGCTGAGCTGCTTGCCCTTCTCCTCGGCCTCCTCGATCCCGCCCACGTTGAAGAACGCCTGCTCCGGCAGGTCGTCGTGGTCGCCGCGGGCCAGCGCGTCGAAGGAGGCGATGGTCTCCTCCAGCGGCACGGTCTTGCCGGGCACGCCGGTGAACTGCTCGGCCACGTAGAACGGCTGGGAGAGGAAGCGCTGGATCTTGCGGGCCCGGTTGACCAGGGTCTTGTCCTCCTCCGAGAGCTCGTCGACGCCAAGGATCGCGATGATGTCCTGGAGGTCGTTGTAGCGCTGGAGGATCTCCTTGACCCGCTGGGCGACCCGGTAATGCTCGTCGCCGACCAGGCGCGGGTCCAGGATCCGCGAGGTCGACTGGAGCGGGTCGACCGCCGGGTAGATGCCGAGCGCCGAGATGTCGCGGCTCAGCACGGTGGTCGCGTCCAGGTGGGTGAAGGTCGTGTGCGGAGCCGGGTCGGTGATGTCGTCGGCCGGCACGTAGATCGCCTGGAGCGAGGTGATCGAGTGGCCCCGCGTCGAGGTGATGCGCTCCTGGAGCTCGCCCATCTCGTCGGCCAGGGTCGGCTGGTAGCCCACCGCCGACGGCATGCGGCCGAGCAGCGTGGAGACCTCCGATCCCGCCTGCACGAAGCGGAAGATGTTGTCGATGAACAGCAGGACGTCCTGGTTCATCTCGTCGCGGAAGAACTCGGCCATGGTCAGCGCGGACAGGCCGACACGCAGCCGCACGCCGGGCGGCTCGTCCATCTGGCCGAACACCAGTGCGGTCTTGGAGATGACGCCGGACTCGGTCATCTCCACGACCAGGTCGTTGCCCTCGCGGGTCCGCTCGCCCACGCCGGCGAACACCGACACGCCGCTGTGCTCCTCGGCGACGCGGTGGATCATCTCCTGGATGATCACGGTCTTGCCCACGCCGGCGCCGCCGAACATGCCGATCTTGCCGCCGCGCACGTAGGGCTCGAGCAGGTCGATGACCTTGATGCCGGTGACGAACATCTCGGTCTTGGGCTCGAGCTGGTCGAACGCCGGCGCGTGCCGGTGGATCGACCAGCGGTCCTCACCCTTGAAGTCCGGGTCGTCCAGCGAGCGGCCGAGCACGTTGAAGACGTGGCCGAGGGTCGTGGGCCCGACCGGGACGGTGATCGGCGCACCGGTGTCGGTGACGGGCGTGCCGCGCACCAGGCCGTCGGTGGGCTGCATCGAGATCGCGCGCACCATGCCCTCGCCGATGTGCTGGGCGACCTCGCAGGTGATGACGGTGGTCTCGCCGTCAAGCGTGCGCTCGAACTCGAGCGCCGTCTGGATCTCGGGCAGCGCGTCGGGCGGGAACTCGACGTCGACGACCGGGCCGATCACCCGGGCGACGCGACCCGCGCCCCGCTTGCCGTTGGAAGTGTCAGCCATCGGTTCTCAGCTCCCGCTCTGCTGGAGGGCTTCCGCGCCTCCGACGATCTCCATGATCTCCTGCGTGATTGCCGCCTGCCTGGCCTGGTTGTACTCACGGGTGAGCACCTCGACCAGCTGCTCGGCGTTGTCGGTGGCCGCGCTCATCGCCCTACGCCGCGCCGACCACTCCGAGGCGGCGGACTCCAGCATGGCTGTGAAGATCCGCGCGGCGACGTAGCGGGGCAGCAGCGCGTCCAGCACGGATTCGACGTCGGGCTCGAAGACGTACATCGGCAGCGGATGCGGCGGCCGCTCCGTGCCCTCCTCCACCACCAGCGGGATGACACGCACCGCGGTGGGGCGCTGCACCATGGCCGAGACGAAGTCGGCGAAGACCATGTGGATCTCGTCGATCTGGTGCTCCAGGAAGGCGTTCAGCACCGTCTCGGCGATCTCGCGGGCGTTGTCGTAGCGGGGCTGGTCGGAGACGCCCGTCCAGCTCTTCTCCAGCTCACGCCGCCGGAACCGGTAGTAGCCGACCCCCTTGCGCCCGACCACGTACATGCGCGGCTCCACGCCGTCCTCACGCAGCCGCGCGAGCAGCTCTTCGGCGGTGCGCAGGATGTTGGCGTTGTGGGGACCGGCGAAGCCGCGGTCGGAGGTCATCACCACCACCGCGGCCGCGCGCACCACCGGCCGGCGCTCCAGCAGGGGGTGTTCCAGTCGACCCTCGGTGGTGGCGATCTCCGACAGCGCGGTGGTGAGCTGCTGGGTGTAGGGCCTCGACTGCGCCACGCGCTGCTGCGCCCGCAGCAGGCGCGAGGCCGCGATCAGCTCCTGCGCGTTGGTGATCTTCATGGTCGACTGCACCGACCGGATCCGCCGGCGAATGACCCGTAGTTGCGCCGGCATGGCTACGGCGTCCCCGAGGCGCCCCGCCCCGCTGGGCCGCTCTTGTCCTCGAACTCCTCGGGCGTGTCGCGCCGGTAGGTGCGGACCGACTCCTGGCCCTCCTCGTCCTCGCCCATGGGCTCGACGTTCTCCTCGGGGAGCGCCGGCTTGCCCTCCTCGGTGCGGAAGCGGCGGGCGAACTCGGTGACGGCGTCGCGGAGCTTGCTCTCGACGTCCTCGGGGAGGGTGCCCTCCTCGCGGATGTGCTGGCCGACCTCGGGGTGGCTGGCCTCCATGAACTCGAGCAGCTCGCGCTCGAAGCGGCGCACCTCCGGGATCGGGATCTTGTCGATGAAGCCGTTGCCGGCAGCCCAGATCGAGATGACCTGCTGCTCGATCGGCATCGGCCGGTACTGGCCCTGCTTGAGCAGCTCGACCATGCGGTTGCCGCGGTCGAGCTGGGCCCTGGACGCCTTGTCCAGGTCCGAGGCGAACAGCGCGAACGCCTCCAGGGCACGGAACTGGGCGAGGTCGATCCGCAGGGTGCCCGCCACCTGCCGCATCGCCCTGATCTGGGCCGAGCCGCCGACCCGCGACACCGAGATGCCGACGTTGATGGCCGGCCGAACGCCCGCGTTGAACAGGTCCGGCTCCAGGTAGATCTGACCGTCGGTGATGGAGATCACGTTGGTCGGGATGTAGGCCGAGACGTCGTTGCCCTTGGTCTCGATGATCGGCAGACCGGTCAGCGAGCCAGCGCCCAGATCGTCGGAGAGCTTGGCGCAGCGCTCCAGGAGCCGCGAGTGGAGGTAGAACACGTCGCCCGGGTAGGCCTCGCGGCCGGCGGGGCGGCGCAGCAGCAGGGAGATCTGCCGGTAGGCCTCGGCCTGCTTGGAGAGGTCGTCGAAGACGATCAGCGCGTGCTCGCCCTTGTACATCCAGTGCTGGCCCATGGCCGAGCCGGCGTACGGGGCGATGTACTTGAACGGCCCGGGCATCGATGCCGGAGCGTCGATCACCACGGTGTACTCCATGGCGCCGTACTCCTCCAGGGCCTGGACCACCTCGCGGACGGTCGAGTCCTTCTGGCCGATCGCCACGTAGATGCACTTGACCTGGCGGTCGGTGCCCCAGTGCTGGCGCTGGTTGATGATGGTGTCCAGGCACAGCGCGGTCTTGCCGGTCTTCTGGTCGCCGATGATCAGCTCGCGCTGGCCACGGCCGATGTTGGTCATCGAGTCGATGGCCTTGATGCCCGTCTCCAGCGGCTGCTTCACCGACTGGCGCTGGACCACCGAGGGAGCCTGCAGCTCCAGGGCGCGGGTGCCCTCGGCCTCGATGTCACCTTTGCCGTCGACCGGACGCCCGAGCGGGTCGACGACCCGGCCGAGGAAGCCGTCGCCGACCGGTACCGAGAGCACGCGGCCGGTGCGGTGGACCTCGTCGCCCTCGTCGATGCCGGCCGCGTCACCGAAGATGACGCAGCCGATCTCGCGGAGGTCCAGGTTGAGGGCCATGCCCAGCAGCCCGCCCGGGAACTCCAACAGCTCGTTGGCCATCGCGGAGGGGAGCCCCTCCACGTGGGCGATGCCGTCGCCGGCGTCGGTGACCCGCCCGACCTCCTCACGGGTCACCGTGGGCCGGAACGACTCCACGTTCTTCTTGAGGGCCGCGGCAATCTCTTCGGGCCGGATGGAAAGCTCGGTCAAGGTGTTCTCGCCCCTTCCCCATATTCAGCTAGCTCGGCGACGGCCGTCCGCGCTACGCCACGCCCAGTCGCTCGCGGGCCTGCTCGATGCGACTGCGGACACTGCCGTCGAACACCTCGTCCCCGACGCGGACGACCACTGATCCCATGATCGTCGCATCCACCGTGCAGCGCAGCTCGACCGGGCGGCCGATCACCCGGGTGAGCGCCTCGGCCAGGCGCGCCCGGCGCTCGGAGTCCAGCGGGACCGCCGTGCGCGCCTCGGCGACCACCCGGTTGCGCCGCTCGGCGGCCAGCTCGGCGAGCTCGCGGCAGCGCCGGTCCAGCTCGCGGCCCTGCTGGAGGTCCACGGCCAGCTCGATCAGGCCGACCGCGCGCGGGTTGGCCCTGCCGGCGATCAGGTCGTCCACCAGCGCCCGCTTGCGCTCCACCGGCACCACCGGGTCGGTCAGCGCCGAGCGTAGCTCCGGCGTCCGCTCGACCAGGGCGCCGAAGCGGAACAGGTCGTCCTCGACCCGGTCGAGGTCGCCGGCCGCGTCGGCGGCGGCGAAATCGGCCTGGGCGGCGAGCTCGGCGAGCAGGTCCGGCACCATGCGTGGCCGGATCCGCTGCCGATCGCCCATGGTCGCCAGCAGCTCGACCGTGGCCGGCTGGAGCTGGCCGCGACCGAGGTCGCTGACCAGGCCGCGGCGCGCCTCGCCCGGCAGCCCCGGATCGACCAGCGGTCCCCGAAGGCGCGGGTTCGCGGCGGTGAGGCGGGCGAAGCCGGCCAGCTCGGCGGCCACCGCGTCGAGCGCGCCCGCGCCCGCCGCCTCCCCGAGCAGCCGCTCGGCGTGGTCGGCCAGCGCCGGCCTAATCAGCCGCACCGCTGCCGTCCTGTCTCCGGCCGGTCATGGCGCCGGCCTGCGCGTGGTCGCCGAGCTGCTCGATGTACTGGTCGATCAGCCGTAGCTGGCGGTCGCGGTCCAGCGAGTCGCCGATCACCCTGGTCGCAAGCTCGACGGCCAGCGAGCCGACCTCGGTGCGCAGGGCGCGCACGGCCCGGTCGCGCTCACCGCGGATCGCCTCCCGCCCCTGGGTGATGACCCGGTCGGCCTCCTGCTCGGCCTTGGCCATGAGGTCGTTGCGCAGCCGCTCGGCGTTGGCCCTGGCCTCGTCGATGATGCGCTGCCCCTCCTCCTCGGCCTTGGACAGCCGCTCGCGGTACTGCCGCAGCAGCTCCTCGGCCTGCTGGCGCTCGCGCTCCGCGTGCTCGAGCTTGCCCTCGATGTTCCTGGTCCGCTCCTCGAGCGCCTGGTTGGCTCGTGGGAGCGCGACCTTCCACAGCAGGGCGAACAGCACGATGAACGCGAAGATGCCGACGATCAGCTCGTTCTTTGCGGGCAGGATCGGATTGGTGTTCCCCGATTCCTGCGCCAGGATGAACGCGGCAACGACGTTCACGTCAGGCTCCTCGACTACTTGATGGCGAAGGCGAGCACGAAGCCGAACAACGCGAGCGCCTCGACGAAGGCCAGACCGATGAACATCGTGGTCCGCACCATGGCGGCGGCCTCCGGCTGGCGGGCGATCCCTTCGAGCGCCTTGCCGATCAGGATACCGAGGCCGATGCCCGGGCCGACGGCGCCGAGACCGTAGCCGAGGACGTTCAGGTTGCCGCTGAGCGCGGCGATGAGGGGGGAGGCAGGGTTCACGGACGTCGCTCCTTCGTGTGGCAGCTAATGCTCGGGCTCGAGTGCCCCGGCGAGATAGACCGCGGTGAGGATCGTGAAGATGTAAGCCTGCAGAAACGCCACCAACAACTCGAACCCCACCAGCGCGATCGACATGAGGCCGGCGCCGATGCCGAACAGGAAGGTCTTCGGCTGGGCCAGGAGGTAGACCGTGCCAGCGAAGAACACCCCGAGGATCAGGTGGCCGGCGATCATATTGGCGAGGAGACGGACCGACAGCGTCAGCGGCCGGACCAGGATCGTGGAGACGAACTCGATCGGCGCGATCAGCGGGAGCATGAACCAGGGGACGCCAGGCGGCCAGACCAGTCCCTTGAGGTAGCGGCCGGTGCCCTGTGTTCGCAAGCCGACCCAGTTGAACAGCGCCCAGGTCACGATCGCCAGGAAGCCGGGTATGGCCATCCGCGAGGTAACCGGGAAGTTGATGAACGGGGTGATCTCGAGCACGTTGGCGAAGAAGATGAAGACGAACAGCGTTACCAGGTATGGCATGAAGCGCAGGCCCTCGGGGCCGATGACCTCGAGGACGATCTGCCGGCGCACGAAGTCGACGCCGTATTCGGCGACGTTCTGCAGCCCGGTCGGCACGATCCGGGGCGAGCGGAAGGCGGTCAGGAACAGGACCGCCACCACCGCGGTCACCAGCAGGATGAGGATCGACGTTCGGTTCAGGCAGGCCGGCCCGAGGAACTTGGACCAGCCGTAGCAGTCGTAGTTGAACTCTTCGATCCCAGGGGCCTTGAACCCTTCTCGCGCGGCGAGCAGAGTCGGCAAGGTCGACAGTGTCGTCACTTCAGCTCGTCAACTCCCGTTCGGTCGCCCGTCAGCCCTGCCCGTAGCGCCGGATGACGAGGTAGAACGCTCCCGCGGCACCGACAAGGATGCCGATGGGAAGGAACAGCCCGGTTCCCAGCCACCGGTCGACCAGCCAGCCGATGCCACCCCAGGCGATCACTCCCGACAGTAGGAGACCGATGATCGTCCAAGCGATGTCTGACCCGCCCGGTCCGTTCCGATCTCTGTTGCCAGGTGCAGATCCCATGGGGTGGCCGAATATACCAGAGGGGGCCGGAGATGGCTGCGTGAACGGCCCGGCTGGGGATATCTCGGGTGGGATCAACCGGTACGCGGGGATCCTGAGGTCCGGTCCCCTTCGGACGTTGTGACGTAGGGTGTGCGGGCGCGGAGCGCGATGCGCAGCTCGGCCACCAGGAACACGCACGCGCCGATCACCGTCGCTAGCGCGAAGGCCCTACGGTCGAACGCCGCGGTGCCGCGCAGGAAGAACAGCGCCAGGCCGATCCCGATCACCTTCAAGAGATAGGTGCCGAGCGCCGCCGGCAGCATCAGCTCGCCGGCGACCCGCCCGGCGACGCTCACCACCACGATGGTGACCGCGAAGAAGGCCATCGCCAGCGCGGTCCCGAGCAACGCCCCGTAGACCCCGGTCCGGCCGGCCAGGGCGCCGGCCACGACCACCACCACCACGCCGACCGCGGCGGTGCTCAGCACCCCCGCGCGCACGATCCGAACGTCACCCGGCTCCATCGGCTTCCTCGTCCCATCCGTGAGGTCCCGTCACGTTACCGAATCGCTCAGGCGCGGCCCTGGCGGTCGCCCCTCCAGCGCGGGGCCAGCAGCCCGATGACGCCGGCGACCACCACCGCGAGGAAGTAGGGCAGCACACGGGTCGCGCCGATGAACGACAGCGCCACCGCCGACCCCGCCAGCAGCGCGCTCCACGCGTACAGGATCAGCACGGCCTTGCGATGCGAGTGGCCCATCTCCAGCAGCCGATGGTGCAGGTGATTCTTGTCCGCCGTCATGATCCCCTTGCCCGAGCGCATCCGCCGGCCCACAGCGAACAGCGTGTCGATGAACGGTAGTGCCAGCACCAGGATCGGGATCGCCACCGGGATCAGCAGGGCGAACTGGTCGGCGGCCTGCGGCTGGGTGGTGCGGCCGATGCCGGTGATGGTGGCGCCGGACAGCAGCGTTCCGAGCAGCATCGCGCCGGAGTCGCCCATGAAGATGCGCGCGGGGTTGAAATTGTGCGGAAGGAAGCCGACGCAGATGCCGAAGAGCAGGGCGCTGATCAGCGGCGCCGGCGTGAACTCCTCGATCAGCCCGCCGCTGCCCGTACGGTAGGTGTAGATGAAGTAGGCGAGCGCGCCGATCCCGACCAGCCCGGCGGCCAGGCCGTCGAGGCCGTCGACCAGGTTGACCGCGTTCACGGTGATGACCACCAGCAGCACGGTCAGCGGCACCCCGAGGTCGGGCGACAGGCTGATGATGGTGCCCGGCTCCGGCGTGCCGAACGACGGCACCCAGAAGTACAGCACCTGCACGCCGGCCAGGGTCATGATGCTGGCGGCGAAGATCTGCCCGGCCAGCTTGGCCGGCGCCGTCAGGCCCTTGAGGTCGTCGACGATGCCGATCGCGGTCATCAGCGACGCGCCGATCGCGACACCGGCCGCCTCCGAGGACGCGAACAGCTGGCGGAACAGGCGCGAGGACAGCGTCAGGGCCCCCATGAAGGCCAGGAACATCGCCAGCCCACCCAGCGTCGGCGTGGCGATCGCGTGGACCTTGCGCCCCCCTGGCCGGTCGACCGCGTCGTAGCGGACCGCGACCCAGCGCACCATGGGGGTGAGCACGTAGGCGAGCACCGCCGCCAGTCCGGCGACGAGAACGTACGTCAGCAGGCCGTCCATCTGGCTGGCAGGCTATCACCCCGCGGATCCTCAGGCGCCTGGCCGGGGAGGGGTCACGCGGCGGTCGAAACCGATTTGACCAGGGCGTCGACCACCGTGGTGACCAGGCCGTCCAGGCGCTCGGCGCAGGCTCTGTACGCCTCGGGCGGGTGGCCCAGCGGGTCGACGATGTCGTCGCCCGGTAGCTCGCGCAGGTGCTCGGCGGCCATCGTCACCAACTCTGCCGGAGACTTCGCCAGCCATGACCACTGCGACACCGCCCGCGCGAACGAGGCGATCAGGAACGTGCGGCGCGCGGCCGAGCGGTCCAGCGCGAGGACGTACGGGCGGTGCTCGGCGGCCATGCAGAGAATGAGGTGGGCGGCGCGCACGCGCCGCTTGGTCAGCTCGCGGGCGTGGTGGCGCTCCATGGCCGCGCCGCGTTCGGCGGCGGCGGTCATGGAGCGGCTGGCGGCCGGGTTGCCCTCGACCGCGTGGGTGCCCGCCGAGATGAAGCGCAGCGGCGCGCCCGCGTGGCGCTGCATCTCCCGGCGCGCAAACGCCTCGGCGGTCGCGGAGCGGCACAGGTTGCCGGTGCACACGAAGAGCACGTTGAAGGTGGGCTCCGGGTTAGCTGCCATTTGCCAGGGGCTCCCCGATGACGCGCTGGACCTCGGACGGCGGGATCGCGCCCTCCCGGAGCACGCGTGCCCCCGCGCCGGAGAGGTCCACGATGGTCGAGGCCGGGCCGCCACTGGACGGGCCGGTGTCGAAGAACACGTCGACGTGGCCGCGGAGCTGCTCGACGACCCCCTCCACGCTGCCCGGGGTCGGCACGCCCGACCGGTTGGCGCTGGTCACGGCCAGCGGCCCGGTCCGCTCGATGAGCGCGAGCGCGAAGTCGTGCTTCGGCATCCGGACCGCGATGGTGCCCTCGGAGTAGCCGAGGTCCCAGCCGATCCCGGGGGACTCGCGCAGCACGATCGTGAGCGGGCCCGGCCAGAACTCGGCGATCAGCAGCCTCGCCTGCTCGGTGACGTCCTCGACCAGGCCGAGTGCCTGCCTCCAGGTGTGCACCAGCACCGGCAGCGGCAGGTCGCGGCCGCGCGCCTTGGCCTTGAACAGCGCATCGACCGCGCTCGCGTTGAACGGGTCGCAGCCGATGCCGTAGACGGTGTCGGTCGGCAGCACCACCAGGCCGCCCTGAGCGACCACGCGGCCGCCGACCTCCACCAGCGTGTCCCACTGCTCGCGATCACGCGAGACCCTGATGACGCGTTCGTCGGCGAACCCCTCGGGCAGCTCGCTCAGTGTGGCCACCGCCCTTCCGCCATCCGGTTCCGTCCGGTCAGGTCCGGGCGGATCGCCACGTCGCGGAGCCCGGCCCCGGCCAGCAGCGCCGAGACCCCCTCGCCCTGGTCGTCGCCGAGCTCGCAGACCAGCCATCCGCCGGGAGCCAGCCAGTGACCCGCCCGCGCGACCACGCGGCGCAGCACGTCCAACCCGTCGGGGCCGCCGTCGAGCGCCACCAGCGGCTCGTGCACGCGCACGTCGTGCGGCAGCAGCGGGATCGCGCCGGACGGCACGTACGGCACGTTGGCGACCAGGACGTCCACGCACGAGCGGAGCTCCTCGGGCAGGGGCTCGTCCAGGTCGCCCTCCAGCAGCTCGACCGCGCGGTCTCCGAGGTTGCGCCGCGCCCAGACCAGCGCCTTGGCGTCCACCTCGGTGGCCAGCACCCTGGCCCCCGGCGCCGCCTCGGCCAGGAAGCACGCGATCACGCCGGAGCCGGTGCACAGGTCGACCGCTGTCGCCGGGGAGGGCACCGCGCGCAGATGGGCGGCGGCCCGGTCGGCGACCAGCTCGGTCTCGGGGCGGGGCACGAACACGCCTGGGCCCACCCGGATCCGCAGCGGGCCGAAAGGCGCCCAGCCGATCACGTACTGCAATGGCTCGCCGGCCACCCGGCGCGCCACCATCCTCTCCAGCGCCCGGGCGGCCGGCTGCGGGAGCGGTTCGCGGCGGCGGGCGGCGGCCCCGGCGGCGGGAAGCTCCAGCACCTCATCGAGCAGCCAGCGCGCCTCCGCCTCGGCGGACACGCAGCCGGCGGCCGCCAGCCGCGCCGTCGTGGCGTCGAGCGCCGCGCCGACGGTGGTGGCGGGGGGCGTCCCGATCATCGCTGGCCAGCCCCCGAGTCGGCCCCTTCGAGCTGGGACCGCCGGTCGCGGGCGGCGAGCTCGTCGATGAGCCGGTCCAGGCCCTTGCCCTCGAGCACGCCGGCCAGGTCGCCGACGGACAGCCCGATCCGGTGGTCGGTGACCCGGTCCTGCGGGAAGTTGTAGGTGCGGATGCGCTCGGAACGGTCCAGCGAGCGGACCTGCGAACGGCGCTCCGCCGCCAGCTGGGCCTGCTGGTCCGCGATCGCCCGGTCGAGCAGGCGGGCGCGGAGCACGCGCAGCGCCTTCTCCCGGTTCTGGATCTGCGACTTCTCGTCCTGCATTGCGACCACGATGCCGGTGGGCAGGTGCGTGACGCGGACCGCCGAATCGGTGGTGTTGACCGACTGCCCGCCCGGTCCGGTCGACCGGTACACGTCGATCTTGAGGTCGGCGGGGTCGACCTGGACCTCGACCTCCTCGGCCTCGGGCAGCACGTTCACCCCGGCCGCGGAGGTGTGGATGCGCCCCTGCGACTCGGTGACGGGCACCCGCTGCACCCGGTGCACGCCCGCTTCGAACTTGAGCTTCGAGTACGCGCCGCGCCCCTTGACGGCGAACACCGCCTCTTTGAAGCCCCCGTCGAGGTCGGAGAGGCTCTGCGAGAGGTTCTCGACCTTGTAGCCGTGCTGCTCCGCCCAACGCGTGTACATCCGATACAGGTCGCCGGCGAACAGGGCCGCCTCGTCGCCGCCGGTACCGGCCCGCACCTCGACGATCACGTCCTTGTCGTCGTTGGGGTCCTTGGGCGCCAGCGCCTGCCTGAGCTCGGCCTCCAGCGCCTCGAGCCGCTCCTGGGTCACGCGCAGCTCGTCCTCGAGCATGGCGCGGCCCTCGGCCGAGCGCTCCTCCTTGAGGAGCTGGCGGCCGGCGTCCAGGTCGCCCTGGGTCGCCCTCCACGCCCGGTAGGCGCGGACCACCTCGCCGAGCTCGGCATAGCGCTTCGACAGCTCGACGAACCGCGCGTGGTCGGTGAACACCGACGGGTCGGCGAGCTGGTCCTCGATCGAGGTGTAGGTCTGCTCTAGTTCATCGAGTCGTGGGGAGAACACTGTGCGCTCCTACCTTGGGTTACGTGAGCCGCGCCGGCCTGGAGCCGTCGGCGCTACCCACCGCCAGGCAGGTCCTCCGGCTGGCCAACCGCACGCGGCTGGCGCGAGCTCAGCACCAGCGCCGAAGGGAGCTGCACGACCTTGCTGCGCTCGGTCTCCGGCAGCACGTGCTCCAGCGCGCGGATGGCCACCTCGATCTGGTCGTGACTGGGCGGCTTGGTGGTCAGCATCTGCAACCACAGCCCCGGCTTCATGATGGCCCTGACCAGGGCGGAGCGCTCGCGGCCGGCGCCGAGCCGGATGCCCTCGTAGGCGATGCCGACGATCACCGGCACCGCCAGCAGTTGCAGCGGCACCCTGACGAGCAGGGGCGGCCGGCCGGCCAGCGAGAAGCCGACCGTGAACAGCACCAGGGTGACCACGAACAGGATCAGCAGGAAATTGGTCCCGCAGCGCACGTGCAGGGTCGGGAAGCGGTCCACGTTGCCGGGCGTCAGGGGCAGCTTCGCCTCGTAGCAGTGGATCGCCTTGTGCTCGGCCCCGTGGTACTCGAACACCCGCCGGATGTCCTTCAGCTGCGAGATCAGGGCGATGTAGGCGAGGAAGAAACCGAGCCGCACCAGCCCCTCTACCAGGTTGAATGCCAGGTTCGAGGGCAGGTGCCGCGACAGCCAGTTGGTGCCGGTCGCGGGGATCAGGATGAACAGCAGCGAGAAGAACACCGCGCCGATCGCCAGCGACCAGCCCATCTGCTTGTCGCTGAGCTGCTCCTCCTCGCCGAGCGCCTGGTTGCCCGAGATGGAGAGCGCGCGCATACCGATCGCCAGCGAGTCCCCGAGCACGCCGATGCCCCGCAGGAACGGGAGGCGAAACAGCGGGACACGGGCAGCCAGCGGCCGCAGACCACGCTCCTCGACGTAGATCTCGCCCTGGGGGCGCCGCACGGCCACGGCCCAATTGTCGCGGCCGCGCATCATCACGCCCTCGAGGACCGCCTGGCCCCCGTAATAGAAGGGATGGCCCTCCGCGGGGCGCTCGCTCACGTTTGCGCTCCCGTGCCGTCTAGGACTGGGCCTCGGACGAACGGCGCTTGCCGTAGCGACGCTCGAACCGCTCGACACGGCCACCGGTGTCCACCAGCTTCTGCTTGCCGGTGTAGAAGGGGTGGCACTTCGAGCAGATGTCGACCCGCAGCTCGGGCGCGGTCGAGCGCGTCTGGAAGGTCTCACCGCAGGAACACCGCACGGTGGCGACCTGGTAGTCAGGGTGAATGCCCTGCTTCATGCTTGATGACGCTCCTTTGGGGATTCAGGGCGCCGGCCAGCTCGGGCAGCGTTGATTGAGCCAGGCCGAACGAACCGATTGATCGTACACCAAGGCCGTCGCGATGCTCCTTGGCGCATTCCCTTGCGGGAACGCTCCCGCCGGCCCGGACATTCCCTGGCGGGCGGGAGCGGTCAGGCCGCCTGTGGCCGCTCGAGGACGATCAGCTGCCGATGTTGGCGCGCTGGATCTGGCGCAGGAACTCCTGGTTGGTCTTGGTGGCGCGCATCTTGTCGACCACCAGCTCCAGTGCCTGCGCGGGCTCCAGCGCCCCGAGGACCCGGCGCAGCTTCCAGGCCACGACCAGCTCCTCGTCGGTGAGCAGCAGCTCCTCCTTGCGGGTCGAGGAGGCGTCGACGTCCAGGGCTGGGAAGATCCGGCGCTCGGACAGCTTGCGGTCCAGCCGCACCTCCATGTTCCCGGTGGCCTTGAACTCCTCGAAGATGACCTCGTCCATGCGCGAGCCGGTGTCCACCAGCGCGGTCGCCAGGATCGTCAGCGAGCCGCCGTCCTCGATGTTGCGGGCCGCTCCGAGGAAACGCTTGGGCGGGTAGAGCGCCGAGGAGTCGACGCCGCCGGAGAGGATCTTGCCGCTCGCCGGGGTGGCGAGGTTGTAGGCACGCGCCAGGCGGGTGATGCCGTCGAGCAGGATCACCACGTCCTTGCCGTACTCGACCAGGCGCTTGGCCCGCTCGATCGTCAGCTCGGACACCTGGCAGTGGTCGTCGCTCGGCCGGTCGAAGGTGGAGTAGATCACCTGCGCCTTGGTCGAGCGCTGCATGTCGGTGACCTCTTCCGGCCGCTCGTCGACCAGCAGGATGATGAGGATCACTTCGGGGTTGTTGGTGCTGATCGCGTTGGCGATCTGCTTCATCAGGGTGGTCTTGCCGGCCTTGGGCGGGGAGACGATCAGCCCGCGCTGGCCCTTCCCGATCGGGCACATGATGTCCATGACCCGGGTCGAGATGTCCGTCGGGTTGTGCTCGAGCCGGAGCCGCTCGTTGGGGTAGAGCGGAGTGAGGTCCTTGAAGTCCTTGCGGTTGCGGGCGACCTCGGGCTCCATGCCGTTGATCTTGTCGACCCGCACCAGCGCGGCGTACTTCTCGGAGTCGCGCGGCAGCTTGACCGCGCCCTCGATCTGATCGCCGCGGCGCAGCCCCGTGCGGCGGATCATCGACAGCGGGACGTAGACGTCCTCGGAGCCCGGCAGGTAGCCGTTGACCCGCAGGAACCCGTAGCCGTCCTGCGAACGGATGTCGAGTGTGCCGACCCGGGTCACCTCTGGCCGGTCGTCGGCCGGGGCGCCGCGGTCGCGGTCGCGCGACTCAGGCCGGTCGAGCACGGTCACGTTGCCCTGGTCGCCCGAGTAGCGGTTGCGCCGGCGGTTACGGTTGCGGCGCCTGCCACTGCTCTGCTGGCTGCCGGACTGGTTGTCCCAGCGCCCGCCACTCTGCTGGTTGCCGTTCCAGTCGCGCCGCTGGCCGCGGTCGCCGCCCTGGTCCCGGTCCTGGCCCTGCTGCTGTCCCTCGGACTGGCCGCCCTGGCTCTGGGACATCTGGCCCTGGCCGTCGCCGCGGGAGGCATCCTCGCGGGAGCCGTCGCCGCCGTGACCGCCGGGGGTCTGGGTGGGGGCGCCCTCGGCCTGCTGGCCGCCGCCGGACTGCTGCTCGGTAATGGCGACCTGCGCCTGGGTACGCTGCTCCGCCTGCTGATCGGACGACGAGGCGGGGCGCTCCGGCCTGGAGCCCTCTGATTCGCCGGACGCCGCCCGCGCCGGCTGGCCGGACTCGGTGGACGGGGTGCTCCCGCCCTGCGTGGTGCTGCTGGTGCTGTCGGACCCGGCGTTGCTCGCCACGGGCGCCTGCTCGGCGTTGCCCGGCGTGTATGCCGGCTCGCCGGCGTGCCCGGTGTCGTCGCCATGGGGCCTGCCGTTGCCTTCGCCGCCCGGGGCCGTGCCCGCGTCGGAGGCCTGCGCCCCCGGCCCGTCCGAGACGGCCACCTCGGCGATCGCCACGGCGCCGGCGCGCACGCGGCGGCGACTGGGGCGTTCCGCGCCGTTGGTCGCCGGATCGCCATCGCCGCTGGGCAGCGACTGCTGCCCGGATGCCTCGGTGGTGACGGTCGTGGTCGCCGAGCCACGTCGCCCGCGACTGCTCGGGGTCGACGAAGGAACGAACTCGACACCCTGGGCCTTGGCGATGATCGCGCCGATCAGGTCCGCCTTGCGCAGACGCTGGTAACCCTGGACACCCATTGACGAGGCGATCGCCTGCAGCTCGGGCAGCACCTTGGCCTCAAGTATGCCGCGTTCGGTGGTTGACATCTTCACCTTCCTGTGGTGATTCCTGCCTGATCGGCGGGTGCTCGGCTGGTTCGTCGAGAGTGGTGATCGGCGCCGCCGTCAGGCGCCAGCGAAAT
>WNGB01004196.1_pt1 | contig 22167 bp, 16 predicted proteins | sample 5400681 | NCBI WGS metagenome assembly WNGB01 (sample SAMN13153367, study PRJNA577476) | soil metagenome | isolation source: 115 cm soil or saprolite under grassland replicate 2 | place: USA:California | collected 2016-06-15
CAGAGTTCGAACTGAGACACTACCCGGGGGCTCGTCCCCCGCCGGTGACTACTTCACGGCCTGCTGGAAGCCCTTGAGGGCGTCCTTGAACTTGCCGGCGTCGAACTTGGCGGGATCCTCGAGCAGGCCGAAGGCCCGGTCGAGGGCATCGCTGGCCGCCTTCTCCGGCTTGTTACCGGGGGCCTTCGAGTACGTCGAATATAGCCGGTCGAGGGCCATGGCGCCCTGCTCGGCGCCGCGGATCCCGGCCGCGGCGAGCCCGTCGGCATCGCCGGCGACGCCCTGGATCAGCTTCAGCGTGCTCGCCTGATCCAGCTCGCGCGCCGCGATCTTCGGCGCCTGCTGATTCGTGGTGGCGACGAGGCGGCCGGCCGCGGCGCCGGCGCCCGCGCGATCGCCCTTCGCGACGAGATCGACCACGGCGGCCACGTCGGTCTCGACCGATTTCTGGGCGTCGGGGGCCATCACGGCGAACACGTGGCGGACGACGGCCCCGTGTCCCCGAACCTTCGCCGCCGCTTCCTGCATGAGCTTCGGCGCGGCGCTGGCCTTGGCGCGATCGGCGACCTGCTTGGCGGCCTCCCGCAGCGAGACGACCTGACCCGTGGCCCACGCGCGCGCGCCGAACCACGTGCCCTTGTCCCGCCAGTGCGGGGGCATCTGCAGGGAGAAGGTATCGAGCTCGAAGGCGAGCAGATCCGGATGCCCGGCGGCCACCATGTCCGCCTCGATCTGCAGGTGGCACGACACGCACTTGTCGGCGCGCAGGAGCAGGTTCTTCGTGTCGTACATCCCGAGCTTCACCGACTGCTCGTGCGTCCAGCCCTTGCCGGCATGGGGCTCGAGCCACTTCTCGGCCGGGCCGTGGCAGCCGTCACAGTGCACCCCGTCGCTGATGTCGAACTTCGGCCCGCGGAGCTCGGGCTTGACGTCGACGGCATGGCAGACGAGGCAGCGGTCGCTGGTCTCCGCCTTCGCGATGTTGAGCTTCTTGGCGATGGCCGACGGCTTGACGCCCGACTTCAGCTTCTCGTTGGTGAGCGTCTCGTAGGCCTTGGCGTGCCGCTCCTTCTGCTGCCACACGATGTTCTCGTTGAGCTTCGGATAATCGGCCTTGGGCTTGGTGCTGCCATGGCAGTTCGACGCGCCACAGGACGCCGAGCCGGTGTACTTCGGCGCGGGTTGGGCCTCGGCCGGCCGCGGAGCCGGCGGCGCCGGAGACTCCGGAGCCAGGACGAATGCGACGGCGAACAGCCCGATGACGACGGTCACCCACGCGGCATGGCGCAACATAGGAATCCCCTCGTTGATCCGACTCGAGATCGATCGCCTCACCCACTGCCTCCGCGTCTGAGCCGCGGACCCGGCGCCGGAGGAGGCTCTTCCTCTTTCGGCTTCTCGGCCGGCGGCGCGCCCTGCGGCGGCGCCGGCGGCTCTTCGGCGACAGTGTAAAGCCGTCCGTCTCTGAGGTACAGCCGTTGCATCTCGGCCAGGGTGAACGGGCGCGAGCCGAGCCGGTTGAAGACCGCGATCTGATTGCCGCTCTCATCGACCGCGCGGTCACGATCGATGCCCTTGGACACCGCCAGCGCCGGGCCGCGCGTCGGCCGCGTGGCGATCAGACGCGGCGCCGGCCGCGGGCTGAAGCCGAGATACGTCGGAGTCTCGTCGGGCGACGTGAGCTGAACGACGCGCAGACCGTTGCGGCCGTCCGCCACGTAGGCGAAGAGACTGGCGTTCGTCATGGCGATCTTGACGTCCCGGGCGTCCTTCATGACGCCGCCGGCATCGTAGGTCTGATCGAGCCGGGGCTGCTCCGGACGCTCGACGTCGATGATGGCGAGCCCCTGGGCGCCCGCCGCGACGTAGGCGTAGGTGCGCGCCACGGTCACGCCGCGGGCGTCGGCCAGCCGCACCGTCGCGTCCCGAATCGCGCGCGGGCGCGTCGGGTCGGTGACGTCGATGACTTTCAATCCCTCGCGATCGGTCACGAAGGCGTAGCGGAACTGGACCGTCACGGCGCGGGGATCGACGATGTCCGGGCCGCCCAGCTGGGCCACCAGCCGCGGCCGCAGCGGATCCTCGAGATCGAGGATCACGAGGCCGCGCGTGGCCAGGACATAGGCGTAGCGGCCGGCGAGGGTGAGGTTCACGGCCCCGTCGAGGAGGCCATCGGGGTTGAACGTCGCCGCGCGCTCCAGGAAGTTGTTGGCGGGATCCCCGTCGAGCAGCGTCGCCACGCCGGGACGGTGCGGGCTGTCCGCGCGGTTGCCGACGACGACGAGCCCCTCGTAGCGGTCGGTGACGTACAGGTACGCGTACAGCGGGTGGATCTTCTGCTCCTGGTTTTCGGCCCGCTGCGTGCGCGTGGGATCGACGGCGAGCGTCGTGGGCGAGGCCACCGCCGTCGCGTATCGGGTCTTCACGTGGAGCCGCTGGCCGAGCGGCGACACCGGCGCCGTCACCACGTGCTCCGAGAAGCCCTTCTGGTCGATCTGGGCCACGTCATAGGCGCGGAAGCCGCCGGGCCCGTTGGCCGTGTAGAGAAACTCGCCCCGGAGCTGGATGCCGAGGATCTCGTCGCGGCCGAGCACGTCGAGCACGTCGCGGCCCCGGTGATGATGGGCCTCGGACAGGACGCCGCCGCTCTTGACGTGCGCCGCGTGACGCGACGGATAGGCGAGACGGTGCAGCGAGCTGCCGATCACGGCCTGCGGCTCGTCCCGCTCGGTCACGACGACGCCCTCGAGCCCGCTCCGGCCCTCGGCGACCCAGGTATAGCGTCCGATGAAGTTGTAGAAGTTCGTGCCGTGCATGAGCAGCTGCGCCATCCAGGCGTTGTTGTCCCCGCGCGTGGAGGGGTGGCAGTCCGTGCACTGCTTGGTCTCCGTGGCGCGCACGGTATGGGGGACGAACGTGCTGAAGGCGTGACCGGCCAGCCCCTCCGCCGAGACGGTCTGCTGCTGTGAGTACACCCATTCGCGGTTGCCGTTCTGGGAGCCGACGAGCACGGCGCACGACGAGCGCGCCGGCGAGATGCGGTTGCCGACGTTGCTGCCGTCGACCGCGAGCATGAAGACGTCGTCGCGGAGCGTCTGGAAGTTGTACGCGGTCCAGTTCCGCTGGATGTCGCCCTCGTTGTGCAGCGCCGGCTTGCGCTCGTTGGCCTTCATGGGCAGGTGGCAGCCGAAGCAGCTCGTTACCCACGCGGTATGGCAGCTCTGGCACGTCATGCGGCTGTCGGCGTGGGCGAGCTGAGGCATCTCCTCGCTCTTGGGCGTGAGGCCCCACGTCGTGCCGTCCTTGCGCAGCGTCTTGGCCAGCCGCGATTTCTGGGCCCGCTCGGGGTTCGCCACCGCCCACGCGGAGACGGGATCGATCGAGTCCAGCACCTGGACGACCGACCACGCCAGGTCTTTCGTGACCATCGAGCGCTGCGTGAGCACGTCGCCGCGCCACTGGAACCGCCGCTGGCCGAACGGCGTCTGGAGCAGCGAGAGATCGGTGCCTCCGGCAGGCGCCGCCGGGCCCGACGTCTTGAGCGCGGCGCGGGCCTGGATGCTGCCGTGGCAGTCCACGCAGGTGATCTCGACCGCGGCGCGGGTCTCGCCGTAGAGCTTGCCGTTGCCGTGCGAGTCCTGCTTGAAGTGACAGTCCACGCAGTGCATCCCCCTCTCGAGGTGGATGTCCTTGAGGTGGACCGCCTTCGTGAAGCGCTGGGGATCGTCGTGAGAGACGATCTTGCCCGCCTCGTCGAGGAGCTCGCCCTTGCGGTTCTGCTTGTACACGGCGCGGAAGACCCAGCCGTGGCCGTGGAAGTCCGCGAACTGCGTGCGGGTGAGCTTGGGATTCAGATCCGTGATGTTGGCGAGGAACTCGGGATCGGACCACTTGCCGCGCACGGCCGCGCCCTCGGGGTTGCGCCGCTGGATCTCGTCGACCTCGCGCGCGGACAGCCGCCGCTCCGTCTCCGGATACATGAGCGCGCCGTCGGTCTCGTTGTCCCACCAGGTGTAGCCGTAGTAGCTGTTGGTGACGGTCGTTCCGGGGTGGTGATGGCAGACCACGCACTGGCTCGACGGGATCGACCGGGTCAGCACATGCTTGATGGGATGGCCCGACTCGTCCTTGCGGATCGTCGGATCGACGGTCTGGCTGCGGCCCCGGTGGCCGGAGCTGGCATAGGGCCCCGAGTGCACCGGCGAGCGATCGTTGGCGTACACCACGTGGCAGGCCGTGCAGCCGCTCGACCGGTAATCGCCGGGGTTGTCGTTCGTCCCCATGAACGAGAGCATCGGGTCGAGCAGGCGCGTTCGCTGCAGGCTGACCCCGACCGGGTCCGTGCGGTTCAGCGTGCCGAAGCCGCGCGCGCTCAAGCGGTTGGCCGGCCGGCCGGGCAGCTCGTCACGATCGGGCACCCCGATCTCGAGCGGGCGCTCCTGCCCGCGCTCGAAGACGCGCAGCACGTTGCCGGGCTGAACGATCTCGAAGCGCGGCAGCGGCTCGAGGAACCGCAGCACGCCCTTGCGCGCCATCTCCTCGACGGTGGGGGGCGGCGTGGTGACCGCGCGCTGCGGGATCCCGTCGGGACCGTAGCTCTCACCGAAGCGCGGCGTCTTGAGCGGGAAGCTGCCGTTGTTGTAGTAGGCGGCGGCCCAGAGCATGGGACCCGTGGCCATCATGCTCTTGGGGACCTGGGCCACCTCGGCCGTGTGGCAGCCATTCTGGCCGCAGCTCCGGCGGGCCGCCCGCAGGTCGCCCGGGTTCACGAAGCGGACGAAGTCGTCGCTCTCCTCGTTGAGCCGCGCGAACGAGCGCTGCGGATTGGCGGCGCCCGTCCAGAACTGCGGATGTCGTGGCTGCACATGCGCCGCCGTCTTCACCTGCTCGTAGGCCGGTGTGCCCGCGGCCACCCCGCCGGTCAGACGCGCCTCGGCGTTGCCGCCGTGACAGTCGGTGCACCCGAGCTTCACCGTGGTGCTCTCGTGCATGCTCTGCGAGTCGACCGGAGCGTGGCACGTCATGCAGCCCGCGCTCTTCCGGTCCGCGTCCTCCTGGGTCTGGCGGAACTCCGGCTCCTTCGACGCCGGCGGCTCCGCGGCGGGCGGCGTGGGCGCCGGCTCCGGGGCCTCCTCCGACGGGCCGCGACGGATCCGCTGCGCCAGCCGCGTGAGCCCATCGGCGTTCTCGGCGGCGACGACCGGCACGGCCGGCCGCACGGCACTCCGCCACTCGCCGGGCGCGGCCAGCCACACACTACCGGCCGCGACGACCACGAGCGCGGTTCCGAGCAAGACACGTCGGGCGGGGCGAGCGGAAGGAAGCGTCATGGCGGCACCGTCAGTAGGTCAGCGTCAGGGAAAGGAAGCCGGAGTACAGGAAGTTGTAGGGGAAGCCCTGCTCCCGCTTGAGGCCATTCGGGCCGAAGGTGAAGGTCTCCTGCTGGTAGACGTCGCGGAGCCCGTCGCCGATCTGAAGCGCCGAGATACCGCCGGTCACGATGACGTTGTTGTTCAGGAAGGGCCGCCATCGCGCTCCCAGGCTGTAGTCGATCCCGATGTCGTGACGGATCTTCGGCTGGAACAGCACGCGCTCGAGCACCTCGGTGCGGTGAAAGCGCAGGAAGTTGACGTTGGCAAAGCCCGTCACCTTCGGCGTCAGCGAGGCGTCGAGGCCCGCGTTCAGCAGGAACAGCCCGGGGTTCACGAAGTTCGGCTGGCCTTCGAGCTTGCTGCTGCGGAGTGCCGGCAGCAGGCTGTTACGCCCTTTCAACTCCAGGCCGGTCCCGGTGAGCGGCAGCCCCTGGCGCACCCAGTAGCTGAACCCCCCGCCGGCGAAGTTGGGATTGTCCATGATGCTGTCGAAGCCGCCCGAGTCGTGCTTGGCGGGATCTCCGCTTCCCGAGGCCCAGAAAAACGACACGCGTGGGCGGAGCCAGTCGAAGTCCATCGAGGCCTCGAGGGCGACCATCTGCGCGCTGATGTCCTGCTTCTGACCCGTGAACGGCTGCGAGCCCGTGAAGGGGGTGCTCCGCTCGCGTCCCAGCGCCTGGTAGAACGCGTGAGTCACGTTGACCGGTCCGATGTGGCCGTCGCCCGTCCAGCCGAGATAGAAGACGTCGAGCTGCTTCTGGGCAAGGGTGCCGATGGGGGCGGGGCGAACGAGGAAGCCGTTCCGGTCGTAGTGCGTGTCGCCCCCGTCGTGCAGATAGTGTCCGCTGAGCTGCAGCGTGTAGCCCGGCCAGATGAAGTCCTGACGGAAGTAGTTGGCGACGGCCACGTGCTGGCTGCGAGTCTCGAACAGCCGGTTCAGCCCGCTGTTGGTGTCCTTCTCGAGGGGCCGGAAGTAGACGACGTTGAACTGGTTCTGGTTCGAGCCGAGGTTGCCGAACAGGCGGAAGCCCAGCTGGTTGTCGCTGAAGATGAAGCCGCGGAAGTCGCTGGTGAAGCCCTGGATCCCGGCCCGGGTGGAGATGAAGTCGTAGTTCGGGCTGATGTCACCCAGGTGATACTCGACGAACAGCTCCTGCAGGCTGAAGAAGCTGTCCCGCCGCGTCGTGCCCTGCCGCACGTCGATGTTCACGACGCCGGTCTCTTTGGCGTTCAGATAGGTGATGTTGAAGACGGGCGTGATGCGCAGCTCCCAGTCGCGCGGGCGGAAGGCGGTGTCGCCCTTGAAGAACTCCAGCGAGAGGATGAAGTTCTGATTGAAGAAGATCTGGTCGCCGGAGCCGAAGAAGTCGGCCTTGCCGGGATCGGCGGCGCTGACGTTGCTCGGCAGCGGGATGCGACGCAGCTCGAGCAGGGTGTCGCTGATGGCCGAGACGTTCAGGAAATACTTCTGGCCGATGACCGGGTAGTCGCCCTTGAGGACGTTCTGGTTGTACGGATCCCACCAGCGTCCCCGCACGTAGGGCGAGTCCAGCGGACGGTCGTAGCGGTTCCAGTCGGGGAACCCGAGCCGCCAGCGATCGGGGATCGGGACGAAGTCGGGGCTCGTCTGGATCGGTGTGGGCCGGATCGACGACGGCCCGGTGAACCCTGCCGGCGATTCAGCCGGCGCGGTCGTCGCGGCCGGCGTCTCCGCCGGCGCCTGCGCGTCGGCGGTCGACACGACGGCGCCGAGGAAGCTCAGAGCGAGACAGGCTACGGCCGTAGACCAGCGGGGCAAGACCCCCGCGGAGATGGCTACCCTCCGAACGCGGCGTGAGAAGTTGGAGGTCGCACGGCGAGGCATGATATCGCGCCTGTTGTAAGGCTGTCAAAAGCAACGGCCATGTAGTCGTGGCCGTGACGGTGCCGGTCGCGTACGATGCGCCGCAGCGATGCCCGAACCGCAACTCCTTCGCTGTTCGACCTGCGGCGCCAGCAATCGCGTGCCGCCGGAACGGCTCGCCGAGGGCCGGCGACCGCTGTGCGGGCGATGCCGGACGCCGCTGCCCGTCGCGGGCAAGCCGGTCACGGTCACGGACGCCACGTTCGCGGCCGAGGTGGAGCGCTCGCGCCTGCCCGTGGTCGTCGACTTGTGGGCCGCGTGGTGCGGGCCGTGCCGGATCATCGCGCCCGTGATCGACGAGCTGGCCGGCGCGATGGCCGGGCGGGCGCGATTCGCCAAGCTCAACATCGACGAGAATCCGGCGACCGCGACGCGGTTCAGCGTCCGGAGCATTCCCACGCTCCTCGTCTTCAAGGAGGGTCGCGAGGTCGATCGGATCGTGGGGGTCCTCCCCAAGTCGGAGATCACGAGACGACTGAGCCGCGTCATCCCCTGACGGATCGATCGGCCAGCTCCGCGGCCGGCAGGACCAGCCGGAAGATGGCCCCGCCGCCGGGCCGATTCTCGGCCGTCAGCTCGCCGCCGTGCTCCCGGGCGATCGTCGCCGAGATGGCGAGGCCGAGCCCGGTGCCGGCGGCTTTCGTCGTGTAGAAGGGCTCGAACAATCTCGGCAGATCGGTGGGCGCGATGCCGGGCCCGTTGTCCCTCACCTCGACGACGACCCGCGCGCCGTCCTGAAGGCCGACGACCTCGATGTCGCGCGGATGGGGATGGTGCTGCAGCGCCTGCTGCGCGTTCGTCATCAGGTTGAGGACGACCTGCTGGAGCTGGAAGGGAACGCCCACCACCGGCCGCATGTCCGCGGCGAAGTGGCTGCGGATCACGATCCTGTCCCGCCGGAGGTCGTATCGCTTGAGCTCGGTGATGCGGTCGACGATCTGCGACAGGGCGAGCAGAACGCGCTCATCGGCCGACTGCCGCGCCGTGCTGAGCGCGTTCTGGACGATCCGGCTGGCCGTCTCGCAGCTGTGCCGGATGCGCTCCACCCCCGCCACCACCGCCGGGGGCAGCCCCCGAGCCTCCCGGAGCAACAGTTCGGTCTGCCCCAGCGCGACGGCGAGGAGATTGTTCATCTCATGCGCGACGCCCGCGACGACTTCCCCCAGCACCCGCATGCGGGCGGAGCGCTGGATCTCCGAGTTCAGGGCCAGCGTCTCGTCGTGTGCCCGCTCGAGCTCCCGGTGCGTCTCCTCGAGCCGCGTCCGGCTGCTCCGATAGGCGTGGGCGAGCACCGCGGTGAGGGTCCCGATGATGTTGAGCACGAGAAGATTGAAGGCGACGGCCGTCCACGCCACCTCCAGGTTCGAGACGGCGGCGTGGTGATAGAGGGCGACCGCGAGATACATCACGGTCGAGGCCCCGGTGGCGACCAGACACGCGGTGCTCGAGAGGACGAGCCCGGCGTACACGGGGATGATCGCGTAGATGCTCAGGTACTGGCCGGCCGCCACGCCCCCCACGGCCGCCATGCCGACCGTGATGAGCGTGATGTCGACGAACATGCGGAGGTACGCCTGCAGGCGGACCGCGCGCCGAGTTCGGGCGGCGACATAGTAGAAGAGGTTGAGGAGCAGGGCGGCCAGCGCGGTGGCGGCGACGGCCCGGTTGCCATGACCGCCGCTGGCCATGTCGAACACACGGTCGAAGACCAGCACGGCGGCGGCGACGCCGCCGCGAACGAGGAGTTCCTGGAGGAGGCGGGCGTGGCGGCGGTCCCCGGCCGAGCCGGACGCCGCCTTCGTGGGATCGGGCGTGGTCTCTACGGCGGCTCGCTCAGGCGACCGCGCGCACGCTCTTCGATCCCGGGAGCGGCAGCGCGACCGGCTCGTTGCGCCCGGCCGACAGATCGGCGGCGATGTAGAGCTCCATCACCATGCGGGCGTGCTCGGGGGTGACCAGGACCGGGCGATCGAACGCGACCGATTCTAGGAAGTGGATCGTCTCGGCGGCCATCGGTCCGGCGTAGGTGTGGTCCACGGCCTCGCCGGGCATCGTCGACAGCGGGAGCACCATCCCCTGCGTCATCGTGTTCAGCACCACGTCGCGGTGGCTGTCGTCGACGATCACGGCGCCGTCGGTGCCGACGAACTCGATCCACGTCGTCGAGAAGTTCGGATAGCCGGGCGGCAGGGTCCAGCCCGCGCCCACCACGAAGGTGAGCCCGCTGTCGAGCGTCACGGTGAGGAACTGGGTGTCGGGGATGGGCGCGCCGCTGGCCGCCTGCATCGCGCCGAAGTTCTGCTGCGAGTACACGCGCACGGGCCGCGCGGGCTCGAGACACCACAGCACGAAGTCGAGGTCATGGGTCGCTTCCATGGCGGCGGGCGAGAGCTTGACGCGGCCGCTGATCTTCTTGCCGAGCCCGCGCGTGATGTGCCGGCTCACGAGCGCGCTGACCGGTCGTCCGATCGTGCCCTCGCGGACCATCTTCTTGACGTAGGCGAACTTCGGGTTGAACCGCTGGGAATAGCCGATCGTGAACTTGAGCTGGCGCTCGCGGGCCATGGCGATCAGCTCGTCGGCCTCGGCGAGCTCGAGCGCGATCGGCTTCTCGAGAAAGACGTGCTTGCCGGCGGCCAGGCAATCGCGCGTGATGGGATAGTGCGTGGTCTCGGGCGTGGCCGAGACGTAGACGGCGTCGATCTCGGAGAGCTCGAGCAGCTCACGGTAGTCGGCCACCGCGGATCGCGCGGCCGTGGCCTTGGCCATCTCGTCGAGCCGCTCGGGGCGGATCTCGGCGATGTGCAGGCTCTTGACGAGGGGATGCGCGGCGCACGTCTCCGCCCTGATCCCGCCACACCAGCCGGTGCCGACGACCGCGACCCCGATCTGTCTCATGACCAGGGCTGCATCTTCGGGCCGTAGCCGCCGATCCGATCCGGCTTGACGCGAACGACCAAGCGTTTCTCCCCCGGCTGGCGGAAGGGATATTTGTCGGCGCCGAGGAAGCGCTTGGCGAGCTTGTCGATGTGCGCGTCGGCGCTGGCCTCGCTCACCGTGGCCTTGCCATGGAAGACCGCGTAGGCCTGGGGATCGTTGCGGTCCTGCACCGAGATGATGACGCGGGGGTCGCGTCGCAGGTTCTTCGGCTTGAGCCGCCCTTCGGCCGTGTTGAAGGTCACCTCGTCGCCGTCGACATCGAGCCAGACCATCGTGACCTGGGGTTTTCCACTCTCGTCGAAGGTGATGACGTGACCGTAGGCCTTGTCCTCGAGCATCTTCTTCAGTGACGGAGGCAATGCTTTCGGCATGCTGTCCCCCTTGGTAGTCAGGCCGAGGATAGCCCCGGCGCAGCTCATTGACAACCCGACGGACCGCGATTACAAAGGAACACTTTCATTGATCCTTTCCCTCGTGGACGCCGTCTCGTCACGGGAAGGAGAGCCAAGATGTCTACCATCGATCGTCGCGAATTCCTCACGCACGTGGGCTGGGGCGTGGCCGCGACCGCGCTCACCGTCGGGTCCGCCCCGGGACGCGCGTCCGCGCAGGCCGCGTCGCCCTACCCCGACTGGATTGCGGCGAGTCCCAAGCCTGCGAAGCGAGGCGGCTCCCTCACCCGGGCCTCGGCCTGGGATCCTCCGGTCATCGATCCCCGGCACACGCAGTCCGTGGGGCTCTACCAGTTCGCGGGCCTCGTGAGCAATCGCCTCGTGCGCTATCCGTTCTCCGACGAGGCGAACGGACCGAGCGACCTCACCCTCAAGGGCGATCTCGCGGAATCCTGGCAGGGCAGCCCCGACCATCGCGTGTGGACCTTCAAGATCAGGAAGGGCGTCAAGTGGCAGAACCTGCCGCCGCTGAACGGCCGGGAGCTGACCGCGGCCGACATCAAGTCCTGTTACGAGGGCTACGCCAAGGAAGGCGTGCAGGCGTTCACGTTCCAGGAGATCGAGGGCATGGAGACGCCGGACAAGCACACCCTGCGCGTTCACCTGAAGACGCCGAACACGCTCTTTCCTCAGAACCTCGCCGAGCCGATCGCCGTCATCTTCCCCCGCGAGGTGCTCGAGGAAGACGGCGACCTCAAGAAGCGCATGATCGGCACCGGCCCCTACATCCTCAAGGAACACACCCGCAAGGTCCGCGTGGTGCTGACCCGGAACCCCGATTACTACGACAGCGGCCGGCCGCTCGTCGACCAGTACACGATCCTCTCGACGCCCGACGACGCCACCCGGGTGGCGGCGTTCCGGACGGGTCAGAGCGACATCATCTGGCGCGCGAGCCTCAGCGACGTGGAGGCCATCCGCAAGACGAACCCGGCCGCCATCGTGCAGGCGTATCCCAACACGCTGGCGCCGTTCGGGGTCGCGCTCGCCCAGGACCGGCCGCCCTTCAACGACCTGCGGGTCCGTCGCGCCATCTCGATGGCGATCGATCGCCAGAAGCAGGTGGACACGGTGTTCGAGGGGCACGGCATTCCCGGCTGGGGCGTGCCCTACATCTACTACCAGGACAAGCCGCCGACGCTCGCCCAGCAAGGCCCGTGGGTCCAGTATCGGCCCGCCGAAGCGAAGAAGCTCCTGGCCGAGGCCGGGCACCCGAACGGCTTCGAGACGACGCTCTTCTACTACGAGTACTTCCCGCAGATGACGTCCCAGGTCCAGCTCGTGCAGTCGGATCTCAAGAAGAACCTCAACATCAACGTCAAGATCACGAAGATGGACTACACCACGTATTACGGGCGCTACGTCGAGGGCAAGTGGGACGGCATGTCGTGGGGGTTCCAGTCGGGCCACGCCATCGGCCTGGACGAGCGGACGTACCACTACATGCACTCGAAGTCGACGAAGAACTTCTTCCGCGTCAACGACCCGCAGATCGACGACCTCACGTCCAAGCTCCGGCAGACCCCGGATCGCGCCGATCAGCGCGCGATCACCAAGAAGATCGTCGACCGGGAGTTCGATCAGGTCCTCCGGATGTGGATGCCGTACGACAACGGCTTCATGGTCTGGCAGCCGCACGTGCGCAACATGGCCTCGGGTGCCCTGCGGCGGACCGACGGCTACGGGTCGCCGACCATCGCCCGGCTCTGGCTCGATAAGTAGGGGACGGGCGAGACCGAGAAGTCGTCGTGTACAAGTACGTGGCCCGCCGGCTCCTGCTGGCGGTGCCCGTGCTGCTCCTGTCCTCGCTGATCGTGTTCGGGCTGATGCGCGTGATGCCCGGCGACGCGCTCATCGCGTTGATGGGCGAGTCAGGCAACGTCGGCCAGAAAGAGCTGGCCAAGCTCCGCAAGGATCTCGGGCTCGACCTGCCGTACTACGAGCAGTACGGGATCTGGCTCTGGCAGATGGTGAGCCTCAACCCCGGGTACTCGATCTTCACCAACGAGCCCATCGCCGTCGCGCTCAGGAAGTCCATCCCCGTCACCCTGGAGCTGGCGACGCTGGCCTTGATCCTCGGCCTGGTCATCGCCATCCCGGTCGGTGTGCTGTCGGCCACCCGCCAGGACACGGCCCCCGATTACGCGGGCCGGGTGGTCGCGATCTCCGGTCTGTCGCTGCCCGATTTCTGGCTCGGAACGCTGGTGATCACGTTCGCGGCCCTCTGGTTCCGCTGGATCCCGCCGATCGGCTACACGAGCTTGTGGGAGGCGCCGCTCACGAACATCCAGCAGTTCCTGCTGCCGGCGGCCGTGCTCGGCTTCCGCCTCTCCGCGGCGACCATGCGCATGACGCGCTCGACCGTGCTGGAGGTGCTGCGCGAGGACTACGTGCGCACGGCCTGGGCCAAGGGCCTGGGTGGCCGCATCGTCGTGTACAAGCACGCGCTGAAGAATGCCCTCATCCCTGTCGTGACCATCGTCGGTGGGCAGCTGGGGACGTTGCTCGCGGGCACCGTGATCGTGGAGACGATCTTCGCGTTGCCGGGGATGGGGCGGCTCACCGTCGAGGCGATCCTCTACCGGGATTATCCCGTCGTGCAGACCAACGTCATGCTGGTGGCGGCGACCCTCGTGACCCTGAACCTCATGGTCGACCTGACCTACGCCTGGCTCGACCCGCGGATCCGCTACTGATGAGGCCTCCATGTCCACGGTGACGGTGCAGGCCCTGCCCATCGAGGACGTCCCCGTCGTCGTCGCGGTGAGCCGGGGGCGAGCGCTGTGGGCCACCCTGCGTCGCAAGCCCCTCGGCCTCGCCTCGGCCGCCCTCCTCGTGATCCTCGTGCTGACGGCCATCTTCGCCGACGTCCTGGCCCCGTTCGATCCCATCGAGACGCGTCCCGAGATCCGCCTGTCGGCGCCGAGCTGGGCGCATCCCTTCGGCACCGACGACATCGGCCGCGACGTGCTGAGCCGCGTGATCTATGGCGCCCGCATCTCCCTCTGGGTGGGACTGCTGGCGGTCGGGATCGGGACCGCGGCGGGCATGGTCATCGGCCTGGCCTGCGGATTCTGGGAGGGGCGGCTGGACATGATCCTCCAGCGCGTCATGGACGCGATCCAGGCGATCCCGGGACTGGTCCTGGCCCTGGCCATCGTCGCGGTGCTCAAGCCGAACACGACCAACGCGATGCTCGCGATCGCCGTGGTCATCATTCCCGGCAACTCGCGCATCGTGCGGGGGGCCGTGCTGTCGGCGAAGCAGAACCGCTACGTCGAAGCGGCCCAGGCCCTCGGCTGCCGACAGCTCCATATTCTATTGATCCACATCCTGCCCAACGTGACGGCGCCGATCCTCATCATCGCCTCCATCTGGCTCGGCAATGCCATCCTGATCGAGGCGTCGCTGAGCTTCCTCGGCGTCGGCACCCAGCCCCCGGATCCCTCGTGGGGCCTCATGCTGAGCAGCACCGGGCGGGCCTTCATGGAGCAGGCCCCGTGGCTCGCGATCTTCCCCGGCCTGGCCATCAGCCTGGCGGTGTTCGGCTTCAATCTGTTCGGTGATACGCTTCGTGACGCGTGGGATCCGAAACTCCGGCGAAGGGGCTGACCATGTCTCTACAACTGATCTCCGGCGACAACCACATCGACCTCACCTACTTGCCGACCGATCTCTGGTCCTCGCGGGCCCCGGCGAAGTGGAAGCTCCTCGTGCCCCGGGTCGAGGAGCTGGAGGACGGCCTGCACTGGTTCGTCGAGGGGCAGGACCAGGGGATGTGGAACGGGGTCGGCCCGCTGTTCCGGAAGTACGTGCCGGGGGTGTATCGGCACCTCGACGAGATGAGTGCCGCCGGCTTCGCGTGGGACAGCCGCCCGGGCGCGCGCCCGCGGCCGACCACGCCCGAGCTGCGGCTTGCCGACCTGGACCGCGACGGGATCGACAAGGAGATCATCTACGGCTGCCTGATGATCAACGACCTCATCGGCAGCGCGGAGCTGCGCGCCTGGGCGGACAGCGTCTACAACGACTGGGCCGCGGATTTCGCCAAGCGCTCGGATCCGAACCGGGTCTTCCCGCTCGCCATCGTCCCCAATACCGATCCCGTCGCGGCCGCCGCCGAGGTGCGCCGCTGCGCCAAGATGGGGCTGCGCGGAGGCGATCTGGCGTTCAAGCGCATGAGCCCGCCGCTCTATCATCACGGCTGGTATCCGCTGTGGGAGGCCGCCGCCGAGTGCCGGTTCCCGATCTCGTTCCACTCCACCGGGTTCAAGGCGCTGCGCGCGCCGGACAATGCCCAGATGGAGCAGGAGTACATGGTCCAGTGGCGGCTCGTGCGCTCCTCCCTGTTCCAGCTCGACACGATGGAAGTCCTCGTGTCGCTCCTGGCCTCCGGCGCGTGCGAGAAGTATCCCGACTTCAACTTCGTCCTCGGCGAATCCGGCGTGACGTGGCTGCCGTACGTCTTCGATCGCCTCGACACGGAGTACGAGGACCGGGCGCGCGAGCTCGGCTTCTCGCTGCGGCCGAGCGACTACTTCCGCCGGCAGGGCTACGTGACGTATCAACAGGATCAGTACCTGGAGCCGATCATCCCGCTCATCGGCGAGGACAACATCATCTGGGGCGCGGACTATCCGCATCCCGACTGCATCTGGCCGGACTCGCTGAAGACCCTCGACAAGAACCTCGCCGGCCTGCCCGAGCACATCCGCCGCAAGATCACCCACGACAACGCGGCGCGCCTCTACAACCTGTAGGCAGCGGGGTCAGACTTTGATTTTTACTTCTGAATACCGCTTGGGAAGCCGTCACACGGTGGTGAGAAGTAAAAGTCAAAGTCTGACCCCAAGGGGATACGCATGAACGCGGCACTTGGTATTCAGTCACTCGAGGACAGGGTCTCGCCCGAGGAGTGGGCGGTGCGCGTGGATCTGGCGGCGTGCTACCGGCTGGTGGCGGACTTCGGGTGGGAGGACCTGGTGTTCACCCACATCACGGCGCGGGTGCCGGGGAGCCAGGATCACTTCCTGATCAACCCCTACGGCGTGTTCTTCGACGAGATCACGGCCTCCAGCCTGGTCAAGATCGACCAGCGGGGCAACAAGCTCGAGGACTCGCCGTTCCCCGTGAACCCCGCGGGGTTCGTCATCCACAGCGCCATCCACGCCGCGCGTCACGACGCGAAGTACGTGCTCCACACGCATACCCTCAACGGGGTGGCGGTGTCGGCCCAGGCCGAGGGCCTGCTGCCGATCTCGCAGCACTCGGTGTCCGTCCTGGCGAGCCTCGGCTATCACGACTTCGAGGGCCCCGCGCTGCACGACGACGAGAAGCCGCGCCTGGTGGCCGATCTCGGGAACAACACGTCCTTGATCCTGCGTAACCATGGGCTCTTGACGGTCGGGGAGACGGCGGGCGAGGCGTTCGCCGCGATGTACTACCTGGAGACGTCGTGCGCGATCCAGGTGCGCGCCCAATCCGGTGGCGGAGAGCTGATCCACGTGCCGAAGGAGATCGTCGAGAGCGCCTACGCGCAGATGCAGACGGCGAGCCGGCCGCGCGGTCGGCGGGGCGACCTCGTGTGGCCGGGGCTCCTGCGCCGCCTCGATCGGCTCGACGCTTCCTACAAGAGCTGACGCTCCGCGCGCTGGGGGCGCGAGGGAGGATCCGATGAAGGGCTCTTCGCCTCATCGCGTCGCATGGCTCGTCGCCGCCGTCCTGGCCTTCGCGGCCGTCCCGCAGGCCCTCGGCCAGTCGGCGCCGGCGGGCGAGGCGGTGATGGCCTGGCACGTCACCATCTCGCCGAGCTGGCTCGATCCGTCCACCGCGCCGCCCCAGATCACCCCGTTCGGCATCCTCTACGCGCTCCACGACGCGCTGGTTCGCCCGCTGCCGGGGCAGAAGATGGGCAACAGCCTGGCCGAGTCGTGGACGGAGAGCCCGGACGGCAAGGTCTACGAGTTCAAGCTCCGCCGCGGCGTCAAGTTCCACAACGGCGAGCCCGTGACCGGCGAGGACGTGAAGTTCAGCTTCGAGCGCTACAAGGGCGCCGGAGCCAGCGAGCTGCGCGCGCGGGTCCTGCGCGTCGAGGTCGTCGATGCCGGGACCGTGCGCTTCCATCTGAAGGAGCCGTGGCCGGACTTCATGACCTTCTACGGGACGACCGCGACTGCCGCCGGGCTCGTCGTCCCCAAGAAATATATCGAGCGGGTCGGCGACGATGGGTTCCGCAAGCAGCCGATCGGGGCCGGTCCGTACAAGTTCGTGAGCCACGTGCCCGGCGTCGAGGTCGTGCTCGAGGCCTACCCGGGGTACTGGCGCCACGTTCCCCACGTCAAGCGGCTCGTCATGAAGAGCGTCCCCGAGGGCACGACGCGGGTGGCGATGCTCAAGAAGGGCGAGGCCGACATCGGGTTCGCCTTCGACGGCCAGGAGGCCGAGGACGTGCGGCGGGATCCGCGCCTGCAGATCATTCCCTCGAAGCACGCGTCGATCAACTGGCTCGAGTTCGCCGAGCAGTGGGACCCCAAGTCCCCGTGGCACGACAAGCGTCTGCGGCTAGCCGTCAACCACGCGCTCGACCGCAAGGCGATCAGCGAGGCCGCGTGCCTCGGCTTCTGCCCGCCGGCCGGCGTCATCGTGCCGCGCGTGATGGAGTTCGCCCTGCAGGTCGAGCCGCCCGCGTACGACCCGGCGCGCGCCAAGCGCCTGCTCGCCGAGGCCGGCTATCCCAACGGTCTCGATGCCGGTGAGCTCGTGCCGATCCCGCCGTTCTTCACGATGGCCGAGGCCGTCGTGAACTATCTCAACGTGATCGGCATTCGCACCAAGATGCGGCCGATGGAGCGCGCGGCGTTCTACGCCGCCTGGCGCGAGAAGAAGCTGCGTGGGCTCTTCATCACCGGGGTGGGCAACTCCGGCAACGCGGCCAGCCGTGTGCAGGAGTTCATCTACTCGAAGGGCGGCTACGCCTACGGTGGATACCCGGACATCGACGACCTGTTCCAGCAGCAGGCGCGCGAGCGCGACGTACGCAAGCGCGAGGCCCTGCTCCATCGCATCCAGCAGCTCACGATCGACCGGGTGATGTTCGCGCCGATCATGGACTTCCGCGCCCTCATGGGCGTCGGCCCGAAGGTGACCGAGCACACCATCACCTGGATCCACAACTCCCCGTTCCCGTCCTACGAGGACGTGAAGATCCGGTAGTGCGGATCGCGACATGAGCCGGCAGCCCTCGCGACCTCGAGACCGCGGCCGCCCCGCGCCGCCGCCGTCATCGCCGCGCGACTGGCGCGTGACCGCGGTGGCGGCAGCCGGGGTCCTCGTGGCCGGCTATCTCGCCGTCACCAAGCTCCTCGGCGGCGCCGCGGCCTTCTGCACCGCCGGCGGGGGCTGTGACGTCGTCCAGGCGAGCCGCTACGCCGTGCTCCTCGGCGTCCCGACGGCGCTCTGGGGCGCCCTCGCGTACGCCGCGGTCGGGACGCTGGCGGCCGTCGGGCTCACGAAGGGGCGCTGGCTCGCGGCCTTCGCGATCGCGGCCGGCGCCGTCGGCTTCTCCGCGTACCTGACCTGGCTGGAGCTCTTCGTGATCCACGCTCTCTGCGGGTATTGCCTGGTGTCCGCGGCGCTCTCCGTGGCGCTGCTGGCGTTTCTGCTGTGGAAGCGGCCCGTGGTCGGCGGACGCCACTCGGCGGTGAGACCGGCTCGGCTCGTCACGATCGGCGGCGTGTCCGCCCTGGCGACGATCGTCGCCGGGGCCGCCATCTTCGCCGCCGGTGCGGAGTCGGGCAGCGCCAGCTATCAGGAAGCGCTCGCCCGCCACCTCGCGGCCACCGGCGCCGTGATGTACGGCGCGTACTGGTGACCCGCCTGCAAGGATCAAAAGGCCCGGTTCGGGCCCGCCGCCGATCTGTTGCCCTACGTCGAGTGTGATTCTCGCGGCGTCGCCGCCCGCCCGGACCTCTGCGCCCAGCACCAGGTCCGCCGCTACCCCACCTGGACCGTGCGCGGTACCCGCGAGGAAGGCGTCCTCACCCTCGAGCGCCTGGCCGAGCTGTCCGGCTTCCGCCCGCGCTGAAGCGATTTACTCGACGATCTGATCACCAGCTCGAACTTCGTCGATTGCTCGACGGGAAGGTCGCCGGGCCCGTGCGGCACGCCGGTCCTGCAGCCGCGTCTTCGCCAGCGTCGCCAGCAACGTGCCGGCCCGGCGATTCCGCGTAGGTGGGACGGCGTGTCTTGGTGATGCCGTCTTCTCAAAGTCTTCGTGCCGCGCTTGGCCATGGCCGCCAGTGTATCAAGCCGGATCGAGAGGTCGCGTCCTGGCGAAGTTCGCCAGTCGGGGTACGATGCGGGGAGGGAGGACCGTCGATGAAGGAGCAGCGGAGCCGTCGAGAATTCCTGGGCGCCTCGGCCGCGCTCGTGATCGCGCTGGCCTCGGAGGCTCGCGCGCAGGGCGGTCGGCCGCGGCCGACGCCGGCGTGCGGCGAGTACGGCGTCACGCATCCGCAGACAGAAGGGCCGTATTTCAAGCCGAGCTCGCCGATGCGCGCCTCGCTGATCGAGCCGGGAATCGGCGGAACACGCATCATCGTCGAGGGCACGGTGCTGACGACGGACTGCAAGCCGGTGCCGCGCGCGATCCTCGACTTCTGGCAAGCCGACAGCCAGGGCGAGTACGACAACACGGGCTTCCGGCTGCGCGGTCACCAGCTCACCGACGACGCCGGGCGCTACCGTCTCGAGAGCGTCGTGCCCGGGAATTACCCGGGGCGGACGCGGCACATCCACGTGAACGTCCAGGCTCCGGGTCAGTCGGTGCTGACCACCCAGCTCTACTTCCCCGGTGAGCCGGGCAACCAGCGCGACGGCATCTTCGATCCCGACCTGGTGATGAAGGTCCGCGACGGGGACGGCGGCAAGCTCGCGACGTTCGTGTTCGTGCTCGATCCCGCGCAGGGGCGGCGCCGCTGATGGGCGCCTTCGGGATCGGGCAATCGGTGACGCGCTTCGAGGACCCGCGCCTGCTGCGGGGCGAGGGACGGTTCGTCGACGACGTCAATCTGCCGGGACAGGCGCACATGTACATCATGCGGTCGCCGCATGCCCACGCGCGCATCGTGTCCATCGACCCCGCGCCTGCGCTGACCGCGCCCGGCGTGCTCGCCGTCTTCACCGGGGACGACCTCGCGCGCGACAACCTCGGCACGATGGAGATGACGCTCAAGCGCAAGCGGCCCGACGGCTCCCCGATGTTCGCGCGCCCGCACACGGGTCTGTCCCGCGATCGGGCCCGCTACGTCGGTGATCCCCTCGCCCTCGTCGTGGCCGAGACACCGGCCGGCGCGCGCGACGCCGCCGACCTCGTCGGGGTCGAGTACGAGCCGCTGGCGTCGGTGACGTCGACGGCCGACGCCGTCGGCGGCGCGCCCGTCTGGGACGAGTGCCCCGACAACGTCTCGAACGTCTTCGAGGCGGGCGACCGCGCGACGACCGAGGCCGCGTTCGCGCGCGCGGCGCGCGTGGTGCGCCGCCGCTACGTCATCACCCGGGTCCACGCGCAGTTCATGGAGCCGCGCGGGGTCGTCGGCGTGTGGGACTCCGGCGAGGGCAAGTGGACGCTCTACGCGGACGTGCAGTATCCGCACCGCACCCGCAACGCGCTGGCCAGCCGGATCTTCAAGGTGCCGGAGCACATGATCCGCGTGATCGCCGGCGACGTCGGCGGCGCCTTCGGGACCAAGGGCTGGCAGTACGCCGAGCACCGGCTCGTGCTGTGGGCGGCCAGGAAGCTCCGCCGACCCGTGAAGTGGTCGTGCCCGCGGAGCGAGGTCATCATGGCCGACGAGCACGCCCGTGACAACGTCACCGACGCCGAGCTGGCGCTGGATGCCGAGGGCCGCTTCCTGGGCCTCCGCGTGCGCACGCGGGCCAACGTGGGCGCCTACGTCTCCTCCGACCGAAACTTATTGGCGACCTTCTCCAACGTCGGCACGCTCGTCGGCGTCTACACGATCCCGGCCGCGCACGTCGAGGTGCTTTCGGTCATGACCAACACCAACTCGACGGCGCCCTACCGGGGCGCCGGGCGGCCCGAGTCGACGTACGTCATCGAGCGATTGATCGAGGACGCCGCGCGCGAGCTCGGTCGGGATTCCGCCGAGCTGCGTCAGCGCAATCTCGTGCCCGCCGAGGCGATGCCGTACAAGAACGCGCTCGGCCTCACGTACGACTCCGGCAATTTCCCCAAGGGCATGGAGGAAGCGCTGGCGCTGGCGGATTACCAGGGCTTTGCCGCCCGCCGCGCCGCAGCGCGGGCGCGTGGCCGCCTGCGCGGCATCGGCATCGCCAACGCCATCGAGAAGGCGGCGGGCCCCCAGCCCGAGTACGCGGAGATCCGCTTCGATCCGAGCGGCGGTGCCACCGTGCTCATGGGCAGCAAGAACCAGGGCCAGGGCCACGAGACGACGTTCAAGCAGATCCTGCACGAGCGTCTCGGGCTCGATCCGCGCGAGGTCCGCTACATCGACGGCGACACCGAGCGCGTGGCGTGGGGCATGGGGACCATGGGCTCTCGCTCCACCGTCATCGGGGGCACCGCGCTGTGGACCGCCGCCGACAAGGTCATCGCCAAGGGCAAGAAGATCGCCGCGCACTTGCTGGAGGCCGCGGAGGCCGACGTGCAGTTCACCGACGGCAAGTTCGGCGTGGTGGGCACCGATCGCACGCTCGCCATCAAGGACGTGGCGCGCGCGGCGTTCCAGCCCGGCCGGCTGCCCCGCGGCCTCGAGCCGGGGTTCTATGAAAGCGGGACGTTCTCGCCGTCGCAGGACACGTATCCCAACGGTTGCCACGTGGTCGAGGTGGAGGTCGATCCCGACACGGGTGAGGTCGAGGTCGTCAGCTACAAGCTCGTCGACGACGTGGGGACCGTGATCAACCCCCTCACGCTCAAGGGCCAGATCCACGGCGGTATCGCCCAGGGCCTGGGGCAGGCGTTGATGGAGCAGGTGGTCTACGATCGCGAGTCGGGTCAGCTCCTGACCGCGTCGTTCATGGACTATGCGATGCCGCGCGCCGATGACTTCTGCGACCTCGAGATCCATTCGAACCCCGTGCCGACGCGGCTGAATCCGATCGGCGCCAAGGGCGCGGGCGAGGCCGGCACCGTCGGCGCGCTGCCCGCCGTGACGAACGCGGTGATCGATGCGCTCGCGTCCGCCGGGGTCCGTCAGCACGTCGACATGCCGGCAACCGCCGAGCGAGTTTGGGACGCCCTCAAAAGATGACGCACCACCCCGTCCGCGGGTAGTGTCTCAGTTCGAACCCTGACGGCCCGTTCGCCGGGCGGGAGAGATGGGTGGGCCTTCGGAAACCCGATCGGACCGTCTAGCAGTCCGCCTGAATGTCGGTAAGCGGTACGCCTGGCACGACGTACGACGACGGGTTTCCGAAGGCCCACCCGTCTCTCCCGCCCTCCACGCGGCGCTCGGGC